>Ga0308158_10003973_pt1 | contig 12675 bp, 12 predicted proteins | sample PhyBR2_FD_201038 | JGI IMG/M metagenome (GOLD analysis project Ga0308158, IMG submission 201038) | Phyllosphere microbial communities from UC Gill Tract Community Farm, Albany, California, United States - DLSLB.R2 | ecosystem: Host-associated > Plants > Phyllosphere > Unclassified | place: USA...
TAACCCGTTCGATCTTACCAAGGTGTGGCCGCATGCCGACTATCCGCCAATCGATATTGGCGTGATGGAACTCAACCGCAATGCGGAAAACTACTTCACCGAAATCGAAAACGCTGCGTTTTCGCCATCAAACATCGTGCCGGGGATCAGCTACTCACCCGACAAGATGTTGCAGGCGCGCCTGTTCTCTTATGCCGATGCGCATCGCCATCGCCTTGGCACGCATTATGAGAACCTTCCGGTCAACCAGCCGAAATGCCCTGTGCATCACTACCATCGCGATGGTCAGATGAACAGTTTTGGCGGCATCGCGACGGGCAACCCGGATGCCTATTACGAGCCGAACTCGTTCAACGGCCCTGTCGAGCAACCAACGGCCAAGGAGCCGCCACTGCGTATCACGGGTAATGCAGATCGCTACAATCACCGCATCGGCAATGATGACTATTCGCAGCCGCGTGCCTTGTTCAATCTGTTCGATGATGGGCAGAAAGCGCGTCTGTTCTCAAATATTGCGGCAGCGATGGGTGGCGTGCCAGGCTTTATCGTGGAGCGCCAATTGGGCCATTTCAAGCTGATACATCCTGACTATGAAGCCGGTGTGCGTGCGGCTTTGAAAGCCGCGCATGGCTATGAAGCCAATACGATTGCGACGGAAGAAGAAGCAACCGCTGCGGCTGAATAACCCGGCAGTTTCATATGTAATCGAAAAGCCGGAGGGGAACCTTCGGCTTTTTGTTTTGAATTGCCGATTGCCTTTTCCCATCAAGGAAGGCTATGCCCGACACTGAATATGTGAAGGAGTGGTAATGCGGCTTGGCGGACGCCTTCAGGCGGCGATTGAGGTTCTGAACGATATTGAAGCGGGCAAGCGCCCGGCTTCCGACGCGCTCAAGGATTGGGGTGCATCGCATCGCTTTGCAGGGGCGGGCGATCGTGCGGTCATCGGCAATATTGTTTATGATGCGCTTCGCCGTAAACTATCCATCGCCTGGCGCATGGATGCAGATGACGCACGGTCCTTGGCCCATGGTGCGCTGGTCTCCGAAGGCGGCATGGACTTCGCAGCAATTGATGCCACGCTGGAAGGCGATAAATTTGCGCCTGAACCTCTGGAGACTGCACGGCGCGAAGCGTGGGCCAGTCGCGATCTTTCTGCGGCACCCGCATTTGTAAAAGCTGACGTTCCCGAATGGTGCATCCCCTCGTTTGAAGCACTTTTCGGTGAGCGCTGGGTGGAAGAAGCGGCAAGCCTCGCCACACGCCCCCCGGTCGATCTCAGGGTCAATCTGCTGAAAGCCACACCGCAGGCAACTTTGGCGGCTCTTGAAAAGGCAGGTGTTGCGAAGGCACCGCTTCTTGAACAGGCCTTGCGTATTGCGCCAATTGAAGCCCTTGGACGCCATCCGAATGTTCAGACCGATCAGGCGTTTCTTGACGGCTGGTTTGAAGTGCAGGATCTGGGCTCGCAACTTGCCGCCCTGTTTGCCGGTGCCAAACCCGGCGAGCAGGTGCTCGATTATTGTGCGGGCGCAGGTGGCAAGACACTGGCGCTGGCTGCCGCCATGCAAAATAGTGGACAGGTTCACGCCTATGATGCCGAACGCGCGCGTCTTTCGCCGATGCATGACAGATTGCAAAGAGCCGGGGTTCGAAACACGCAGATTCATGGCAATCTCGATGCGCTTGCGCCACTTATCGAGCGCATGGATCTGGTATTGACGGATGCGCCATGCACGGGTTCAGGCACGTGGCGGCGCAGACCGGACGCAAAATGGCGTCTCAATGACCAGCAGCTCGAACGGCGTGTCCAGGACCAGCAGGAAGTGTTGGAAGCGGCCAAGCATTATGTGAAGCCGGGCGGACGACTGGTTTATGTGACCTGTTCGCTCTTTGACGAAGAAAATACCCGGCAGGTCGAGCGTTTTCTGGCTGAGAACAGCAATTATTCTGAAGTTGCCCCCACCGAATTGTGGGACAGGATTGTTCCTGACGCCGGTACGGTGGCACCCGTCTATCCTGCTCGCGGTAGCGTATTTTCGCCATTGTCAACGGCTACTGATGGGTTTTATGTGAGTGTTTTACAAAAACACAGCTGAGCTCGGGGTATATTATGCCAGCGAACAGAATAGCCGAGCCGGATTTTAAGGAACGCGTTGAGGAGAGTTTTGGCCGTCAGGCCGCCATGAAGCTGATCGGAGCTGAACTCACGCGATGTGAGCCCGGCATTGTTGAAGTGGAAATGCCCTTTCGGGAAGAACTGACACAGCAGCATGGCATTCTCCATGCAGGCATAATTTCCGCGGCATTGGACTCTGCTTGCGGTTACGCAGCCCTCAGTCTTATGCCGACTGATGCTGCAGTGCTTACGATTGAGTTCAAGGTCAATCTACTCGCCCCCGGTAGAGGTGACCGTTTTCTGTTCCGCGGTGAGGTTACCAAGCCCGGACGGACGATTATGGTCAGTGATGGACAGGCTTTCGCCGTGACGGACACGGAAGTGCGTCTCATTGCGACCATGACAGGAACAATGATGGTTGTTCAAGATAGGAAGGGCCTACAGGGATGATCAAAACCATTGCGGGAAAGCGTCTTCTTTATGTCATGGCGACAGAAGCGGAATATGGCCCGTATCTCAGCTCAATTTTCCTGCCGTTGATGATCGGCGTCGGTCCGGTCGAATCCGCAATCAATCTGACGCGTGTTCTCACCGTATTCGAACGGCAGGGCGAATTACCCGATCTGATCGTCTCGCTCGGCAGTGCTGGATCGGCGACACTTCCGCAGACCGAAATCTATCAGGTTTCATCGGTCGCCTACCGCGATATGGACGCTTCCCCCCTGGGCTTTGAAAGAGGCTGCACACCTTTCCTTGACTTGCCGAAAACCATTGACTTGCCATGTCTTTTGCCAGCTCTTCCGAGCGCGACCCTTTCCACGGGAGCGAATATCGTTTCCGGAAAAGCCTATGATACAATTGACACCGATATGGTGGATATGGAGACTTTTGCCTGCTTGCGCGCTTGTCAGGCATACGGCATCACCCTGATTGGCCTGCGCGGCATTTCTGACGGTGTACGAGAATTGCAGCATGTGGGCGACTGGACCGAGTATCTTCATGTTATCGACGAGAAACTCGCGCATGCGGTCGAAGAATTGGAAGCGGCGATTTTGGACGGTGTACCGCCACTTCTTGGTACTTCCTGACAATGATATGTCAGTATAGGCCAAGTTTCTCTGTTTGATTGTTGAAACGTGGCACTTCGTCCATTGCATTTCGGCTGCTTTTTATCTAGATGCTCCGCATGAGCACCACGGCACATCCTGACACTATCCTTATCGTCGACTTTGGCAGCCAAGTCACGCAGCTGATTGCACGCCGCGTACGTGAAGCCGGAGTCTATTCCGAAATCGTTCCGTTCCAGTTGGCGGAAGATGCCTATAAGCGCATCAATCCGAAGGCTGTGATCCTGTCGGGTAGTCCACACTCGACAACGGACATTGGCAGCCCGCGTGCGCCGCAGGCAATTTTCGAGGCGGGCATCCCTGTTCTCGGCATTTGCTATGGCGAACAGACCATGTGCGCCCAGCTGGGTGGCAAGGTCGAAAGCGGGCATGATCGCGAGTTCGGTCGCGCCTTTCTTGAAGTTCAGGAAGACAGCGCGCTGTTCGCTGGTATCTGGGCCAAGGGCACGCGTCATCAGGTCTGGATGAGCCACGGCGATCGCGTTACGGCGCTGCCTGAAGGCTTCAAGGTCATTGGCACCTCGCCAAATGCACCTTTTGCAGCTATTTCGGATGAGAAGCGCAAGTATTTCGCCGTTCAGTTCCACCCAGAGGTGGTGCACACGCCGGATGGCGCAAAGCTGCTTCAGAATTTCGTTCACAACATCGTCGGCATCAAGCCAGACTGGACCATGTCCGCCTATCGCGAACAGGCAGTTGAAGCCATCCGCAAACAGGTCGGCAAGGGCAAGGTCATCTGCGCTCTCTCCGGTGGCGTTGACTCGTCAGTTGCCGCTCTCCTGATCCACGAAGCTGTTGGCGATCAGCTGACCTGTATCCTCGTTGATCACGGCTTGATGCGCAAGAACGAGGCTGCCGATGTGGTCGCCATGTTCAAGGAACATTATAATCTGCCGCTGATCCTCGTGAACGCGCAGGATCGCTTTATCGGCGCTCTCGAAGGCGAAAGCGACCCGGAAAAGAAACGTAAGACCATTGGTCGTCTGTTCATCGAAGTTTTCGAAGAAGAAGCGAACAAGCTCGGCGGCGCGGATTTCCTTGCGCAGGGTACGTTGTATCCGGACGTCATCGAAAGCGTTTCGTTCACCGGCGGTCCTTCGGTTACGATCAAATCGCACCACAATGTTGGCGGGTTGCCAGAGCGCATGAACATGCAGCTGGTCGAGCCTCTGCGCGAACTCTTCAAGGATGAAGTGCGCGTACTGGGCAAGGAACTTGGTCTTCCCGACAGTTTCATCGGACGCCATCCATTCCCTGGTCCGGGTCTTGCGATCCGTTGCCCGGGCGGCATCACGCGCGAAAAGCTTGAAATTCTGCGCGAAGCCGACGCGATCTATCTTGATGAAATCCGCAAGGCTGGCCTTTACGACGCTATCTGGCAGGCTTTTGCGGTTCTGCTTCCGGTTCAGACCGTTGGCGTTATGGGTGATGGTCGCACCTACGAATTCGTCTGCGCACTGCGTGCAGTGACTTCGGTCGACGGCATGACTGCTGACTTCTATCACTATGACATGAATTTCCTCGGCAATGCGGCCACCCGCATTATCAATGAAGTGCGCGGGATCAACCGCGTCGTCTATGACGTGACTTCGAAGCCTCCGGGCACGATCGAGTGGGAGTGAGGGAAAACGGCGGCAATCGGCGGCCCTAGCGTAGGCTTTCGCAGAAAATACAATGATTTGCGGACAATGTTGATTGCTACCTTAGGGCGCATCATCAATGGAAATGACATATCAGACAAGTAATTGAAATTATTGAATTTATTAGAGTTTGGAGCGCGGCTTACGACTTGTGGCAGATTAAGCTGACGGTACCTTTGACGGTGCTTTTCGTATCCGACCCAGGATTCTAAAAAGTACCGTCAGACGTTTTTAGGGTCTGACGGTACTTTTTGCGCACCAACGCTTTGAAATATATTTATCGAAAATCGCCTGTCGAATGACGTTTCCGCACTGACGGTACTTTGGTTATCGACATACATAGTTTGCTGTTTTCGGCTGCGACGAGGTTGTCGTTGATGCCCTTGGCGGAAGGGCATCACGCCCTTCGGCATGATGTCGAGGATTCGTCGTTCCGTTTGAAGGGAGCGGCCCGGCCATGTTTGGTCCAGTCGGGTGCGAAGCCGATCTGCGGGACGTTTCGATTGTTCACCCAGAGCGATGCGATCTTTTCGGTGCCCTTCGGGAATTTACCGTGAACCAGCACCACCTTCAGCGAGCTGGTGGCGGCAGCGCTGTAGCTTCCGACCTGGCTTGCCCAAGCATTGGGGCAGGGGGGCTCCTGGCTTAGACGTTCGTGCTGTGCTTCGGCGGGTGATCGCCGCGACGTCTGGTGCCGCAGGGATGACGTGTGACAAAACCTCTGATAAGATCGCGGGGAATCAGAGGATTTGTAACATGTCATCGGCTCAAGATTCGCAAAAGACGAGGCTCAGAAGCCTGCTCAATGCGCGCAGCATGATGCGTGCGCATGAACTGCGCGAGGAGGGCATCAGCGCGCAAACGATCGCGCGCGCCGTCGAGAGCGGTGAAGTCGAGCGCATCTCGCGCGGCGTTTATCAGAAGCGTGGCGCGGAAGTCGAAGAGAACCAGATCCTCTCCGAAGCCGCCATGCGCGTCCCCAAAGGCGTGATCGCTCTGGTATCCGCTCTCGCTTTCCATGGTCTGACCGACCAGATGCCACGGCGCGTTTGGATGGCGATCGGGACAAGCGATTGGGCGCCCGTCCAGTCCTATCCACCGCTGCGTATGGTTCGTTTCACGGAGCCATATCTGCGACAAGGCATCGAACATCAAGTAATCGCCGGCATTGACGTTCCGGTCTATTCGATCCCGAAAACCCTTGCTGACCTGTTCCGAAACCCCAAACTGGTCGACCGATCGGTCGCTGTCGAAGGCCTGCGTGCTGCTCTCCAGCAACGTAAGGCAACTCCCAGCGCGATCGCCCAGGCCGCGAAGGCCGGCGGCGCCTGGAAGGTCATGCAACCCTATCTTGAGGCGCTCACCTCCAATGGCTAAAGCACCAGCGAACATGGCGAAGTCGGTCAAGGATCGGCTGCTCGATATCGCCCGCAAGGAAGGACGCGCATTCGACATCCTGCTGGTGCGGTTCGCGCTCGAACGGCTGCTGTATCGTCTGTCAATCTCAGCGCATCGGGACCGCTTCGTCCTGAAAGGCGGTATGTTGGTCACGGTCTGGGTGGCCGACGAAAATCGGGTGACGCGGGATGCGGACTTTCTCGGACATGGGAATGCCGATCCTGACCGCCTGATCGCCGACTTCGGGGAGATTATGGCGATTGAGAGCGACGATGGCCTCGCCTTCGATATCGACGCGCTCGCTGCGACGGTTATTCGAGAAGAGATGGAATATGGTGGCGTTCGCCTCAAAACAGCGGGCTATCTCGAAAGGACGCGCATTCCCGTCACCATCGACATCGGTTTCGGAGACGCTATGGCCGATGCGACGCAGCGGCTCGACTATCCGACCTTGTTGGATCTTCCCGCTCCGCAAGTTCGTTCCTATCCGCCCGCCACCGTGATCGCCGAGAAATTCCAGGCGATGGTGGCGCTTGGCGTCCTCAACGGGCGTATGAAGGATTATTACGATCTGTGGGCGATCCCGCGCGCGATCGACATTTCCGCTGAAGATCTGGATGCGGCCATCCGCGTGACCTTCGAGCGCCGCCGGACGCCGATCCCGAAAGAACGTCCACCAGGCCTCTCGGTCGAGATGTTTAGCGACGAAGGGAAACAACGGCAATGGCGTGCATACGCCGCGTCGCTCGAACTCGACGCTGTTTCGCTGGAATCGGTCATCGAAGGGGTATGGGAGCTGGTCGGTCCGTCATGCGCGCGGATCGTAGCAAAAAACGAGAATGAGGCATGACCAAGGGTATCGCCATCATTGACGTCTGGGACGTCGAAACCTTCGACAGCGAGCTGCGCGGCGACCTCGACGCCCACGTTGATGTCATCCGCGATTACATGCTCACCTCGCGCCACCAACGGCTGGAGCATGAGGCTTCCGATCGCACCATGCCCTATCCCGAGAATCCTTATGCAGGCGAGTTCATGTGGGTGAAGGAGCATATCATGCGGCTGATGGAAGTCCGCACGATCCGCGCTTGGCACTATACCCGCCTGCCCGACGCGGAAGTCGATGTTCTTCGACAGGGCGGCATCTATCTATCTAGCCTCGACACCATCCGATCACGCTTCGCGGCGCAAGTTGCTGCTGGCGCATTCAACCAAGAGGTCGCGGATCGCTTGTTCGCCGACAGCCCGTACCAAAGCGATCAGCTTGACGCCCGCTCCGACAAGTTCTGGATGGTCTCGCATCCTGTCGACGTCGAAGATGGCGGCGTTGAATTGCCCCTCGAGAGCTGGGGCGGCGAGTCAGCCTATTTCTGGCAGCGAGATGCGGCGCTTCAGGACATGCTGAAGCGGATCGGCCGGCCGCGTGTCCTGGAAATTGCAATGCCGCTCGTCCATTCCCGCCATGCTTACTCGGCGGCGAAGGCCGTGGTTGCCACTTATGGCCGGTTGCTCGGCTGCCGGCCGGACATACACGCGTTCGACCTCTACACCCATCAGCCGCTCGATCCTGAGCATGTCCTCGCCGTTCATAGCGAAGGCGAGCCCAATTTCAACATTATGGCTCGGGGCTACCCTATGTCTGGCCTCTGGGAAAGGGATGCGGTTTGAGCGGAGAGAAGATGCCCGATCTCGATGCATATCATAGCGCCATCGTCCGGGTGGCAACCGTTCGCAGCCATTCCGACGCCAAACATGCGAACCTGGTTTTTGCAAGTGTCGAGTTGGTCACAGCAAGCAGGCCTGTACCCGACAGCATGCCGGTTGATGAGAGAGGCGTACCGCAGGTTTATCGAGCCAAGAAGAGCGGGATTGATCTGGCGTTTCGTCGTGTTGCCATGGATGCTGTCAGCGCTGTTGCCTGGTATCGATCCTTGGCCGAAGATCCGACGCTGCCAATACCGCGACGTGACGCCGATAGGGGGCAATACGACGGCACGGCGATATCGACGGTCGCACTTACTGATGAACCGGCGTGGCCGGCACTCTCCACGCCTCTCTCCGATCCGTCCATGTTCGGCTCGGCCGATGACTTCTATCCTACACCCTTCATAGGCCCTGGAGCGCATCCGGCGCGGGTGCACCGGCAACTCGCGATACAGACACCGCTTCATGACCGTGTAATCGGTGACCCCAGCGCACGGGCTTGGCTACGGCGACGAGTCCACTTCGACATTGCTCGGCACGACGAACTGATCGGCGGCGCGGTGCTCATTGTTCCAGACCCAGACGTGCGCGCAATACGTAGTTACATGGCGCGTGACATGAATGGTCAAGAGCATCTCGTGGGCGAGGTGCTCCCGCGATGCGGTCGCTCTCTGAGTGGCCTAACTCTCACACTCTTTGAAGAGAGGTTCGGAGCCATGCACCTCTTCAAGAGCTTCACTGTTGACGGCACGCTCATGATCGTTCGGGCCGACGGGCAGTTGGAACATACGGGGCATGCGCTTTCGCATGTCGAACGCGGTCTTGTCGATCAGCAGAAGGCGCTCCCTTATCTACGAACGATAGCTGTCGACATGGGGATGGTCAGTCGGCACGTTAAGGTGGAAACTCAGGAAGGGCGCAGCAAGGGCGCGGCGAAAGTCGCACATGACGTCAGGGAGGTGACACGCGCCGCCAATAGCCTCGTTAGTCTTGAGACAGATGGTCCCGCTCCCCGTAACGCCATCTCTCGCTTTTATGCAAGCTCGAACAGACGCCACCAACAGCGCATAGCGCGTCAACAGGAACTGCAGTGGTTTGACAAGCGTGATGCTGCGCTAAGTTTCATCCGAGAACGAATTAGTCGAGTTCGTGAAACGATCCTGATCGTCGACCCCTATGCAGACGGAAAAGACCTATTCGACTTCGGGCATTTCATCACACGGCGCGACATCAAACTGCGCCTACTGACATCTCGCCTGCCATTCGACGACGAAAACGCGATGCGAGTCGGTTTCAGAGAAGCATTGCGAAGTTTTACAGAGCGCGGGGTACCCACCCCCGAAATCAGGATTTTGCGTGGAGCAAAGAACCCGCCGATTCACGATCGCTTCCTTGTCATTGACGGCAACGTCTGGCTTTCGGGAAATTCGCTTAACGCGATTGGGGAGCGAGCGAGCGTCATGCTGAAGTTGCCGGACCCTACCAGTGTCCGCGAGCGTCTGGAACGCCTGTTTGACGACGCTCTTCTGGCAGTATTCGAGGAGGAGGAGGGGCAATGACGCTACTACCACCCACCCTGCTGATCAAGAACGCACCTCCGCCGAAGCCCGTGCACAGCCTTGTGCCGAAGCTGCGGTGGCCAAGCTTTGACAACAGTTGTTTTATGAGCGACCTGGATCGCTTCCCCTCTTTCCATGAAGAAATCAATCGATATGCCGCCGGTGAATTCGGAGCATGGTCTGAAGGATTCGTATCAGCCGTCCGGGGCGCCAGCTCCCGTGTCTGGCTGGTCGACGGCTTTCTCCTTAAGATCGACGCGTTCGCGAGAGGTCACTTCTTTGGCATCTTCGATCATGTCCTGCGCCAAACGTCGGCGCAGGACATCCGCCTGCTCACGTCAAATAAGGACGGGCACAAGGAACAGGTCAAGCAGCTCACTGAACTTCAGGATGCTCGTCGTGCACCTCCTCGAAACGAGCCTTTCACGATCGAGATTCGGCTATTGCGGGGAGGGCGAAGTGGTACTCGCCTGCCGCATGATCGTTTCGCCGTGATTGACGACGAACTCTGGCATTGGGGCGCTAATGTTGGCGGTACACACCATGAAATCAATGCCTTTAGCCACGGATGGTCGGCGAATGACACCTTGGCGATTGAATACTTCGAGCGTCTCTGGAATGCTGCGGAGGTGTCGAGGTGAAGTGGCCTGAGGAAGAGCGACGCACGGATGACTACCCTGGCCAATATTGGAAGGCGGCTGAATTAATAATCGACGGCTATCAGGCCGCGCCTTGGCGCGCTGCAGCCGTTGCTAGCGCCCGCAAACTCGTTGAAAGCCGTGCAAGAGCGACCAAAGACGCCGATGAGACCCCTCGGCCACCAGATAGCGGGCAGCTTCGCGAATGGTTGGATGAGCACAGACTTACAGACGTTGCAGATGCACTCCAGGAGAATGATCGCCATAACAGCGTATCGACGAGCAACCTGCTCCTGGCGGAGGCCGCTGGCATACTGTTCTGCAATCGCCCAACCGTTTCGAACTGGAAGATGGTCGGTCAACTGATTGGAAGCGATCCTGCCGCGCAGAGGATTCTCGTCGATTTGGTTGAGCGTCGCATATCAGCGCGTCCCAATCTTCGCGAAGCTATCCGTAAGGTTGCGCGTATGATGGTTGAACGCTTCAAGCAGAAGCCAAGCGTGCACACTCACCGCTCCGATCACGCAATTCTCGTAGAGATCCAGAGGCAATGGAAATCGAAGCCTGATCTTCACGAAATCTGGTTTGGTCTGCGCACGCTCGGCAGCATTATGCCGTTTCGCAGTGACTGGCACATTTTCGATCTCCTCTTTGAGACGGACATGGAGTTCGCCGCCGAGCTGATCGAAGCGTACGGCGAGCCCTATCAGCCCGCTCTTATCCTGCAGTTCGGTGCGCTTGATCCCAACCGCCGATTTGCTGACTGGCTGCGGTTGATGAACTGCGCGCTGCCTGCCTTTGAGGCAGACGGCACCTGGAATGGTCGTGTGTTGCTGCCCTTGGCACTCCTCGCAGCCCATGACGCTTTGCGCAGCGGATTGGGCTACCGCGGCGACAATGAAGATGAGGTCAGACAGGACGACGCCCGCCTAGCGGAACTTGCCAATGCGACTGCCGCCGCCCTTTGGGCAAGATCTGATGGTGGTGCAGCCACACTTCGCTGGGGGAGTTGGTTGTTTCGCTCGATCATGTCGATACTTGATGCTGAGCAGTCGCCATTTCCCCAAGATATCAGCAGTCGCGCCCGGCCTATTTGGCTGGTGGTCGAAGCGCTCATGCAATCGTCGGCTTCTGTTGCGTGGATGAACCTTCGACCGACAGACATGCCACCCGAGGACGAGCTATGCTTGGAGGCCATGCGTATCCTCTCCGCACGGGAACACGGCCATAGCGTTCCAGGGCGGGATTTGCTCTTCCAGATGTTGCCAGATGAGCCGGAGGACTTTTTAGAGGGCGAGGACGGCAAAAGCAAACAGGAACTGCCTTCCCTGTTCGTGATCTGGGGCAAACGTGCCGACGCCTTTGGCGCACGTGTAGTTGCCGCCGCACTGTTTGACCGAGATGTTGCAGTCAGTTTCGCCGAGCTATGGCGGCGCACACTTACACTCCGTGAAATTGCCGAACACAGCCATGCATTCAAATCAGATGACCAGGCTTTCGACGACTATGCACGACGAGCTTCGGAGACGATCCGCTTCATACTGGCGCTTGGTATCAACCTCATTGACTACGTTCAGGATGGCCGACAGCCGTTTGTATCCGGAGATCGACGCGCTACAGCGTTGGCTCTCTTCACGACACTTCATGATGCTATACGCGAAATGCTCGCCATCGACCCTGTTGGCCGACGCTACTTAGTAAGTATCCATGAACATTTATGCGTCCGCAGATTTTTTTACGAACGTACGCCCGCTGGGGACGGCAGTGTTGCAGTAGCACTGACGGAGGACGATGAGCCGACACTTGGAGACCTCCTGTATGAGCGGTGCAACGTTAGCAGCTCATTCTTCAAAAGCTTGCAGATGCTGCGTGCAAACGGCGCCCAACGGAATCATATCGAAAGCGCCCTGGCGCGAGTTGGCGTCCGCCTCGACCACCTTGTCGAGCAAGCCCAACGTCTGAATGCGGTCGAGCACAATCGGGCCATCGATCTCACCGGTTTCGATATTACTGCAAGAAATGATGGAAGCTGACACAGGAGATATTTGCCTGCAGAGCCTTGCGGCCATTCACCACGTCCGCGATGGTACTTAGTATCCGACCCGACCAAACCGCCTGTGGCAATCACCGCCATACGTGGCTCGAACTCGGCCCGGAGACCTTTCGACATTCGGAACTGACCTCAACATCAAAGCCACGGAGCGTGGGATTGGGACATCGTCTTTGTAAAAAACAGCGTGTTCTTGAGTTCCTCGTGCCTCTTTTTAATGGCGCTATTCAGGTCGGTTGCGTTGGCGTTCCAATGACGTTGCAGGAACTCCGGGCGACTGTCCAGGTCGTTTCCTTTCAACCAATAGACGGACCGACGATCGGCGCAAGATAACAGCAACTCGTACACGGCGTAGGCATCGGCGGGGTCTTCTGCGTTGATATACGCCTGATACCAATGCCGCGCCCATCGGTTACGGTCATATTGCTTGCGGCTTTCGC
>Ga0308158_10003977_pt1 | contig 12672 bp, 12 predicted proteins | sample PhyBR2_FD_201038 | JGI IMG/M metagenome (GOLD analysis project Ga0308158, IMG submission 201038) | Phyllosphere microbial communities from UC Gill Tract Community Farm, Albany, California, United States - DLSLB.R2 | ecosystem: Host-associated > Plants > Phyllosphere > Unclassified | place: USA...
AACAAATGAGATTGTGGGCTTCTCTACCGTTGTGGTGCAGCATTTCTACTTAAATGGTAAGGACTACACCGTATTATTTAGCGGTGATACGGTCATTTTGAAGAAGTTTTGGGGTACGCGTAGTCTGCAAAGTACCATGCTTAAACTCATGATCAAGTTAAGAGTGAAATATCCATTTAACGAACTCTATTGGCTTCTGATTTCTAAAGGCTATAAGACCTACCTCTTACTCGCCAATAACTACTATGTGTATTACCCAAATATTAAAGATGAAAACCAGCATCTTTCGGAAGTCGTCGAACACTACTGTGAGAAATTTTTTGGCGAATATTATGACAAAGATGCAGGCCTGTTAAATTTTGGAGATGACTATCAACCATTAAAAGGTGAGGTCGCACCCATTACTGCCGAAATGAGAGAAAAGAACCCAAATATTCATTTCTTTGAGCAGTTGAATCCGACATGGAAAGCAGGCACAGAACTGCCATGTATTGGTCGGTTAGGCTGGAAAGATATTGCCCGTTTCCCAGTGAAGCTCATTACTAAACCTACAAGTAAGGGAAAATTTGAGGCCTGTGTAACCTCTAAAACAAAACGTAGAGAGGCCATCCAATGAAATCTAATGAATGGCTAACGCTTGGCTCACATTTAATTTTAAAAAAATGGTGTGATGCATCTGATCGTAATTTCCAAAAACAGTTTAATGCTTTAGAAGCGACACAACGTCAAATCTTGCATTCGATTTTACAGACTTCTACGTTTGCGAAAGATAAAAAAGTTCAAAACTATGAGCAGTTTGTAAAAGCATTTCCTGCGACACGTTATGGCGCATGGCGTGAAGACATTCAACGTTACCGTGAACAAAAACTTTCACTCTCTAGCAGTAAACTGGTGCGTTTCCAGCCGACCAGTGGTTCGAGTGAACAAATCAAGTTTATTCCATACACCAAGTTGTTTTTAGATGAGCTTGACCATGCGATTGCACCGTGGATGGCGAGTCTATACCGTAAATGCCCACAGTTGAGTTCGGGCACACATTATTGGTCGGTGTCATGGTTGCCTGAAAGTCAGCGTGAAGTTTTAAAAGATAAAAACTTAAATGATGACAGTGCGCTACTCGGTGTTGGTAAGCGAATTTTGTCTAAGTTTACTCAAGCCGTTCCAAGTAATGTTGCCTTTGCGGCCAACGCGGATGATGCGCTGTTTGCCACCATTTGCTATTTGGTCGCAAACCGTAACTTAGCCATGATTTCGGTGTGGAGTCCAACGTTTGCGCTGCAATTGCTGGAACGTTTGGAATTGCTACAACAAGACGTGATTGAGGTTTTACAAAGTGGTTCATGGGGCAACCGTCAGGCTTCATTAAAAGAAGTCACTGCACCGCATAGCTCTGAAAGTGCTCAAGCTTTATTAGCGAGTTCAAACGGCGAGCAGATCGACTTTAAAAAGCTCTGGCCAAAGTTAAGTCTGGTGTCGAGTTGGGACACCGCCGGTTCAAAAGCTTGGGCAGAGAAATTAAAAGAGAAATTGCCCAGTGTTCAGTTTGAAGGCAAAGGGTTATGGGCGACCGAAGGGGTAGTTACGATTCCCTATAACGACCAATACCCGCTGGCGTATCAAAGTCACTTCTACGAATTTGAATATTTAGAAGGCGATAAACAAGGACAAATCATTCCGTCGTGGCAGCTTAAACAAGGTGATGTGGTGAGTCCACTGATTACCTCAGGTAATGGCTTGCTTCGTTATTGTTTGGATGATTGCTTACGCGTCACTGGCTTTATTGAACAAATCCCGTGTTTTGAGTTCCAAGGCCGCCGTTTTGGGGTCGATCTGGTCGGTGAAAAACTCGCGCCTGAAACTGCTCATCAGTTATTGTCGCAGTTAAATGAAACCGAATCGAAAGCGATTTCTTTACTGGCGATTGATACCCAACAACAGGTTAAACCATTTTATTGTGTGCTTTTTGAAGGTGAAATTCATCACAGCATTAACAATGAATATATCGACAGTATTTTGCGTCAAAACTTCCATTACGAACTTGCTCGAAACTTAGGACAACTCGACCAGCCTCAAATTCTCCAAGCCAATAATGGCTGGAATGCCTATAAAAAACTGGTCATGTTTGATGGCCTTATCGAAGGTAATATTAAGCCTGAGCCACTTAAAAAAGTCACCCTCAATAGTTTGGAACAACTATGAAAGGGATGAAGCCATTTAACACTCGGTTTTTAACACTTCGACACGCCTTGTATTTAGGCGTGTTGGTTGTGTCGAATGTACAAGCCATGACTTTAGATGAGGCTTTGTCTGCCAGTTTAAGACATGAAAGTCAGCTTGAGGTCAGCCGTTTAAGCGTGAACCAGTCCACCGCTATGCTTGAGCAAGCCAAACAGCGTGATGGACTCAAAGTCAATTTAGTCGGGCAACTGGACTATGAAAGAATAGATACACCTTCACATGTCCTGTTTCCAACCGAAGGAAACCGTAAAGGCCGAAGTTTGCAATTGCAGGCAGATTATCCAATCTATACCTCTGGACGGCACCGTTTAGGAATTGATGTTGCCGAAAGTCAGCTTTCCGCTCAAAACCAAGGTCTGTCAGATCAAAGATCGGAAACCATTTTAAATACCGTGATGGTCTATACCGATGTATTAAAGAAGAAAGCGATTTTAGAACTCAGACAAAAGACCATGGCAAATCTGCAACGGTCTTTATATGAGTCAAAGCGCCGTTTTGATGTGGGTATGATTACCCGTGCGGACTTGGCTCAGGTTTTGGCGCAAGTCGCACAAGGCCAAGCCGATATTACACAGGCCCAATCTAATTTAACCGTAAGCGAAGCTCAGTTTTATCAAGTGACAGGTGTAACGCCTGACAACCTTGTCGCGATTAAACAACTGCCAGTTATTCCCGCTAACCTTGATGAAATTTTGGCACAAACCAAAAATCATCCCGCTTTAATGCGCAGCAAATACGAAAAGCAGGCTGCCGAGAAACAATACGCTTTAACCAAACGCGAACTGTGGCCTACGGTCATGCTCACTAGCCGTGCCGGAAAGCAAGATGAAGCAAGCTATATTGGTTCGGAAAGTAATAACTATATGGTTGGGGTGCAGCTTAATGTACCGCTCTATGACGATGGCTTAAATCGGGCCAATGTCAAAAAAGCACAGGCCGATATAGATTTAGCTAACCAAAAAACGCGAAGTCTTGAACTCGATTTGAATAAGCGAACGCGTACCACCTATGCACAGCTTCAAACCATTCGACAAAATAAAGAAGCACTGGCAAATGCCATAGAGGCTGCGTCTATTGCCTTTGTCTACACACGTAAAGAGTTTGATGTTGGTACCAAAACCACCTTTGATTTACTCAATACCGAGCAAAAGTTACTCGATGCAGAAACCCAAAAAACCGTGAATGACCAAGACGAAGTCGTGTTTGTCTATCAGCTACTCGACCAAATGGGCCGTTTAAATAACTTAGTTCCTGTACAGACCGCACAACAGGTGAATAATGAATAAAACAAATCCACCACTTGCTGACAATACGCTGATTACCCGAGAAGCAACTTTGGCAGATGATCAGGCTTTACGAGATTTAATCGCCGTACCGATGACCACCAAAGGCATACAAATTAGCTTTCAGCGTGAACCGAGTTATTTTCAAGCGTCTGACATTGTCTATCGACATAAATTACATGTGTTGATTGAAGACACCGAGAGTCAGAAAAATGTCGCTTGTTATAGTAACGGTTACCGCCCATGTTATGTCGATCGGAACATTCAAAACTTACGCTACGCAGGTGATTTACGGGTAGATCACAACTATCGTGGTAAATCACTGGTTAAGGTTTTAGCAAAGCATGTAAAAGATACGATGCATGAACCGAATTATAGCCAAATGATTATTTTTGATGATAACCACGCTGCACGGGCTGCCATTCAAACAGGCAAAACGGGAATGCCTGATTATTATGATGAAGGGCTTATCGAAACACTTAGTCTGACTAGCACTGGCGCAAAACGAAAAGTTACGGCTTTTTTAAAGCAGACTTCTCAGCAAAGTGACATTCAAGAGATTCGTTCCTGTGTTGCAGAAGCTCAGCATGTAGAAGCCATGAACCAGTTTATTAGCGAGATGGCAGAGTTTTATAACTTTATTCCAGCTTATAACTTTGAAGAACTGGCGCAAGGGCACCAGTATTTTTCAGGAATAAAACTCTCAGACTTTTCACTTTATTTTAAGGGTGAAAAACTGGTGGGCATGTTTGGTTTATGGGATCAGCACAGTATTAAGCAAACTAAAATTTTGCATTACAGTTCAGTCATTGGAGTTTTTAGACCCGTTTATAATTTATTGACCCCAATTACTAAGGGCATGCGTTTGCCTAAACTCGGTGACTCTATTCAGTACCATGTGCTACATACGCTTATGTGCCATCCACAAGATTTAGCTTTGCACCACAAAATGCTTGAAGATGCCTATAACAAGTCAAAACAGCAGGGTGTTGGTGTGGTGAGCTTTACGCTTTCACACAAAGACCCGCGCTATCAGTTAAACCAGTTTTATAAAGGCGAACGCTTAACAGGAATGCATGGTTTTATTAGTTATGAAGGCGACCCAAGACCACATTTTGATAAAAACTTGATTCCATACTTAGAAGTTGGGCGTATTTAATTTAAAGTTTGAATTGATACTTTGAATGAAGCCCACGGAAGTGGGTTTTGTCATTTTTAAAAAGAGCAAATGCTGCTTGAAAGCTACTAAAATGATATCGCCGTATTTTGCGTCAAGGTTACGTTTTACTCGCTGCATTGAGTATTGTGAATGAAACAACTTTTAAACAACTAGAAGTCAAAAATTAACGCGCTTTAATCAGGATTTAATTCGCAATTCTACAACTTGATTTGTCATCTTTTGCCTTGATTGGATTATTGGGAATTATTACGATTAGGCAGACCTTTCTGTATAGGTGTGATGCTGGTTTAAAATTGGTATATGCCAATAATTTTATTCCCGCTTATACAAAGTTCTAATAACCAATATTTACAATATGGTTATTCAATTGCCTGAAATTAAAAGATTTATATACATTACTTAATAATCAAGGAAAATTTTATGAAGCTTGCGATAAGCCTTCTCCTAAGTGTGTTATCCCTTACATATAGTACAATTTCTATGGCAGAGAGTAAGGTTTCTTCTGCTGATAAAGACAAAGCTTTGGTAGAAGCCTGTTTAAAAGATCCATTTGCTGGTGTTTACGGTTATTATTTTGTTCCCAATGAACAGCAACGTTACCCTCATCATTTCCAACAGGAAAAGAAAACTCAAAATCTAGAGGGTTACAAAGTTTTTAATTATATGAATACAATACGTTCAACAAGTGCTATGACTGAATCAGAGATTCTTAAGCATGATATTGAGTCTACTAAAAGGGTTGCCGATTGTTTAAAAAATGAATTATACGAAAGTGTATTTAGTGATGAAAATGTAAAACTGAGTAATGAACAATATAAAAATAAGGAAAAGGAAGCTGAAAAATTAGCTGACTCTTATACTGTTTCTGAAAATAATATCCTTAATAAAACGAATAAAATACAATTCAACTTCTCTACAAATTTTATTAAAGAAAAAAGTCGTGAAGAAATTTGTGAGGATTTGAAAGGCAAGTTCGATCGTGGCGTTGATAGATATGCATTCTGTATGGGAACACAAACACATCAAGGGCCGACCTGTCAGAATAATCATGGCGACCCTTGTGGCACTAAATCTGAAAAAAGTCGAGCGGGTTCTACAGTAGTGGAAGAGAAACATTATCTTCCAAAATAATTTTTTAAAATGCAAAAGGCTGAATCAGCCTTTTGCATTAGGTCTGAAGGCAAAAGATATTCATACACATTTTGATAAAAACTTGATTCCATATTTAGAAGTTGGGCGTATTTAATTTAAAGCTTGAATTGATATTTTGAATGAAGCCCACGAAAGTGGGTTTTGTCATTTTGAATATGATCGCTGAAGTTGAAGATCAGTTTATAAAAGAAAATATAGCAATAACTTATAATATAATTATTTAATTTTTAATGGAAAATTATTTTAATTTTTATTGGTGCGTAGTCACTAAACGTACATATAGCGCAACTACTATACAAATCGAAATTTAAGAACATGGTAGTTAAGTGATGAAAAAAAGTTTATTGGGCGGTCTTATTCTCTCTTTGTGTACGACTCCAGCTTTTGCGTTAAATATTTTATTGGTTAATGATGACGGTCTAACCAGCAATGTCAAAGCACTCTATGATGAATTAAAAGCAAATGGTCATAACGTGCTTGTGTCTGTACCTTGTTCACCGCAAAGTGGTCGTGGTGGCGCAATTGTCATGTACAGCTCGACCACGATTACCGCAGATAACGATAAGCAAATTGCGGCTGAAAACGGTTGTCACAATGGCGCAGCACCAATCGGCGCACCTGCTGCTGGAACTTTTACCAAAGCGGGTTATACCAATGGTGACTGGAATTACACGCATGGCACACCAGTGATGGCAACAGTTTATGGACTGGATGTGGTTGCACCAAAACGCTGGGGTAAAGCGCCAGACTTAGTTTTATCTGGCCCAAATGAAGGACAAAATGTCGGAAAAGTCGTTGTACACTCTGGCACGATTGGCAACGTACAGTTTTCGGCAGGACGTGGCATTCCGTCTATTGCCTTAAGCGCAGATACCAACACGGTAGATGATAAAACTCTAAACAACCCTAACTCTGCGATTGTGGCAAAACAAACCGTAGTGTTATTAAAAGAATTACAAGCTAAGGCAGGCAAGGGCCAATTGTTGCCAAAAGGTATCACGCTTAATGTTAATTTCCCTAAAAATTTAACAACCAGCACACCTTTTGCTTTTTCAAAAATTGGTACGTATGACTTATATAAGCTGAAATTCCAAGTAACCAAAGACAATAAAGGCAATAACCAGTTTGGTCTAGGAATTGATGCGGCACCATCTGCTCCAACAGCCGCGCAAATGTCGGATGAAAGCGCCGTAATGCAAAGCAAAATTGCTGTAACTGCAATGCAAGTTGCTTACGACCAGCGACCAGCAGCTCAAGAATGGCTCAAAATTCGTTTAAAAAGCCTATTTAACAAGTAAAGGAGAAAGACCATGAAACGTTGTTTGTTGGTTTTACTTCTTGGGCTTAGCTTGGCGGCTTGTAATGACAATGATCATGATGACCAAGTCTCGACTGAAAAGGCTGCCTTAGCTCCGAGCTTAGATGTCGGTACTTATATTATTAGTACCGAAACTGATGAAGAGTTACCAATGGCGGGTAAATATTATTCTGGCGCAGATGGTTCTAAATTATTGGTTTTAGATGATGACGAAAATCGTGCCAAAATTGTGATGAGCTACGACGCAAAAACCAAAGCTTGGCAGAGCAATCAATCTAATCAAGCGATGACCGTTGAATTGGCACATTATGAAAAAATTGATGATCAAAAACTTTCGATTAATCAATTGGTCGGTACATACGATTTATCTTTTCCAGATGGAACAACGGTAAATGCCGAGGTGAATGCACAAGGCAAAATTATCTCAAAAGATCCAAATTGTGTGTTTACAGGTGTTATTACTGAAAGTGCATTAGCGGACACAGCAAACTATCAACTGACCGATAACAAGTGTGATGCGTTAAAAAACAACTCAAAAGGCTATGTTGTGGTAGATGAAGACTTAGAACCTATGAGTTTTAGACTCGTATCTGACACAGTTGCAGCAAAAGACATTTGGGCATTTGCACAATCTTAAAAATAAAAGACAACGGATTCATGTCGTTGTCTTTTCATTCCAACCTATCTTGTGCTGTTGAAACAATTAACATGGTTTGAAGGTAATAATCTACACGTGAGTGATTATTGTCCTTATGTGAGTTATGCGCATTAAAGGCTGCATCATGAAGTTTCACGACTCGAGCGATCGGATTCGAACTGCAACGAATTAAGTATTCTTCGCGTGTTTCAGTTTCCCGTTTAGTTAATGCATCAACCGCATCGCGGACTTCTTTGCCAAATAAACTTTCGATTTTGTCTAGCGTAAGAGGCGTGTCTTCAACGCTATCGTGTAGAAGGGCTGTAATAATATAGACTTGTGAAAATCGATGCTCAATTAATGAATTGACCACACCTTTAATATGGTAATCAAAGTAATCATGAGGACCATACTTTTGACCTTGATGCGATTCTTTTGACAATTTCTCTGCTAATTCAACTTCATTTTGAGTCATTTTTTGCTCTTATCACTTTAAGTATATGACGCGGCCTAATTTTTGAATTTGGTCGCTTAAACACAATTTTATACTGAATACTCAAATTAGGCATATATAAAAAGCAGCCTCGAAATGAGACTGCTCATTTTTAAGTGAACGATGAATCGGGGTATTCTTCATAAGCTTTAAATATTTGATAAAGTGAAGGAGCTATTACCGCCAGTTAAAGCGACGTTCGTACCATTGATTAATAGAACAGGTTTATTTCCCCCAATATTGGTTACGGCTAAGCTACCAAACCACCAATTGTTATGACCAACATAGTGACCTTGAGCGAGATATACGGGAATGGAAGCCGACGAAGTTTGCAAATTAACGCCAAAGTAGAAGTTAAGCTTGCTAGGGGTGTCGCCACTACTTTGACTATCAGCAAACATGTGACTACCTTTTTGTAATAGTTCAACATAACTATTAGCAACCTGCGAAGAGCCGCTACGGTTACAGTCTAAAGTGATCGTCCAAACATTTCCTTTTTTAGTAATGGATGGTGGCGGATCACAGGTTTCGCCGTCTGTATATACAACAGAACCATCAATATATGTGATATTGGTTAATAGCCCAGTATCATCGGTAATAACAACAGTGTTGGATGAAGTTGACATGATTAAATCCTCTTAAATTATGTTTTATCCAATCGCTTTATTTTATTGTTTATAAAAGTAATCGCGCTGGATGCTTTGTCTGGTATCTTAAATACCATTGGTTATAAATCGTTTAAAGGATGATTTATTTATATGTCTTAGATTTATGTTTTCTTCTTATTAAAATATCATTTGAGTTGAATTATTAATATCGTATTTATTAAAAATTAAATCGTTTTTGATACAAATTATATTTTACTGGTATTTTTAAACTATATTGTTTTTAGATGTGGAAAGATTTTTATTTTTTAAAAATAAAGATAACTCTTAATTGAAATGTTATTAATAGTGTTAATTAAAGCACTTAATTAAAAATAACCATGTTGTTGTATTTTTATATAAGTTGTTGATGTTGTTTGTATAAATACTATATTTTAGTCTGATTAAATTTGTGGTGTTATTATTAAGTTGTATTAATATTTTAATTTAAAATTTATTTTTCATAGGTTTTGATTGAGTGGTGTTTTAATAAATATTAATCATTAAAAAATAATGGATATTTTATGTAGAACAATTATCCTTATGGAAATATTTATAAATATTAGTGCCATGGTAATAAAACCCTTTGGTATCTTAAAATTTTATCAATTATGTCATGAGGAAATCAGAGTTGATTATTGATTGCTTAAAAAGACCTGATTATTTTTTACTTACTTCCATAGATTCATAAAAAAGAGTTGTTTAATATTTGGGCCAAATGAGACCTTAAGTTTTAGTGATTTTGAACTTTAACTTAATGATATAAAAGTAGATGGTAAATATTACTTAAGAATTTTATTAATTATCTAATTAAATGAAAAATAATAACTATTTAAATAATTTCTAGCCAATTTCACATTGACACCTCAAATATTGGAGATTACCATTTGCGGGCTGGCCTACATTGCCAGTCGGTTGTCGCAGACCGTTTTAAGACCACATCAGGATTATTTCTTCTGAGGAATAGTTTTGTGTGAGCATCTCCTCGTTCCCTCCCGTAGCGGTAGGACGGGAGAGGGACACCCTCGGGTGTGCTGGAGTCTTAACCAGTCTGCGAACCCTCTTCCGTTCTGCCACCATAAATCTTATGTCTTGGCAGAACTCCATATATAAGGAGTTGGCTTTGCACATCCATTATTTCTTGGCAACCTTTGCCAAAAGCTATAACAACACAGCTTAAAAAACTTAACGCAGCTTGATCGCCGTAAGGCTTTTCAGGCTTTAGCTCGTTATTACTTAAAACTTAGACAATTAAAACTTGAGATGTGCTGAGCACAGTCTTTACGGCTTTGCTATGCCTTTTTTTCTCCCAAAAGGCAGCGGTTTTTATATCTCATTTATATACAACAATAATTTTATAACGGTAAAAATATGCCACATTTAGTTCTCCCAACACGTGCATTAAAAGTCGTAGATAAAGCAATTCAGTTATTTCACTACAACGGATTTTATCTGGTTGGCATCGACAGACTTGTTAAAGAGTCTGAAATTCCCAAAGCGACTTTTTATAACTACTTTCACTCTAAAGAACGCTTTATTGAAATTTGTCTGATAGTACAAAAAGAACGCTTAAAAGAAAAAGTGATTTCAGTGGTTGAATACGCCCATGACACAAGCGTATTCGATAAACTCAAAAAACTCTATCTTTTACATGCAGACTTAGACGGGCTGTATTACTTATTATTTAAAGCCATTTTTGAAATAAAACTGACCCATCCAAAAGCCTACCAAACCGCCGTGCGATATAGAACATGGCTCACCAACGAAATATATAGCCAGCTTAGAGCACTTAACCCCGATGTTTCTTTTACTGATGCCAAACTATTTTTATATATGATCGAAGGCGCGGTTATTCAGCGGTTAAGCTCGGATGAGGTTGTGGAGGTGGATGAGATGGTGTTAGAGGTATTTTTGAGGGGATGTCGGTAATTAACATTTAAGTTGTAGAGCAGTTTTTTTGGATTTTTTTCATATAGAATAAAGTCATATGATTTTAAAATAACCTAGACTTGAGAAACTATATATGAATCAAAAAATCCAGAAAAGATTAGAATACTTAATTAATCAGGGAGAAGAAATATCTGTTCAATCTTATGAAAATACGAATGGCTTTATGAATTTTTCACAAGAAGCGAAAGACTTATACACACAATGGCTTGTGAGTTCAAAATCATTACTTAAATTAATTTGTGATGATAAAAAAGCAATTCATTATGAGCTTTTTCTTTCAGCAGAAAATAAGGTACATTCTTTTGAAACACCCCCACTAATTCTAAAACGCCTTATAAGTATCTTAAAAGCAACTTTAGATGATATGAATAGTGGTTGTTTAACTTCCTATAAACAACTTATTCAAGCTGATGTTTTTGACAGTGAGTTAGAACAAGCTAAACACTTTCTAGACTCTGGTTATAAAGTAGCTTCCGCTGTTACTGCTGGAGTAGTTTTAGAAACAGCTATTAAAGAGTTGGCTAAAAATAACGAAATTGATATTTATCAAGATGGGTCTACTAAACCCAAAAAACTTGATGGACTTAATTCGGAATTAAAAAATGCTAATGTTTATAACGCTCTTCAACATAAGCAAATTTTGACATTGGCTCACATAAGAAATAAAGCCGCTCATGGTGAAGTTGAAGAGTTTAATGAAAATGATGTACAAAATATGATTCGTGATATTGAAAGTTTTTTATTGAATTATTCATCTTAAAATTTAATTAATAGAGTTATATTGGTTTAAAATAATTTATCTATTTGTGAAAGATATTAATATAAAATCTTTATCTAATAAATATAAGGTTAGAAGAGATATAAAAAATCTCTTCTAACTAACTTAATCTAAGCCGCAATATTTTCATTATAATTAGATTTATCTTTAATATTTTCTTCTTTTTGATCTATAACATATTGAAGTATATCTATCATATGAGATAATTTCATGGAGGCAAAATTCGTATATATTCCAATTATTTGAAAAGATATAACAATGAAGATTAGAGCAAAAAATAAAAAATGCAAAGGTTGATGGGTAGTGAAAAAGTCTTGTGTTTTTGTATTGCTTAGCAAATTAAGTATTAATACAAATGTTGCAAGGATAGCAGGGAAAAACCCTAGTTTATCTATAGGGCCACTGATTAATACAGTACGTTTTTCAAAATCATCTTTCTCATGATTAATTTCTAATTTTACTAATTTAAGATCTTGAATATTAAATTTATATAATTCAGGAATATATTTCATATCAGCTCTTAACATAAAGTCTACATTTTTTAGAAGTGTTTTAGATGGGTTGCTAAGAAAAGTTGATAAATCTTTACGAGACAAGAATATATTGAAAAAAGATTCAGAAACTATAAGTATTTCACAAAGAAGAAATAGAATTAAAGAAGATAGCATAACATATTGATTTCTTGTATAAAATGCTAAAATTCCTAAAAGAGATCCAATTATAAAAATTACTGAGCTAGTTAAAAGTATATATCTACTAATTTTTCTTGTTTTATGATTTATTCTTTTTTTTAAAGATGTTGGGTATTCTGAATTTTTTAATAATATATGAATTATTTCTTTCCTATTGATATTATTCATAATATTCATTTCCAATAATTAATATGATAAGAGAAAATTTTAGGATAATTGATTAATCAATCACATAGTGATTGTAACATGGGATATAAATGCCATTATTTAGCGTTTAAGCTTAAATGAGGTTGAGGAGCTGGTGTTG
>Ga0308158_10003978_pt1 | contig 12666 bp, 11 predicted proteins | sample PhyBR2_FD_201038 | JGI IMG/M metagenome (GOLD analysis project Ga0308158, IMG submission 201038) | Phyllosphere microbial communities from UC Gill Tract Community Farm, Albany, California, United States - DLSLB.R2 | ecosystem: Host-associated > Plants > Phyllosphere > Unclassified | place: USA...
TCATCGGCAAGTACGCCCTGTTCGTCGCCGCCGCGGACGTGGGCACACCGCTGATGTGGGTGATGATCGCCGCCGGTGTGGTCACGTCCCTCCTCACGCTGTACGCGCTGATGCGCGCCTGGAACCTCGCGTTCTGGCGCGAGGAGGATGACTCCGCCGAGATCGAGCCGCGCATCCGTCATCTCGGTGACGCGCCCGCAGCCGACGATGCATCTGAGCAGCGCACCAACTCCCGCATCATGACCGCGGCCACCGCGGGACTCGTGGCGGTCACCATCGCGCTGACGGTGTTCGCGGGCCCCCTGTTCGAGCTCTGTGATCGCATCGGCTCGGCGCTCACCACACCCGTCACGCTTTCGCAGCTCGAGGAGGAGGTGCCCTCATGAGTCCGGAGACCCGTCGCACGTTCGGACGATCCCTCTGGCGGCAGCTGCCGTTCTTCGTCTGGCTCATCGTGGTGTGGATGCTTCTGTGGGGCGAGTTCTCCGCGTTCTCGCTGGTGAGCGGTGTGGTCGTGGCCTTCGTGGTCACGCGCATCTTCCTGCTGCCGCCGGTCGAACTGTCCGGGCGCGTGAACGTCTGGTACCTCGCGGTGCTGGCCGTGACCTTCAGCGTGGCCGTGGTGGCGGGTTCGCTCCATGTGACGCTGCAGGTGCTGAACCCGCGCCGCTATCCGGGCACCGCGATCATCGGCGTCCAGCTGGAGACGGACGACGACCTCATCATGACCCACGTGGGTGTGACAGCCTCCCTGATCCCCGGCTCCCTGGTGGTGCAGACCGATCGCACGAACCGCATCCTGTACCTGCACGTGCTGGACATCGACGATGAGGAGAGCCTGCGCAAGGCGAAGGCCGAAGTGCGCAGGTGGGAGCGGCGCATCGTCCGTGCGGTGGGCTCCCGAGACCAGATGGACGCATTGCGACGAGCGGAGGCGAAGGCATGAATCCCCTGCTGATCGTGATCATCGTGGTGTTCGGCATCGCGGCGCTGCTGACGCTCGTGCGCATCGTGCGCGGACCATCGATCCTCGACCGTGCGGTCGCGTCCGACGTGCTGCTGACCGAGGTGCTGTGCGTGCTGGGTGCGGAGATGGCCATCAACCATCACACCCGCAACCTGCCGGTGCTGCTGATCGTCGCCGCGGTCGGGGTGTTCGGTTCGATCGCCGTCGCGCGATTCGTCGCCCGGAGGGAAAAGCCATGAACTGGGACATCTTCTGGGACACCGCCGCTCTCGTCCTGATCCTCATCGGAGCGCTGCTGTGCCTGGTGGCCGCCATCGGTCTGCTGCGCTTTCGCGACGTTCCCACGCGTCTGCACGCCGCCACCAAGCCGCAGGTACTGGGCCTCGTCCTCATTGCGCTCGCCGTGGGCATCTCCGTGCGGTCCTGGCCGGCGGTGGGAATGCTCGTGGCGATCGTGCTGATGCAGTTCGCCACTGCGCCGCTGTCCGCACACATCATCGGGCGTCAGGCCTATCGCAACCGCACTCTCGACCAGGACTCGCTCCTGGTGGACGAGCTCGCCGACGCGCAGTCCTCGGACAACGACGACTGAAGCGAGACTTCGGTCTGCGGGCGAAATCACCGCAACGCGCCGCGTCTCGCCCGCAACCGGACGTCTCGCGGCACGATGGAAGAGATGACAGGGGGAAGAATGAGCGCGCAGCCAGGATGGTACGACGCCGAGCAGCCGGGGCTCCAGCGGTGGTGGGACGGTGCGGGGTGGACCGAGCACGTGCGGACGACACCGGCACCGCCGGCGCCTCTCGGGTCGCCGGCACCCGCGTTCGGGGCAGGCCCGATATCAGCGACCGGCACCGCAGCACCGGATATGAGAATCGTGCCGGGCTGGTACCGGATGCCGAGCACCGGCGAGGTGCGCTGGCACACCGGCACGATCTGGTCGGGCTATTCGCTGCGGGACGGGGCACCCAAGCCCGACCGGATCACCGGCTCGCAGCGTTCGTCACAGGGCCTGATCCTCGCGATCCTCTACTTGCTGGTCGGCGTGATGCAGACCTCGCTCGCCGTCAGCAACCGCGGGTTCATCGCGAGCGGCGGCCTGTTCCTGGTGCTCGGTGCGTTCTGGCTCTACGGCGCGCTCCGCGCTCGCAAGCGGGAACGTGCGCCACGACCTGTGGACGCCGCGATCGTGCTCGACGCTGTTCGCCCTCTGCCGGGCGAAGCCGAGGCCGCCAGCGCAGGCTGGTATCCCGGTGATCAGCCCGGTCGCACGCGGTGGTGGACGGGAGCGCGCTGGTCGCAGTACGTCGCCAAGAACGGTGAGGTGGAGCCGATCTACGGCGTCGAGCGCTCACTTCGCATCGCCACCCGCATGGGCATGTGGCTGACTGTCGCGGGCGCCGTTCTGCTCGCGCTCGGTATCGTCCTCCTGAACGCGACGCGGGCCGAGTGGATCGCCATCGTCATCGCATCGATCGGCGGCGCCTTCCTGGTGGCCGGCGGCGTGTTGTGGATCATCTTCGGCTACCGTTCCCGCGCGCTGGAGCGCTCTCAGCGCCGCCCCGTCGCCTAACGCCCCCGGCCGCGGGATCAGGGTCGCAGGGTGAGAGTGTCCGTCGCGGCGGCGGCCACGGCGTCGGGGCTGAAGGCCCAGGGGCGCTGTACACCCACCGACCAGTCCGGGGTCTGATCCACGTAGTTGGGGTGGAAGGCGTGGCCGCTCGCGCCCGTAAGGTGGATCCACGTGGACTTGTCGAAGTCCGAGACGTCCAGCACCATCCGCATCGACGGAACCGATGTGGTCGCGAAGCTGGAACCGAGGTTCCAGCCCGTCGCGTCCACAACGGACGAGCCGCCGCCCACGGCGTACGGGCCGCGGTTGAAGAGCCATTCGATGGGGGCGATGCCCGACTTCCCGAACGTCGCGCTGGTCAGCGTGATGGCGTGCAGCGAGCCCCAGTTCCACTTCGTGACATCCTCACCCTGCAGAGCGGCGAGCCGGTCGTAGGCGCGGTTCACCACGGCCGTGAGCACGGCGTCCCGGCCCGTGGCTCCGGAGGTGGGATCCACCCACCAGGGTGAGTCGGGCTGCTCCAGCAGCGTCGAGACCCCCTGGAACATCCGGCCCTGACCGCTCACCGGCGCGGGGGCCGGTTCGTGATCCAGGAAGAGCGCCGTTCCGAGGGTGTCCCACAGCACGTTCGCGTATGCCGCGGCGGGGGAGTCGATCGCGTTCTGTGCGTCCCACTCGCCGAGCAGCGCCACCGCCGCCTGTGGGCCCTTCCGGTCGATCGGCAGATCGGCCACGGCGGACGCGAGCTGCGGGCCGAGCCAGAACTGCTTGTCGTTCTGGATCTCCTGCATCCGGCTGGCATCCATCTTGCCTTCGGCGAGCGTCTGCGTGATGAGCTCGGTGATCCGCGCGGCGCGGTAGCCGTGATCCCAGTCCTGGCTGAGGAAGTACGGGTAGCTGTCGTCCACGATCGCGTTGTTCGCCGTGACGATGAATCCCTGCGCGGGGTTCTTCACCATCGGCATCTCATCGAACGGGATGTAGCCGGTCCAGTCGTAGGAGCTGTCCCATCCCGGGGCGGGCACCGATCCGTCGCCGGCTCCGCGGATGGGCTGCAGTCCCGGAGCCTGGTAGCCGATCGTGTTCTCCTTGTCGGCGTAGATGAGGTTCTGGCCGGGAACGTCGAAGACCGATGCTGCTGCGCGGAAGTCATCGAAGTCCTTCGCGGTGTTCAGCACGAAGATCGCCTTCGCCGTGTTGCCCGGCTGGAGTGCGGTCCATCGCAGGCTGACGGCGTAGGCATCGCCGGCGGGGGCACCCGCGACATCCGCGTGCTCCGCTATGGAGGTGAAGTCGCCGGTGAGGCCGGAGAGGATCGGGCCGTGCACGGTGGAGCGGATGGTCAGCGGCACATCGGCGCCGCCGGCGACCGTGATGACGTCCTGCTTCTCGGTGATCGGAACCAGTGCACCGTCGCGCCAGTACTGATCGCCCTGCAGCCGTTCGATGTAGAGATCGGCGACGTCGGTGGTCAGGTTCGTGAAACCCCACGCCACCTGGGCGTTGTGGCCGATCACCACACCGGGAAGCCCGGAGAAACTGAATCCGCCTACATCGAACGGGCATTCCTCCGACACGGTGGAGCAGCGCAGCTGTACCTGGTACCAGACGCTGGGGAGCGCAGCGCCGAGGTGCGGGTCGTTGGCGAGCAGCGGAAGACCGGTGTCGGTGAACTCGCCTCCGACCACCCAGGAGTTGGATCCGATGCCCTCGCCCGGGTCGCCCAGCAGCGCGTCGGCGGCTTCGATGACCGTGCCGACCTCACTCCACTCGATGCCCGTGTCCGACACCGACGGCACGAGGACTGCGCCGGTGCTCTTCTGCTCGGGCAGCGGCGGAACGATCGTGGGGTTCTGATCGAACGGATACGCGGGGTAGAGCTCGGCGATCTGCTCGGGCGTGAAGTCCTGCGCGAGGATGGCGCGATCGGTCTCGTCCTCGATGTTGGTGCGCAGATCCCACGCCATGGCCTTGAGCCAGGCCACCGAATCCGCCGCCGTCCACGGTTCGATCTCGTAGTCCGGATTCTGCAGCCCCAGCACCGCGTACTCGAGCGACACGTCTGCGCCCTGGTGGTCGGCGAGGTACGCGTTCACGCCCTTCGCGTACGACTCGTAGTAGCTGCGGGTGGTGTCATCGAGTGCCGTGACCTCCTGCTCGGCGATCTCGTGCCAGCCGAGCGTGCGCAGGAACTTGTCGGTGTCCACCTGCGATTCGCCGAAGAGCTCGGACAGGCGCCCGGACGTGGTGTGCCGGCGGAAGTCCATCTCCCAGAAGCGGTCCTGCGCGTGCACGAACCCCTCGGCGAAGAAGAGATCGTCCGTGGTGTCAGCGGTGATCGTCGGCACGCCGACCGCGTCGCGTTGCACGGTGACCTCGGCCGACAAGCCGGACAGCTGCACCTCACCGCGCACCTGCGGGAACGAGCGCTGGATGGTCCAGCTGATCAGCACCCCCGCCACCACGATGATCGCGACGACGGCCGCCAGCAGGATCCACAGCGTCCGGGTCACGATGATGCGGGCACGCCCTCGGGTACGCGTGCCGCCAGGTGTCTTCGCCATTGAGAACTTCCCTCCCCGCTGCTCCCCACGAACAGCAGTGCGCCAGGGGCGCCCGTTCTCGATGTTAGCGATCACGGGCGCGCCCGGCGACTTTGCGCGTTCAGTTCCCGCTGGTGCGGGGCTTGCTGGCGGCGGACTCGTTCCACAGGCGATCGAGCGCGGTCACCACGTAGGTGTACGTGGTGCCCGGGTTCGCGGTGGCGTCCACCCAGCGCTGGACGGTACCGCCCTGGGTGCGCACAGTGGCGACCAGATTGCGCGCGTCATCGATGTCGATGGAACGCACCGACCCGGCAACGCGGTAGATCGCGAAGGAGGTGGCCTTCGTCCGAGCGGGACCGGTGTCCTGCCACTGCAGCTCCACACCGCCGGCCGCGACGGTGGCGCGGGACAGCACCGGCTGACGGACGGCGACCGCCGGAAGGTGCGGCATCGTCGGGACGATCGCCGGGTGGGCGTAGTGGTCGTCGCGGACGCGGGTCATGGCGCCGAGGGCGTTGGTGCGGACATCGCCGGAGGAGTAGTAGACGTTGCCGTGCACCGGACGTCCGCTCGCGGTGAGCTGCCCATCCAGGGTGAGGTGGTTGCTGAGCTCGGCGGGGTCGGTGAAGGCACCGCTGGTGACCTTGTAGACCGCTTCGCCGATGTACAGCTGCGTGTTGGACGCCTTGGCCACATCCGCCCACCACGGCGCGAGCTTCGCGTAGTCGGCGACGGCGAGGCCGATCTGCCAGTAGATCTGCGGGTTGATGTAGTCGAGCCACCCCTCCAGCACCCACTTGCGGCTGTCGGCGAACTGACCGTCGTACGACTGGGAGCCGTTGGTGTCCGAGCCGAGCGGATCGGTCGTGCGGTTTCGCCAGATGCCGAACGGCGAGATCCCGAACTTCACCCAGGGCTTGGTCTGCTTGATCCGCTCGCTGATGGTGCGGACGAAGGTGTCGACGTTGTGGCGGCGCCAATCGCCGATGTCGCTGAATCCGCCACCGTGAGCGGCGAAGGTCGCGGCATCCGGAATGGTCTGACCGGCCACCGGGTAGGGGTAGAAGTAGTCGTCGAAGTGGACGCCGTCGATGTCGTACTTCGCCACGGAGTCCAGGATTGCGGCGTAGATGTGCTCCTGCACCTCCGGCAGGCCGGGATCGAAGTAGAGCTTGCCGCCGAACGCCCACACCCATTCGGGGTGCACGCGGGCAGGGTGCTCGGGCACCAGGGCGTCTCGATTGGTGTCCATCGCCACGCGGTAGGGGTTGTACCAGGTGTGCAGTTCGAGATTGCGGGCGTGCGCCTCCTCGACCATGAAGGCGAGCGGGTCGAATCCGGGGTCGCCGCCCTGCGTGCCGGTCAGGTACTTCGACCACGGCTCGAGAGGGCTCGGCCAGAAGGCGTCGGCGGTGGGACGCACCTGGATGAACACGGCGTTGAGGCGATAGGAGACGGCGAGATCCAGCCACCCGATGAGCTCGGCCTTCAGCTCATCGGCCGACAGCCCGGTGCGCGATGGCCAGTTGATGTTGACGACCGAGGCGATCCACATCGCCCGCAGTTCGCGCTTGCGGACGGTGGTGCCGGGCGTCACGGCCATCGCGGAGTCATCCGCCTGCGCGACGGAAAGCGGGCCGATGGCGACGCTGAACAGGGCGCCGGCGGCACCCGCGGTGGCCAGTGTGAGGAACCCGCGACGGTTCATGGTGGGGATCGATGGGGGCGTCATTGCAACTCCGTAGATGAGGGTTAGTTAATCTTTTTCAGATCATCCCGTGATCGTGGGAGTAATTTTCACACGGTCCTCCGCGAACCGCAACGCGCGCTCACCTGCGCCTAGGCTCAGGGCATGGGTTTCATCCGAGGCGCCGCGCGGGTCATCAGCTGGATCGGGTTGACCGCTGTGGGAGGGCTTCACCTCTGCTGGTCGGCCGGATCGAGCTGGCCCGCGAAGAACCGCGCTCGCCTCGCCTCGGCCACGGTGGGAAACGCGCGTGCGATGCCGGCGCCCGGGCCCACCGCGGTGGTGGGGGCGGCTGCGCTCGTCGGGGGAGCCGTGACGGCGGGCGCGCTCGGCGAGTCCCGCCTCATCGTGTGCGGGCGCCGGCTGATCGGCCTGGCGCTGCTCGCCCGCGCGATGCTCGGCGGTGAGGTCGCGCTGCGGGCGCTGGGCATGGGGGCGCCGGATCCGCGCTTTCGTCGACTCGACGCACGGGCCTACCGGCCTCTGTGTGCCGTGCTCGGCGCCGCTGTGCTGCTCGGTTCCCGGCGCACGTCGTCTCGCCGCACCCGATCGGTGACCGCGTAGCGAGACGACGTGGCCGGCGCCGGGATCAGCCGATGAGGCTCGGAGCGAGGTCGCGCATCGTGCGGCGACGCGTCATCCGCGAGACCCCGAGGATCGCGAGCACCACGGCTCCGATCAGCCAGATCAGCAGCACCCCGATATCGCTCCACACCCGGTCCCAGCCGCCGGATCCGTACATGATCTGGCGCATCGCATCGACCACATAGCCCATCGGAAGGATGTGGTGCAGCGATGCCAGCGGGGCTGGCAGGGTCTGCCACGGGAACGTGCCGCCCGCGGTCACCAGCTGCAGCACCATCAGGATGAGGCCCATGAACTGACCGACCGACCCCAGCCACACGTTCAGCGCCAGGATGATCGCGGTGTACGTGGCCGAGGCCAGCACCAGCAGTCCGAGCGCCGCCGCGGGGTTCGCGAAGTTGAAGCCCAGGGTGATGGAGAGCACGGCGAACAGCCCGACCATCTGCGCCGCGCCCAGGAGTGCGGGAGTCGCCCATCCGGCCAGCGTCACGCGCACCGGCGAGTGCAGGGCGGTGACGGCGCGGCGCGAGATCGGCTTCACGATGAGGAACAGGGCGTAGATGCCGATCCACGCGGCGAGCGCAGCGAAGAACGGTGCGAGACCGGCGCCGTAGTTCTGCGCCTGCGTGAGCGTGGTCTTCGCGATCTGCACCGGCGAGCCCAGGGTGTGCGCCTGTGCGGAGCGCGTGGCGTCGTCGCTGTCGGGGATCTGCTCGACTCCTGAGGCGAGGCCATCGCGCAGCGTGACCTCCCCATCGTGCAGCTGGGTAAGACCGTCGGCGAGCGTTCCGACACCGTCTTTCAGCGTCACCGTTCCGTTGTGCAGTGTCACCGTGCCGTCTCGGAGGGTGGCGGCGCCGGTGCTCACCTGGGATGCGCCGTCGGCCACCTGGCTCGCACCATCGCGCAGTGCCGCAGCACCGTCGGCGGCGGTCACCGCTCCATCGTGGAGCTGGGAGGCGCCATCGGCCACCTGGATCGCGCCGCTGTTGAGCGTGTCGATCTTGTCGCGCGCGCCCTGCACCTTGTCCACGGCGTTCGTGAGCTCGGTTCCCACCGGGTCCAGGGCTGCCAGCACGCGCTCGATCTGATCGGCGGTGAGGCCCTGCTCGGTGAGGCGCGTGCGGATGTCCTCGCGCACGGCGGGGAGCTGATCCGCCGCGTTCTGGGCCGCGTCGCCGATCTGGTCGGCGATGTCGGCGAGCTGTCCGGTTCCGCCGGCCACCTGGCTGGCACCGTCGGCGAGCGTGGCAAGACCGTCACGCAGCTGCGCGGTGCCGTCGGCGAGGGTTCCGGCGCCATCGCGCACGCTGGCGGATCCGCTGGCCACCTGGCCGGAGCCATCGGCCAGCGTCGTTGCACCGTCCGCAAGGGCCTGTGAGCCGTCGACCAGCTGCTGCGCTCCATCGCCGAGCTTGCTCGTGCCGTCCTGTGCGGTGACCAGACCGTCGACCAGCTGCGTTGCGCCGTCCGTGGCATCGACCAGCTTGGTGCGGATCTCGTGCAGCGCGTCGAGCATCGTGAGTCCGGCCTCCGACACCACCTTCTCGGTGACCGTCCGCTGGATGGTCTCGATGGCGGTCTTGCCGATCGTGGAGGCGAGGTAGTTGTTGGCGTCGTTGGTACGCAGCACGAGGTCGGCGGGGTGGGGATCGTCGGTGGCGATGGAGGCGATGCCCGCGGTGAAATCCGACGGGATCTCGACCGTGAAGTCGTAGGCGCCGGCGTCGAGGCCGCTCTCCGCCTCCGCGGCGGAGACGCGGTGCCAGTCGAAGGTGTCGGAATCCAGCAGCTCCTTCGCGACCTCGTCGCCGATGTCGCGCTGCTTGCCGTTCACCTCGGCGCCGTTGTCGTTGACCACGAGTGCCGCGGGGACGTTGGAGAGATTGCTGTACGGATCCTGGTTGGCCCAGAGGTACAGCCCGCCGTAGAGGATCGGGACGCAGAGCAGCGCGATGAGGGCGATCACCGACATCTTGGTGGAGAACAGCCGACGGAACTCGGCTGCGATCATCTGGGGCATCTTCATCGTGCATCCTCCGCGTCGTCGTCGGCCGTCTCCGGTCGAGCTGCGGGCAGGTCGTTCGGCTCCCCGGAGGACGATTCCTCAGGAAGCGGGGGCTGGGGGAGCGGGAGGGCGGTCGCGTCTTCTGCGGCGTCGTCCATCGCGGTGGCGAGCTGATCGTCGAAGTCGAGCGCGCCGAGGGAACGCGTGGGAGCGTCCTCGGCGGGGGCTCCTTCCGGATCGCTGACTGCCTCGTCGACGTCGATGCCGCCGGGAGCGCGCTCGGCGATCGTCGCCTCGTCGGCGGAGACTTCCTCCGCCGGGGCGTCTTCGGCTGGTGCGTCCTCAGTCGCGGGGTTCTCCGGATCGGCGAGGGCCTCGTCGAAGTCGATGGCGCCGAGAGCGTGCTCGGCGATCGTCTCGTCTTCGTCCGCGGCGGCACCGGATACGATCACGTCGGTCTCACCGAAGGCGGCGAGGATGGCATCTCGCTCATCATCGGCCAGGCCGACGGTGTCGGTGCGGTCCTCGTGCAGCACCTGCCACGAGGCGCGTCCCGCGATCACGAGGACGGCGAAGTCGCGGCGGGCGAAGTCCTCCGCGACAGCCCACCAGGTCTGGGGACGGCCGCCATGACGGTCGGGCGACACGATCACCAGGCCCTCGACCCCCTCGCGCTGAGAGGCGAGCTCGGTGAGCAGACGCACGCGGCGCGAGGGCTCGACACTGCCGATCGGCATCATCGTGAGGTCGGCGAACCCGTGCTCACTCATCCACTTGCGTGCGGAGATCGGGTTGGACGGCAGACCCGCGAACATCAGCTCCTCCGCCACGACGCCCACCGTGATGACGTCGGGGTCGGGGTCGCTGACATCCGGTGCGTCGATGAGGGCGACCTTGCGGCGCAGCTCCCCGGCCCGGTGGCGTCCGTTGATCAGCACCTCTCCGGCGTCCGGCTTCATGCGTCCGGTGGCGATGAGGCCGAGCACCGTGGGGCGCTGTTCGGTCTCGGCTTCGACCAGCACAGCCTCGCCGGTGGCGTATCCGGTGGTCGTCGGGGCCAGGATGGGGGATCGCTCCGATCCCTTGGCGACTCCGATCAGTTCGATCCGCAGCGGATCGGTGGACGCCCGGCGGGCGCGAAAGAGGGGGCGGCGCTTCATGCGCGAACCTTCGTTCCGGTGGTCTCGGTGGTCGATGTGGTTGATGCAGATTCTGCACGGTCGGCTGACTCCGTGGCGTCGTACTCGCTCACGAGCGTGTCGACCTCCCGCCAGGACAGGCCCGCCGCGCTGAGCGCCGCGCGGGTGGCCAGACGCGTGGCGTCGGCCTCCTGGGAATCCACGTGGGTGATGACGCCGCGCGCCGCTTCCTCGACAAGGCGCGCGGTGAGGTGCGGCGGCAGATCCTGACGCAGCACCCCGAGCTCGGCACCGCGTTCGCAGATCTCGATCAGGCGACGGCGCAGCGGCAGGATGGCCTCGGCCGTCTGCGCGACCAGCTTCTCGTTCAGCGCCAGCGCGGCGGCGGCGTGGACGTGGCGGGCCTGTGCCCACAGGGCGGCCGCCAGGTGTGCCAGTGCCGCCCGGGGATCGTCGTCCCGGACGGTCTCGGCGATGGCGTTGAACTTCTCGGCACCGGCGGCGATCACCGCGGCGACGATCGCGTCGCGATCCTCGAAGTGTCCGTACAGTGCGCGACGGCTCAGCCCCGCCTCCCGGGCGATGGCGTCGACGGACGCCGCCGGGTCCGAGGCGAGAACGCCCACCGCGGCGGCCAGGATGCCGGCGCGGTTCTCCTCGGCGTCACGGCGGCGCGGGATCGAAACGGTGCTCATGTATCCAGCGTACGAATCTGCACACACCTGTGCAAGTTAAAGTGCACTCGGTTGTGCAAGTTCTCGGCAACCTCCGAGGGAGCCCCGACGAACCTCACGGGGAGGAGCGTCAGATCCGCTTGGTGTCGCGGCGGAACATCAGGACCGCGAGGCCCGTGAAGACGATGAACCAGACGAAGAGGTTCACCCAGGCCATCGGGTCCAGGGGTGCTCCGATGATCGCCTTCTGCGACAGATCGGCGATACCCCACAGCGGCGTGAAGGTGGCTGCCGTCTGCAGACCCTCCGGGAGCAGCGCGAGGGGAACGAACAGACCGCCCATGAAGCTCAGGATGGGCAGCAACGGGCCGAGGTAGCGCATCGCGTTCTGGGCCGGGAAGGCGTAACCCACGGCAAGACCGAGGCTGGTCATGCTGAGCGCCGTGAGCCAGGCCAGCAGCGCGGCGGGGATCAGATGATCGAGCGGTGCGGTGATGCCGAGCACGGCGCCCGCGATCAGTGTGACCGCGACCGCGATCGCCCCGAGCGCCAGGCCGGTGATCACCTTGATCAGCATGTAGACCAGCGGATTGAGGGGAGTGAGGCGCAACTGCCGGCTCCATCCCTGCGCGCGCTCGGCGGCCACCGAGACGCCGGTCATCGACGCCGCGACCATCGATCCGTAGACCGCCATGGAGATCATGATCGGCACGGCGGCCGAAATCCCGCCCTCGGCGACGGGCACGTCGGTGGCCGAGTAGCCCTTGTTCGGCAGGGCGATCGCGAACAGCATCGCGATGGGGAAGATCAGCGTGAAGCCGACCACCGAGAAGTTGCGGAACACGCGCTTCAGCTCGATGGCGAGGAACGTCCAGCTGAACCCGCCGAGCGGCGGAACCCGGCGCGTGGTGGGATCGATGCGATCCAGGCGCTGCGATTCGATGGACATTCAGGCCTCCTGCTGGTCGTCGCCGGTGAGGGCGAGGAACGCCTGCTCGAGATTCTGGCTGGTGATGGTGACGTCGCGGGCATCGGTCTGCGTCAGCAGGTGCCGGGCCACGATGTCCGAGTCGGTGGCACGGATGATCAGGCGATTGCCCTGGACCTCGACCGAGTCGACGCCCGGGAGGGCCGCGAGCGAGGCGCGGTCGGCGCCGGGGAGCTCCGCCTCGATCGTGCGCCCCGAGGCCATCGCCTTGATCTCCGCGGTGGTCCCGTCGGCGACGATCTGCCCCTTGCGGATGAGGATGATCCGATTCGCGTAGCGGTCGGCCTCCTCCAGGTAGTGGGTGGCGAACACCACAGTGCGTCCCCGCTGGGCGTCGGCGTGGATCGCCTGCCAGAACGAGTGGCGGCCCTCCACATCCATGCCGGTGGTCGGCTCGTCGAGCACGATCAGTCCCGGATCGCTCAGCAACGCCATGGCG
>Ga0308158_10003979_pt1 | contig 12665 bp, 12 predicted proteins | sample PhyBR2_FD_201038 | JGI IMG/M metagenome (GOLD analysis project Ga0308158, IMG submission 201038) | Phyllosphere microbial communities from UC Gill Tract Community Farm, Albany, California, United States - DLSLB.R2 | ecosystem: Host-associated > Plants > Phyllosphere > Unclassified | place: USA...
GTCATTCACACTTGACATAATTTCTCATGATATCAAAGAAATACGTGTTAACCACTACAAAGCTCAACGTCCTGAAAGTCATGGCAGAAAAAGACATAGACTGGACATGGATGATACTGGATCGCACCCTTGCTACACGGGGTATTCCCGGATTTAGCAATGTTGCGACGATAGTAACCAACCTGATGAACGATGGAATGGTAGATACTGTTTATAACGAAAACTCATCAAAGCCAAGGTATCGCGTATCTGAGCAAGGACACCAGTTATTGGGACAAATCGGCAAGGCTATAAATCCATCCGATATCCCATGATTTGTGGCTAATTATCATGGGTATGAGACACTCAGACTTTGCTGTACGGGCCTTCACATAGCCAGAGCTATGATGACTCTTTTTTCCGGGTCATGTGCAGATAAAACCTTATCGAAACGAGATAGACTACAAGATCGGCCTGCTGCCATTAACTGATAGGGATTAAGGCAGGTTGATTCAGGCTTTGGAAGCACAAAAAAAAGCCGCCCTTGAGCGACTTTAATTTGCATATATGGTGCGAAGGCCGGACTCAAAATAAACTCATAACTACCTGACACTGAAGAAAAATCAAACCCAACTAAAATAAATAGACCCCAAAAATGACCCCTGTTAAAATTTCATAACATGTCAGGGGTCATACATTAACTTTTTTATTGTTATTATGCTTCTTTAGAGAAAAAGCTTACTCTCTAATCTTGTGAAAATAATATTATCCATATACTTGCTGAATTCTTTGACAAGTATCACTGAAATGGGGTATAGACTTGATGTCTTGACTTAAATAATTAGAGCAAAAACTATATTTACGATGCTCCTTTTTAAGATGTTCTGTTTTTTGCGTAATTGTTTCATCAGCTTGTGAATTTTTTTTGCTTATATTTTCAAGCCTATTTACTTTTACCTTCAGATATTCTTCATGGGCTGCGTCTAATATTTTATGAAAGAAATATTCAATATCATGACCTCTAAAGAAGAGATAAGCATTATCACTTCTAAAGCCTAGTTCTCGTAAAAAATCTTTGTAACTAAGGCAATCGGGCAGGCTTGCTTTATTTTCTATTAAAGAATATAAAAAACCATCCACATCACACAGGCGAACCAGGCCTTGGACCCAGTGAGGTGACTTATATAATTCGGTATTACTTTTTAAATATCCAGACGAAGCATTAGACATAAAACGCACTATTTTTAGCAATTCTTTGTATTTGTTATTGTATTCGCTATTATGTACACTTTTAAGAGAAGATAAATAAAAATATTTAGCCATAGGTTCGTATAAGGCTTGTGAAAGCACTAATGCTATATCTGATGGAACCAACTCCAGCATTGATGGGTGCACACCTAAAGAACGACTAAAAGCAGCATCTAAATTTTCGGTAAAGTGTTTTATATTTTCGATAGAGTGGAATACAGTCAAATAAACATATGGACTGGTTAGAACCTCTTTATTAGAAGTTCTATTGAAATTCATTAGCTTATGATAATCGCTATCCATACATACAATTACGTTTTTCCCTAACCTTATAGTGCCATTTTTTATTAATTTAGCAATACGATCACAACCCGTTGACACTACCCCGTCGCCGAAGTCGAACATGTCGGTAGGCTGAAATTCAAATAAGAAATTACTAACCTTTGGAAAAACTTCGCTCCATACATTTATATCTGAAGTATCTTCCACAAATATTAAAACAGTTTCTTTTCCTTCATCATCGAAGTACTTAGTATTTTCATAATAGTCATTGTCGAAATCAAAACCAGATAGACTCATTATTGCTCCCTAAACATTGCGCTGATATTGACAATTTTTTGATCTGAAAAATTCCCTATCAATGCTGGAGAATGAGTAGAAATTATAAATTGGCAAGAAGGAGCTATACTTGCCAGCCGTTCTATTAGAATTCTTTGCCATTTAATATGCAGCGACAAATCAGGCTCATCAAAGAGAAAAGTTACCTTTTTATCTTTATTAAGATAAACGACCAGCAATAAAGAAAGTAAAGTCTTTTCACCTTTAGATAAATCATACCACTTTACAATATCATCACCAAAACTTAGGCAAATAAGCCCCTCTCCATCGATTAAAGCCTCTCTTTTAGTTAAATTAAAGAATTGATTGACAATAATCATGAAATCCTTAATATCTTTCCTTCCATAATCATCTTCTAACGCCTTGATATTCACTTCGAGCTGATCTCTTATTTTTACCGGGACGAGGGGAAGTAATCTTTTTAATTCAATGAGCGTTTTATTGGCGTTTTTATCATTCTCACTCAATATTGAATGCTTTGAAAAAGATTGAAGTAGCATATAGAGTGTTTTGGACAAATTATTAGCCCTTGAATAAACATCAAGCTCTTCTAGCCTTATCTTTTCATTATCCACACCTTCGCCATTAAAATAAAATAGCTCATCACAAAATAATATTGTTAGGTATGGATCCTCATTTTTATCTTTATTTACAAGTTGAATCAATCCATTATTTCGCGCACTTCTACCAAAATCTTTTGTAAGCTTAATTTGATCTTTTTTATTTTTATTATCTACACTTTCAGGCGAAAGCTTATTAAATATAATCTGATAACCATCCTTTAACTTTGCATCAACTTTAACCCTTTCTGAAAAGTAGTTATGTTCTTCCAGTTTAATTTCTTTACGATCTGAAGGAAGAGAATAGTTCCTTATTTTAAACTTACCATTAAAATTAACCTCAATAGCCCATCCCTTCCTAGGGTTCGCAAAGACACCATTATTGTAAAGGGATACGGTCTCATGGATACATCTGAGAATCGTTGTTTTACCGCATCCATTATACCCAGTAAGTATCGTTACCCTTTTATCAAAACTTATATCTTTTGTAGAGTCTACCCCTATGACATTATATAGACTCGCATTAATAATAAAATTCACGAAACACCCCTTCATAAAGATACAATTTTGAGGAACAGCAACTATAAAAACTTTTTCCCTTCAAAGAATGAGTAAAGCAGTCAACGGTTAGCAGCCTATTGCTTCCACCAGACAGCCACCTTTTTGCTAGTATATTTTCACTTAGCGCGCAATGCTACCCCCGCCACGCCTGCCCGCTTTATGCACCGCTTTTCATGCAGATGCATGATGCGGGCCATGCCGTGCCCTATATGGCCCGAACGAGGGAAAGCGGTGCATGATGTTACATGCAGATCCATGCACGCCATGCATGCACTGCTCTTTACAAAGCGGCTCGCCAGAAAAAGGCTTCAGGAAGACGAAGGTCAGGAATAAAAAAAGCCGCTGGTTGTGCAGCGGCAATGTGAGGGATTAATGAACCTGGCGGAATACTGAGTCGTAACGGCCCAGCGTCTGACGTTCTCTTGCCGGTTCCGGTGGTGCTTCCGGTACGTTTTCCGGCTGTGGCGGTGCGGTGATGACCTTTGTGATGCTCTCATTCGTCTTGAATGTGCATGAACAGTCCAGGTTAGTGCACTGGTGATAACGCTCTTTCACCTGCTCTGACATATAGCGGCTCGATTTGGTGTGCGCCGCGCTTTTGCAATATGGACAGTGCATCATTTTTGGCTGCCCTCATGAAGTTTTGCACGCTGCGCCCGGATTGATTCAGCCAGCTTCTGGCGACGCATAGGATAGCGGTAAAGCTCCATATCAATACCTGTTAACGGCGGGCGATACAGACCAATATTTTCCAGTAGCGGTGCCTCTTCCATTACACTGTCCGGCAGGGCCACAGCCGCGCGTGTCAGCGCTTCACCAACCAGATAAGCCACGTCCTTAATCCGGTCCCGGTCATCACCGGCAAACGTCGGGGAAAGTTCTTCACGGCGGACACGCAGCTTAATAGCCCACAACAGCGACGGGCTCACGTTACGCAGCGCTGACTGCCAGTGTGCATCCGCAAATCCGGTAAACGCCGCGCTGTGTGATTCGACGTACTCTTTGCCACTGCCGCAGCATTTCAGCATTGCCTCCTGCTTATCCAGCTCCAGCTCTTTTAGCAGCCCGCCGAACTCGTCGGCCAGTTCCCGGCTGGCGATGCGCTGAGAATGTTCGGCGCGCAGCTCGTCAGTGAGATTGCCTCGCAGGTTGCGAAAGCTCGTGCGCCAGTTGCTCTCGGCTTCTTTCCCAGCCTCGATGGCCAACTGCTGCTCTTTTTCACAGCGGGCAATATCGGCGCAGATGCCATTATAGGCTTTCATTCTTTCGGTATGTTCAGCGCGGGCATTCTCGAAGCGTTCCAGTGATGCAGGTTTATGTTCCGGGGTGGTCATGATTGTCTCTCATCGTCTGTAAAGGATGAGGCCATTCTGTCGTGTACCACAGGACAGCGCATTTCTTTGCTTTCCGCCTGTCGATGAACAAACAAGGGCATAACCGGTAGGGGATGCCCCTTAACTGATAATATTTCTTATATAACTGTTCACTGGTATTCACTGAGATAAAAAAAATAATAAATACAGTAATTAAGGCAGTGAATACTTTTAAGTTAAGTCTTCACTGAGTATTCACGGGTGTGCACACAGTCTTAGATAAATGCTTTTTTCTGGCGAGCCTTTTTCAGATTTTAATCCTATTAATAAAGGCTTTTTAATCGCTGAAAGCTCTTAAAAGGCAAACGCTGGCAAACGTTGGCAAACAAAGGCAAACAGGAGGTAAGAAAAGTGCTTTTTGCTCATTTTTCAGCAATCAGGGGGTTGTTTACTTCACCAGAAATATAACCAGAATAGGGAGTTACCTGAAGACACCACCGGAACCGGACAGCACCGGCCGGACTCATAATGAGGTAACACCATGCACGCAGTTCCATCCGTACCAGCCCCTGCCATTCCCGTAATCCGCGATGCCGTTTACCCGCGCGACCGCTTTATGCGCCTGCCGGAAGTCATCAGCACCTGCGGTCTGTCACGTTCGACCATTTACGACTTAATCAGCCGGGAGCAGTTCCCCTCGCAGATTTCGCTTGGCGGTAAAAACGTCGCCTGGCTGGCGTCAGAGATTGACAGCTGGATGCAGGCCCGCATCGCACAGCGTGCCGGAGGTGCGGAGTGATTTCGCTGAATTTTGGCACGAAAACCTGTCCGCTAACCCGCGAAGAAGCCGCTATTTTCGCGGAAAGCCCGACGTCAGTCGTCAGCGGCAGCCCAGTAACCGCACCGGCCTTTACCAGCGGAATGCACGGTCACATTTCCGTTATGGGTAAAAAAGCGAAGCCTGCCAGGCAGCAGGTGAAGAAAGAGAACGGGGAATTCCGATCAAATCCGCCGCAATCCGATCACGTCCTGACCGGTTGCTGAGGAAATCGCCCCGATGTTTAAAAAAAGACTTTTCTCTGGCGAGCGGCCGTTATACAGTTTTCGTGCTGCCGCAAAATCGGCAGCCGGGATTTGCAGCCCGTGTAACTCAATGGCGACACAGCACGCGCCATGCGTGTTTTTTTGTGTCATTGCTCTGGCTTACCTATTTTTCAGGCTGTGGTTCTTAGACCGCAGTCGCTGTCAAATAATGGTGGCCCGGGCGGGGCAGCCTTCGGGCTGGCCGGTATCCATTGAGGCCGGTACTGCAAACCCCGTTCGGGCCACCACCCATGAGATTTGCAGCTCCGGTGGTGGCGTTAACCGCTACTCAATGGAGATTGTCCTCATGACAACGGCCCTTACTGCCTCTCACCCCGAATTCACCTTTATTTTTGCCGCCGTGCGCCGCACTGATGCCGCCGCCCGTCCCTGCATGCTGCGCACTGTAGCAGGCGATGAGCGCAGCGCCCGCGCCAGCCTCGCCCGTGATTACGTCCTGTCCTTTGCCGGTCGTCTGCCGGTTAAGGCGGTGGCGGCATGAATACCCTTTCTCAACACCTGAATAACCATGACACCTACCCTATTCCCCACGCTGACTATCTGCGCCTGCTGCACGCGCACACGGTCGGCGTGACCGTACTCGATATGTTCGACTCGGTGAACTGCCTGAACGCGCGCGGCTGCGTGCCGGACGGCGCGGCGCTTGCCTCGGTCGTCGCCCTGCTCACCGACCAGCTCGGTAAAGTTGTTGAAACCTGTGAATCCCGCATGTTAGCCACGGAGGCCCGCCATGATGACCGTTAATCACTCCTGCCTGCCCGTTGAGGTACGCACCGCCGTTTACCGCCGCGCGCTGGCGCAGGGCTACCTGAATACCTGCAAAAACCTCGGCATCACCGTGTCAGCCACACTCGATGAGCTTCAGATGACCATTGCCCTTGAGCTGGAGGGCTTCTATGTGCGCCGCCACGGCCCGGATGCAGGGATGGAGATGGCCTGCACGATGCTGGGCGATATGGTTGAGCCGGACCTGCTGACCGCGCCGCCGCGGCTGACACAGCTCGGCGTCACCATGATGGATGAACTTTTCCGCAGCCAGCTTGCGGCCGCCAGCCGCATCACGCTGCACTGAGGGAGAACATGCACATGAAACATATCGTCTCTGACACCGTAAAGGCGGCCACCGGATTCTGGCCGCAGCTTCTGCCTGCCCTCGGCATCAGCGTGCTCGCCGGGGGGCGACACGGTGCCTGCCCGGCATGCGGCGGTAAAGACCGCTTCCGTTTTGACAATCAGGACGGGCGCGGAACGTGGCTGTGTAACCAGTGCGGGGCCGGTGACGGCCTTAACCTGGTGGAAAAGGCGCTCAGTATCAGCGCTAAAGAGGCCGCCATGAAGGTGGCCGGAATGCTCGGCACGCTGCCGGAGTCAGCCCCGGTTATGCATGATGAAGCCGCAGACAAAAGCCGCGCGCAGGCAGACGCAGCCGCACGGGCACAGGCACAGGCACAGGCACTTATAGCCGCCGCCGTCAGCCGCACGGACAACGCCTACCTTTTAGCTAAAGGGCTGCACGGTACGCAAGCGCTGACGCTTTCTGATGCGCTGCGCTGTGGTGGCATCAGCTTTGCCACCGGGGATGTGCTCATCCCACTGACCGGCGAAGACGGCACGGCTGTTAACGTGCAACTCATCAGCGCCGCAGGCGACAAGCGCACACTGCCCGGCGGGCAGGTAAAAGGCACATACTGGCTGGCAGGCGAGCCGGATGGCAAAACGCTGTGGCTCACTGAAGGATACGCAACCGGCCTGACCGTGCACCGGCTGACCGGCGAGGCGGTATACGTGGCGCTGAGCGCCAACAACCTGCCCTCACTGGCAAAGCAGCTGCGTGAGTCACACCCTGATGCGATGATGCTGATTGCCGCCGACCGCGACGACAACGGCACCGGCCAGTTAAAGGCAGAGGAAGCGGCAAAAGCCTGTGGCGGAAAAACCGCACTGCCGCCGGTTACGGGTGACTGGAACGACGTGTGGCAGGCGCAGGGCGATATCGCCACACTGGCGCAGCTCACCGATTTCACGCAGCCGAAGCCGCTCAGCCCGTTTGAATCCGTCAGCGAGGCCGACCTGAAGGCAATGAGCGCCAGCCAGAAGGCCGAGCTGCTGGTCGCCCATTACGGTGAGGCGCTGGCCGTGCCGCCGGTCGGGGAGGAAATCTGCCGCTATGAGAACGGCGCATGGCAGGTGATGGAGGCGAAGACGCTGCGCCGGGAAATCGCCGCGCTGTTTCAGAAGGTGCGCGCACCGTTCTCGGCCGCCGGTATCGGCAGCGTGCTGGACACGCTCAAGCTGATGGTGCCGCAGATGGGTGAACCGTCCCGCCGCCTGATTGGTTTCCGAAACGGCGTGTATGACACCACAACAGGCACCTTCAGCCCGCACCGCCGCGAGCACTGGCTGCGCACCGTCAACAGTGTGGACTACACCGCGCCACGTCCTGGTGAAAACCTTGCAGACCACGCCCCGGCTTTCTGGCGCTGGTTAACGCGGGCCGCCGGGCATAATCACGACAAGCAGGAGCGCATTCTCGCGGCGTTATTTATGGTCCTGGCAAACCGCTATGACTGGCAGATGTTTCTCGAAGTCACCGGCCCCGGCGGCAGCGGTAAAAGTGTCATGGCCTCGATAGCCACTCTGCTGGCCGGAAAAGACAACACCACGTCCGCCAATATCGACAAGCTGGAATCGTCGCGGGAACGCGCCAGCGTGGTGGGCTTCTCACTGATTATTCTCCCTGACCAGGAGAAATGGAGCGGCGACGGCGCGGGCATCAAGGCGATCACCGGCGGCGATGCCGTTGCAATTGACCCCAAATACCGTGACGCCTATTCAACGCACATCCCGGCGGTCATTCTGGCGGTGAATAACAACCCGATGCGTTTCAGCGATCGCAGCGGTGGCGTGTCACGTCGTCGGGTAATACTCACCTTCCCGGAAGTGATACCGGCGAAAGAGCGCGATCCACAGCTACTGGATAAAATCAGCACCGAGCTGGCCGTCATCGTTCGTCATCTGATGCAGCGCTTCACGTCACCCGATGAAGCCCGCGAGCTGTTGCAGGCGCAGCAGACTTCCGGTGAGGCGCTGGATATCAAACGACAGGCCGATCCGCTGGTTGATTTCTGTGGATACCTGATGCCGCTGAGCACGCCAAACGGGCTTTTTATCGGTAACGCCAATATTCGCCCGCTGAACCCGAAGCGCTATCTCTATCATGCCTACCTGTCATTCATGGAGTCACGCGGCCATCAGCACCCGCTCAGCCTGACTGCATTCGGCCAGGCAGTGCCACAGACGCTGAAAGAGTATGAGCGCATTCTGCTGAAACGCAGGACAAATAACGGCGTCCAGACCAATCTCACTCTGCATGAGGACAGTGAGGCCGACTGGCTTCCTGCATGCAGTAAATAATCCCCACAGCAAACGAACCGGCTCAGGCCGGTTTTTTTACGACCCAGCACAAAGTGATCACTCCACATGAACACCCGTGTACACGCAGCCCACAACCAATCACCACCTAAGCAACTGATTTTAAACACTTATAATGCAAGGTGAACAGTATGAACACTTGTCATTAAAACTTTTTATTTTGTAAAGTGCTTTGCGAACTCATATGGGGTTACATGTGATTCACTGTTGCTATCTAGATAATCTGCCCACCATTGCACCATAAGACGGCGCTCTTCAAGGTGCTCAGCTTTATGGATATATGCAGCTCGCACACCATTTCTTTCCTGATGGCTCATTTGCCTTTCAACCGCGTCGCGTGACCAAAGCCCCGACTCAACTAAAGCACTACATGCCATAGCCCGAAAACCATGACCGCACACTTCCGTTTTGGTGTCATAGCCCATTACACGTAAAGCATTGTTGATTGTGTTCTCGCTCATAGGTTTTGTTGGACGATGATCGCCTGGAAAAACCAAATCTCTGTTACCGCTCAATTCTTTGATTTCTTCCAAGAGTGCAAGAGCTTGCTCTGATAGCGGAACAAGATGCACGGTGCGCATTTTAGAGCCTCGATGAGAGTGTTTAACCCCTTCAATAGCTTCACGCTCGGCAGGAATAGTCCAAAGTGCTTTTTTAAAATCAATTTCTCCCCAACGCGCAAATCGAAGTTCACTGGAGCGGATAAATACATAAAGGCTGAGTTTCAGCGCCAATCTGGTAAGCAAGCGTCCCCTGCTGGCTTCAACACGCTGAAGAAATTCAGGCAGGCGTTCCAACGGTAAAGCCGGGCGGTGAGTCGCCTTTCTGGTTGTGATCGCTCCGGCAAGATCCTGAGCTGGATTTCTTTCAATCAGACCGCTTTGAACGGCATAACGCATTATGCCCGTAACACGCTGCTGTAGACGCGAAGCCACATCCAACCGACCGCTTTGCTCAACTTCACGCAAAGGATGCAATAAATCCCGTGTCGTTAAGTCAGCGATATTGCGCTCTCCGATGGCTGGAAGTATGTTGCGCTCCATATCCCGCCACACTCTCTCCGCATGGCCCTCCGACCAGCGCTTGTTACTCGCATGCCAGTCGCGTGCCACCTTCTCAAAAGTATTAAGCGCAGCCTGCTCTTGTTGTTTGATTTCTGCTTTTTTAGCATTGGGGCTGATGCCATCGGCAAGCAGAAGGCGAATTTCATCGCGTTTTTCGCGCGCTTTAGCTAGCGTGATCAGAGGATATGCGCCGAGAGCAGCTCTGCTCTCTTTACCTTCATAGCGATATTTGAGATACCAGCGTTTGGATCCGCTTGGTTTGATAAGAAGGTATAGCCCATGTCCATCAGTGAGCTTGTATTCTTTTTCGCGAGGCTTTGCGGTACGGGCCGCAACGTCAGTTATAGGCATGATTTGGGGGTCAAAAGTTTATCGAAGCGAAGTGACCCCTATCTTGACCCCCAACTATGCTGGATGTCAACGGATGTGCCCGGACGGATTGGGACCAAAAAAAAAGCCTTTCGGCTTTAATTTTAGGGACTTATGGACTATCCCGGACGTTCTCGTATCTCTTGCTGGTGCCGAAGGCCGGAATCGAACCGGCACGCCTCGCGGCGGTTGATTTTGAATCAACTGCGTCTACCGATTTCGCCACTTCGGCACTGAAGGGTATGCGGAAAACGTTGAGGATTATACCGTTACCCCCTGTTTCCGCAACTCTTATCGGCAGGCTAAGGTGCAACTGCTGAAAAAACCGTCTTTCGGGTTCTCAAGGACACTGTGTGACACCCTTGTCAGAAATTCTTCACTCACCCTAGACCGCTGCAAAGCACTCACCTCAGCCATCAGTTTCACTGGCGTAACAAAAGCTCTAACCCGAAACAGGCTTCACGTCCGTTACCAGTGTCGGCAGATCCCAGGTACCGCCCGCATGGATATAACGGCACATACCAGTCCCACCGTCATAGCTTTTGCGGAAGGTCTTGCCATCCCATACCCAGCTTTCCTGGCTCATGCAGTCCCCGATACCCCGGCCTTTCTGCACACTGGTAATCTCGCCCTTGTCGTAATCCGATCCGGAAATGGTCACCAGTTCAGGCTTGCCTTTTAGCTGGTTATCAATGACCCAGTAGCCATACCCTTCGTTGTAAGCAGCACGCCAGCAAAGCGCCGAAAGCAAAGCGTGGCTGTCATCCAGTGGCGTAAGCGTGAGTCCATCAGTTTCCGGATCGCTGTTTTCTGCAGGTGAATACAGGCTGTCGCACGTGTCATCGTCATTATGATTGACCGTTGCAAGCAGTCGGGTTTTCAGTGCCTCGATTTCTGGTGCGGTCAGCAAACGGGGTTCGCCGCTGAGGGTTTTTGCCGCCTGAATAACTGGTGCGGGCACAGCCTTAGCCACGCTGCTCTCCGGTTTATTGCCCTTTTTAGTGAGCGCGCCTGGCGTGCCGATACGGCCCTGAACATCATCAGCTTTCAGCAGCACGGCATAAGCGCCTTCGCCGGAAAGCAGGAAAGGCTTTGTGCCGCCTTTAAATTCGACTTTACCGCTGCCTTTGACGGCACTGATTACCGCAGAGGTCTGACTTGCCGAAAGCCGCCAGTTATCGTCAGCCGCCACCAGATCGCCTGCTGATTTACCGTCGATCCACAGCGTCAGCTTTTCTGCCGGTTCGCTGTCATCTTCGGTGTCACCCAGCGTGACTTCTCCTACTGTCCCCGTCCCCGGTCCAGCGGCACGGGTAAGCAGGATGGAGCCGGAGGGATCCTCTTCTTTGGCATAACCCGCAATGCGACAGGTCAGGGTGTTATCGCAGACCACTTCCCAGTCTTTGTGCTCAAGCGTTTTTCCGCTCTGGGCAGCCTGAGCCGACAGGGAGAACGCCGCCAGCACGAAAAGCATCGGTTTACAGTTCACTTTATTCCCTTATGTTTTATTTCTGATATCAGCATAGGTATCACTCTGCCACCACGGATGCGAGGAAATCAAAAGCTAGCGTTATTTGATGACATTGATCAACGCCAGCATCTGCGCTTATGACAACTACCAGTGATTAGCCGTTTGCATCGCTGCGCCTGCAGGCTCGCCATTTAGCCACAGCGTAATTTTTTACCGGCTTTTCGATTTCACTGTCCTGCGGCAGGATAATTTTGCCAGAGCTATCTCTCTCCGCGTCAGCCGCATGCCTAAGTAACACGCCGCCAATATTCTCTTATGTGCTCTGGCCGCCGATACAGTAGGTGAAGGTATTATCGCAGACCAATGATCATGTCTTGTGATAAAAGGATAAGTCGCTTTCCTGGGCGAAAGCCGGAGCGGTAGAAATAGCCAGTACAGTAAAAAATTTATAAAGAGGATGCTCATAGTTATTAACAGGCTGCGTTGTTATAACCCCATTCTATTGACAGGCACATAACCAATTAATGATAGACTTATAATTCTATTAAAATCAAAGCCCATCCCCTGTTTTCTCTCGATCCTCATGAATAGATCCTTTACACTGTGATATATAAGTTTTCCTTGTCATTAAGCGCACATATCGCTGATGGAACTATACACTGCCTCAGGGACGTTTAAAGTGGATAAGCAACAAGCATTACGCATTCTTAGCAGCTGGCATCTTATTGAATTTTTTCAAACCTATAACGTTGAGGAAGAAGAAAACAGCATTCAGATCCCTGCATCAGAGCTGGAAAGCTGCAGCGATGCTTTATTGCCGTGGTTGAATGAAGCACAGCGCGAAAGGGCCGGAATAAAAAATGCGGATGTGCGTTATGTTCTTCATCTGGGATTGTTCCCTAAAAATGAGGCCGAGCTACTAAGCGAAAAGCTTTTTGGTGAAGAG
>Ga0308158_10003980_pt1 | contig 12659 bp, 13 predicted proteins | sample PhyBR2_FD_201038 | JGI IMG/M metagenome (GOLD analysis project Ga0308158, IMG submission 201038) | Phyllosphere microbial communities from UC Gill Tract Community Farm, Albany, California, United States - DLSLB.R2 | ecosystem: Host-associated > Plants > Phyllosphere > Unclassified | place: USA...
GATCCCGTCCTTGACCGTGTTCGTTTCCTGAAGCATCGCGTCCTTCCTGCCTGCCCTGTAAGTATCCATTGAGTCACCGCTTTCCTGTGCCGCCGCCGGGCTGTCGCGCCGGTAGTTACCGAAAGGCGGGACTGACGCTAGATTAGACCGGTGAACACCAGTAACCCCAGAGTCCGCAAAGCCGTCATTCCCGCAGCGGGCCTGGGTACCAGGTTCCTGCCCGCCACCAAGGCGATGCCCAAGGAAATGCTCCCCGTCGTAGACAAGCCTGCCATCCAGTACGTGGTGGAGGAAGCCGTCCACGTGGGCCTTAATGACATCCTGATGATCACCGGCCGCAACAAGCGGGCCCTGGAGGACCACTTCGACAGGGTGCCGTCCCTTGAATCAACCCTGAAGGACAAGGGGGACAAGGAGAAGCTGGCGTCCATCCAGGCCGCCAGCCAGCTGGGCGACATCCATTACGTCCGGCAGGGTGACCCCCACGGCCTGGGGCATGCGGTGCTCCGCGCCAAGCAGCACGTCGGCAACGAAGCCTTCGCTGTCCTGCTGGGGGACGACCTGATAGATGCGCGCGATGAACTCCTCAGCACCATGATCGACGTCCAGGCGGAAACGGGAGGGTCCGTGGTGGCCCTCATCGAGGTGGAACCTTCTCAGATCAGCGCTTACGGCTGCGCGGACGTCCAGGAGATCAAGGGCGAGGACTACGTCCGCGTTAACCGGCTGGTGGAAAAGCCTTCCCCGGAGGAAGCGCCCTCCAACCTGGCGCTGATCGGGCGCTATGTCCTCCATCCCGCAGTGTTCGAAGTCCTCGAACGTACGGAGCCGGGGCGCGGCGGCGAAATCCAGTTGACGGATGCCCTGCAGGAACTTGCCCAAGGCGACGGCGAGGGGCACGGCGTGTACGGCGTCGTGTTCCGCGGGCGCCGCTACGACACCGGCGACAAGCTGAGCTACCTCAAGGCATGCGTCCAGCTGGCCATCGACAGCGAGGACCTGGGACCCGGCCTGAGGGAATGGCTGCCCGGGTTCACGGCCGGCCTCTCCCGGTAACGCGATGCACACTGGTCCCATTTGGCCGGTCACCCTCGAGTGCGGCGACCTGGTCCTGCGGCCCATCCGGTACCGCGATAAGAAAGAGTGGTCCGCCGTACGGTCCCGCAACAGTGAGTGGCTGGCCCCGTGGGAGGCCTCCAACCCGGATCCTGCAGGCGGCCTGCCCGATTACCGGCACATGGTCCGCTCACTCAATGTCCAGGCCGCCCAGGCAACAGCGCTGCCTTTCCTCATCACCGAGTGGATGCCGGGCCTGAGGAACCCCGCCATCGTGGGCCAGCTGACGGTATCGTCCATCGTCTGGGGTTCGGCCATGATGGCCACCCTGGGATACTGGGTGGACCGGGAGCGTGCGGGACGGGGGATTGCGCCCACTTCCGTGGCACTGGTGACGGACCACTGCTTCCGGACCCTCGGCCTGCACCGGATGGAAATCAACATCCGGCCGGAGAACGGTCCCAGCCTCCGGGTAGTGGAGAAACTGGGTTTCCGGGACGAGGGGTACCGCCCCCGTTTCCTGCACATCAACGGCAAATGGGCGGACCACCGCTCGTTCGCGCTCACTGCGGAGGAAGTCCCGGACGGGCTTCTCGGCCCGTGGCTGGCCTCTCGACGGTCTTAAATCCAACGGTTTGCCGGTGGGGGCACGACACACCGGTGGTAATGCGCCCTGAGCAGGCATGATGCTCATACGGTTTTGAGTGTGGACTTCCCCCTTAGCAGCTCAGTGATCCTTGTGGTTGCCGTCGCGCTCTGGATTGTATGGGTTGCCCCTTACGTCCTCAGGAACCGCCGGCGCCAGTTCCAGGCCGCCGCCGACTTCCTGGCAGACGCCCACGCCGATGAGAAGCCGGACCAGCTACCCGGCGTGGTCCTGAACGTTGCCGCCCAGCAGGAGAAAGCCATGGAACCCAGGAAGAGTGCCGCACCCGGTGCCGGCACTGCAAGCACCCCGCAGCCGGCCCGGTTCCGCATCCGCTACGGCCGGACCGCCCTGGCCCTTGTGGGGCTGCTGTCCCTGGTCACGGCCTTCATTTCAGGTGTATTGCTTCCATTCGGTATTGGTACACCGGCCCTTCCGCTCCTGTGTGCCCTTCTGGCCGCCGGGTCGGTGGCGCTGCTGCGCTCGCTTGCCGTCCGGGACCGCAAGGCCAAGGTCAACGCCGCTTTCCGCTCGGCGATGAGCGCTCCGGCACCCCGTCCGCACGCCGCCGTCGTTATTCCTGAAAAGCCTGCCGCCGCTCCTGCCCGTCCCGACAGTCCTCTCTTTGATGCCGAGGCGGGCCAGTCCGGGATCAAGCCATTGACTGCCGTGGAACTCCGTGAAGCCGCACTCGCCGTGGCCCTGGCAGCTGGTGACACCACTGCGGTCCCCGTTGCCGCAGCCGCGTCCGCCGGTACCCCCTGGGAGCCGGTGGAGGTTCCCAAGCCTGTCTACGTGGAGGCTGCAAAGGCCCAGCGCCCTGCGCCGAAGCCGCTCGAACTGCCGGAAGCACCCAAGGCGGTTGGCAAGCCTTCACTGAAAAAGGGCGCTGCCGCTACGGCGTCCGCCGAAGGTGCGGAAGCGCAGCAGCTGTCCAAGGCACAGAGCGCACTCAGCAACCTCGACGACGTCCTTCAGCGCCGCCGCGCGTAGGGCCACGCGGGGATGCTGCGGGATTCTTCCTGCGCCCTGGCCGCGCCAATTGGCGTTGGGCCGGGAAAATTTGTAGCCTAGGGACACCGGTTCCGCGCCGGCCGCGGGTCTCCCGCAGGACGCGGAAAAATCCGGGGCTATAGCTCAGTTGGTAGAGCGCTTCGTTCGCATCGAAGAGGTCAGGAGTTCGAATCTCCTTAGCTCCACAATTTGCAGGGACCCCGGCGCCCGGGGGCGCAACGCAGCCTCATGAAGAGGACGCATGTTCCGCCAGGAAGCGCACCAGATTGGGTGGCCGGTATGCGGGATCCTGATCATGCCGCTTCATGGCTGACTCCGCCACCCTTTCATGCGCGGGATCAGTCTGACCTATCGGCCTGATGTACGCCGGAAGCATCTTCCAGAAGCCAGTGCGCGACTCCTGGACCGGCGGAAACGCATCCGATGCACCGTCCGCCGGCGTGCCCGGTACCGCAACCGGCAAGGCGTCAGGGCGGAACGCAAGGCCTGCGCTGCGGGTGCGTTCCATGATCCATCCCAGTGCAATGTCGGACAGGAGGCTGCTCCGGTTCCCGCCGCCGACGTCGCCGTGGGTTCCGGTGAACCAGACCTGTTCCAGCCGCTGATTGCCGGCGTCGTCCTGTGGCTGCCAGAGGGCCGGGGCGAACGGTTTGCGTTTCTCGTCAATTGCGAGGGCCTGGAATGCGTTGTCAACCGTTGTGGACAGCCCCGTGTCATGGAAAGCAAACCTGCGGTTGAATCTGTCCACGAGAGGAACCCCCGTGAGGGGAATGCCGAGCGCACCCACGGTGTCCCAGACGGCAATGCAATGGATGCGGGTTTCGTGGGAGAAGGAGCGGCGGAAGAGGGTGGCTTCCACCGACCGGGGATTGGTGGTGGCCGTTCGGTCCCTGTAAAGGCTGTAGGCATCGCCGAGCCTGCCCCGGAAGCGGCGCCGGAGGATGCCCGCGTTCCTGATCAGTCCGGCGGTGCTGCGGGCTGTGTAGGCGCCGCGGCTGAAACCCAGGAGGAACAACTCATCCCCGGGCTGGAAGTTACCCATGATGAAGCGGTACGCGGCGAGGATATCGAGGGAAAGACCGGCCCCGAAAGCGCCTCCACCGAGCCGGTCCTGGCGTCCGGTGCCCACCCCGCGGTGGTAGAAGACCCTCTGCTCGATATCAGCGCCCGTGCTGTCCTTGCCGGTTGCGGCGATGCCAAGGGCGAGTTTGGTGACGTTGGTGGGGCACGGTTGCCCGTCCTCAGCCTGGTCCGGGGTTGCCCACGTTCCGTCGCAGCACACCACAATTCGCTTGGCCATTTGTCTTCCCGGCAGATCAGACCCTCGACTCGGCCGCATTTGCGGCTCCGCGGGTTCCATCGGTATACACCCGCGGCGCACACAGCGTCCACAGATGCCGATGGGACGGCAGGCCAAGGGCCGGGACTGGTCCGGATAGCGCCCTGCAAAACGCGGGAGCGATGGGCCGACCGATCCAAGCGGCGGGTCCTAGAGTGGGGCCATGGGAATCATTATTGGACTTCTTGTCATCTGGCTCATCCTGTCGATCCTCGGCTTCGTCGTGAAGGGCCTTCTGTGGCTCGCCATCATCGGGCTGGTCCTGTTCGTCGCCACCGGCGTCTGGGGCTGGCTCAAGCGCAGAACCAACGCCTGAGCCCGCCTTCCTGCTGCGGCAGGAGGAACCCATACTGCCGAAGGACTCTGGTTATCCGTCGGTAGGGGCTGCACGCTGGCTGCATGAGCCGTGTAAGGGAGTCCGCCCTCCCCGCACCATTGGAGCCGCCGGTCCGGCAGCACATGGAGGTGAACTCCGCCCTGCATCCCGACCGGCCATGGATTCGTACCGTACGAATCCTGGTGGGTCTGTTCGTGCTCGCAGCAGTCATCCAGAAGACCCTTGATGCCACACTGCCCGGCAACGACGTGGACATTCCGCAGCTGTACTCGGAATTCACCGTGCAGGGGAACCTGGTGTTCGGGTTTGTCCTGATTTACTCAGCGGCGCGGCACCGGTCAGGGCTGCCGGCGTGGTGGGACCACCTGTTCGGCGCACTGGTCCTGTACATGGTCATGACGGGGATCATCTACGTGGTGCTGGTAGCACCGCCGGGAGAGCCGTGGTGGACCTGGGACTTGTATTGGCCGCAGTTGGCCCACCACCGCCTGGCCCCGCTGGCGGCGGCTCTTGACTGGCTTCTTGTGACCCGGACAGTGCACGGCCGGTGGTTGCGGCCGCTGGCCTGGCTGGGGTACCCCGTGGCGTTCCTTGCGTTCTCCTGGATCCGGGGCGGCCTGGACGGATGGTATGTCTACGACTTCCTGGACCCCACCCTCGACGGCGGCTGGCCAAGGGTGCTGGTGGCAACCACCCAGGTCCTCTTCGCGTTCCTGGTCATGTCCCTGCTGGTGCACGCAGCGGGCAACGCGAGGGTTTCGCTGTCCCTCGGCCGGCGCCCAAGGCCGAAGACCGGCTAGATCCAGCCCTTCTTTTTGAAGATCCCGTACATAAGCGCGCCGGCAGCAACCATGAGGACCAAGGCATACGGATAACCGAAGGGCCAATGCAGTTCGGGCATGTTGTCAAAGTTCATCCCGTAGATCCCCGCGACAAAGGAGGGCGCGAACAGGATTGCTGCCCAGGAGGAGATCTTCTTGACCTGTTCGTTCTGTTCGGCGCTGGCTTCGTTTTGGCGGTTGGCGGTCAGCGTCCCATCGAGGGTCAAGGCGTTCTGCAGCAGGTCCCGGAAGGAGTCTGCCCGCGAAATCACCCGTTCGACGTGGTCTTCGACATCCCGCAGGCTGTGCCGCAGGTCTGTTTCCACCTGGTATTTCTCGAAGCCGCGCTTCAGCTGGTCCAGGATTTCCGGCAGGGGATGGATGGCACGCTGGAACTGGATCACTTCCCGTGCCAGTTCGTAGATCCGGCGGGACACGGACGAGTCACCGCTGAACAGTTGGTCCTCGATCTCGTCGATGTCGTTTTCCAGCCCGGCGACCACCGGGGCGTAATCATCCACCACGCGGTCCAGCAGAGCATAGAGAACCGCCTCGGGACCGTGCTGGAGGAGATCGGGCCTTGCCTCCAGGCGCCGGCGGACGGTGGCTACACCGGCTGTTTCGGCGTGCCGGACGGTCACCACGAAGTTCCTGCCCGTGAAGACGTGCAGTTCGCCAAACTCCACGGTTTCATCAGCGTCCAGGTAACGGGCCGGCCGCAGGACGGTGAAAAGGTTGTCATCGTAACGCTCCAGCTTGGGCCGCTGGTGCGCCGAGACAGCGTCCTCCACCGCAAGGGCGTGGAGGCCGAACTCAGCGGCTACGGCGGCCATTTCTTCCGCAGTGGGCCGGTAAAGCCCAATCCAGGCCATCCCGCCGTGGCGGGCCAGCGTCTCAAAGGTCTGCTCAAGGTTTTCCGGCTCAGCGTGGCGGACGCCGTTGACGTATACGGCGTTATCGATGATGGTCATTCAGGAAATCCTAGCCGCCGGAGCTGAAGCGTTGCTGAGGCCACTGATGAGCGGTTCCGTCCGGTAGGGGATGTGGGTGTGCAGGGCCAGCACCGTTTCTGTCCGTATGACCCCCTTGATCCTCAGCACCTGCCGCAGGGACGCCTGGAGGTTGTGCGTGTCCGTGGCCACCACCCGGCACCAGACATCGCCACGGCCTGAAATCTCGTGGACCTCCAGGACTTGCGGGATGAGCCGCAGTGCCGCCACCACGCCGTCGAGCTCGCGGTGGGAAACCTCGATGGTCACGAAGGCCACCACGTCATAGCCCACCGCTTCAAGGTCCACCTCCCGGCCGCCCGGACGCAAAACCCCGGCACGGAGCAGGCGGCGCAGCCGCGACTGTGCCGTGTTCCGGGCGATTCCGAGGGAATCGCCCAGCTCGCCGATCTGGATCCGCGGATCCCGGATGAGGGCCAGGAGGATCTTCAGGTCCGTCGGGTCCAGCTTGTTCAAGATCGCCACTCTCCATCATTGCTGATCGGCAAATTTGATAATTTTGCTCAATTATCCTCCCGAAGACGGATGGATCCAGCAGCGCTGCCCCAATCTTGGAGCATCACTGTTGTATCCGCGTCGGGCTCCCACAAGGACCACCTGCCGCGGCGACCCTAAGGCGGCACATTGACGGTCTTCAGCGAACTGCGCATGCGCCCGGCGACGGCAGCGTCCAGAGGGTGGAATGCCTCCACCACGGCGCGGCTGGTCATTTCCGGGGCGGTCATCTTCATGCTCCTGGTGGGCGCCAACCTTGCCACGCCGCTTTACCCGTTGCTGCAGGCGAACCTGGGACTGTCCAGCCTCGAGGTGACCGCAGCATTTGCGAGCTACGTCCTGGCGCTGGTGGGTACCCTGCTGCTGGCCGGACACTGGTCCGACCACATCGGCCGGCGGGCTGCCCTCCTGGTTGCTGTCCTGGCGGGACTCGCCGGCGGCTGGATCTTTGCGGATGCGGCAACGCTGACTGCCCTGTGCGCCGGCCGGGCACTCCAGGGCATGGCTGTGGGGCTTGCAACAGGGGCCAGTGCGGCCGCCCTGCGCGAGCTTCTCCCGTCCCGCCCTGAATGGGCGTCCCGCTTCACGCTGCTGGCATCGTCCGGGGGAGTGGCGGCGGGACCGGTAATCGGCGGCCTGCTGTCACTGCTTCCCGGCGCGACCACTGCCCCTTATGTGGTCCACTCGGTGCTGCTTGCTGCCCTCCTCGTGCCGTTGTATCTGATTCGGGCGCGGCCGGCCATCATGGTCCCCGCAGTGTCCCGACCCCTGCACGTCCTCGCACCGCGCCGGCCCTCCGTATCCCGCCAGGCAAGAGGCGCCTTCTGGCTGGCTTCCGGCGTCGGCTTCCTGAGCTTCGCCGTGTTCGGATTCTCCCTGTCGCTGGCTCCCGGCTATTTCGCGCACGTCCTCGGCACGGACTCCCGGCCGCTGATCGGCGTGCTGGCCGGTCTGCCACTGGGAGCCTCTGCGCTGAGCCAGTTGGTCACCGTGCGCAGCCGCCTGGTGGTTCCGGCCGGGCTGGCGGTGCTTGGCGCCTCCGTCGTGCTGCTGGGAGCCGCGGGTACCTGGCACTTGCCCCTGTTGCTGGTTGGCGCCGCTGTTGCCGCCGGGTTGGGTCAGGGACTGGCGTTCAGGACCGTCTTCAACGAAGTGGCGGGGCGGGTGGAGCCTGCCCGGCACGCCCAGATCATCAGCACCGTCTACGTCATCACCTATCTGGGGAGCGCCGTGCCGGTGCTGGGCCTGGGCTGGGCCAGTGCCGTGTTCGGGATGACCACCGCAGTCCAGGGTTTCGTCCTTGTGTGCGGCGCGGCGGCGCTTGTCCTGTCTGCCGTGACACTGGCGGCTGCACTGCGCCGGCGGGCTTAGGTACAGCGGCCGGGACGGTCACTGCCGGGCTACTCAGGAAGCGGGCCGTGGTTGCCCTGGATGTGTTCGAACACGAGCGTTGTTTCGGTGTGGCCCACCACGGGGTCGGTGGCCAGGTTGTCCAGCACCCAGTCCCGCAGGTCTTCGGTGCTTCCGACGGCGATGTGCAGCAGGTAATCCACCGAACCTGAGGTGTGGAAGGTTGAAAGAACTGCCGGCAGGTGCGGCACGCGTGCGGTGAAGCGGTCGATCTGGTCCCGGTCGTGCGCCCGGAGGCGCACGGCCACCAGCGCCTGCACGGACCGGCCGATGGCCGACAGGTTCAGCTTCGCCTCGTATCCCTGCACGATGCCCCGCTCGGACAACGCACGGGTCCGCATCAGGGCTGTGGAGGGCGCGATCCCCACCATCTCGGCAAGCTGCTTGTTGGAAATCCTGGCATCGGCAACGAGGGCTTCCAGCAGGCGCTCGTCAATGGCATCCAGCGGCTCGGAATGCACCCCTGCCCGGATGTTCCTGGGATTCGTCGTCACTGCGGTTCCTTCCAAACGGTCCTGCATTCATCCTAGACCGCAGAATAACCGCCATCCGCGCAGCCAGCGCCGGCCCGGCCGAATATCCTTGGCACCGGGCAGCCTGTTGGCCCCGGTTAATTCGCGGGAGCTCCAGCCACAGCGTCGGTGCGGGAATGAACGACGGCGACAGTCGCCGCCGTAAGGCACGCCAGGACCATGACGGCTCCAGCCAGGGCGCGCCAGCCCCAGGACTGGAAGACAAGTCCGCCGGCCCAGCCCAGAAGGCTGGAACCGAGGTAGTAGGCCAGGTTGTAGAGCGACGCTGCCTGGGCCCGGCCGGTACTGGCGATCGCCCCGGTCCATCCGGAGCCGATGCTGTGGGCCGCGAAGAAGCCACCGGTAAACACCACCAGTCCGGACAGGATCAGCACAAGGGACGGGGTGAGGGTCAGGGCGAGGCCGCCCACGGTCAGCGCCAGCCCGGCGAGCAGGACGTTCCGCCGTCCGAACCTCGCGGTCATGCCTGCGGCCCACCGGGAGGAGAACGTCCCGGACAGGTAAGCCAGGAAGATCAGGCTGATCACGGTTGTGGGGAGCCCGAACGGCGCGCCGGCCAGCCGGAACCCCAGATAGTTGTAGACAGCCACGAAGCCGCCCATCATCAGGAAGGCCTGGGCGTAGAGGGCCAGCAGCCGGACGTTGCGCAGATGGCCGCCGAGCCTCGCGCCAGCACTGCGGAGGCCGGCAGCCTGGGCGGGGACGAATCCGCGGGCGCGGGGCACCAGGACCAGGAAGACGACGGCGGCAACCGTCGCCAGGAGGGACACGGCCAGGGCGGCGGAGCGCCAGCCCCAGAGTTCGCCGACCGGACCGGCCACGAGGCGGCCGGACAGGCCGCCCAGGGTGGTGCCGGCAACATAGCTTCCAGCCGCCACTGCGGCGTGGGCTTTGCTGACCTCCTCGTTCAGGTACGCAATGGCGATGGCGGGGATGCCGCCCAGTGCCATCCCTTCCAGCAGCCGCAGCGCGAGCAGCATGGCGAAGTTGGTCGACAGCGGCACCAGCAGTCCCAGGACGGTGGCAGCAGTGATGCCCCACATCATGGCCTTCACCCTGCCGATCCGGTCCGCCAGGAAGGACCAGGGTATGACGGTTGCAGCCAGGCCCATGGTGGCCAGGGAGATGGTGAGGGCGGCTTCGGGAGCCGTGATCCGCAGATCCGCCGCGACTATTGGCAGCACAGCCTGGGTGGAGTAGAGCTGGGCAAATGTCGCCACGCCGGCACAGGAGAGACCTGCGAGGATCCGGCCGTAGTCCCTGGATCCCTTTGCATGGCCGTTCCAATTGGGCGAAGGGGCAGTGCCGGCCGGTGCATTCTGTGGCATCCAGCCAGCCTAGTCCGCGGTCAAAAGATGCTTCCAATGCATAATTCGTGCCAAACTCATAGCAGGAATGGGTTGCTTCAAATGCCCGCACGGAGGTGGCCATGGAACCGGACCGCAAACAATTGGCCCAACTGCTGCCGCTCCTGCCGGTACTTGCCGAACTGGGCCGCACCGAGCACGTAACGGAAACAGCCGAACTGCTCGGAGTACCCCAGTCAACGGTGAGCCGGGCCCTTGCCAGGGCCAGCGCCGCCGTCGGAACCGAACTCCTGGTCCGGGACGGCCGCGGAGTCCGCCTCACTCCCGCCGCCCGCACCCTGCTGCCCTACATCGAGCAGGCTCTCACGGAGTTCCAGGCCGGACTGGATCTGGTCAGGAACGAGTCTGAGGTGGTGCGGGGCACTGTGTCGGTGTCCTTCCAGCACACCTTCGGTGAAGCCACCCTGCCGTTGCTGATCAGCGCCTTCCGTGCACGGCACCCGGGTGCCGGCTTCCGGCTCAGCCAGGGCGCCCGCAGCGCCTGCCTGGAAGAACTTGTATCCGGGGACGCGGACCTTGCACTCACCGCCCCCGTCGCTCCGCCCGGCAGGAACCTGGAGTCGGCGCCGCTGTACCGTGAACCACTCCGGCTGGTGGTACATCACCGCCACCCGCTGGCCCGCCAGCCGATGGCACGGCTGGCTGACATCCGCAGCGAGCCGTTCGTGGCCCTGGGATCCGGATACGGGCTGCGGTCGCTGACGGACGCGCTGTTCCGGGAAGCAGGGTACCGGCCGCGCATTGCCTTTGAGAGCCAGGACTCGCACACCGTCCGCGGGCTGGTCTCGGCGGGACTTGGCGTCAGCATCCTGCCGCCCGGCGGCGATTCCCCGGGCCGGATCTTCCGCCAGGAGAGAGGGGACCTGGGCTGGGTTGAGGTACCCCTTGACTCAGCGCTCGCCTTCCGGGAAGTCGGCGTCAGCTGGCGGCGCCGGAAGCCGGAAAGCGAACCTGTTCCGGCCAGGCTCTTCCGCGAGCTGGTGGTGGCAGAGGGGCCCGCGCTGTTGGCGGGGCTGGCCGCCAAAGCAGGCCGCTGACGGCGGGCTGCTGTCCGCGCAAGTACCCTTGTGACGTGACCAACACCCAGAACTCCTCCACCAGCCCCGCCGGGCACGCCCAAGGCGCGCCGGAAAGTCCCCTCCATGGCACCACCATCGGCCTGGACATCGGCGGAACCAAGACGCACGGGGTCCGTTTTGAGGATGGACTTCCGGTCGCTGACGATTCGGCCGGGAGCTCCAATGTGCAAAACGTTACCCGCGGGCAGGCGGCACAAAACCTCGCGGATCTCTTTGCCAGGATCGGGGGAGGCCGGGTGGACAGGGTTTACGCAGGCTCCGGGGGAATCGACACCGACGAGGACGCAGCCGCCCTGGCTGCCCTGATCCAGCCGCTGGCGCCGGAGGCGCGTATCACCGTCGTCCACGACTCCCGCCTGCTGCTGGCCGCGGGCCGTGCCGCCACCGGAGTAGCGGTCATCGCCGGCACCGGATCAGCTGCTTGGGGACGCAATGCCGACGGCGGCGAGGCCAGGGCGGGCGGCTGGGGATACCTGCTCGGGGACGAAGGCAGCGGTTACTGGCTTGGCAGGGAAGCCGTGCGGCACAGCCTCCGCCGGATGAACCAGGGCCTGCCCATCGACCAGCTCACCGCGGCCCTCCTGGCCTCCTGCGGGCTGGACCATCCCAATAAACTCATTGCGTTGTTTCACTCCCCGGAGACGGGGCGGCGGTTCTGGGCCCAGCAGGCCAGGCACGTTGTGGAAGCGGCAGCCGCGGGCCACCAGGACAGCGTTGCACTGCTCGACCAGGCCGGAACGGACCTGGCCGCCCTGGCAGGGCAGGTGCTGGGACAGCTGAAGATCAACGGACCCGTCATCCTGGGCGGCGGGCTCGGCATGAACGTGGCGCCCCTGCAGGAATCGTTCCGGCGGAACCTCCAGGCCGCCGGGATCACCGATGTACGGGTCCTGGACCAGGAACCGGTGTTCGGGGTCCTGCAGCTCCTGGCAGAGCCGGTCTGAGGTCCAGCCTGGGGTCTTAGCCGACGGAGCGTTTTCGCGGTGTCAGCCGGACGCCCGGAAGCGGCGGAGCCGGTATGCGGCCGGCTTCCGCCCCGGCATCCGGTCCGTGGCCCGGCACCAGGCCATAACGGGCGGCAGCCGTTTCGGCATCCGGGAGTCCTGCCTGGGCTTCCCAATCGTCCCGTGCCTGTTCCACCTCTTCGTGGGTGCGGCCCACGAAGTTCCACCACATGAGCAGTTCCTCACCGAACGGCTCGCCGCCGATCAGCAGGAAGCGTGTGCCCGGGCCGCCCTGCAACCGAAGCTCACTGCGGCCGGTGCCCAGGTAGCCCAGCGGGCCCGCCGGCATCTCCTGCCCGTCCACCGCCAGGCCGCCGTCGAGCACCAAAATCCCGTGCTCGAAGGCCGGGTTCAGGGGCAGCACCGCGTCCCCTTCGCAGGAAACGTCCGCGCCGACAATTGGCGTGTACACCGTCGCGGGTGACACCACCCCGGCCAGTTCCCCCACCATCACGGTTGCCGTAAAGCCCTGCCCCCCGGCGCGTGGCAGCTCGCGGTGCTGTTCGAATGCAGGTTCCCGGTGCCGGTCCCCGTCGGGGAGGGCAACC
>Ga0308158_10003982_pt1 | contig 12656 bp, 9 predicted proteins | sample PhyBR2_FD_201038 | JGI IMG/M metagenome (GOLD analysis project Ga0308158, IMG submission 201038) | Phyllosphere microbial communities from UC Gill Tract Community Farm, Albany, California, United States - DLSLB.R2 | ecosystem: Host-associated > Plants > Phyllosphere > Unclassified | place: USA...
AGAAGTTCCGGTACAGGTTTTTGGATGGATTAAGAAACTCGAAGAAATCAAAGGGCAGTTTTTGGATAAGGTAGTCAAGGTTCTTTACCTTGGGGTCAACGTGTTCGCACAGCTTCCAAAGGATGCGGATGTTTATTTGATTGGGGTGGTAACGCAGGGCGACATAGATAAATATGACGCAAGCCCTGTAGAAGAATCCGCTCAGCATCAATCCCAATCCCTCATTGGAAATCGGTTCTTCCTGTGAGCACCCCGCTGCGCAAAGTCTCCCGACTTTGAGCAGATAGCATAACCCCGATAGGGCGGATTTTTAATCTATTCTTTGATCAACTAAACCATTAATATAGTCCTCAATAGCATTTATCTAACCGATGCTCAAAGCAGGATTCCCCTGCTCCGATATAAACGAATTACATAATGTGTTTTATGAAGATATACTGATGAGTTTACAATCTCTGAATCGTGTATATGGGATATAAGATCTGCTTTAAACTCGTACATAAAAATCTTCCAGCTGAAATTTCGTCTTCATCTATCAAAGTGCGGTGTTGGCTGAGCGCTGTAATATATTTTTTCGAAGTTCCAGGGATCCGTTACTGGAGTAGTATTTGAGGAGTGATGCACATTTTTCCCGGATGGTCTGCTGTATCGTTTTCAGAATTAATTTTTGTGGTATCACCAAATCGGAAGGCAAAGCAGCATTCAGAAAAACGACTTCTTCACAATTTTTTTGGGGGAAGGTTACGTACTCAAAAAACAGCATCCCTAGGTAAGTCGCCCGCTGGTGAAAATTAATGATACGTTCAGCGCAGGCTATGCTTGGCGCGTTACTGAAGATGAGAAATTGGGCACATTCTATAAGCTCCCCGCTGCGCAAAGTCTCCGGACTTTGAGCAGATAAACAACCCATAGCGCGCATTTGCAATCCTTGCTTAGAAGTTCCATTCGATACAAGGTTCCATTCGTTACTAAATCAATTAAAATTGAATATTTTGTATTAAATAATACAGAATATATGAAATTGTATATAGAGGCCATAAAAAACGACTTGTATCATTCCGTACCCAATCAGGTTAAGACTAATGGTTATCCAAATATGCCAAAGGCACCCAAAGAAAATTCCAAGTAAAACAATTATAATTACAATGCTAAGGAAGTTCATTCAACATAACCGCTGCGCAAAGTCTCCCGACTTTGAGCAGATAACACTAGACCGCTAGCAACGCCGCTCAACAAAGAATTTCCCGAGATTCCAATTGAAACTAATGATGTTGTGGAAGCCAGAGATGTTGTAAAATTATTTTTTTGGGATATTTCCTCACTGAATTTTCAGCAGTCATACTGATATTTTGAGGTGGCGTCGCGAGATTACAGAAGCTAAATAAAAACAAGTAAGTCAGGGATTGCAAATCCGCGCCATCGGGGTTTCCAATTGAAACTAATGATGTTGTGGAAGCCAGAGATGTTGTAAAATTATTTTTTTTGGGATATTTCCTCACTGAATTTTCAGCAGTCATACTGATATTTTGAGGTTGCGTCGCGAGATTACAGAAGCTAAATAAAGACAAGTAAGTCACGGATTGCAAATCCGCGCCATCGGGGATTTCAAATTTTTCACTTAATAGTAGTTTTCACCAACTATCAGTTCGTCACACGCTGCGTTGTAATTCGATTTCAGGCATTTCGTCATATGTTCTACCATTTAGAATTCGTCCACTTGCCTTTTTATTTTTACCACCCCATTGTTTAAAAAAGAATGCTACTTCATTTTTATTACACTGTTCCTGAATGTCAATTACCCAATCGGCATCCATAGGTCTGGGTTTGTGGCCGCTTTCACCTCCAACAATAACCCAATCTATTTTTTCAAGATTTAAATTAGGTAGTGGACCAATTAGAGGTTCTAGTGATAAAAATTTTACTCTCGCGTCCGTATGTCTTAAAAAGTCGATTCTCTTATCTTCTTTTTCGTTTTCGACCGAGACTCCCATCCAAATATTATGTGTCCATTTCAATTCTGTATGAAGTTCAAAAAGTCTTTCAGCACGTTTTGTCAAAACTTGAAAAACATGCTGAGGATTATTGTTCATTACTTTAAAAACCTTCTTAATAAAGTCGAGCGGGATATCCTGATGAAATAAATCACTCATAGAGTTTACAAATACTACCTTAGATTTTTTCCAAGTGTAGGGGATTTTTAGAGCTTCTTCGTGTGTCCTGACTTCAAAATTATCTTTATATTTTTCCACACCCATTGCCTGTAATCTTTTTGACATTACTTCTGCGTAACAGAATTTACAACCTGCCGATATTTTATCGCACCCAGTCGTGGGATTCCAAGTCATTTCGGTCCATTCGATATTTGTTTGTGCCATTTTAAGGAAATTTTACTATAATTTCGTCTCCAAATGTACCACTTCTCGGCGCTTTACCTTTAGTAGAGACAGCTGTAATTATATTGTCCACAAAAAAAAGTTCTTTTAATGCTTCCTTATAGTTGCTTTTAATAAATGGAGTATCTACATTATGCTTTTCATAGATTTCTTTCATTGTTAAAGTTTGTCCTGAAAATGTGCTGCAAACATCATCTTTTAGGATCTTTAACGGTCTGGATAATTTGAAAAGTAGCATCTGTTTAGGCAATGAGTCGGCAGGATCATAAGCGAAAGAGGGTACACCTTCATCATTACTAGTACTTTCTTTTGCCATAATTTCTTTCATTATTTCATAACCTTTGAAATTTTTGCTAACAAAAATTAAGTGATGACTTGTCCTCCGACCTTTTGCATCTTTAAATCTAAATGGTAAAACATAGCGAGATCCATATTCTTTCAAAGCACTACAAAGTTCCTCAATAATAAGCAGTTCTTTATTTTTAACAGATTCTTTCTTCAATTCCTGACGCAATTTGTCACATCTTTCATTGCCAAATAATGCATTCATGTGAGACTCAACTTTTTTATTATTAATTCCCATACTAATCCTGTTATAATTAAAAAAGAAAATAGCGTCACAACCCCAGTTTTTAACAACGGAATTTACTAATCTGAGCGATAGCCCTTTATAACCCCAAGGGTCTACAAAAAAAAATGTTGGAATAAGAGATATATCTTCAAATTGCTTTACAATATTTTCTCCAACTTCTTCATTTTTCACAACTGGTTTATATTTCAGATTTTTAATATTTTCCATTTCAAATATTGTTTGCTCTAAATCTTTCGAGTTATTCTCATTTTTATCATTAAAAATAGTAATGAGTCTTTCAGACAAATCTTTATCTTCTATAGCATTTTGTAATATTTTTAGTGGTGTAGAACTTGATCCATCCTTATATCTACCAGGACCTGCAAATAAATCAATGTACGCAACTTTTTGTGCAGTCGAGGGAAATTTCTTCTGAGTATTTATTATGATTTTTGACCAAACATCAAAATATTTAGCAACAATCGTCGATTTTATTAACGATTGTTCCATTTGTTCATCGAAAAATTTTTTGATAGTCATTAATTAACGTATTTGAGTTAAAAAAAATTGGCAGCTTAAAAAAGAAGTACATCAAATCACTTATTTTTTTCAATTTTAGAAAAATCCATTATTACATCAGTCTTCTTTTTATTTATTCTATCAAGTGCCATTACAACTTCTTCTATGGTAAAGTCTTGTAACATATTATCTAAATCTTTTTGTTTAGCCTTTATTTTTAGAGGCTTAATATTAGATCTGATTTTTGTTTCATCTTTAATTGACATAAAAGGTTCATAGAGCTTATTGAATCCTTTTCCAATCGCTCCTTGAAACATAAATAAATTAGGATTACTGTCTGAGATATTTCCCCCGCCGAGGATTTGAGTTTTTGCAATACCTGGATAAGGATCTATATAAAATATATTTTTTATTCCTAGCTGAAATGCCTTCTTAGAGCATAATTCGCATGGACTTGCTGTAGTGAAAAGATTCCCACCTTTTAATGATTGTCCACCATATTTTGTTATTTGAAGCATGGCATTTTCTTCTGCATGTAAAGATCGAGTATGTACTTGATTTTTTTCGCCTTCAAATGAATTATGAAATTCTTTAAAACAAAAAGAGCAATTTCTTCCTTGTAATTTATCTAATACTACGAATTCAGAATCTAAGTTTTCAGTAACATTTTGCTTAAAAGTTTTTCCGTTTCTGTAGGTGCCAACTATAGTATCACTTTTTTCATAATTGGTAAAAGCTGACGAGTTTTCGCCTCTCTTTAGTTGAAAAATATTTCTTAGTGAGCAAGGGGTTTGTCCTTCAGGAACTTCATTCCAACCGATTGCCTTAACAGAGAAAAAGCTATCAGTTACAACAGCTCCCACTTGCCTAGAGATACATCCAGAATTTAATTTTGCGTTGAAAGCAATATTCATTGTTCTCTCGATTGAGGACGGGGTAACTAATCCAGGCTGTTTAATTAGGCAAATCAGTTTCAGAGTTTGTAACTCCAATGACTTGTATATAAAATAATTCTTTAATTTATTTTTATCAAAGGATTCTTTATCAAATTCTTTATGTATAAGTGTTTTTACTTCATTATATGTCAGATTATCTTCAGCATTTTTATATGTTATGGATCGCTGCTCCATATTATTCAAATTTTCATCATCTATAAAAATATGATAATCACTCTTTTGAATACAATTTTCTACGTCAGGTGAACTAAATAAACCATTTTTAAAATCATCTGTACGGTATTCTTTATCATCAAAATTTTTATTCTCTGAAAACTCTTTAAGAATTTTGTCGGGATCATTTAGATAGAGAGACTTTACTTTGTTTTCAATATCTGTAATTCTGGTTTTCTCTTTCTTATTTACAGTAATTAGGTAAAATCCAGAAAATCTCTCTTTAAAAAAATTAACTTCAAATGAGTTTTTTAATGAATCAATTATAATATTACATTTGTTATTATTTACATCTCGATATGCCTTAATTAACCTATTTATTGTTTCTGCAATAGTATAAATATGAGTTAATGAAGATTCATATTGTCCAGTGCTTATTTTTTTATCAATGTCAACTATTTCGTTAATATTAATTTTTCCATTTAATCTGTAATATAATGAAAGGGACTGTATGAATCTTTGTCGCAATATTAGACTGTAACCATCAAGTAAAGAGAAAAAGTCATTTGTTATTTTGGTAAATTTAGAATCAAAGAAGAAATTGTAAATTTCCTCACTATCTTTAGATTTTAGACATTCTTTTAAAGTTTCACAAGAGAAGTTAAATGTCAAAAGAAAAGATTTTACAGCGCTTTCATTAAAAAAAGGTAGCACTTTTTGCAAAATGAAATCTGTACTTTCCTTAGTTGATCCAAGTCTTTCATATTCGAAATTTCTGTAAGAGCCTAACTGAATAATTTTTGTCGGGATATTTAGCAAAAAGTTACCCTCTTCTTTATAACAATCAAATAAAAAATTAAAAAAAATAACTTTTTTATATTCAAGAAGTTCAAATTTATTCCAATTTTTAGTTGTTCCATTATCAAAATTGATGAAGTTACTTAAAATTTCATTTTTCAATCCTTCATTTAAATTTTGTGTTTTAATAAAATCAATTTCCGTCTTGAGACTATCACTAGTAAAAGGATTTTCAGAATTGCATAAGATTTCTGTAAGCTGATTTGCTCCGCCTCTCATTCTACCAGTCAAACCAATTATAATAAAATTACTTCTAAGTTCATATAATTTATCTACATCCATGTCAGGTTTATATCGTTTTAGTTTTTAAATTCAAATTAATTTTTTAGAATTAATTATTCCTGCACAATATAGAAAAATTTTTAAATGTTGACGTGTTTTATTGTGAATTTGATATTAAAAAAAGTGATATGGCAACTTTTTAGTTAAACTTGCTAATTTTAGTTCTTATTCTAATCAATTACTCGAATTGGTTGAGAAACTTTTCTGAGGTTTTCTTTTTTGATCATTAGGCACCATTCTGTCATAATTCCAGATTATATTTCTAATATTTGAGATATTTATAATATATCTGCAAAGAATGCTTTGTATAGTATAAATTATTCTACAATGTTCAATCTATTCATGAATAAATGAGCAAATGAAAAATCCCTAACACTTGTTGGGGATTTGCGCTTACCTCATAAAAAAATGAATTAATCTCTTTTTTTATGCTTATGCAGTTTAAGTGAGCGATCATTTTTTCCTTGTTTTCTAGTTGACTTTTATCCGGTTGACTTTGCAATTTTTTAGTATCTATTTTATTCCCATAATTCGATTTTTAAAAATTTAACATACTCAAATCTAATGATTTAATTCAAATTTTATAGCAGAATTATTTTAAATTTTATTAAATTTTTCTTTAGCATCAAATTCTAAATTTTTGTAAAATAGTTCTTTTTCAGCAGTTAATTTGTCCTCCAAATTAAAAGATTCCTTGATTATGGAGAGGACATAATCCGATGATTGCAATATAAACAATGGATTGTATTCAATTTTTAGAGTCTGACAAACTTTGAATAGTATTTTCCAACTTGTAGAATGCTCATATCTCTCTAATCTACCAATAGTAGTCTTATTAGATCCTATCAAAAGGCCGAGACTTTCTTGGGATATTTTTTGTCTAAGTCTTTCAACTCTAACTATACATCCGATTTGTAAGGCTAATAAGTCAAGTTCTTTATCACTATATTCTTGCATATAGTAAAATTTGAAATATTGAATAATATTATTCGATACAAATTTGTAGCGAATCCGTAATTTTTATTATATTTGTAAAATAAGTTACTGTAATGTAACTTTGCGATACTTCAAAGAATTATAGAAGCTATTGCTTAGAATCTCGCTATTGAAAACTGGTAATTGACGGAACGAGAGGATAAGTAAAGTAGCTCACGACCTAGGCGTGGGCTCACTTATCTGTTCCAAGGTATACCAGTACCCCAATAGCTGATTTGTTGAGTTCCATGCCGTTTTTGTTCCCTATGCTGTTCGTTTTCTCCGCTATCTAAGCCGCTTTCTCAAAATAAAGTATCAGACTGCATGATACAGTGGGGTGTACAACCCATTGCGGCTTCACAGCTTTTCACGGGACACAATTTTCATTTCATATTAATTTTCAAAGATATGTCGGGGCATGAGGGTTTACTATATCCTTACTAAATCTTCCGCCCACGCATATCGATCACAACGCGACCAACGACCCATAAAGCCACCCAACAGTAAGAAAGAAAGTGTAACGTAACCAGAGAACTAAAAAAGCCCTCTACGCACAAGTATATTGGAAGTATGACAGTGCAGAAGAGAGCCTAAAATTTAACGAATTAAATCTTTTCAAAAGTATGAAAAAAAACTTTTGCAGCCTAGGCCATCTCCCAATGGTTTTTGGCTTCACTGTGCTCATTTCGAGCATAGCCACAGGGCAGACCCGGGTCATCACCGGCACTGTCACAGACAACAGCAAACCCGTCCCCGGTGTTTCGGTATTTCAGAAGGGCAGCTCGGCCATCGCCGTCAGCAACGCTTCGGGTACCTATCAAGTTCAGGTCAATGGCGACAATCCCGTCATCATCTTCAAACATCCGGACTATCCGGAGCGACAGGTTACTTTAGGCAACCGCATCACCGTCAATGTATCTTACGGCGGTCAGGAAAAAGAAATAGAAGAAGTCGTCCTCAATGCCGGCTACTATAAGGTCAAAGAAAGAGAAAGCACCGGCAGCATCGCCAAAGTCACTGCCAGAGAGATTGCCAACCAGCCGGTCAACAACGTACTTTCCTCACTGCAGGGCAGGATGGCAGGCGTTACCATTATACAGAGCACCGGCACACCCGGCGGCGGCTTTGATGTGCAGATCCGGGGTAAAAACAGCCTTCGGACTTATCAGACAGCGGCCTTCAACGGCAACAGCCCGTTGTATGTTATAGACGGTGTTCCCGTTCCGGCCTTAAACGAATACAAATCCGGCCTCTCCAACGGTACCATTCCCTATGGCGATATCAATCCGCTGAGTGCCATCAGCCCAGAGGACATCGCTTCCATTGAAGTTTTAAAAGATGCCGATGCCACCTCCATCTACGGTTCCAGAGGTGCCAACGGCGTGGTGCTGGTCACCACCAAACGGGGCAGCAAAGGAAAAACAGTGGTGAAGCTGAACAATTCTTACGGGATCGGGCAGTTCGCCAATCTCCCTGAGATGATGTCTACAGAGGAATACCTCAAAATGAGGCGGCTGGCCTTCAGCAATGACGGCATCACCACTTATCCCGCAACCGCTTACGATGTCAACGGACGGTGGGACCCGAACAGGTACACCGACTGGCAGAAATACTTCGTCGGCAATACTGCGGAATACAGCAGCACGCAAGTCGGTATCTCAGGCGGCAGTGAGAATACCAGCTTTTCCATTTCAGGCACCCACAATGAGGAGACGACCGTTTATCCGGGCGATTACCGCTACAAGCGTAATAACTTCAATGCCAGTATGGAGCACCAGAGCACCGACCGGAAGTTCAAAGCTGCGTTTAGCGCGAACTACTCCCGGCAGAAAAACCTGTTGCCACCTAGGGATTTCAATCAGATTTATGCATCCGTAGTGCCAAATGCACCGGATCTCTACAAAAATGGCCTGATCAACTGGGAAAACAGCACCTTCCGAAATCCTATGGGCGAAGCCAGCAATACATTCACCGGCACCAATGAAAACCTGACTGCCAACCTCACTTTGGATTACCAGCTCGGTTATGGTTTCAGCGTCAAGCTCAACAGTGGCTATGTCGACAATGAGTCCAAAGAAACCCAGATCTACCCGAAAACACAGTATGATCCGGCTTATAACATCGGCAGTGAACGGTCTACGCTGCGCAAGGCGACAATGACGAACAGCAGCTGGATCCTCGAACCCCAGCTGAATTTCGAAACAAAAAGAGGCGACCATCACTGGACAGCCCTTGTGGGAGGCTCTTTCCAGGAGCAGAAATCCGATAACATCACGCTGATGGGGATGAATTTCCCATCCGATGACCTGATCTACGATATCTCATCCGCAGCCACGCTGACGGCCGAGAATGCCTACCAGTTCACCTACCGTTATCAGGCGGTTTATGCCAGGCTGAATTATGGTTTCAAAGACCGCTACTACATCAACCTTTCGGGAAGGCGTGACGGTTCCAGCCGTTTCGGTCCCGACCGAAGGTACGCCAATTTCGGCGCAGTCGGCATGGCGTGGCTGTTCTCCAAAGAAAGTTTCCTGAAGGACAAAAGCTGGCTCAGTCTGGCTAAGCTGCGTGGCAGTTACGGAATAACGGGCAATGACCAGATTGGAGATTACCAGTTTATGGACACCTATTCGACCAATGGCAGTACCTACAATGGTGTAACAGTGCTAAATCCGACCAGACTCTTCAATAAAGATTTCGGCTGGGAGGTGACGAAGAAGCTGGAAGCAGCATTGGAATTATCGATGTTTAAAGACCGTCTATTTTTCAGTGCCGCCTATTACCGGAACCTCAGCGACAATCAGCTGTTGGGAATCAAGCTGCCTGCCACCACAGGATTTCCGTCCATCTTGGGCAATATGAATGCCGAGGTCCTGAATACAGGAACCGAATTCGTGCTGCAGTCCCAGCTGATAGGCAAAGAAAACTGGTCTTGGTCACTAGCTGTGAATATGACTTTCCCGAAAGACAAACTTCTGAGCTTTCCCAATCTGGACAGTTCCACCTACCGGAACTATTTTGAAATCGGCAAATCCACTTCCCTCAGAAAACTGTACCAGTATAATGGCATCGATCCGGTCACGGGACTGTATACCTTTGAGGACTTCAACAAAGACGGCGTCATCAACACGGCCGACCGTCAGGTTACCAGAGAGCTCAACCAGTATTGGTATGGCGGTATCCAGAATAACCTGCGTTACAAAAACTGGTCGCTGAATGTTTTGCTTCAAATCTCCAGGCAGAACCTTTCCAACCTGTATGCAAGTGACGGTTACATTGGACTGATGAGCAACAAGTCAAGGGTGTTCCTCGATTACTGGACACCAGACAATTTAGATGCACAGTTTCAGAAGCCATCTTCAGGCGCGAATGTGGCAGCATCGAATGCCAACTCGCAATTTCAGCAGAGTGACGCTACGGTGTCAGACACCTATATGTTCAGGCTCAAAAATGTGGCACTCAATTACAAGCTGCCTTCGGCAGATGGCCAGCGCTTTAATACGATGCTATTCATCCAGGGTCAGAACCTGATCACCTTTTCAAACTATAAGGGCATCAATCCCGAATTCAACCTGGCAGGATTTGTCAGCCCGCTCAGAATGATTTCCGTGGGGATTAACCTTACTTATTAACACCAATACATCTGAAATGAAAAATATATTGATTACCATCAGTGCAGCCCTTTTAATTTGCGGCTGTTCAAAATTCACAGAACTGGACCTCCCTCAGGATCAGATCACACGCGATTATATCTTTAAAGATGAAGGCTTGGCAAATTCCGCTATGGCTGGCATTTACAGGTCATTGGAAAGTTCAGGTTTTGTATCCGGATCATCAACCGGTGCCCAGAGTTACCTGAGCTGTTATACCGATGAACTCACTTCCTATGCTTTGGCCGGAACCGATACGTCGCAGTTTTTCAGCCTGACGCACAATGCACTGACGCCTACGGTCAATAGTCTGTGGACGGTCAGCTACAACCAGATTTACAATATCAACGCCATGGTAGAAGGCCTGGAACAGTCCACGCAGCTCAGCCAGGCGTTCAGGCAAAAGCTTCGGGGCGAAGCGCTGTTCCTCAGAGCGATGGTGCACCTGTACCTGACCAATACCTATGGTGATATCCCATTTATCAGCACGACGGCTTATGAGCAGAACCAGCAGGTCCGCCGCCAGCCACAGGCTGAGGTGTATGCAAAGATCAAAGCAGATCTGACGCAGGCCGCTATTGATCTGCCGGCGACATTGCCGAAAGGGAGCAGGGTTAAACCCACCAAGATGGCTGCCTACGCTTTGCTGGCAAGACTTGCTTACTACCAGGAGCAGTGGGATGATGCGGTACGTTACAGCGGCCTGGTCATCAACTATGCGGATTACGGTATGGAAATGTCCATCGACCGGACCTTCCTCAAAGACAGCAGCAGTGCAATCTGGCAGCTGATGCCATCTACAGCAACTTCGGCCACACAGCAGGGTAATTTTTTCGTTCTCAGGACGGCACCACCGGCCAGGGTTGCTTTATCACCGGCTTTTATCACGGGTTTCGAAGCCGGAGATCAGCGGCGTACCAAATGGGTAGGGGAGATCAAGGACAGTCAGGGCAAGTCCTACTATTATCCGTTCAAGTACAAACAGTTTACGGTGGCGACGGTCTCCTCAGAATATTCTGTGGTCTTTCGTGTTGAGGAACTGTATCTCATCCGTGCAGAAGGCTACATCAGACAGGGACAGTCCGAACTGGCGAAAAATGACCTCAATAAACTGCGGTTAAGAGTCGGTCTTTCAGCTTTAACCGGGGCTGACCAAAACATTCTGCTGGCTGCCGTTCAAAAAGAACGCCGGTACGAGCTTTTTACCGAGTTCGGCCACCGCTTCTACGACCTGAAGCATTTCAAAATAATAGATCAGGTGATGACTGCTGTGAAACCGAACTGGAAAACGACCTTCAGCCTCTGGCCGGTTCCTGAACCTGAAATGTTACTTAATCCTAACCTTAATCCCCAGAACAATGGTTATTAAAAAACTGCTTTTGCCAATTATCCTGTGCTGCCTGAAAATGAGCGGCCAGGATAGTCTGGCTATTGCAGAGACCAATCAATATTATGAGCGCTTTTTTGTTACGGACGTCAAAGATATCAGTCCGTCAGGCAGGCATATGGTTTTACTCAACAGGAACCAGTACGGAAAGGAGGATTTTAAGCTGGTCAATACCATTACCCAAACGACAGACAGCATTTCAAAAGGGAGCTCTTACCACTTTTTAAATGATGATCAGCTGCTGATCAAAAGCTACGATAAAGTATGCTTTATGCATTTAAAAACTAAAAAATTGAGTGCTGTCAAAGGCAACTTTGTAATCAGACTTCTCAATTTGCGGCAAGAGGTTTTGCTGTTCAGTCAGAAGGACAAACGTCTTAGCAAATACAGCGCTGATGGCTCGAAAGTATGGGAGCGGTCAGATGTCGAACGGTACGAGCTGGATCGGGATGAAACAACAGCCGTCAGTTTCGGAGGGCAGAAAGTGACAAAAACAGACTTAAGGACAGGCAAATCCGTAAGTGTTCCGGTCAATGGGAATATTAAAGCATTGCAGATAAGTTCCAGACATATAGTAGGATTTTATCCAACTGAGCAAAGTATTGATTTACACATTTGGGATAAATCCTTAAATCACCATCAGGTACAGCGATTAGATATACCGGAGCATCTAGTTTTTGCCAAAGGCCGTATGAAGCAATTGGAACTTAAAAACGAAACATACATATGGGTGCCATTGGAAGCTGTTAAACAAAGAAATACAAAGTTGCCGGCAGCTGCGCCAACCATTTCTTATACGACTAAGAGAGATCCTTACAGTGCGTCATCTGGCGCTGGCATCTACAATATAAAATCACACGAATGGCAACGGCTACCCGCCCAAAGCGTTGAATCAGATATCCAGATACCGCT
>Ga0308158_10003988_pt1 | contig 12648 bp, 12 predicted proteins | sample PhyBR2_FD_201038 | JGI IMG/M metagenome (GOLD analysis project Ga0308158, IMG submission 201038) | Phyllosphere microbial communities from UC Gill Tract Community Farm, Albany, California, United States - DLSLB.R2 | ecosystem: Host-associated > Plants > Phyllosphere > Unclassified | place: USA...
TCCACCGCCCCCCCCTTCCTGGGCCCGCCACTACCGCCCCCTCTCTCTGGCATAGCCAAAAGGAGGGCTGGGGAGGGGTAGCTCTTTGCGCGCTGCCGCAGCAATGACTTCGCGGCTTGCGCCGCTCCTGCGGCTTTGCCGGTAACGCCCCCGCCAGGCATGGCGCGGCATCGCATGTCCTTTGGCACAGGTTTTGCAGCTTCCCCGGCAACGTTCCGTGGGAGGTTCCACATGGCCAACCTGATTTCCAACTATCTCGGCATCCACGCCCAGGCGATGCCTTTGCGCGAACAGCGCATGAAGCTGATCGCCAGCAACCTGAGCAATGCCGACACGCCCGGCTACAAGGCCCGCGATCTCGATTTCGACGCTGCCCTGCGCAATGCCCAGAGCGCAAGCAGTGGCAACGGCTTGTTGAACACCACCGCCGAGCAGCACTACGCCATTGGCGGCACCGGTGGACTCAACCCGTTCCAGATCCTGCGCGAAGGCGTGCAGCCCAGCCTGGACGGCAACACCGTTGATCCGGATACCGAGCGTGCCGCCTACGGCCGCGCCGCACTGGAATATCGCGCCTCGCTGAGCTTCGTCGAGTCCAAGGTGAAGACCATGCTTACCGCCATCACTGGCCAATAAGGAAGCGCGCCATGAGCAACCTGCCCATCTTTGATATTGCCGGCTCCGCCTTGCAGGCGCAGTCGGTGCGCATGAGCACCATCGCCTCCAACCTGTCCAATGCCGACTCGATCGCCGGCTCGCCACAGGCGGTGTACAAGCCGCTGGAGCCTGTTTTCCAGGCAGTCACCAGCCGCAACGATCCCAACCTCACCGGCGTGCAGGTCAAGGAAATCGCACAGAGCGACGCGGCGCCGATCAAGCGCTACGAACCCAATCATCCATTGGCCGATGGCGAGGGCTACGTGTACTCGCCCGACGTCGATCCGGTCGCGCAGATGGTCAACCTCATCTCCACCTCGCGCAACTACCAGGCCGGCGTGGAAATGCTCAGCACCGCCAAGGAACTTGCCTTGGCCACACTGACGATGGGCCGCTGAGCCCCCTCCCCCAGGAACCTGCCGACATGAGCACCAGCGTCAACTCCGATCTTTACAGCTCGCTCGGGCTTACCGCACCAAACAAAACAGCCACCACCAAGAACAAAAGCACGCTCGACCAGGCGGATTTCCTGAAGCTGATGACTACCCAGCTGCAGCACCAGGACCCCACCAAGCCGATGGACAACAGCCAGATGGTTGCGCAGATGGCGCAGCTGTCCACCGTGCAGGGCATCACCGACCTGAACACCTCGGTGAAGGGCTTCCAGCAATCGATGGCCAGTGACCAGGTGCTGCGCGGCGCAGCGTTGGTGGGCCATGAGGTGATGGTGCCTTCAACCAAGGTCGCACTCGAGGCCGAGGGCGGCGCCAGTGGCACGGTAGCCGCGCCGTCGGCCGGTTCGGTAACCGTCGATATCACCGATGCCAATGGCCTGAAGGTCAATCAATTGACCGTGCCCGCCAACGCCGCCGGCGAGGTCGCCTTCCAGTGGGATGGCACCAACGCCGATGGCAAGCGCATGCCGGCCGGCAGCTACACGATCACCGCAAGCCATACCGACAGCGCAGGCGCGCAGAGCAAGCTCAACACCTATGTGCAGGCAGCAGTGGAAAGCGTGACGGTCGGTTCCGACGGCCTGTACCTGAACCTCAAGGGGCTGGGCACTGCCCCGCTCGACTACGTGCTCCGCGTCAGCTGAGCCCCCTCTTCGATTTCCCAGGAGTATCGCCATGGGTTTCAACGTTTCCCTGTCGGGCATCAACGCGGCCAACGCGGACCTGAATGTCACCGCCAACAATATCGCCAACGTCAACACCACCGGCTTCAAGGAGTCACGCGCCGAGTTTGCCGATCTGTTCAATGCCACCAGTTATGGGCTGTCGCGCAACGCCATCGGTTCCGGCGTGCGACTGAGCAATGTGGCGCAGCAGTTCTCCCAGGGCAATATCAACCAGACCGGGCGCAGCCTGGACCTGGCCGTGGCCGGCGAAGGCTTCTTCACCATGAACATGAACGGCGCACGTGTGTATTCGCGCGCCGGCAATTTCCAGACCGACAACAATGGCTATGTGGTGAACCCGCAAGGCGCGCGCCTGCAGGTGTTTGCTCCCAGTGCCGACGGCACGCGCTTCGATGGCCAGCTGACCGACCTGCAGCTGCTCACCACCGATAGCCCGCCCAAGCAGAGCACCCTGGTCAACATGGCCTTTACCCTGCCCGGCAATGCCCCGCAGCCGACCGTGGCCACATTTGATCCGGCCGACTCCAATACCTACAACCACTCCACCGGCGGCATCACCGTCTACGACTCGCTGGGTGTCAGCCATACCCAGACCTCGTACTTCGTGAAGACGGGCAATGCCAACGAGTGGCAGGTGCACAACTATATCGACGGCCAGCCCGCCGGTGCACCATCGCTGCTGCAGTTCTCCAATGCTGGTGCCCTGACCAACCCTGCCAATGGCGACATCACCCTGGCGCCGTTTACGCCTGCCACCGGCGCAGGCGTGGTCAACCTGACCCTGAACGTTTCCGGCGCCACCCAGTACGGCGAAAAGTTCGCCATGCGCGACACGCGCCAGGACGGTTACGCGGCAGGCAAGCTCAATGAGATCAGCATCTCCGAGGAAGGCGTGGTGTATGCACGTTATTCCAACGGTGACGACAAGGCCCTGGGCCAGGTCGCGCTGACCACCTTCAACAATCCGCAGGGCCTGCAGAACCAGGGCAACAACCTGTGGGTGGAGACCTTCGCCTCGGGCAACCCGCGTACCGGCGCACCTGACACCTCCGACCTGGGCCAGATCCAGGCCGGGTCGCTGGAAGCCTCGACGGTGGATCTCACCGAACAGCTGGTCAACATGATCGTCGCCCAGCGCAACTTCCAGGCCAATGCGCAGATGGTGTCCACCCAGGACCAGATCACCCAGACCATCATCAATATCCGCTGACAGCGGTACTGGGGAATCGGGATAGGACATGGACCAGCATCTGGTCGACCCCTGACCCGATTCCGTTGTCGCACTTCAATTGTCCTGCTGTTTGATGCGAGCGGCAGAGGCGCTGCACGTCACCTGTTCCCGCACCGCCGCTGCTTTCGCTCCCGCGTTCCTCTCCCCGATCCCAACTGCCGAATCCCCGCCTTATGGACAAAGCCCTCTACGTTGCCATGACCGCTGCCCGCGCCTCGCTGCAGGCACAGGCCACCGTGTCGCACAACCTGGCCAACTCGGATACACCGGGCTTCAAGGAAGCACTGGCCAATACCGAGGCATTCCGCATCCAGGGGCCCGGGTTTCCGTCGCGGGTGGATGCCGTGCACGTGGATGCCGGTTTCAACCGTCGCGTTGGCGCGCAACAGATCACTGGCAATTCACTGGATCTGTCCTTGCAGCCAGGCAGCTGGCTGGCGGTGCAATCCAGCGACGGCACTGAGGCCTATACCCGCAGTGGTGCCCTGTCATTGACGCCGAACGGACAGTTGGTGACGGCCGAAGGCAACGCGGTTCTCGATGACAACGGCAATCCGATTGCCGTGCCACCCCATCAGGCCATGGAGATCGGCCACGACGGCACCTTGTCCATCATTCCGCTGGGCGAAGGCCCGCAGACGATGGCGATGATTGGCAGGTTGCGCGTCGTCGATGCACCCAACGAACGCCTGGAACGACGCCTCGATGGCTTGATGCGCAATACCGACCCCCAGCAACCCTTCGTGCAGCGCCAGGGCAAGGCACTGGATAGCGGCATGTTGGAATCGAGCAATGTGGATGCCGCCGGTGCGCTGGTGCAGATGATCCAATTGCAGCGGCAGTTCGAGATGCAGGTGAAGGTCATCAAGCACGGCGATGAGAACGCCCGCAGTGCCAACAGCCTGTTGCGGCTGAACGGCTGATAGCAGGCACCCGCGCGTACGCAAGGTACGCACCCTCGCCTGCATCGACGAACGGCGGTGAGCTTCCCGCCCCTCCCCGACGCAGGATCCAACCCCTGCCTGCTCCTGTCGGTGCCCGCTGAGCGGGTCCCGGCGCACACCCATTTTCGCGATTGCAGTCGCGGCTACATCGCCGGCAGCAACCGCAACTCACCACCAACCGCATCGCGCCGACATTCCGTCGCCGCTTTTTGGCACAGCCCATGCATTGACACAGGCAAGGGCCAATCGGCCGGTAACAGTCACCAAGGAATCGCACCATGAATCAGGCATTGTGGGTCGCCAAGACCGGTTTGGATGCGCAACAGACACGCATGTCGGTTGTCTCCAACAACCTGGCCAACACCAATACCACCGGATTCAAACGTGATCGCGCCAGCTTCGAGGACCTGTTGTACCAACAGGTCCGTCAGCCTGGCGGCTCCTCCTCGGCACAGACGCAGCTTCCTACCGGCCTGCAGCTGGGTACCGGCGTACGCGTTGTCGCCACCTCGAAACACTTCGAACAAGGTAGTCAGCAGCAGACCGGTCGCGCGTTGGACGTGATGGCCAATGGCCGTGGCTTCTTCGAAGTGATGATGCCCGATGGCACCTCGGCCTATACCCGCGACGGCAGCTTCCAGATCAACGCCCAGGGTGAACTGGTAACCAACAGCGGCTACCCGGTGCAGCCCGGCATCCAGATTCCAGAGGGCGCGCAATCGTTGACCATCGGCACCGACGGCACCATCAGCGTGAAGATGGCTGGTGAAGCCGCCTCGGTGGAAATCGGCTCGTTGACGCTCACCGATTTCATCAACCCGGCAGGCCTGCAGGCCAAGGGCGAGAACCTGTACCTGGAAACCACCGCTTCGGGTCCCGCACAGAACGGGACGCCCGGCCTCAACGGTCTGGGCACGGTCGTGCAGGGCGCATTGGAAGGCAGCAACGTCAACGTGGTCGAAGAGCTGGTGTCGATGATCGAAACCCAGCGCGCCTACGAAATGAACGCCAAGGCCATCTCCACCACCGACTCGATGCTCGGCTACCTCAACAACAACGTCTGATTGGTCGCCAAGGGATACCGTCATGAGCAGCACCCCACTCCTGCGCCAACTTTCCATCGCCTTGTGCACTGCCCTCATCGGCGGCTGCACGCTGGCCGGCGACGTGCGCCCCTATGCACCGATGGCACCAATCCAGCCCATCGTCGTGCAGGCCGCCGCGCCAACCGCTGGTGCGATCTACGCCGCCGGCCCGGGCTTGAACCTGTATGGCGACAGGCGCGCACGCGACGTCGGTGACCTGCTGACCATCACCCTGGTCGAGAACACCATGGCCACCACCACCGCCAGTACTGCGATCAGCAAGAAATCCAGCGTTGATGTCGGAACGCCAACCCTGTTTGGCGCACCGGTCACCCTGGGCGGGAAAGACATTCTTGGCGCCTCGGCATCGGCTGACCGTGATTTCGGCGGCAAGGGCAACAGCGCGCAGAGCAACCGCCTGCAGGGCAGCGTCACGGTCACCGTCATCCAGCGTCTGCCCAATGGCAACCTGGTGGTGCAGGGACAGAAGAACCTGCGCCTGAACCAGGGCGATGAGCTGGTACAGATCCAGGGTGTGGTGCGCGCAGCGGATATCGCGCCGGACAACACCATCGCCTCCAGCAAGGTCGCCGATGCGCGTATCGCCTATGGCGGTCGTGGCGCGGTGGCGCAGTCCAACGCGATGGGCTGGCTGGGCCGCTTCTTCAATTCAGCATTCGCGCTGTTCTGAGCACCGTGATGAAGACTTTCTCTTTCATGCGTCCTGTTGTGCTGGCAGCACTGCTGCTTGCCGCCGCCCTGCCCGCCCATGCCGAGCGCATCAAGGACCTGGCGCAGGTGGGTGGTGTCCGCGGCAACGCCTTGGTGGGTTATGGCCTGGTTGTCGGTCTGGATGGCAGCGGTGACCGTACCAGCCAAGCCCCGTTCACCGTACAGAGCCTGAAGAACCTGCTGGGCGAGTTGGGCGTCAATGTTCCGGCCAACGTCAATCCGCAGTTGAAGAACGTTGCGGCGGTGGCGATCCACGCCGAGCTGCCGCCGTTCGCCAAGCCGGGCCAGACCATCGACATCACCGTGTCCTCGATCGGCAACGCCGTCTCCTTGCGCGGCGGCTCCTTGCTGATGGCCCCGTTGAAAGGCATCGACGGCCAGGTCTATGCCATCGCCCAGGGCAACCTGATCGTTGGCGGCTTTGGTGCCCAGGGCAAGGACGGCTCACGCGTCTCGGTGAACATTCCCAGCGCTGGCCGCATTCCCAATGGCGCCACGGTTGAACGTGCCCTGCCTGACGTCTTCGCTGGTGGTGGTGACATCACCTTGAACCTGCACCAGAACGACTTCACCACGGTCTCGCGAATGGTCAATGCGCTCAATGCCACCTTCGGCGAAGGTGCAGCGCGTGCAGTCGATGGTGGCACGGTTTCCGTACAGACACCGACTGATCCGGGCGCACGCATCGGCATGCTGGCACGCATCGAGAACGTCGAGTTGTCACCAGGCACGGCACCGGCGCGCATCGTGGTCAACTCGCGTACCGGCACCGTCGTCATCGGCGCGCAGGTGCGGGTCAGCCCGGCGGCGATCTCGCACGGTTCCTTGACGGTGACCGTCAGCGAATCGACCCAGGTCAGCCAACCCAATGCCTTCGGCGGCGGACAGACCGTCGCTACCCCACAGTCCACCATCACGGCCAGCAATGAAGGCAGCCGCATGTTCCGCTTCGACGGCGGTGCGACCCTGGATGAGATCGTACGCGCGGTGAACGAAGTTGGCGCCGCGCCTGGTGATCTGATCGCCATCCTCGAGGCCCTCAAGCAGGCCGGCGCATTGACCGCCGACCTTGAGGTGATCTGACATGCGTATCGCCGCGCCCGCGCTGGAACTCAATCCCGTCATCGCCAATGATCCGGCGAAGATCGACAAGGTTTCACGCCAGCTGGAAGGCCAGTTCGCGCAGATGCTGGTCAAGAGCATGCGCGATGCCAGCTTTGGCGACTCGCTGTTCCCCGGCGAGAACCAGATGTTCCGCGAAATGTACGACCAGCGCATTGCCGAAGCGATGACGCGTGGCCGCGGACTGGGTTTGTCGGCAATGATCGCGCGGCAACTGGGAGGCGCGGACGGTGCGACAGCGCCAACGGTTGATCCCAGCATAAAACCAGCGGCGGCCGCGCGCGCCTACCAGTTGGCCGCTCCTGCTGCCAGCGGCCTGCCGCTTGGCGAGGATCCATTGTCATCGCTGGACCTGCGTGATCAGTCCACCTATATGGCGCCACAGACGCAGGCACTGGATCTGATCGCCGGGCGCGACAGCAGCAGCTTCCACGCCTCCTTGAACAGCGCCAACCCCTATCAGGATGCCGCATCCGTCGAACCGTCCGCGGATTGGGCAATGGCCAATGACCGCTGGAGCAAGGTGTCGGCGGCGGAACGCGGCGATGCGATCAACACCGCCAGTGCCAATGTCGCCGCCGACAAGCTGGGCAAGCACACGCCGGAAGGTTTCGTCGCCAGCATCTGGCCCCACGCCGAGCGCGCCGCGCGCGAACTGGGCGTGGATCCGCGTGCATTGGTCGCCCAGGCGGCGCTGGAGACCGGCTGGGGCAAGCGTCACATCAAGCGCGACAACGGTGACAGCAGCCACAACCTGTTCGGCATCAAGGCCAATGGCTGGAGTGGCGAGCGCGCCACCACCGGCACCCACGAGTACGTCAATGGCCAGCGTCGCAACGAGGTCGCCAGCTTCCGTGCCTATGGGTCGATGGCGGAGAGCTTTGGCGATTACGTGCGCATGTTGAAGACCAGCCCTCGCTACCAGGCCGCGCTCAGCGCCGGCAGCGATGTGCGCAGTTTCGCCCAAGGCCTGCAGCGCGCCGGTTATGCCACCGATCCCTCGTATGCGGCCAAGATCGCCGCTATCGCCGCCGGCCCGACCATCCAACGCGCTGTCGCCGCCATCGGCAGCGCCAGCGCCGGTCTGAGCCAGACCTTTGCCAGCAACGCCGGTACCACCGGCATCACCCGACGTTGAGATAGCCGTCCATGTCTAATGTTCTTTCCACCGGCACCAGCGCGCTGATCGCCTTCCAACGGGCGCTGGCGACTGTCAGCCACAACGTCGCCAACATCAAGACTGACGGCTATAGCCGGCAGAAGGTGGACTTCGCCACGCGTGAGCCCAGCGACGTGGGTTACGGCGATGTTGGCAACGGCACCAAGATCACCGACATCCGCCGCGTTGCCGACCAGTTGGCCATCTCACGGCTGCTCGACAGCAACGGCGAGCTGGCACGGCTGCAGCAGCTGTCCGGCATGGCCGACCGTGTAGATGCCCTGTTCTCGGACGCCGCCACCAACGTCACCGGCGTGTGGTCCAACTTCTTCGACGCGGTCAATGGGCTTGCGTCCAATGCGTCCGGTACCGCGGACCGCCGCGACGTGCTCGATAACGCCAGCACCCTGGTAAACCGCTTCAAGCAACTCAATGCCAACCTCGACGGCTTGAACAGCGAGGTCAACAACGGCTTGATCTCCGCCGCCACCGAAGTAAACCGGCTTGCGTCGGAGATCGCGCAGATCAATGGCGCCATCGGCAGCAACGCCGCTGCGGCCGCGCCGGACCTGCTGGATCGCCGTGACCAGCTGATCTCCAAGCTGGTTGCCTACACCGGCGGTACCGCGGTGATCCAGGACGGCGGGGTGATGAACGTCTATTCGGCGGGCGGCCAGGCCTTGGTCGTCGGCACCACGGCCTCGCAGATCACCACCGCCGCCGACCCGTATCAGCCCGAACGTCTGCGCCTCGCCATCAAGACCCAGGGCATGACCGTCAGCCTGGACAGCAAGGCGCTTGGCGGCCAGATCGGGGGCCTGCTGGAGTTCCGTGAGACCGTGCTGACCCCGGCACAAGCCGAACTCGGCCGCATCGCGGTCGGCATGGCGCAGTCCTTCAACCAGGCCCATGCCGAAGGCATGGATCTGTATGGCGACATGGGGGGCAACTTCTTCAATCTCGGAGCTCCGAAGATTTCCGCGCACAGCGGCAATACCGGCGGCGCCACCCTCACTGCAAGTTATGGTGACCTGGCGGCGCTGGACGGACAGAACCTGCTGCTGAAGTTCGACGGTACCAACTGGCAGGCCAGCCGCGCCGATACCGGCGTATCCGTGCCCATGACCGGTACCGGCACCGCCGCCGACCCGTTCGTGGTCAATGGCGTTCAGTTCGTCGTGGGCGGCACACCCGCGACCAATGACCGCTTCCTGCTGCAACCCACCGCAGGTGCCACCAATGACCTGTCGGTGGCGATCACCGATCCTTCGCGCATTGCCGCTGCCAACCCGGTCAAGGGCACCGCCGTGCTCGCCAACACCGGTACCGGCGTGCTTGGCAAATTGGATGTCCTGGATGCAGGCAACCCTGCCCTGCTCAATCCGGCGGCGATCGAGTTCATCGACGCCAACAACTACACCATCGATGGCGCCGGCCCGTTTGCCTATACGCCCGGCCAGACCATCAGCGCCAACGGCTGGAGTGTCGTGCTCGATGGCAAGCCGGCCGCCGGCGACCGCTTCGATATCGGCAAGACCGCTGCCGGCTCCAGTGACAACGGCAACGCCTCGCGGCTCGCCAATGTCGAAGAAGCCAAGGCTTTCAACGGTGGCACCGTCACCTTGAACGGCGCGCTGGGTGGGCTGACCACGCAGATCGGCTCCGCAGCCCGTGCCGCCGACTACTCGCTGCAGGCACAGCAGGTGATCAACGACAACGCAAAGGCCTCACGCGACTCGATCTCGGGCGTGAACCTTGATGAGGAAGCGGCGGACATGCTCCGGCTGCAGCAGGCCTATCAGGCCGCATCGCAGCTGATATCGACCGCCGACACCATGTTCCAGACGATTTTGAAGGCGGTGGGCTGATGAGTAACCGTATTTCCAGCAACATGATGTACGACCAATCGGTCGCGCTGATGCTGTCCAAGCAGAGCAAGATGAATCATCTTGAGCAGCAGCTGGCCACCGGCAAGAAGATCGTCACCGCCAAGGATGATCCCGTTGCTTCCGGTACGGCCGTAGGCCTGGATCGCGTGCTTGCCGAGCTCGAACAGCTCGGCAAGAACGCCAACGGCGCACAGAACCGGCTGGGCCTGCAGGAAAACACCTTGGCCCAGGCCAACGAGCTGCTGGCACGGGTATCGGAATTGACCGTGCAGGCCAACAATGCCGCGCTGTCGGCGGAGGACCGCAAGACGGTTTCGGCCGAACTGCAATCGATCAAGGACCAGATGCTGGCCTTGGCCAATACCACCGACGGCAACGGTCGCTATCTGTTTGGCGGCGCTGCCGACGGCGCCGCGCCGTTCACCCTGGCCAATGGCACGGTCACCTATAACGGCGATCAGATCCAGCGCCAGGTCGAGGTTGCGCCAGGCATGTTCGTCAAGGACGCCCTGCCTGGCAGCGAGGTGTTCCTGCGCATCCGCACCGGTGATGGCACGGTCGATGCGGCGGCGGTCGCCGGCAATACCGGCAAGGCAGTCCTGACCGACATCAGCCGCGATGGTTCCGGCAGCTGGAACGGGGACAGCTACACGTTGCGCTTCACCGCCGCAGACACCTATGAAGTAGTGGATGCCAGCAACACCGTGGTCGGCACCGGCACCTACAAGACCGGCGAGGACATCGTCTTCCAGGGGCTGCGGGTGCGCATTGAAGGCACCCCCGCCGCCGGTGACGCGTTCAGCGCCGGACAGGCCGGCACCCGCGATGTCTTCAGCACGATCGACCAACTGGTGCAGACGCTGCAGATGGACACCTCCACCGAAGCCGGTCGAACCGCGCAACAGAACGCCCTGCAGGCCAGCATGCGTGATGTTGCACGCGCATCGGGCAGCCTGATCGACGCGCGTGCAGCCGGTGGTGCACAACTGAAATCCATCGACGATGCGGCATCGCTGCGCGAGGCCAGCAGCATCACCCTGGAAAGCTCACTGTCGCAGTTACGCGACCTCAACTATGCCGAAGCCATCGGGCAGTACCAGCTCGAAGGCGCGGCTTTGCAGGCGGCACAGACCATCTTCACCCAGATGCAGTCCATGTCGTTGTTCAACATGATCCGCTGATTCCGCAACCCGCACCGCTTCCGCCTCCTCACACGCAGTACGTCACCGAACACAACGGAGAAGTCCCATGGCACAAGTCATCAACACCAACATCATGTCGCTGAACGCTCAGCGCAACTTGAACACCAGCGGCAGCAGCCTGGCGACATCCATCCAGCGCCTGTCTTCGGGCCTGCGCATCAACAGCGCCAAGGACGATGCCGCCGGCCTGGCCATTTCCGAGCGTTTCAGCACCCAGATCCGTGGCCTGGACGTCGCCGTCCGCAACGCCAACGACGGCATCTCGCTGGCCCAGACCGCCGAAGGCGCAATGGTCGAGATCGGCAACAACCTGCAGCGCATCCGCGAACTGGCCGTGCAATCGTCCAACGCCACCAACTCGCCCAGCGACCGTGAAGCGCTGAACGCCGAAGTCGACCAGCTGCTGTCGGAGATCGACCGCGTCGCCAACCAGACCGGCTTCAACGGCACCAAGCTGCTCGACGGCAGCTTCACCGGCGCCCTGTTCCAGGTCGGTGCCAACTCGGGCCAGACCATCGGCATCAATGCCATCGTCGATGCCAACATCGACACCCTGGGCAAGGCAGGCTTCGCCGACAACGTGAGCGGCGCCGGCATTGGCGGCACCGCGGCGACCGCCTCCGGCTCGATCAGCGGCATCACCGTCAGTGTCACCCCGGCCGGTGCCGCCGCCGCAAGCCAGATCAAGCTGGATGACATCAAGATCGAAGTCGGCGACGACGCTGCCGCCGTGCAGAAGAAGGTTGCCCAGGCATTCAACAACAAGCTGGACCAGACCGGCGTGTACGCCACCATCGAAGCCGGTGAACTGAAGCTCACCTCGGTGAAGGCTGGCCAGGACTTCGGCGGCGTCACCAACGGCACCCTGACGGGCGGCACCGGCATCACGGTCTCGCTGGCAGCGGATCTGGGCGCGACCACGGCCGCGGCAGGCGTGGCAGCCAACGGCGGCGGCACCCGCCACATGGAAGACCTGGACATCTCCGATTTCGCTGGTTCGCAGCGGGCCATTGAAATCGTCGACAAGGCACTGACGGCCGTCAGCAGCTCGCGTGCGGAGATGGGTGCCATCCAGAACCGCTTCACCTCCACCATCGCCAACCTGGCCACCACCTCGGAAAACCTGTCGGCTTCCCGCAGCCGTATCCGTGATGCGGACTACGCCAAGGAAACCGCCGAGATGACCCGTACCCAGATCCTGCAGCAGGCCGGTACGGCCATGCTGGCCCAGGCCAACCAGGTGCCGCAGAACGTGCTCAGCCTGCTGAAGTAAGCCAGCGTCACCTGGTCAAACAAAAACCCCGGCTTGCCGGGGTTTTTTATTCCTGATTTTTGCGGGAGCGGCGTAAGCCACGATTCCCGAACATCATCGGCTCGCAAATCCCGCCGGCCTTCGATACCACCTGCTCCGCTACTCCCGCCGTTCCCATAAACGGGTTCTGACTGCCTCCAGCGTTGGAGAGCGATATTTGTCAATCAGATCTTA
>Ga0308158_10003989_pt1 | contig 12647 bp, 8 predicted proteins | sample PhyBR2_FD_201038 | JGI IMG/M metagenome (GOLD analysis project Ga0308158, IMG submission 201038) | Phyllosphere microbial communities from UC Gill Tract Community Farm, Albany, California, United States - DLSLB.R2 | ecosystem: Host-associated > Plants > Phyllosphere > Unclassified | place: USA...
TGATGTGACAATCGGCTTAAATCCGGGCGGAACAAATGAACAGTTCGTCCGGCAGACGTTTGATCAGGCCCGTATCGTCATGTATGCCGATAACCTGACCATCCCGGCAGCAGTCGCGACCGGCGACGTCGATGTCATGATTACGGATACGGTTGAAGCGATTTATTATGCGTCGCTTGATACGCGGCTAGTGGCTCCGAAAATCACTGAAAAGTGGATTCCGGCTGAAAAAAGTTATCTCATTCAGGATCGACAGACAGAAGTCCTGGATGTCATGAATCTATGGATGAATTCCTATGAAGGACAGGAACGGATTCGAGCCTTAAAAGAAAAGTGGTGTGTGGCTTCTGTCGTGCACGACGCGGTATAAGGGATAAAATCAACGGGCAAATCCATTTTGGGTTTGCCCGTTGTTGTGCAAACAGGGCAAAAAGTAATGGAACAATAAAAAAATCGTCTTAACGAAGAAAGGACGTATGACTTTGACTAAAGCAAAAAGGGATAACAAGAAAAATAGTCGACCAGATTATACTTTATGAATAAGAAGAAAAAATGAGAAAATAACATCTCAAAACTGATGTGTAGCGCTTTTTTTATTTGAGATAAAAGAGACAGATATCTTTTTATAAAGCAATCAAGAAATCTTTCGAAACGTTTCGATAAAAAGGTTGCACACCTTAATGTAAGCGCTTATAATTTTAAATAACAGGTGAAACGTTTCGATGAAATATCAATTTTTATAAAAAGGACGGGATGAGATGAATGTGGAACATTTAATCAAGCAGATGACGCTTCAAGAAAAAATCGGACAGTTGATTCAAATTTTACCGTCCGTATATAGCGACGATCATGAAGACGTCATCACTGGACCGGTTGCGCAGTTGATGAAAGAAAGTGGCATCACAAGCGAAAATCGATGGGAGGTTGGTTCAGTCATCGGGATAAACAATGCTGCGCAAGCACGTTACATCCAATCAGAGTACTTAGAGCACAATCGATTACAAATTCCTCTACTCTTCATGGCAGACATCATTCACGGTCATCGGACGATCTATCCTGTTCCTCTTGCAATGGCTTCGTCTTGGGATATAGAGGCCATCGAACAAATGGCAAGACAATCGGCATTCGAAGCAACAGTTTCCGGACTGCACGTCACCTTTTCACCAATGGCTGACTTGACACGTGATGCCCGATGGGGGCGCGTTATGGAAGCGACAGGTGAAGATGTTTGGCTGAACGGAGAAATGGCAGCGGCATTCGTCCGGGGGTATCAAGGAACGGATTTGAAAAATGAAATGACCCTCGCAGCGTGTGTCAAACACTTTGCCGCTTATGGTGCCCCTGAAGGTGGACGTGATTACAATACGGTTGATATGTCTGACCGCGAGTTACGGGAATTTTATTTGCCGGCCTACAAACGTGCGTTGGACGAAGGTGCCAAGCTGGTCATGACAAGCTTCAACGTGCTAGACGGTATTCCGGCGACTGTCAGTACCTATCTGCTAAGGGACATTCTACGCAAGGAATGGGCGTTTGATGGTGTGACGATATCGGATTGGTCGTCAATCAAAGAAGTCATCTTTCATGGTGTGGCAGAATCCTTGGCGGATGCCGGTCGATTGGCGATGGAGGCAGGTGTCGATATCGATATGATGTCAGGAGCATACCTCAATCATTTAGAAGAAGCGATTGAACAAAAGAGCATCTCGGTCAGTAAGTTGGATGAAGCTGTTTTGCGCATTTTAAGATTAAAAAATGAACTCGGCTTATTTGAGCATCCATACCGGGGAATCGAGACGATGACGGAGCAAGCGGTCCACCTCGCACCAGAACACCGTACTCATGCTCGGGAACTGGCTGAAAAAAGTATTGTTTTATTGAAAAATGAGGATATTTTGCCGCTTTCGGATCAAAAGATTGCTTTGATTGGACCTTTTATCACCTCGACTGATGTTCTTGGTCCTTGGGCCGGAAGCGGGAAAACGGAAGAAGCGATTCCGTTGATACAAGCATTTCGGGAGAAGGGGATACCGTTCTCGTATAGTCCAGGTTCTGATGTAGAAGAGGAAATCGATTGGGAGGCGGCAGTCGAAACGGCACGGCAAGCAGAGGTGATCGTCCTCGCGTTAGGTGAAGCTTCTTGGATGAGCGGTGAAGCGGGCAGCAAAACGGATATTCGTTTGCCGAAGACACAAGTGGATGGATTACGAAAATTAGCCGCGTTAAATATTCCAATCGTTACAGTACTCTTTAATGGACGTCCGCTTGATTTACGTGAAGTCGAACGTTATTCTACGGCGATTCTCGAAGCGTGGTATCCGGGAACGGAAACAGGACATGCGGTCTACAATCTCTTGTACGGTCATCAATCACCCTCTGCCAAGCTGACGATGTCATTCCCGCATCACGTCGGTCAAATGCCGCTTCGTTATGATGCCTTGCGGACCGGACGACCGGCAGATATTGAAAATGCGGATATACGTTACACGAGCAAATATTTAGATGCACCAAACGAAGCATTGTTCCCGTTCGGATTTGGAATGAGTTATGCGCAGTTTGACTATGAGCAACTAACATTGTCACATCGTGATTGTGGACACGGGGACATCACCGCTACCGTTAAAGTGAGCAATACGAGTAAGGTGGAAGGTGATGAAATCATCCAATGGTACATTCAGGATCAGGTGGCGGAGGTGTCGCGTCCAGTCAAACAGTTAAGAGGGTTTAATCGAGTGACGATTGCACCGGGGACGAGCATCGAGGTCGAGTTGACAATCAGTTTGGATATGCTGGCTTATCTGCATCCGGACGGAAGCCGCCGTGCGGACGACGGACACTTCACGCTGTTTGTCGGACCAAGCAGCACGGAAGGATTATCTGCTGAATTTGCATTAAATCGAATCGTAAAGGAGATTCAACATGAACATGATGACGAAAAAACTTCAACTTCAGCAAGGTGAAACGTTGGTCACGCTGACTCCGTTCGGAGATATCCAACAACTTAAATACGGTCAATTGATGATCAATCAGCTGATTCATCATCCGTTGGACGGTTCCTTGATGAACTTTTATGTCCGCTTCAATGGCAGCGAAGCACTGCCGTTACTCGGAATCGCTTCACCCAGCACGTTTGAATTGTCGGACTCCCACATTCGTTGGTCCGGAAATCATGGCGATTTCACTTACACGGTGACTGCACTTGTACATCCGGACGGACTTCGGTTTGATCTATCGTTTGACGGTAAGGGACGGTATGACGTGACGTATGTGCAGGATCTCGGTCTCGCCGATCAGGCGGGTGTCAGAACGAATGAAGCTTATATGGCACAGTACATCGACTATGTTAAATACGATTCGTTTCTTTTGGCACGACAAAACCAACAACAGTCAACGGGGTTCCCAGGTATTCTGATGGCGTGTTCTGAAGACATTGCAGAGTATGCGACAGACGGATTCGATGTCTACGGAACGGACTACCGAAAGACGAATCGTCCAGAAGGGTTAAATGGACGGCTGGCATCCCGCATTTACCAGTATGAGTTTGCTTTACCGACCATTCGGACGAGAGAAATCGATCTGTCCGAAACAGACACGTTATGGTTTGAACTGCGGATTGATCCTCATCTTAAAAAAGCATTATCTGAAGACACAATCGGATTCATGCCGGAGCTTGGAACGAAATCTTCAGCAGGATGGGAAAAGATAACCCGACCGTTCGCTCATATTCAAAACATCACATTAAGCGGTGACCCAGTATCTGAGGACCGTTTACAGGAGTTATATCCCGATCGTCAGTTAGAAGAGTACGTGGACGGACAATTGTTGTCATTCTTTACGCCAGATGGAGGACACGTTGTCTTGCAGGAGAAGGAACGGTTGGTGGAACGGAGCCACGGGAACATTTTGTTGACCGCCGGCAGTTTGATGCCAGGTGCGCCCAAACTCGCGACGACGGTCTTCATGAATGGGGTCTTCAATTCGCATATCGTTTGGGGGAATACCAACTACAACAAATGGATGACAAACATTCGTAATCCCTTGAATATCCCGAAAACTTCCGGCCAACGAATTTATGTCGAGTATGAAGGAACTGACCATTTGTTGACACTTCCTTCGCTATTTGAAATGGGGATGCAGGAGGCAGTATGGCATTATTTCATCGGTTCCGAGACCATCACGGTACGGACGGTGATTGGTGCTGAATCTCCGGTGATTCAATTGTCAATCAACAGTACACAGCCACTTCGATTTAAGGTGAGTCAACAGATTGCGATGCATACACAGGAATATGTAGTGCCGTTTCAAATGCAGCAACAGGAAAAACGTCTGCTGTTTTCTGCTGATCCCGCTGCGGACAGTTCAGCACACTTGCCGGATTTGACGTATACAATTGAAGCCGATCAACAGTTTACAATCCTACAATCATCAGACGGTTTTGACCGGGACTTTGAGGATGATTTGATCTGGATGCAATTTGACGAAACGAACGTACTGACACTTCGCCTTGGGGTGGGTAAGGACCGGCTTATCTTCGAAGAACAAAAGGAAAAGCGTTTGTATGACGTCTGGCTGAACCGTTACCGAAACGGTTTATATTTTGAAAGCAAAGCCGATAAATGGCAGGCGATGGACATGCAGGTGCGATGGTATGTACAAAATATGCGGATTCATTATCAATCACCACATGGGCTGGAACAGTATGGTGGTGCAGCCTGGGGGACGCGTGATGTTTCGCAAGGTCCGATGGAATTTTTGTTGGCAACGGGTCATTTTGAGGAAGCCCGTGCGCTCGTATTGACCATCTTTTCACATCAGTTTGAAGCAGGGGACTGGCCTCAATGGTTTATGTTCGATGAATACGAAGGGATTCAGCAGGAAGACAGTCATGGGGATGTCATTGTCTGGCCGCTTAAAGCTGTCTCCGATTACTTGATTCGAACAAACGACCTTTCCTGTTTGGAAGAACTCGTTCCGTTTCGTAACAAAACAGGTAAGGTCGTCAGCGAGAAATCGTTAGTGTACCATATTGAACAGGCGATTCAGAAAATCGAGGACGATTTTGTGGGAGATTCCGTATTTTCAGCTTACGGTGGAGGCGACTGGGACGACACGTTGCAGCCGGCGGATGAAGAATTGAAACGCAATCTGATTAGTACATGGACGGTCGCCCTGACCTATCAGATGATGGATCAACTGTCGAGTGCACTCTCAAGCATACAGCCGCTCAGTTTGAAACTGGAACGACTCAGCGGAGAAATCAAACGCCAATTCGAAAAAGAGATGATTCTTGATAACGTGATACCGGGTTTTCTTCATGTGACGGATCAAGGCTACCAACCGATGATTCATCCGTCCGATGAGACTCTCCGGATGAAGTATCGACTCTTGCCCATGACACGGAGTATTATCAGTGAACTGGTTTCAAAAGAGCAGGCCAATCAAAACATGTCGTTGATTGGTGAACATCTGAAGTTTCCGGATGGCGTTCGTTTGATGGATAAGCCGGCTGCGTATCACGGTGGTGTCAGTCATCATTTCATGCGGGCGGAACAAGCTGCCAATTTCGGGCGGGAGATTGGTCTTCAGTATGTCCACGCACATATCCGATATATCGAAGCATTGGCAAAACTCGGTCGGGCGGCTGAGACGGTCACGGCACTTGAAGTGATTAATCCGGTTTCGATGACTGCCGTCCCAAATGCAGCTTTACGGCAACGAAATGCGTATTTCAGCAGCTCAGATGGAGATTTTAAGACACGCTACGAAGCTCAAGACCAGTTTAATCGTTTAAAAGACGGCAGTGTTGCTGTCAAAGGAGGCTGGCGTATTTACTCCAGCGGTCCTGGTATCTGGTTCAATCAATTACTGTCGCACGTCTTAGGTATTCGTATACATGAAGACGAATTGGAGTTTGATCCCGTTGTCTCGGAACCGGTCGAATTTTCATTGCATCTCTTCGGAACTCCTTATCAAATTCAAATTAAACAAGGGAAGTCGTTTTCCATTGCATGTAACGGACAAGAATTGATTGGAACGTCAATATTGAACCCTTACCGGACATCCGGACGCCGTGTCTCGCGAGAAGAACTGAAACAGGCGACCGGGGACATCAACCGAATCATCATTACAGTGGAGGGATGACGCAATGCGTCTTCCCTTTTTTAGGAGAGAAATTATGAAAACACATGTTCAAAATAGCATCATCTATCACATTTATCCCAAAAGTTTTCAAGATTCAAATGACGATGGCGTCGGTGATTTGAACGGGATTCGCAGTCGGTTGGATTATCTGTCCTGGTTAGGAGTGGATTTCATCTGGCTCAGTCCTGTCTATCGTTCACCGGGCTTTGATAACGGGTATGACATCAGCGACTATTATGATATTGATCCGATTTTCGGAACTCGCGCAGACATGACGTCCTTATTGAAAGACGCGAAAGTACGGCAGATAGGTGTCATGATGGACATCGTCGCAAATCACACATCCCATACACATGAGTGGTTTAAAGCATCTGAAATGGATCCGTCTGGTCCATATGGAGAGTATTATATTTGGCGAGACAAGCCGAATGCCATGAACTCATTTTTTGGAGGCAGCGCCTGGACCTATTCTCCGATCCGCAAACAATACTATTTTCATTCCTTTGCACCGGAACAACCGGATTTGAACTGGGAACAGGAACTGGTGGGGAAAGAGCTGGCCGAAGTCCTGTCGTTTTGGGTAAAGCAGGGCGTCAAGGGGTTTCGATTTGACGTCATCGATTTAATTGGAAAAGATGTCGACACTATGAAGTGGTTTTGTTTCGATAAAGTGAAGGGCGGTTTGAAGATGCTACTGTCGCGTGTCGATTCATCCGGATTGGTGCTGGTCGGTGAAGCCGGTGCTTTAACTGCCGAACAAATCATCGAACTTAAGCAGGCATCACTGCTTGATATGGTTTTTAATTTTGAGGTGACGGCGTTAGATGAACAGACGGGAAAAGGAAAATGGGAGCTGGCTCCGTTTTCGACACGACGGTTCAAGGACGAATTGATCAGCTGGCAGGAGCGGTTGCAGGACGGTGGATGGAACAGCTTATTTTGGAACAACCACGATCAACCACGTGCAATTTCTCGCTGGTATGGTGATAGTCTGGAAGCAGCGGCGATGCTGGCGTTCCTCCAGTTCGGACTAAGGGGAACGCCTTTTATTTACCAAGGTGACGAGATCGGGATGACGAACGGCTTGATTCAATTGGAGGATTATAAGGATATCGAGACATTAAACTACTTGAAAACATCTGATAATCTGGACGGTGTCCGGATGAAAGGACGCGATCATGCCCGGATTCCGATGGCATGGACAAGTGAATCATCTGGATTTTCTAAATCTGAACCCTGGTTAAGAGCAGTGGAAATAGAAAGCGGAAGAACCGTAGAAAATCAGCAACAAGACAAAAGCAGTTTGCTGTTCCTGTATCGTCAATTGATTAGATTGCGAAAAATCTATCCTGTCCTGATGAAAGGGCAGTTTTGCATGATGGAAACGAATGAACGCCTTCTTTGTTTTCGACGAACTGATCCCACGGAACGGGCAGTGACGGTTCTAGTAAATTTGACGGATCAGGAAGTAAAACATCCCTTTGAAATCGATCGTGTACTTTGTGCGACACACGAGCAACCATCATCACTTTTAAGACCTTATGAAGCGGTCATATGCTATACTTTTTGAAGAAGGAAGTGATGAAAATGACGGGGATAAAAGATATCGCCAAGGCGGCAGGGGTCTCAATTTCAACTGTTTCATACGCACTTAATGGCAGTACGAAAGTAACGGAGAAGACGAGACAACGAATCGTTCAAATCGCCAATGAACTTAACTATATTCCGAACGCGGCGGCACGGACGCTCAAGACGCGGAAAACACATATTATCGGTGCATTTCTCGGGGATTACTCGGGGTCATTTTATGGAGAATTGTTAAAAGGAATCAACTTGGAGTTATCAAACACAGGTTACGAACTGATCGTCTGCAATGGTCCGGAATCCCATCGACTCATGACGGAGCGGATCGTGGATGGAGGGATTATTTTAGGGCATCGTTTCACAGAAGAACAAATTATGAGTTTTGCCGACCGAGGGCATCCGCTGACATTGCTTGATCGGGAAATCATTCATCCGAACATCAGTTGCGTTCTCTTGAATAATGCGATGGGAATGGAGCAGGAGATGGAAGCGATTGTGGCGATACGTCCAAATCACATTCATTTGTTGAACGGTCCTGTCGGAAACCATGATGCGATCGAGCGGCGTGAAGTCGTCATGGCCCGTGCACTGGAGGCTGGAATCACCGTCATGGAATGGGGCGGCAACTTCACCAAACGTTCTGGTATTCGGGCGACAAGTGATTTGATGGAAGAGTTGAAAGATGGCGATGCTATCGTCTGTCTCAATGATGATATGGCGTTAGGTGTGTATGATGTACTTCAAAACACGTCATTTCGCATCGGACAAGATATTTCGTTGGCAGGATTCGATAAACTGGAGATTACGAACTATACACACCCGAAAATCGCGAGTGTCAGTTATTCCAAATTGGAGTGGGGACAAAAAGCAGCACATTCGCTCATGCGGCTGATTGACGCAAAAGAAAACGGCATCGAAAAAATCGACTCAAAATTCATTGTGGCTGAATCGATTTGTCAAAGAAAATAAAATTTTAATTATCTATTGTAAGCGTATACATTAATGATTATAATGTTTATAGAAACGTTTAACCTGTTTTTTTGCAGAATGACATTTGTATAAACATTATTTTTTTGATATCCAATCGAAACGTTTCGATTGGATGAAGAAAGGGAGGAAGCAAATGATGAAAAAAGTGGGGATTGCTTTAGCTGTCAGTACGTTGGCATTATCGGGTATGTTGGCAGGCTGTTCATCGGGATCTGAAGAAGACGGAAAAACATTGACTGTCTGGGCAATGGGGGAAGAAGGAAAAGCGTTGCCTAAATTGGTCAAAGAGTATGAGAAGGCAAACAAAGGAGTTACGGTCAAAGTTCAAGCCATTCCTTGGGATACAGCACATGATAAATTATTGACGGCAGTCGCCTCTAAAAATGGACCGGATGTCGTCCAAATGGGAACGTCATGGATGCCCGAGTTCGTTGAAGCTGGTGCATTAGCGGATATGAAGGACTATGTAAAAAAATATCCAGAACTTGCGGAAGATAAATTTTATAAAGGCTCGTTCGATACAGTCAACTTGAAAGGTAGCGTTTACGGAACACCATGGTATACCGATACACGTGTGCTCTATTACCGGAAAGATACATTAGAAAAGGCCGGCTATAAAGAAGCACCGAAAACGTGGGAAGAATTGGAGTCAGTCTCAGCTAAATTATCGGAACGTAAAGGTGACGATATGTATGGAATCACACTCGATACGAATGATCAAATGCTGTCCTTCATGTTTGCCCGTCAAAACGGATCTGAACTGCTGACGGATGAGAATAAACCGTTGTTCAATCAGCCGGAATTCGTGGAGAGTGCGGACTATCTATCAAACTACTTTAAAGAAGGATATGCGCCAATCGACTTCGGAATGGACATCGTGCAGGCCTTTGGCGCGAAGGAGCCGAACGTTCCGATGTTCATCAGCGGACCATGGATGATTAACATCATCAATGAGCAAATGCCGGGTATTGAGAAGCAGTGGGGAACTGCTGTTTTACCTGCCAAAGAAAATAACATTTCGTTTTTAGGCGGCGCCAACCTCAGTATTTTTGAAAGCAGCAAGAAAAAAGATCAAGCTGCCAAATTCATTTCTTACATGAGTCAACCCGAAACACAAACGAAGTGGATGGAGATGACGAAGTCATTGCCGTCGACAAAAGAAGCATGGAAAAATGAGACGTTACAAAATGATGAAAAGTTGAAAACGTTTGGCGAACAAATGGAAAACGCTCAGCCGATGCCGTTGATCAGTTCGTGGGAAAAAGTATCACAAACCTATCTGCAGAGTTTTGAGAAGATGTATCGAGGCAAGGCAAAGGTCGAAGACGAGGTAAATGTATTCCAGAAAAAGGCTGAAACCATCCTCAAGTAATCAAAACAAGGGGGTGCTTATCCCCTCTTGTTTTGTGAAAGGAGTCACTTCATGAGACGTTTGCTGAACGATCGCGCGCCATATCTACTAATCGCTCCGACGGTTTTATTATTACTTTTATTTTCGATTACGCCGTTGTTCGTCGCCTTTGTCATGAGTTTTACGAATATGGATTTAGCGGGTATCGCCAATTTCGCTAATGTTGACTGGATTGGAATGACGAACTATCTGGAAATTTTCAAAGATGAAATATTCCTTCAAGCCTTATCAAATACAGTCGTCTACGTTGTGATCGGTGTACCGCTTGTGATTGCCTTGTCCTTATCAATTGCGATCGCGATCAACTTTGGTAGAGGAAAGGTCTTTGAATGGTTCCGGGTGGTTTTCTATATGCCTTCAATTACGAATGTCGTTGCTGTCGCCGTCGTATGGGGCTTTTTATTTAATCCCCAGTATGGGTTGTTTAACTTTATTCTGAACACGATAAGTTTGCCTGATGTTCCTTGGCTTCAGGATCCTTTCGTCGCGAAGTTATCATTGATCTTGCTTGCACTTTGGCGTGCGGTCGGAATCAACATGATCATCTTCTTGGCTGCTCTACAAGGGATTCCGCGTACTTATTATGAAGCTGCGGCATTGGACGGGGCAAATACATTTCAACAGATGTTTAAAATCACGATTCCGTTGCTTCGGTATGCGATCTTTTTCGTAACTGTCACGACCTTGATTGGCTGGATTCAATTTTTTGAAGAACCGTTCATCATGACGGAAGGTGGTCCCTTAAATTCGACGACTTCCCTTGCACTGTTCATTTATCAGAACGGTTTCCAGCTGAGTAACTTTGGATATGCAGCAGCGGGATCGGTGGTGCTGTTCGTTCTGATCATTACTGTGACGTTGATTCAATTTAGAGTGCAAAAGAATGAGAATCCATATTAAGGAGGGACCGTCATGATTCCAAAAGAAAAACCGGTTGCGGTTAACGTAAAACCGGAACGTTTTTCTCCGATTCCGAAAGTGAGGATTGGAAAAAAACGTAATCGTCCGCAATGGTTACTGGGACTGGTGTTAACCTTACTTGGTCTATGTTTCATGTTACCGTTTTTCTGGATGGTCATCTCTTCAGTCAAGACAGATGCAGAAATTTTAGCTCTCCCCTTGACAATCTGGCCAGATCAAATCACGTTTGAGCATTACGTGAACCTGTTTGTAAATTTAAACTTCCTGACCTATTTAAAAAATACAATACTGATTGTCGTCGCGTCATTTTTCGGTTTATTGCTGACTGCGATGGCGGGATATGCATTTGCTAAATTTACATTTAAAGGCAGTAAAGTCCTGTTTATCGGTGTTCTGGCGACAATGATGATTCCAGGACAAGTGACGATGATTCCGGTCTATTTGATGTTAAACCAGATGGGATTGACGAATACGATGACCGGAATCGTATTGCCGGGATTAGTCGGCGCATTCGGAGTATTTTTATTCCGACAGTTCATGACGACTATACCGGATGAACTTTTGGAGGCATCCCGCCTCGACGGAGCCAGTGAATTTCGGATTTTCTTCTCAATCATTTTACCGATGTCGAAACCAATCTTGGCCGTTCAAGGTATTTTGACATTCATCGGTGCTTGGAACAGTTTCCTTTGGCCGCTTATCATCGCGAATGATGAATCGTTGTACACATTGTCAGTTGGTCTTGCGTTGTTACAAGGACAGCATGGTGGGAACTACGGACTGCAAATGGCCGGAGCAACATTCATGGTCGTACCAATCATTATTATCTTCATGATCTTCCAAAAATACATCATTGAAGGATACAATATTTCAGGAATGAAATAATGAGGGTTCAAAAAAATAACCGTTTGTTAATCAAACGAATGAATGAAGGAGGCGACTTAAAATCGTCTCCTTTTTGTCTACGACTTAAAAGTGCAAAACAAAAAAATAATATAAATCATTTCATTTTCACTAAAAAAGTAGAAGTATCTTGTCGCCATTCTATCGCATTGATTTACATATCTTTTTAATAAAAAGGGGAAAGATATAAAAACATCCTAAGCAATTTCATTAATGGAAAGGACGGATGAGCATGATTGAAGTAGACCGGTTGACGAAGGAATATAACGGAAAAAAAGTCGTTGATCAGATTTCCTTTCATGTCGACAAAGGCGAGATTTTTGCCTTTCTCGGTCCGAACGGCGCCGGTAAATCGACGACGGTCCAAATGCTGACGACGTTGATTGCCGTCTCGTCCGGCAGTGCAACGATCAACCAGTATGACATTCAACGAAATCAAAAGGATGTCCGATTGCAAATCGGTGTCGCCCTGCAGGAAACGGGTATCGATAATGATTTGACAGGTGAAGAGTTACTGGTGCTGCAAGGGAAACTGTTTGGCTTTTCGCATGACAAAGCCGTCGAGCGGGCCGTTGAACTGCTTGAGCTCGTCGGATTATCGGCAGACGGCAAACGGCGCGCCGGAACGTACTCCGGCGGAATGAAACGCCGGCTTGATCTCGCATTGACTCTTGTCCATCAACCGACCGTTTTGTTT
>Ga0308158_10003990_pt1 | contig 12644 bp, 5 predicted proteins | sample PhyBR2_FD_201038 | JGI IMG/M metagenome (GOLD analysis project Ga0308158, IMG submission 201038) | Phyllosphere microbial communities from UC Gill Tract Community Farm, Albany, California, United States - DLSLB.R2 | ecosystem: Host-associated > Plants > Phyllosphere > Unclassified | place: USA...
CCGACGCCGTCGACGACAACGTCGTCACCGGCGTGCTCACGCCGGTGACGCTCTACCCGCTGGCCAACGACCTCTTCGAGGGCGCCGCTACGATCGCATCGGTCGGCGCCGCCGCGCACGGCACCGTCATCGCTGGTCCCGGTGGATCGGTGATCTATACGCCGGACGCGGGCTATCGCGGCAGCGACAGCTTCATCGTCACGATCAGTGCGGGCGGCGTGACCGAAACCGAGACGGTGTCGGTCACCGTCGGCACGAATCAGGCTCCCACCCTGGCCGCGGCACTTGGCGGCATCAGCACCCAGGACAACGCCATCGTGGCGGCGTCCGTAGCGACCGGGTTCATCGACGCCGATCTCGGCGACACCCTGCGCTTTTCGGCCACCGGGCTGCCAGCCGGGTTGTCGATCGATGCCGTGACCGGCTTGATCACGGGCAGGCTTGATGGCCACGCTTGGCAAGATGGCCCCTACAGTGTGGTCATCACTGCCACCGATGACGGCGGTCTGAGTGCCACTGTCACGCTCTCCATCACAGTCGTCAATCCCGCACCGAGCGCCATCGCGGGCGTGGCGGTCGGCCAGGAAGACAGCAACCTGCGCATCGAAGCGCTGCTCAACGCCAGCGATGTCGACGGCGACGACCTGAGCGTCATCGCCGCCACTGCACTTCACGGCACCGTCACGATTGCGCCCGACGGCGCACTGAGCTATACCCCGGACGCCAATTACAACGGGCTCGACAGCATCACCTACATCGTGCGCGACGCCGACGGCGCCAACGCCACCGGCAATATCACCGTCACGGTGGCGGCAGTCGCCGATCTGCCATCACTGCACTTGCCCACGATTCCCATATTTGCGGAAGACACGCCGCTGATCTTTGCCTCGCTGCTCGGTACGCGTATCGAGATCGGTGATGTCGATGGTCAGGTACTGGAAATCGAGCTGTCAGTGCCGGGCGGGCTGCTCACACTGGAACAGCATGCCGGCGTCAACATCAGCCAGGGCGACGGCGTGGACGATAGCCTGATCCGCATGTCCGGCACGGCTGCCAATCTGCAGGCAGCGCTCGAGCAGTTGCAGTTGCTGCCCGGGGCTGACTATAACGGCCCCCTGACGCTGACCGTCTCTCTGGGGGAACTGGGCCAGACCCTGGGGCTGGCAGCCACGCTCCCGATCGGGATCGCCGCAGTGGCGGACATTGTCGACGATCATGTCGTCGCAGTCGCAGGCCAGCCGGTCGGCTTCAATGTTTTGCTCAACGACAGCTTCGAACATGCGGGACGCACCGTCACCGCCTTCCAGACGCCGGGCCACGGCACGCTCACGCTCGATGGCCAGGGTAACGCGGTCTACACCCCGACCGCAGGATTTACGGGCACTGACACATTTACCTACACGGTTACGAGTAACGGCACGACCGAGACCGCCACTGTGACCCTTACCATCGAAGCAGCGCCAAACCATGCCCCCACGGGCACATCGCTGGCGGACATCGCGCACGACGATGGCGCGGTCATTGCGCTCGACCTCTCTGCAAGCTTTGCCGACGCAGACGGCGACACCCTCGTCTTCAGTGCGAGCGGCCTGCCGGCCGGCCTGGCGATCGATACGGCCACCGGCGTCATCACCGGCACCCTCGGCTCGAACGCCTCCAGCGCCATGCCCGGCGGCGTCTACACCATCACGGTCAACGCCAGCGATGGCCGCGGCGGTCTGGCCAGCCAGGCCTTTACGCTCACGGTCGCCAACGTCGCACCAGCTGCCGCCGCCGACAATGCAACCGGCAGCGAAGATGGCGTCATCAATGGCAACGTGCTGGCCAACGACAGCGATCCTGATCGCGATGCCCTGACCGTCGATACCGTGCCCGTGCAAGGTCCGAAACACGGCGTGCTGGTACTGAACGGGGACGGCAGCTTCAGCTACACGCCCGACGCCAACTACAACGGCGGCGACAGCTTTACTTACCGCGTCACCGACGCCGACGGCGCCGTCAGCAGCGCCACCGTGTCACTCACCATCACTGCCGTCAACGACGCGCCGGGCGCAGCGCCGGTCGCCGATCGCAACAGCACTACCGGCACCACCGTCACTTTCGATGCCGCAGCTGCCTTCGCCGACGTCGATGGCGATACGCTGAGCTATTCATCCACCGGCCTGCCCCCAGGGTTCAGCCTCGATCCGGCCACCGGCCAGGTCACCGGAATACCGACCACTCCGGGCAGCTACAGCGTGACGCTCAGCGCTGCCGACGGCAATGGCGGCAACGTCAGCACCACCTTCACCTGGACCGTGGAAGCACCACCGAACAACGGCCCCACCACCGTCGGCACGCTGTCGACCGAGACGGCCAACGACGCCCAGTCGGTGTCGATCGCCACCGCAGGCGTGTTCCGCGATGGCGACGGCGACACCCTCATCTTCAGTGCCAGCGGCCTGCCGGCCGGCCTGGCCATCGATGCCGGTACCGGCGTCATCACCGGCACCCTCGCATCGAGCGCCTCCAGCGCCGCGCCCGGCGGCGTCTACACCATCACGGTCAGCGCCAGCGACGGCCGCGGCGGTCTCGCCAGCCAGGCCTTTACGCTCACGGTCGCCAACGTCGCACCAGCTGCCGCCGCCGACAATGCAACCGGCAGCGAAGATGGGGTCATCAATGGCAACGTGCTGGCCAACGACAGCGATGCCGACCGCGATGCCCTGACCGTCGACACGGTGCCCGTGCAAGGTCCGCAACACGGCGTGCTGGTACTGAACGGGGACGGCAGCTTCAGCTACACGCCCGACGCCAATTACAACGGCAGCGACAGCTTTACTTACCGCGTCACCGACGCCGACGGCGCCGTCAGCAGCGCCACCGTGTCGCTCACCATCACTGCCGTCAACGACGCGCCGGGCGCAGCGCCGGTCGCCGATCGCGACAGCACTGCCGGCACCGCCGTCACTTTCGATGCCGCAGCTGCCTTCTCCGATGTCGATGGCGATACGCTGAGCTATTCATCCACCGGCCTGCCCCCAGGGCTCAGCCTCGACCCGGCCACCGGTCAGGTCACCGGAACGCCGACCACCCCGGGCAGCTACAGCGTGACGCTCAGCGCTGCCGACGGCAACGGCGGCAACGTCAGCACCACCTTCACCTGGACCGTGGAAGCGGCACCGAACAACGGTCCCACCACCGTTGGCACGCTGTCGACCGAGACGGCCAACGACGCCCAGTCAGTGTCGATCGCCACCGCAGGCGTGTTCCGCGATGGCGACGGCGACACCCTCGTCTTCAGTGCCAGCGGCCTGCCGGCCGGCCTGGCGATCGATACGGCGACCGGCGTCATCACCGGCACCCTCGCATCGAGCGCCTCCAGCGCCGCGCCCGGCGGCGTCTACACCATCACGGTCAGCGCCAGCGACGGCCGCGGCGGTCTGGCCAGCCAGGCCTTTACGCTCACGGTCGCCAACGTCGCACCAGCTGCCGCCGCCGACAATGCAACCGGCAGCGAAGATGGCGTCATCAATGGCAACGTGCTGGCCAACGACAGCGATGCCGACCGCGATGCCCTGACCGTCGACACGGTGCCCGTGCAAGGTCCGCAACACGGCGTGCTGGTACTGAACGGCGACGGCAGCTTCAGTTACACGCCCGACGCCAACTACAACGGCAGCGACAGCTTTACTTACCGCGTCACCGACGCCGACGGCGCCGTCAGCAGCGCCACCGTGTCGCTCACCATCACTGCCGTCAACGACGCGCCGGGCGCAGCGCCGGTCGCCGATCGCGACAGCACTGCCGGCACCGCCGTCACTTTCGATGCCGCAGCTGCCTTCGCCGATGTCGATGGCGATACGCTAAGTTATTCATCCACCGGCCTGCCCCCAGGGCTCAGCCTCGATCCGGCCACCGGCCAGGTCACCGGAACGCCGAGCACCCCGGGCAGCTACAGCGTGACGCTCAGCGCTGCCGACGGCAACGGCGGCAACGTCAGCACCATGTTTGTCTGGACGGTCGAGCCTGCCTCGGCGGCACCAACACAACCAGCGCCAGTCGAGCCCGCCCCTGCCACGCCTGCTCCCGTTGAACCGGCACCTGTCGAGCCGGCTCCAGTTGAGCCGGGACCAGTTGCGCCGGCACCGGTTACCCCCGTGCCAGTCGACCCTCGACCAATCGAACCGACTCCGGTGGCGCCGCCCCCGGTTGCGCCAGTGCCCACCCAGCCTGCGCCAGTTAACCCTGTACCTGTTGAGCCGACGCCGCGCGAGCCGGTGCCAGCCCAACCAGCCCCCATTGATCCGACGCCGGTCGACCCCGTACCGGTGGATCCGGCGCCGATCGAGCCCCCCCCCGCCGAGCCAGTGCCGACCGAGCCAACCCCAGTTGAACCGGCACCGGTCGCCCCCGTACCGGTGGAGCAGGCGCCGATCGAACCGATACCCGTTGAGCCAGCACCCGTTGAACCCACGCCCACCGAGCCAGCGCCGGTTGACCCGGTGCCAGTGCCGCCGACGCCTGCCGAGCCTGTGCCCGTCGATCCGGCGCCAGTCGAACCGACACCGCCTGGGCCCGTGCCAACTGAGCCGACTCCCGTGCCGCCAGAGCCAGAGCCTGCGCCCGAGACGACACCCACGCCACCAGTGGGCACAGCGCCCGTTTCAGCAGAACCTGCGCCCGTCACCCCCATTGCCGGCCAGGCTGCTCCGGTGGCCCCCGCGCCTGGTGCACCTGTTTCTGACGAGCCCATGATGCAGGCGCCATTGTTGGCGGCAATCGGCGCGCAGAACAACGGACCGGCTGAGCCAGCCGATGGAGCGCAATACCGCGCAGGGGCTGTCGATACCGTGTTGCTGCAAGCAATCAATGCGGTCCAGACACTTGGCATGTCTGCCGATATCAGCGTCGACCGCCCCCTCGCCGAAGCGGTCGGCGCCGTGCAGGCGCTGGGCAGGCCTTCGCAGATCGACGCCTCGGACCGACCGATCGGCACCATCGTGGGAGACCTGGGGGCCGATTATCGGGCCCCTCTGCAAGTCGACTGGATGGGGAACGCGCAAGGGGCCGATGCACCGGCTGCGACCAGCACTGCCCGGGACATGGGCGAATCCGAGAACGCTACCGAAACGCCGACGACGGTGGCGACCGCCGAGGCCGATTTGCCGATTGTACAAAGCCCTGAAACGGCGGCCGCGGCGAGCGTGCAACAACAATTGCTCGATGCCCTGCAGCTTCGCAGCCGCGAAGTCGAAGCCCTCCGAAGCGCTCTGCGCCAGTCCTGACCCATCAATTTCATCAGACTTCATCATGCCGACGCCCCGCTCGCTTCTATCGGACCGAACACAGTCACTGGCCAGCCGGTCCCGGCGCGGCTGCATGGCCAAGCTGATCGCGCTCAGCGGCGGTGGGCTGCTGGGCTGCGCATCGCCAAACAAGCCCATCGATACGAATGCCATTGCGGTGGAACTGAACCAGCGGCTGCGCGACCAGATCGAGTCGGAGGACAAGATCGACGGCCAAGTTTCGTTGTACGACGCGATGGCACGGGCCCTGAAATACAACCTCGACCAGAAGATCGAACTGGCCGAAATCGTCATGCGCGAGCGGCAACTCGAAGCGCGCAGCGCCGACATGTTGCCGACACTGGTCGCAGGGATGAATGGGGCCGCACGCAATAACGATGCCGGCTCACGCAGCAAGTCGCTGCTCACCGGTCGCGAATCGCTCGAACCCTCCACATCGAGCGAACGCACCAGTATCAGCGGGGATCTGGCGCTCAGCTGGGACATGCTGGACTACGGACTGGCGCGCGTGCGTCAGCGCCAGCAGGTCGATGAGCGGATGATTTCCGTCGAACGCCGGCGCAAGGTCATGAATCGCATCCTGGAAGATGTCAGGACCGCGTACTGGCGCGCCGTCAGTACCGATCGCACGTCGAAAAAGCTGGCGGAGCTGCAGGTCATGACGGCACGCGCAATGCGGCAGGCCGAAGAAATCGAACAGCGGCGGATCGCGTCGCCTGGTGTGGTGCTCGGTTACCAGCGCGAGCTGATCCAGGTCACCGGCGAAGTCCAGCGGCTGCAGCGCGAACTGTCGATGGCCAAGAGCCAGCTGGCCGCACTGATGAACCTGATCCCGGACACCACGTACCGCCTCGTCTTGCCGGATCGAAACGATGTTGTCCCCGAGCTGCCTGGCTCAGCCGATGCAATGGTGCTTACCGGCCTGCGCTACCGCTCGGAAATTCGCGAATCGGCCTACCGTCAACGCATCGTCAAGGGTGAGCTGGACGTGGCGTTACTGCGCGCCATGCCTTCGGTGCGGGGCGTCCTGGGTCTGAATGCGGACAGCAACGATTTTTTATACAACAAGCAATGGGTCAACTTCAGCTCCCGGCTCACGTGGAACCTGCTGGAAGCATTTCGCTATCCAAAGACAAAACGTGCGATCGAGGCCGAATCTTCCGCATTGGAGCAACGCGATCTAGCGCTGACCATGGCAATCATGACGCAGATTTACGTTGCCCGCTCCAGGTTCCTGTACCTGGCTGATGAACTTGGCACCGCACGCCGCGCGCAGACGGTCCAGCAACGCCTGCTGGCGCAGGCCCAGAGCGCGTTCAAGGCACGTGCCATCAGCCAGCAGCAACTGGTACGGGAAGAACTGAATTTCGTGCTCTCCGAGATCCGCTACGACGTCGCTTACTCGGACGTCCAGAATGCCTATGCCAACCTGTACGCTTCGATGGGCCTGGACAATTTCGACATCGGTGCCAGTCAGGATATCCCGATCAACCAGCTGGCCAGCGCGCTCGAGGAATACTGGACCGAGCGCTCCCTCATCCTGCCATCGAAACCCGAACCGAAAACGTGATCCATCTCCTATCTCATCTTTTTTCCCGTCGTTCGACACCGCCTGGTGTGCTGCTGGCGCTCGCCGCAGGCGCACTCGTCAGCGTACCGGCGGCCGCAAGCCTGGAGCCCCCGGTGGCGGCCCAGGTACGGGGCCCGGCCACCGTACGGGACCAGGCCGCCAGCGGTAGTATCGCGCGCGGCGTGGTGCGCGCCACGGCCGAGGCGACGCTGTCAGCACGCATCTCGGCGCGCATCGTCGAGCTGCCCTATGCAGAAGGGACAGAGTTCACGCGAGGCGCGACGCTGGCAGCGTTCGACTGCGAACGTCCGCTCGCGGAAGCGCGCGCGGCTGCGGCCGCGCTCAATGCACAGCGCAAGCAGGTCGAAACCAACGAAGAACTCGATCGCTTCAATGCCATCGGCAAAAACGATCTGCAGGTATCAAGAGCGCAGTTGGACAGGTCCCAGGCCGAGTCCGACGCGCTCGCTTCGCAGACCAAGGCATGCTCGATCACTGCGCCGTTTCGTGGCCGGGTACTGGCGCGTCTGGCGCGACAGCACGAGTTCGTGCAAACCGGGACGCCGCTGCTGAAGATCGTCGATACCAGCAGCACCGAGCTCGATATTATCGTGCCTTCGCATTGGCTATCGTGGCTTGGGCCGGGAACACTCTTCGTGTTCCGCGTCGACGAGACGCGCGCCGTATTGCCGGCCAAGGTGCTGCGCCTGCTTCCCAGCGTCGATCCGGTCAGCCGGACGATACGCATCGTCGCCACGTTCACCACACCCGACGCGCGCGTGCTGCCCGGCATGAGCGGTACGGCTTCCGGATGGAAGGGCGCAAAATGAACGCCTCTGCCATTCCCCCCGCGCCGGCCGATGTTGCCGCGCTGAGGCTGCTGCAATTCGAAGCCGAAATTCGCCGTATCCGTCAGGAAGATGCCCTGCTCACCCACCTGGCGAACGACGTGCGCAGCCTGGTCCCGTACGAACTGGCAATCGTCTGGCGCCGTGCGCGCAGCGGCCGACGCTGGCATGCCGTCGTCGTCTCGGGACTGCAAGGCGTTGATCCTCACACGCCGCTGCTCGATGCATTGGCCAGGGTGCTGGGCGCACAGAAGAAGCATGCGCACGTCACTGGCTGGGACATGCACGCGTCCGATACACTCGCGCCCCTCGGCGATGCGCAGCGTCGGCTCGTTCTTGGGTTGCCGTTCTCCAGCGCTTACTGGGTTCCCTTGCCGGACCATGCAGAGCGGATCGACGCTGGCGTGCTGTTGATGAAAGAACGGCCATTCAACGCTGGCGCGCCAATGCTGCTGGATCGGCTTGGCGACACGTATTCGCACGCGTGGCGCGCGCTTGCAGGCCGCAGGCGCCGCGCATTGCCGGACGTGCGGCGCCGCTGGCTGGCAGCCGCCGCAGTCGGCGCGGCGATCGTGGTCGGGGCGATACCCATGCGCCTTAGCGTCATGGCTCCGGTGGAAGTGGTCGCGGCGCGCCCCGCTGTCATCACGGCGCCGATCAATGGCGTCGTCAAGCGCATCGCAGTCGCACCGGGCAGCACGGTAAAGGCGGGCGACGTCCTCGTCGTGTTCGAAGATATCCAGCCACGCAACGAGATGCTGCTGGCCCAGCAGCGGCTCGCCGTTGCCGAGGCGCGCAATGCGCGCATCACGGCAGCCGCGTTCCAGGAGGCCGAGGCCGCGCACGACCTGGCGGCAGCCCGCGCCGAGTACGAGCTGGCGCGCGTGACCTATGACTACACAATCGAGGTACTGGCGCGAACCACGATCCGCGCGCGCCAGGATGGCGTTGCGATCTATTCGGACCGACGGGACTGGGAGGGCCGCGCGGTCCAGGTCGGCGAGGAGATTCTGCAAGTGGCCGATCCGGCACAGGTCGCACTGCGCGCCGACCTTTCCACGGCCAACAGCCTGGCGCTGAAAGCGGGCGACGATGCCCAGGCCTTCCTTGAAAACGCGCCGCTGGGCGGGCTTGCGCTACGGGTACGGTATGCCACCTTCACGCCGCGCGTACTGGCCGGGGGCGACACCGCGTACACCGTGATGCTCGATCCCCTGCCCGGATCCGCGCCGCGCATTGGCGCGCGCGGCACCGCGCGCCTGTACGGGCCGAAAGTCCCGCTGGCGGTGCAGCTGTTACGGCGCCCGCTTGCCGCGCTCCGGCAAAACGTCGGGATCTGATTTCTCTCCGCATTCGCCCGCCTCGCCGAGACTCCCCATGCACACTGCGCCCATCTCCCTTGCACCCCTGCGCCCCGAACTGCAACTCAGGCAGGTCACGGACGCCGCCGATCCATCCCGGGCCTGGCGTCTCGACGATCCGGTGCGCCAGCGCAGCTTCCTGCTGGCCGACGGCGATGTCGAGCTTCTCGCCCTGTGGCCGCTGGGCAGCCCGGACGCGCTGCGCAGCGGATGGCTGCGCGCATTTCCGAACCGGACAGCCCAGCAGTTTGCCGCGCAATTCGAGGGCCTGTGCGAGTTCCTGCGCCAGCACCAACTGTTGACCGCACGTGCCGGCGCCGAGACAAAAGCGCTGATCGATGGGGCGGAACAGAACGCCAGGAAACACCCGGGCGCATGGCTGCGGCGCTGGATGGGGTGGCAGGTTCCGTTGCTCAGGCCGCATGCGCTGCTGCACCGCGCCCTTCCCTTGGTACGGGCGCTGTGGTCGCGTCCCGCGCTGGCCGCATGGGTCGCCACGACCCTGCTGGGGCTGTATCTCGTTTCGCGACAATGGGATGTTTTCCTCAACACGTTTTCCAATTTCGCCGATCCGGCAACATGGCTGACCTTCGGCGTCGCTCTGGTGGGCCTGAAACTCGTGCACGAATTGGGCCATGCGTTCGCGGCGACCCATCACGGCGTGCTGGTGCCGACGATGGGTCTGTCGATTGCGTATGGCGTGCCGATGCTCTACACCGACACCAGCGACGCGGCGCGCCTGCCCCGGCGCAGCGCGCGCGCATGGATCGGCAGCGCCGGCATGCTCGCCGAGACCTTCATCGCCGGTCCCTGTACCCTGGCCTGGGCGCTCCTGCCCGACGGCGCATTGCGCACGACCTGCTTCGTGATCGCCACCAGCAGCTGGCTTACCACGCTGGCAGTCAACCTGAATCCTCTCGGCAGGTTCGACGGGTACTATATCCTTTCCGATGTACTGCGCTACCCGAACCTGCAACAGCGTTCGCTCGATCATGCGGGCTGGCTGCTGGAACGGATCCTGCTGGGTCGGGTCACGGCGCGGCCAAGCGACGCCACGGGATGGGTCCTGGCTGCGCTGTGCGGATTCGGCGCCGGCGTCTGGTTGTTCAGGCTGTTCCTGGGCCTGGCGGCGGCGAAACTCTGCTACGACTACCTGTTCCAGGCAGCAGGCCTACTCCTGGCGGGACTCACGATCTGGTGGACCATCGCCGCGCCGCTCTCCCGCCGCGTGGCGCTCTGGTGGCGGGTCCGTGACCGCCTTTCCCGTCGTCGCTGGGCCGGGCTCGGCGGCGGCGCGGCCTTGCTTGCCTTGCTGGTACTGGCGCCGCTGGACCGGCGGGTCGATGCCCCCGCCACGCTGGGCTGGCGCAACGAGCAGCTCCTGGCCGCGCCGGAGGTCGCGGTGGTCGAGGAGGTGCTGATCCGCCCCGGTGTGCTGGTTCGCAAGGGACAACCCCTGGTACGCCTGCGCTCGATCGAGCTGGAACGCAAGCGCGCCGAGGCAATCACGCAACAGGTCCTGGCGCGCGAACGGATCGAACGCATTGCCGGTGACGCCCGCGACCGCAGTGAACTGCTGGTGCTGGAACAGCAGCAGGCCGAGTCGCAGACCCAGCTCGACGGCATCGTGGAGCGCGAGAAGGGGCTGGAACTGCGGGCATCCGCCGATGGACGGGTCGTGGACTTGTTGAGCGACCTGGCGCCCGGCCGCTGGGTCCGCAGCGACCAGCCGCTCGGCCGCGTGCTCATCGGACAAGGACGCGAAGCGCTCGCCTACATCGACGATGCCGCCCTGCTGCGCGTGCGTCCGGGAACACGCGCCACTTTCTTCGCGGACGACCCCAGTGTCGCACCGGTGCCATTGCAGGTGCTGGCCGTCGAATCGGCCGCCGCCGAATACGTCACGCCCGATGCCCTGGCCTCTGTGCACGGGGGGCCGCTGGCGACGACATTGGACAAGCAGGGCCGCCCGGTGCCACGCGCGTCACTCCATCGGGTACGGCTCGCCATGCAGGACCAGGAACCCACCACGCCCGACTTGCGCCTGCTGCGCGGACAAGTCCGGATCGACGCTGACGCAGACAGCTTCGGCGCCCATGCTGCCCGCAGGATGCTGCGCATCCTATTGCAGGAACTGGAAGGCTGAACATCGTGCCTTGGCCGCCATCCGAATGCCGCATCACCGCTGTCCACAACAGGAGAAGAACATGACGTACCCGTCCGTCAATCGCCGCCAGCTGCTTCAGGCCATGGGTGCACTGGGCGTCCTTGCGCCTTGGGTACCCGCCGGCGCGCAAGCCACAGCGGACAAGGCCGCGGCCAAAGTACTGTTCGGACTCCCCCCCGGCGCCGCCGGTACCAGACTGGCCAGCGGATTCATTGCGCAATTGTCTGCAAAGCAGGGTTCGACCTACAAGCTGGAGCATGTACTCGGCCGCGAGGGCCGCCGCTCGGTCCAGGCGGCGGTTCGTGCGCAGCCTGACGGCAATACCCTGCTGATCGCGCCGTCCGCGCTCGTGACGCTCTTTTCAGCCATCTACCGCCAGCTCGAGTACGCGCCGAACACCGATCTGACGCCGATTGCCGGCATTGGCGAATACGCCTTCATGTTCCTGGTGGGCCCGCGCGTCCCTTCCGATGTCGCCACCCTCGACGACTATTTACGCTGGGTTCTCGACAACCCGGACTTCCGGCATGTCGGCGCGGTATTGCGCGGCTCTCAAGGCTGGCTGATGACCAAGCAACTGGCGCGCGAGAAAGACGCGCCGCTGCTGGCCATTTCGTATGCCGCCACGGCGTCGATTCTGGCCGATCTGGAGGGTGGCAACCTGGCAGCCGGATTTGTTACGACGGGCAATGGTGCAAATGCACGGGCAGCAGGCCGCTTGCGCGCGCTCGCAGTCAGCAGTGCACATCGCTGGATCGATATGCCCGAGACGCCGAGCTTCACCGAACTTGGACTTTCCGATATGGAAGTGACCGCATGGTATGGCCTGTTTGGCCCTGCGAGGATGCGTGACGAGGCGCTGTCGGGTCTCCAGCGTGCGAGCCGCCAGGCGCTGGAAGCACCGGCCATGACGGGTTTGATGGAAGAGATCGCCATGCTTCCCCTGCCCTTGAGTCCGCAAGAAATGACGAAACGCATCCGACGTGAATCTGCATTCTACGAGGCGGCCGTCCGGCGGGTGCAGCTCGAGCGCATTTGACACGGGAAGGCTAGCTGGCAAACACGACTGCCACCGTGACGCGCATGGCGGCATAACGCATCGACGATGGCGTTAGCGTACAAACGCGAAACGGGCCCCGAATGGGGCCCGCACGATGACAATCTGGAGGCGAGGATCGGAGTCGAACCGACCTAGACGGCTTTGCAGGCCGCTGCATAACCGCTTTGCTACCTCGCCAGAGGATTTGATGCGCTCGTGATGCGGGCGGTTATGCACCGCATCAACAAGGGAAGAATGGATCTTCCTGAAATTCTGGAGCGGGAGAAGAGGCTCGAACTCTCGACCTCAACCTTGGCAAGGTTGCGCTCTACCAACTGAGCTACTCCCGCTGGGGAGTACTACGTTACTAC
>Ga0308158_10003992_pt1 | contig 12643 bp, 10 predicted proteins | sample PhyBR2_FD_201038 | JGI IMG/M metagenome (GOLD analysis project Ga0308158, IMG submission 201038) | Phyllosphere microbial communities from UC Gill Tract Community Farm, Albany, California, United States - DLSLB.R2 | ecosystem: Host-associated > Plants > Phyllosphere > Unclassified | place: USA...
CACATACACACGATGATACGAAAATTATTTATTCTCCAACTAATACTTTTTAATGGTATTGCTTTCTCGCAAGTACTTACTTATGTAGGTAATTCTGCATTAGTTACTGTACAAAGCCAGACTTTGGTTTACAACGGAGGAGGACTACAAACAGCCGGAAATGCTGTAGTTAATAACTCCGGAAATATTATGATTAATGGAGTTGCAACCGATGTTTTAAATGTTGGAACAACTTCTAGTGTTAATCTTAGATTAGCTTCTACTACAGACTACGGTCAATTATATGTTACTGGTGTACCACAAGCCAATATAACGGGTAAAGTTAACAAAGAATATACTTCTGATTTTTTAAATGGTACTACGGGTAGACAACAGATTGGTTTACCTTTCTACAATTTTACTATTCCTGATCTTGTAACAGCTTTTGGAGCTGGGAATCTTAATGTTACTAATACTACAAATAATTCGACAGGACGATTTAACGTTTCCTCAGCTTTCTGGTGGAACAATGCTAGAGCTCGTTTTGATCAGATAGCTTATAGTGGGACTGCTTATGATGCAGCTGGTCTTCCGTCTGCAACATTTATTAATCCAATGACTTATTATATTTTACCAAGATTAAAAACGGATGGTACTTATATGTGGGTTCCGACTACAGATAAAAAGACTTTTACTGGAACGCCTGCATCAGATGTAATTGGAAGTGGTATTAATAATATTCAAATGACCTTAGCTGGTGGTTATGCAGGAGGATTTGGTGTTAATGGTAATGGTGAAAATACATTTCGCGAAAAATATTATAGTTACATAGATGATCCTTTTAGATCCAAAACTCCGAATTGGTCTACAGATTATGGATTGAATCTATATCAGTTAGCAAATCCTTTTCTTACTAATATAGATCTTAAGTTTATAGGAACAACAGAAACTGGTAATCTTAGTGATGGTAATGCTATTTCAAATATTGTAGGTGTTGCTTATTATGGTAATAATCAAATTAATTGGAATATTAAACAAGGGTCTACTTACGGAACGGCTATTGTAGCATTAACTACCGGAAATGCTTTCCAATCGGGGGATGTTACAGATGGAAAACTGCTTATCAAGCCTATGGGTGCTTTTATGGTTAAGCTTAGTAATAATACTTCTCAAACTCTAAATCTTTCAAGAACAAGGAGGTTTAAGTTTTCTTCTCGTGCTGATGGACTAGATTATTCAGTTACAGCAGCTAAATCGAATTCTACAGCAGAAGACGGTATTCCTGCAGATAAAATTGTAAAGCAAGTTGCTGTAGTTATGTATGATCTTGATGGAGTAGAATTAGATAGAACTTATTATGCTGTTTCGCCAACATCTATTACAGGTCACAGTAGTGATGGAGGTACACAGTCTTTTATTGAAGGTAAAAAAATCTATACAAAAGAAGAGAAAGCAACTGGTGGAGAAGATTATAATTATTATGACAAATTATACATCAACGAAGCAAATCAAATAGATTTCAAATCTAAAGAGATACCTCTTTTTATTGAATATACAGAACAACCTTATCAGGTTAAATTTGAATTGTATGAAGCTGGAGAGAGAGTTGAGGATGGATTGTCTAGCGGTTCTTTTTATTTAAAAAATAATAATGGTCAATTTGTAAAAATTGTTGATGGCGAAGGTTTAGCAATGAATGGTAATCAAAACTTGGGACTGTATTACGAATTGCCAGAAGGTGCAACTTTAGGAACAGGAAACGTTAATAATTCTCAAACTGTTATTGCTAAAAAAGATTCTAAGTGGACTGTGAGATTTGCGAAAGATTGGAATAAAGCTACTGTCGAAGTTTATTCTTCAGCTGGACAGCTTTTAAATACAAAATCAGGTATTTCTACAAATACAGATTATACTATTCCTTTGAATTATCAGGCAAAAAGTATTTTCGTAGTGAAAGCAATTTCTGATAAAGGAGAAGTTGTAATTAAAAAAATTGTTAATTAAACACACAAATATTTAATGATGACAAATCTTTTATTTAAAAAAGCATACGGTTTTTTATTTTTAGTAATGAGTATACTTGCTTTTGGGCAATCTGTCCCGCCACCACCCGAAAATCCAGAGTCTGGAGATATTGGAGCTTATCCGGCATCACCGATTGATGACTATGTAATAGGCTTATTTCTAGTAGCCTTAGTAATGATTGTAGCCTTTGTAATAAAATCAAGACAAAGAACATTACAATAAAAAATATATTTTAGTACTGTAAAACTCACTTTTTTAGTGGGTTTTTTTTAATTTTATTCTATGAAAAAATTATTATTCGTTAGCAGTGTTTTATTATCTGCATATGTGTTTCCGCAGTTCACTGTAAGCGCCGATATACCAACTTATTTAGCGGATTCAGAAGTTTATCTATATGGATTCAATGGATCAAAAGAAATACTCTATTCCAAAGCTAAAATTACCAATAACAAAGCTGTTTTTAAAGTTGATAAAAAATACATAGGGATGATGAGAGCTTTTTTTCAAAAGTCCAATTCATCCATTAATATGGCTTCTGAGAACTCCAATATTAATTTTAAAGTTGAATTGGACAGTAAAAATAAAATCTCCAATGTAGTTTTTACTGATGCGACCAATCAGCTTTTTAGTAATGATGTAGAACTTCAAAAGAAACAGGAGTTGATCTTGCCTGCTCTTATTCAAATTAAAGATTATTATAAACCTTCTGAGACTTTTTATAAATCATTAGAAACAGAAATCAATGCTCTTTCTAAAAATGATTCATCGCTTTACGCTTCTCACCCCTTTTTAGATTATTATAATAAGAATCAAAAGTTTTCTGTTCAGGAAAAAGCTGCAGAAATAAAACCACAGGATTATATCGATTTTTATTCTAAATCTGGTGAGTATCTGGAGACATCATTAATATTAAAACCATCCTTAATTAACTATCTAAACGCATCCAAATCAAATGTTGAAGGTGGTGTTGATAAGTTGTTGGATGCTGTAAACCTTGAGACGCCACGTGGACAGACGATATTGTCTGAGCTTATCGATATTTTTAATTCTTACAATATGGATAAATTGAAGGAGAAATATCTTGCCCAAGCTAATAATCTGAAATGTACAATCAACGACAGGTTATCCTCTACACTGAAGGCGAATAATAATACAGAAATTGGCGCAAAAATGCCGAATAATACATTAGCTAATGCAATCCATACAAAAGCTAAATCTCTATATGATATCAAAGCTTCTAAAAAAATCGTTGTTTTTTGGTCTTCCACTTGTTCGCATTGTGAAGCCGAGTTGCCTAAATTACTCGAGAAATATGACAAACTGAAAGCGCAAAATATAGAAATTGTTGGTTTCTCACTGGATAGTAGTTTGGATGAGTTCAGAAACAAAGCAAATATCTATCCTTGGGTAAGTGCATCAGAAGGGAAAGGTTGGTACAGCTCTTATGGAGAAACTTATAATATCGTTGCTACACCTACATATTTTGTCTTAGATTCTGATAATAAGATTCTTAGCAAACCTAATCATGTAGGCGATGTTTTAGATTATTTAAAAGTTAATTAAAAGTTTGTGGAAATGCAAATAATCCTTATATTTGCACCACAAAAATGGCGAGGTAGCTCAGTTGGTTAGAGCGCAGGATTCATAACCCTGAGGTCACGGGTTCAATTCCCGTCTTCGCTACAAGATAAAACCGTAAATTGATTTCAATTTACGGTTTTTTTAGCTCTATATTTAAGAAAGATTTCAATTTTACAAATGGCTCTAAGCTTTATGATGAGTTCAATGTAATAAAAAATGGAAGCAAGTTATTTTATTACTCACTTCCATTTGATCACTTGTGTTTTTGTGTTTTTATAAATTATAAGTTTCTATTGTTGTTTAAAAATCAATAATAACTATTTACGTTCAAATTTCTTGTACAAAAATAGTTTATAGAGATAAGGGAAAGAAATTATTATGAGAATAATTACAGAAATCATACTATTGTTTTTAATGCTTTAGTTGTTGTTTTTCAATTTGTTATAGTAGGTTTTGCGCCTTCAATTTGCTCATTGAAAATGATTCAAATAATGGACTTAAAATCTATATTATTTCTAATATTTTTAAATAATCAGTTTGATAACTTTAGTTTTAACTGATTTAAATGAACAATACCAAAAATTTTAATTTATTGATTAATAGTTTGTTTTTAATATTTGATAAATATTTTTAAATATATATTTGGAGGTTACATTTATATGTTGTACTTTTACGGGGCTTTTGAGACAATCACTCAGGAGCAATAAATTTTTTTTCATCATTTGTGTTTTTAGAATCGTACCTAGTACGATTCTTTTTTTGTTTCATACATCACCAAAAGATTGATAAAATAGGAATAAGTCACCCTTCCGTCTTGTTGATTTGACTTCAAAAATAAATCATTGGTTACACCAAAAAAGTCACTTATAATTCCTTCATTCTTTTCGTAGAATTCTAATTCGTTTTTTCTATCTCTTTGCATTTTTTCAGAATACTGAGAAATCATTTTTAAAACAAAATCTTTATTCTCTAAGTTTCTCGACAATGCCCTTAATAGACTTTTTAAAACATAAAGACGAGTGCTATATTGTAAATCTACATTGTTGGTGTTTTTTGCACATAAATAAGCGATAAAACTGGCTTCTTGTTCCCTTGCATAGCCAAGTTGATGCGACATCTCGTGCGCCAATGTGAAAGGAATATTTGTCTTAGGAAGATTGGGATTAAATTGTGATTCTGCCGTGAAAGGATTGTAATAGCCTAATATTCCAGTGTAATTCATAAAGCTATTGTAAAGACTTGATTTTACAGATAGAATCTTAACGGTTTTTTTTGTGTTGATGAAATGTGGTAAACTCTTTTGTTGCTCAAGAATTTCATATTTAATTTTATCAATATCATTAATTGTGAAAACACCGTTTTTGTCTTCGGAAACTTTTTCTCTCGTTTGTTTGCAAAGTTCAAGATATTTCAGACTCAAAGTTTTTAAATCAGAACCATTAATCTTCACTTCTTTATTCGAAAGCTTTTTAATAATCAAAGGCTGGAAATAAAGCATTCCCCAAAAACATTGATATACGAAATAAAAGACATTTACAAAAATCAATATTCTCCTTAAAATCAAACTCTTTTTCGTTCTTATTAATTTGATGATTGAATAAACTAAGGCAAGCGAAACAATCGTATAAATAACATCGCCAACAGAAAATCCGAATCCGCAAAATAATCGGACATGAAAATCCTTTTTCCATTCATATAGATTCGAAAAGAATGTTGTAGCAAATTCAAACTTCGATAGGATATAGAATAACGAAAATTGGGCAACCAAAATGATTGCCCAAAGTTTATTTTTTATAAAGATATTTTTTTTAGTGTCCACCGGATATTTTTTTATCAAAACTAATACCTTGGCTCTTCAGAATTCCGCTGACTCTCCAAGCATAGAATGCAAGATAAGCAAAACATAAGACTCCAACAATATAACTGTTTTGGATACCAATACTTTCGGAGACGAATCCTTGCAGCCAGCTTACAATTCCACCTCCCATAATCATCATAATCAGGAAGCTACTTCCTTGGCTCGTATGTTTTCCTAGACCACTTACTGCCAAAGTAAATATACAAGGCCAAAGCGTACTACAGAATAATCCAACACTTGTGAAAGCATAAATGCTGATAATACCGTCTGTAAACATACCAATTCCTGTAGCAACAATCCCTAAAGCTGAGAATATTAATAGCATCCTTGCAGGATTTCCTTTACTCGCCATATCAGCGGCAATCAATACTAAGATAATTAATCCGTAAACATAGAAAGGTGTCAAATCGTGTTTTGCAATGGCATTAACCAAAAGGAAAACTCCGAATGCTAAATAAGGTGCTAAGAATCTTAATACTTTCTGCAAACTCATATTGTCTGTAAAAGCTTCTACTGCTCCTGTCCAACGACCAATCATCAAACTTGCCCAATATAGAGAAATGTAAGGAGATATTTCCTGTAGAGTATAAAGAACGCCAGTTTCAGAATTAATGATAGATTCCATATATGCAGGTAAGTTACTTGCTGTCGAAACTTCTACACCAACGTAGATGAAAATCGCTAGCATTCCCAATAATAACTGAGGGTATTTCAAAGCTGAACTTCTTACAGCACCTTCTTCTTTTACAGCTTCTTCGATGGTGTCTGGATGTTCTGGTAATGAAGATAACTTAAGCAAAATAGCAACGGCTAAGAATGCTACACCTAAAACCAAATAAGGAATTTTCACACTTTCGATGCTCATTTCTGTATTCTCAGAAGCTGCTGAACCGAAGATGGCGAAACTCACAATCAATGGACCAATTGTAGTTCCAAGATTATTAATTCCTCCTGCTAATGTTAATCTTTGAGAGCCAGTTTTTACAGGACCAAGTGCAATCGCAAGTGGGTTAGCAACAGTTTGCTGTAATGAAAATCCTAAAGCCACAATGAACAATCCAGAAAGCATTAATGGAAACGAATGCAGATTAGCTGCAGGATAAAACAATAATGTTCCTATTGCGGAAATTACAAGCCCTAAAGCTAAACCGTTTTTATAACCAATTTTGTTGACCAAATCTTTTCCAATAGCTAATGAAATCAGCATATAAATGATTGAACCAACTGTGTATGCAATATAAAATGCCACAGATACGAGTTGACTTTCTCCTTGTGACAGGCTAAAAGCTTTTTTGAAAACTGGAATCAAGATATCGTTACTTGCCGCAACAAATCCCCAGAAGAAGAAAACGGTAACAAGCGGGATAAACTGCGCCCAATTGGTTTTTTGTGTTTCCATTATTTAATTTATTGTTAATTTAAGGTTAATATTTAAAAACAAATGTAAGTAAAAAGTCTTATTAGTAGAATAATTATTTTAATTCCTCAATTAGAGACAATTGGATTTCTTCAAATGCTTTTTCTTTTAATTCTTTTTGTGTCGCATCTGGTGTCAGGATATCATTGAAGAAAACTTTTACAACTCCGGGATAACCTTTTTTATTATCAAAAGGGAACATTTCCTTCAAGCCTCGGAAAGTGAAAACCGCAATCGGGAATTGATGTTTAGCAGCTAAAATAAAAGCACCATCTTTGAACTGGTCAAGAACTATACTCGTGTCATCTGGCACGCCACCTTCCGGAAAAATCACAACACTTTGTCCGTCCTGCATTCTTTCGGCGCATCTTCGGTAAACATCGGCGCGACTTCTGGCACTTTTTCTATCGACCATCACACAAACTCTTTTGTAAACCGTTCCAAAAATCGGAATCTTTTCAATTTCCTTTTTTCCTACATAACAAAGTGGATGATTGGGGAAAAGAATACAAGGCAACATCACATCCATAATAGAAGTATGATTGGAGATGATAACGTAGGGCTGGTTTTTATCGATTTTTTTCGTGGTCTTGAAAATCTTTTTGTAACGGAAACCCATTCCGAAGAACATTCCCATTGCCCAGAGACGGATGAAAAAGTAACAATATTTATAATGTTCCTTTCGGAAAGACAATATATAAACAGGAAGGAAAAATATTAATGTAAGAACGGTTCCTAAAATTACCATCCAAAATCGCCACGCATACACCAGAATTGTTCTCATTAATATTTCGTAAAATTTAATTCAAATCAAAAATAGCTTTTTTATCCGTTAAAAATTACTTTTTTCTTTATAGAATAGTTAAGTAATGATACAATAACGATAGAGGTTATCTTACTTATCATCTCTTGAGAAAGAACATAAATGCCCAAATCGATAGCATCTTTGAAAACGAAATGATAAAGAATCTGGAACAAAAACAAACTGATAAAAGTTGAAACCACAGAAACGGAAATGAAATAAGCGAACTCTTTCCTCTTGGAATGTTTCCCTCTCTCAAAGACAAACCAGATACTCAAAAAATAATTTGTGATAATTCCGCAGCTTGTGGACAGGATATTACTAAACGGATATTTAATTCCGGAAAGATTATACTCCCAAGAAAAGAATTTTGGAAGGTAAACACTCAGCATTTTGAAGCTGCCGATTTCTACAATCGCACTTAGTCCACCAGCGATGATGAAGAGTAGGATTTGCTTATGGCGGAAAAGTAATTGTTTCATTCTTTTGCAAATTTATACGATTTGTTAAATGTTTTAAAATAATAGTTAAATAATTTTTTAGTGTCAAAAATATTTTTACTTTTATTAAGCGTTAAGGATTTTACGATTTGGCTGAAAGATTAATTATTATATGGTTAATAAATTGTGAAAGTCTTAATATTAATCGATGAAAATAATCTGTCCTGACTAAAATTGTTTGGTCGGGAAATTTTTTCATCAGTAGTCAGACACCACACTCACAAAATAATTATTACAAAAAATGAAAAATTCTAGCAGACCTTACAGAAAATTTCTGCCTCAGCAAAAAAAAATTGAGGAGTTAGAAAAAAGCAGTTCCAGATTCAAAAGAATCTATTCAGAATACGAATTGATGTCCGATGAACTTTGGAATCTCGAAAGCAGCGATTCTACAGAAAGTATTCCCGACGATTTCATTAATGCAATCAAATTACAAACAAATTATCTGGAAGACGAAATCGAAGATTGGCTCATCCAAGACAACGCCGAAAAAAAGTAAATCGCCAAACCTTCCCGAAAAAATATTATTTTAGCATTCTAAATAATATATTATATGATTGCCATTGTTGACGGCGGTTCTACCAAATGCGATTGGGTTATTCTGGAAAATGACGGTACAGAAGTTCTGAAAACCGAAACCGTTGGATTCAATCCGAATATCATAAAACCAGAACTGATTACAATTGAAATAGAAAAAAATCAGGCACTTACCAAATTCAAAGACTATCTGGAAAACATCTTTTTCTACGGTTCAGGCTGCGGAACTCCGGAAAACAAACTGATTGTAGAAAGAGAAATTCAGAAAGTTTTCAACACAGCACAGATTCGAGTAAAAGAAGACCTTTTGGCTGCGGCGTATGCTGCATACAGAGGTGTTCCGGCTATTGTCTGTATTCTCGGGACAGGTTCCAATGCCTGCTATTTCGATGGCGAAAATGTCAAAACAGAGTTACCTTCTTTAGGATTTCTGATTGGCGATGAAGGAAGTGGAAGTGCACTAGGAAAACAGTTGGTTCGTCATTATTTTATGAAGAAATTACCGCCCGACTTGCATCAGCAATTTACTGAGATTTATCAGTTGAACATAGACGATTTGCTCAAAAATATGTATCACAATCCACGGGCTAATGCTTATATGGCAGATTTCACAAGGTTCATTGTGGACAGAAAAACACATCCGTATTTTCAGAATTTTATTTACAAAGAACTCAAGAACTTCCTTGAGTTTCAGGTAATGCCGTACGAAGAATGCCGTGAAAGCGAAATCAATTTTATTGGTTCAATTGCCTATTTTTTTGAGGATTCTTTAAGAGCCGCAGCATCAGATTTTCATTTCAAAATCGGAACCGTTGTTCAGCGTCCGATAGAAAGTCTGGTAAATTATCATCGTGACTATATCATTCCAAAGCTTTAACTTTGCAATAATAATTGGGGCGTATCCCTTTGTTTTTCCGAGCTGAACCAGCCACAAAAACAAGCGGGTCGGTCTGCGGGCAGTCGCTCTCGCCTCTGGCGAGGAGCTCCAACAATGCCCTCCGCCCTTACGCAGAGAAAAAATAAAAACCCGTGACTCTATAAATAGATGCACAACAAAAGTAAATCAACAATGTCAAAAAATTCAAGAGACCAAAATGCTTTTGATAAAGCCGCTTTAGATTACCACCGTCAGGAACCGAAAGGTAAAATCGAAGTTATACCTTCCAAACCACATTCATCTCAGAGAGATTTATCTTTGGCCTATTCGCCGGGTGTTGCTGTACCTTGTATGGCAATCCACGATGACCCACAAAGCGTTTACGAATATACTTCAAAAGGAAATTTGGTTGCTGTAATCTCTAACGGAACTGCGGTTTTAGGTTTAGGCGACATCGGTCCCGAAGCTTCAAAGCCAGTGATGGAAGGGAAAGGTCTGCTTTTCAAGATTTTTGCAGGAATCAATGTTTTTGATATTGAAATCAACGAAAAAGACCCAGACAAATTCATCGAAACTGTAAAAGCCATTGCGCCAACTTTTGGAGGAATCAATCTGGAAGATATCAAAGCACCGGAAGCTTTCTATATTGAACAAAGATTGAAAGAGGAATTGGATATTCCATTGATGCACGATGACCAGCACGGAACTGCAATTATTTCTGCCGCAGCGTTAATCAATGCTTTGGAAATTGCAGGAAAGAAAATCGGGGAAGTGAAAATGGTAATCAATGGAGCAGGAGCAGCAGCTGTTGCTTGTGCTAAATTGTACATTTCTCTAGGCCTTAATCCAAAAAATATATTGATGTGTGACAGCAAAGGGGTCATCAATCAAAGAAGAGAAAACCTGACGCCAGAGAAATTAGATTTCATCGCTCAAACCGATATTGATACATTGGAAGATGCTATCAAAGGTTCTGATATTTTCATCGGTTTGTCAAAAGGAAATGTGATGTCTGCAGAGATGTTGCTTTCTATGAAAGAAAATCCAATTGTTTTTGCTTTGGCAAATCCAGATCCGGAAATCAGTTATGACCTTGCATTAGCAACAAGAGATGATGTGATGATGGCTACTGGAAGAAGTGATTATCCTAACCAAGTGAATAACGTTCTTGGTTTCCCTTATATATTTAGAGGCGCTTTGGATGTTCAGGCAAGAGGAATCAACGAGGCTATGAAACTGGCTGCGGTTCACGCTTTGGCAGAAATAGCAAAAGAGCCGGTTCCGGAAATGGTAAAACTGGCTTATAATGTGACTAATATGAGTTTTGGGAAGGAATATTTTATTCCAAAACCATTCGATAACAGATTGATTACAAAAGTTTCTATTGCTGTTGCAAAAGCAGCTATGGAAAGCGGAATTGCCGGAAAACCAATTGAGGATTTTGAAGCTTACGAAAATCAACTTCTTGATAGAATGGGAAGGGATGAAAAACTCGTAAGAATGATGCAAAACCGCGCAAAAGCAAACCCAAAAAGAGTCACGCTTGGAAACGGAGAAGAGTACAATATTCTGAAAGCTGCTCAGATTCTTCAGGAAGAAGGAATTGCTTATCCTAGTTTGTTGGGAAGCAAAAGACTCATCAAAGAAAAAATGGAAGAATACGGAATCACATTAGACATTCCAATCATCGACCCGAATGATGATGAGCAAAAAGAAACCCGTAAAAAATATCGTAAAACCCTTTGGGAAAAACGAAACAGAAAAGGAATCAATGAGTACAAAGCAAAACGCTATGTAAGACAACGTGATTATTTTGGACCGCTAATGCTGAAACACGGTGATACCGATGCTTTGATTGTTGGATTCTCAAAAAGTTATGCTTCTATTCTAAAGCCAGTTTTAGAAATTATTGACAGAAAACCAGGCGTAAACAAAGTAGCGGCAATGATGATGATTTTGACAGAAAAGAAACCATTGTTCTTTGCGGATACTTCTATCAACAAGAATCCAACTGCGGAAGATTTGGTAGAAATCGCAAGAATGGCAGAATATACAGTGAAGTCTTTTGCTATAGAACCAAGAGTGGCAATGTTAGGATTTGAGAATTTCTCGGCAAAGGCTGATACTTCTAAAAAAGTGGCTGCTGCAGTGAAAATTCTTCACGAGAAGTATCCAAAAATGGTTGTTGACGGAGAAATTCAGCCAGATTTTGCTTTGAATGCCGACCATTTGGCAGATTATCCGTTCTCAAAATTAGGAACTAACCCAGCAAACGTTTTGGTTTTCCCAAATCTTGAAAGTGCCAACTTATCTTATAAAATCATCAGAGGAATGAAAGCGGCTCAAACAATCGGCCCAATCCTAATGGGACTAGACCAGCCGGTTCACGTTCTGCAGATGAGATCTAGTGTTGATGAAATTGTAAATCTTGCAACAATTGCAGTTCTTGACGCACAAACGAAAGACAAAAAGTAAACATTTATTTAAAAATATTCATTTAAAGCCATTTTAAGAAATTAAAATGGCTTTTGTTTTTAAGTTAATTTATATCTTCGCAAAACCCTAATTTTTTATTAATTCAATGATATATTCGCTAAAAGGAGTTGTTCAGGAGTTAACGCCCACATTTGCTGTGATTGATGTTAACGGAATTGGATATTATGTAGGCATCAGTCTGCAGACATCCCAAAATCTGAAATTAGAATCTCCGGTTTTATTATACATCCAACAGATTATCCGTGAGGATGCTCATTTGCTTTTTGGTTTCTTTACCAAACAGGAAAAAGAGATGTTCAATCTGTTAATAAGTGTTAACGGTGTAGGACCTGTTTCTGCATTAATATTGTTATCTTCGCTCAGTTTGTCAGAGGCTGCTAATGCTATACTTTCCGGTAATAGTGGACTTATCCAAAAGGTGAAAGGGATAGGTGTGAAAACTGCAGAAAGAATCATTATAGATTTGCGGGATAAAGTCGGTAACTTCGGGAATTCTGAAGAAAAACTTTCTGTTTCTGCAAACAATAAAAACAAAAATGAAGCGTTATCTGCTTTAGAAGTTTTAGGGATT
>Ga0308158_10003994_pt1 | contig 12640 bp, 6 predicted proteins | sample PhyBR2_FD_201038 | JGI IMG/M metagenome (GOLD analysis project Ga0308158, IMG submission 201038) | Phyllosphere microbial communities from UC Gill Tract Community Farm, Albany, California, United States - DLSLB.R2 | ecosystem: Host-associated > Plants > Phyllosphere > Unclassified | place: USA...
GTCCGCGACTACATGGCCGAGAAGCAGCGCCGCGGCGTGCTCGACTTCGCCGACCAGGTGGGAGGCGCGTTCGACATCGTCGAGAGCGCCCCCGACGTGCGGGCGGACCTGCGCGAGCAGCACCGGGTCGTGCTGCTCGACGAGTATCAGGACACCTCGGTGATCCAGACCCGCTTCCTCGCGGCGCTGTTCCGCGACAGCGCGGTGATGGCCGTCGGCGACCCGCACCAGTCGATCTACGGCTGGCGCGGGGCGAGCGCTGACAACCTGTACGCCTTCAGCCGCGCGTTCGCGCATGATCAGCCGGCGACGACCTACAGCCTGATGACGAGCTGGCGCAACGACAACCGGATCCTCGATGTCGCCAACCGCGTGCTCGAGCCGCTCAAGAGGCCCGGGCTCGACGTTCCGGCTCTGGAACCGCGGCCAGGGGCAGGGCAGGGACGAGTCGAGATCCGCTTTCCGCACACCGTCGACGACGAAGCGGACCAGGTCGCCGAATGGTTCGCCGCACGGCGTCGAGAGCACGAGGCGTCGAACCCCGATCGCGCGCATACCGGCGCGATCCTGTTCCGATCGAAGCGGCACATGCAGACCTTCGCCGCCGCTCTGGCGCGCAAGGGCGTACCGCATCGCATCCTGGGCCTCGGCGGGCTCCTCTCCACCCCGGAGGTGGTCGACGTCGTGTCGATGCTGCGGGTGATCCATGACCCGACCGCAGGGTCGGCGCTCATCCGTGTGCTCGTCGGACCCCGGTTCGCGATCGGGGTCGCCGACATGGCGGCCCTCTACGACCTCGCCACGGCACTCGCCGCACGCGATGCGGATCTCGCGCCGCTGGCCGACGAGGTGCAGCAGCGCGTGCGGGCCTCACGAGGGGCGGATGAGGCCGTGTCGATCGTCGATGCGGTCGATTTCCTGCGCGCGGCACCTGACGACTACCGGCTGATCTCCGCGATCAGTCCGGAGGGACGCCGGCGCCTCCGGACCGCGGGGGAGATCCTCGAGCGGCTGCGGCGCTCGGCAGGTCTGCCCATCCCCGAGCTGATCCGCCTGATCGAGATCGAGCTGCGCCTCGACATCGAGCTCGCCGCGAACGAATCCCGCGGACCAGCCAGGGTCGCGGCGACGCAGCTGCGTGCGTTCGCCGATGAGGTGCGTGCCTTCCTCAGCGCCGACGATCGCGGCACGATCGGCAGCCTGCTGGCCTGGCTCGACAAGGCCGAGAGCACCGACGAGCTGATGCCGCGCCCCGAGCCGCCCGAACCGGGTGTGGTGCAGCTGCTCACCATCCACGGGTCCAAGGGCCTCGAGTGGGATGCCGTCGCGGTCGTGCGGCTCGTCGACGGTGAGCTGCCTGGGCGACCGCAGGACACCTCCGGGTGGTTCGGCTTCGGCGTCGTGCCCTTCGCCCTGCGCGGAGACCGCGACGCGCTGCCGGTGTTCCGCTGGGATCCGCAGGCCGAGATGGACGCTGCCGGCGACGTGCCCGCCAAGCGCCACAAGGCGGCGCTGGATGCGCTCGCTGCGAACGTGACGAAGGCCTTCCCGCACGGTGGAGCACTGCGGAGATTCAAGAACGAGTACCGCGACTACCAGCAGCAGGAGGAACGGCGTCTCGCCTACGTCGCCGTCACGCGGGCGCGCAACGACCTCCTGCTCTCGGGCGCCCACTGGGCCGGGCAGGTCAAGCCGCGCCAGGCGAGCCCGTACCTGCTCGACGCGATCGACGTGCTGGGCGTCGAGCCCATCACCGACGTCGACCCCGACGACAACCCGTACGACGGTCCGGGCATGACCCGCTCATGGCCGATGGATCCGCTGGGCGATCGACGCGACCGCGTCACCGCTGCCGCGGACGACGCCCGCGCCGCCCTCACGTCGGCGGAACGCCCGGAATCGACCGCTCAGCTGCAGAGGCTGCTGGCGGAGCGCGCGGAGCGGCAGGCGGGTGTCGTCGGCGAAGCTCCGACGCGCGTTCCCGCCTCCCGCTTCAAGGACTGGGTCACCGACTACCGTGGCACGCTGCGCGATCTGGGGCGGCCGATGCCCGAGCGACCGTACACGCAGACGAGGATCGGCACCCTCTTCCACGCATGGGTCGAGCACCGCTCGGGCCTCGTGGGTGCCAGCTCGACGGTGGAGAGCGCGCTCTGGGAGCTCGATGATGACGGCCAGGACGCCGCGTCGACCGCAGAGACCGGCAGCGACGACGAGCGCGCTCTGGCCGAGCTGCGCGCGGTGTTCGAACGCAGCGAATGGGCGCAGCTGCAGCCCATCGCGGTGGAGATCGAGATCGACTTCGCCTTCAGCGGCGGCCACATCGTCATCTGCAAGCTGGACGCCGTGTACCGCCGCGACGACCGGGGCGGGCGCATCGAGATCGTCGACTGGAAGACGGGGCGGGCGCCGCGCACGGCCGCCGAGCGCGAGGAGCGGATGCTGCAGCTCGCCCTCTACCGGCTCGCCTACCACCGTCGGTTCGGCGTGCCGTTGGAGGATATCGACGTGGCGCTGTTCTACGTCGCTGACGATCTCATCATCCGCGGCGACCGCGTCTACTCGGAGTCGGACCTCGTCCAGCGCTGGAGCGCGGCACGTGCCGCGCGCTGAGCCTCATCGGCCGAGTCCCTGTCGCTCGGCGCGACGTCGCCGTCTGGGCGTGTCTTCGCCGAGCCGTCGGGATGATGCGAGGAGCCGCGCACGCCGCTGACCTCGCTGAGGTCCTGCGTCGCCTGGTCCCATGACGCGTGCTCCGACCCGGGCACGACGCCGGCCCGCGGATCGCCCTGCTGGTCGGCGGAGAGGTCGATCGAGCCGGTCTCGTCGTCGTCGGCGAGACCGGTCTGCGACGCCTTCTCCGCGCCCTCCGAGGCTTGCTCACCAGACGATGCGTCGTCGACTGCGGTCTCCGCCTCGTCTGACTCGTCCTGCCAGAGGTCCTCGGGCCGGTACGCGTCGGTCTGCATCGACGTGTCGATGTCGGTCGCCCGGGTGTCGGGAACGCGATCGAGCACATCGAGCGCCGAATCCACTCCGCCGGTGTACGACGCGACCACCCGCAGGTCGTCGCTGCGAAGGCCGGCGCTGAGCGATTCGAGCAGGCCGGCCGCGTCGTCGACGATGTCGGGGCGGCGCAGCTCGTCACCGTGCACCAGCCATCGGGCGAACTCGAGCTCGGCGTGCAGCCGGGCGCGCACCTGCAGCGCGTCGTCGGCCGCGCGCTGCGACGCGGCGGCGTAGGCGGAGAGGACGTCGGATGCCGCATCCGGAGCACCCGAGAGCCAGCCGAGGTCCTCGGCCGGGTCACCCACGGAGAGACCGCGCCACCCCAGCACAGCGACGACCTGCGGGCCGTCCTGCGGGTCGTCTTCGAACAGGAAAGACAGCGCCTGGATGCCGCCGAGTGTCACGGCGCTCTCGAAGCGCCAGAGATCGTCTTCGGCGACAGCATCGCGCCAGCGGGCACTCAGGCGTGCGGGAACCCGGCCGGTCGCCGCAGCGCGGTCGACGAGCTGCTCGGTCTCAGCGCGCACGGCGGCGGCGTCGCGCTCCGCGAGGCCTGCCGAGCGCACCACCGACGGCGGCAGCGCATGCACGGACGCGATGGCCCTGCCGATCGAGTGCGCGGCTCCTCGTCCGGCCGGAATGTGCGCCGCCTCGATCTGGAAACCCGGCATGAGGTCGGTCACCAGCGCCCGGGCCTCGCCGACGCGGGTCTCGCCCATGGCGGTAGGCACCCGGAAGGTCAGCATCTCTCGCGCGCCGGCCGTCAGCGCCCTCAGGGCGAGCGCCTCCTCGGCGAGCTCGATCGCGGCGGCGTCGTCGGCGGCCACCCTGATCACGAGCTCGCTGCCGTCGGCGAGCGTAGCGACGGCCGAGTCGAACCTCCCGTCTCCGTCCGCGGTCAGAGCGCGAGCGCCCGTGACCTCCGCCCCGGGCACAGCGGCCGTGACCGCCGCCACTAGAGTGAAAGGAGAGCGTGCCATGCTCCCCAGCGTAGGTCTGCCCCCGCGCAGTTGGCGTCCACGCCACGCCCGTGCCGCGGCATACGTCACGCTCAGACAGCCGAGCACGAGAGCAGGAGGACGCATGAGCACCGGGTCCGACATCCTCGACAGGGCAGCCGGGCTGCGCACCGAGCCGGCCATCATCGATCGTCTGCGCAGCGCGCCCGACACCCGTGTCGTGGTCGTTCGCGACCGCCGGCTGCGTGTCGCCGGCCGCGCCGTCGTGCGGGTCGGGGTCGCCGAGGTCGGCGAGGCCGAGTGGGCGCTGCTGGGCAGGGATGCGGACGGCGCAGCCCTGCTTCTCGCATCCGTCGGGCCGGAGAGCGCAAGTATCGACGCCGCACCCGAGGAGACGTGGCTCGGGCTGCGTGAGGTCGGGGGACTGCTCGACCCGTTCGAGGCGGAGATCTTCGTGACCGCGGTCGCGGTCGCAGCCTGGCTGGTCGATGTGCGGCACTGCGGTCGCTGCGGCAGCCGACTCGAGCTGCGCAGCGCCGGGTGGTCGCGGCACTGCGACACGTGCGACTCCGATCACTTCCCCCGTACGGACCCGGCCGTGATCGTCGCGGTCGAGAGCCCCGACGGCGAGCGGCTGCTGCTGGGGGCGAACGCGGCGTGGCGGGGAACCATGTACTCCTGCTTCGCCGGTTTCGTGGAGGCGGGGGAGTCGATGGAGGCGACCGTGCACCGGGAGCTCGCCGAGGAGGCTGGTGTGCGCGTGCGTGATCTGCACTACGTCGCATCGCAGCCGTGGCCCTATCCCCGTTCGCTCATGGTCGGCTTCCGTGCGGTCGCCGCCGACGAGGACGTCGCCGCTGACGGCGAGGAGATCATCGATGTGCGCTGGCTGACCCGCGACGAGATCGGACAGGCGCTCACCGGCGCGGGTCCGGTGGGGCTGCCCAGCCGGTCGTCGATCGCACGCCGCCTCATCGAGGACTGGTACAGGGATGCGCAGGGGAGCGGCGCGAAGTGAGCGCGCTCGACTCCCTCGACGAGCGCCAGCGTGAGGCGGCGTCGGTGCTGCGCGGTCCTGTGGTCGTTCTCGCGGGTGCAGGCACGGGCAAGACGCGCGTCATCACTCACCGCATCGCCCATGGCGTCGACACCGGGGCGTACTCGCCGCAGCGCGTGATGGCCGTGACCTTCACCGCGAAGGCCGCGGGCGAGCTGCGCGGCCGGCTGCGCGCCCTCGGTGTCGGTGGTGTCGCAGCCCGCACCTTCCACGCAGCGGCCCTCAAGCAGCTGAACTTCTTCTGGCCCACCGTCGCGGGCGACTCGGCACCGTCGCTGATCGACAACAAGGTGCGGATGCTGGGGCAGGCGGCCGACGCGATGCGGCTGCGCCCCAGCACCGCGACCCTCCGCGACATCGCGTCGGAGATCGAATGGCGCAAGGTCTCGATGCTCTCGATCGAGCAGTACGCCGAGCTCGAGCGCCCGATCAGCGGCATCCGGCCGGAACAGCTGATCGAGCTGCAGACCGCCTATGAGGCGCTCAAGGACGAGCGCCGCCAGCTGGACTTCGAGGATGTGCTGCTCGCGTGCGCCGGGATGCTCGAGGCCGAGCCCCGGGTGGCAGCGGCCGTGCACGAGCAGTACCGGCACTTCACGGTCGACGAGTTCCAGGACGTCTCGCCGCTGCAGAACCGCCTGCTCGAGCTCTGGCTCGGCGACAGGCGCGACATCTGCGTCGTCGGCGACGCGAGCCAGACGATCTACTCCTTCGCCGGCGCGCAGCAGCGCTATCTCCTCGAATTCGAGCGACGTTTCACCGATGCGACGGTCGTGCGGCTCGAGACCAACTACCGGTCGAGAAGTCCGATCCTCACTGCGGCCAACGCGCTGATGAAGGGTCGTCCGGGCGCACTCGCGCTCATGCCGGCCTCGGCTCACGCCGATGCCGACGAGACGCCGACGGTCACGGCCTATGACAGCGAGTCTGACGAGGCGGCGGGCATCGCCGAGACGATCGTGCGGCGCATCGCCGCGGGAGCCGACCCGTCGGACATCGCGGTGCTCTATCGCGCGCACGCCCAGTCGGCGGTGCTGCAGCAGGCGCTCGCCGCACGCGGAATCGCGACCAGCGTGCTCGGCGGCACGCGCTTCTTCGACATGCCCGAGGTGCGTCAGGCCGTGCTCGCGCTGAGGGGAGCCGCCGTCGCGCCGACGGACGCGGGATTCCTCCCGACGGTGCGCGACGTGCTGCGGGGGCTCGGGCTCACCGATGAGCCCCCGCAGGCGGGCGGCGCCCAGCGCGACGGCTGGGAGGCGCGCCGGGCCATCCTGCGCCTGGCCGAGGAGGCGCCGGCAGGAACGACGCTGCGCGTCTTCGCCGACGACCTGATGGCGCGGGCGAAGGACCAGCACGAGCCGACCCTGCAGACGGTCACGCTCTCGACGCTGCACGCGGCGAAGGGCCTGGAGTGGCCGCACGTTCTGCTCGCCGGGTGGGCGGAGGGGTCGCTGCCGATCTCCTATGCCACGTCGTTCGAGAACATCGACGAGGAGCGTCGCCTCGCGTATGTCGGCATCACGCGAGCCGCGCGAACTCTTGCGGTGTCGTGGGCGCGTTCAGCGGGACGAGGGGAGCGGTCGCCGTCTCGCTTCCTCGCGGAGATCGGAACGACAGCTCGAGGCACGGGCATTCTCCGTGATGTCGCACCGACCTCCAGGCGCGCCGTCCGTCAGGGCTGACGCGCACCATCAGGCCCGCCGACGGCGTCGGCGTGCGGAGGATGCGCGCGGCGAGGGAAGCCGCCAGAGCGATGCGCGCCGACGTCACGGGCGACGCAGTGCCCACGAGCTGCGCGTGCAGGCGGGGCCACGCCGGGTCACGATCGCGTTCATGCGCGTCGCGGCATGACAGGCACGGTGTGCGGCCGGGAACGACGAGAGGTCCGACGACGGCGGCATCCTGCTCGAACCCGATGGGCAGGTGCGCCAGATCGTCGCGCAGGAACGGCGCCAGCTGCAGGGCAGCCGCTGCTCCGCCGACCATCACCACCGCGACCGCCCCGTCCGAGCGAGGATCGGCTTCGTCGAGGCCCTCGTCGAGGAGCGACTGTCGCAACCGCTCCTGCCCGCGGCCGTCCATGAGATTGATGCCCTCGACCCAGAACGGCGGCGCAGGCAGAGCATCCTCGACCAGCACAGGGCGCAACGCGGCCAGCATCCGCCGGGCGTCCTGACGAGGCGCGCCGACGCCGTGCGCGACGACGTCGAACGCACTGAGCCGGATGCCGGACTGCAGACGGTTCAGCAGCCGCTCGACCCACACACCGACGATCTCGATGCGCACCACGCCCTCGATCCCGAACTGCACCGTGTTCTCGTCGCGCCACAGCAGCGGATAGCGCGGATCGAGGCGGGTCAGAGTCGTCGGGCTCATCGGGCTCATGACCCGATTGTGTCCCGCACGGGTCCGGTGACGAGCACGGAACGGCGATCTGTGGACGGATCAGCGACCGTGCGCGACTGTGCAGGATCAGTCGCGCGCGGCCCTCGGCGCTCAGACCGGGCGGTCGCCCTCGGGGCGGCCCTCTCCGTCGCCGTCGGGTGCGGAGTCGTCTCCCTCGAAGTCGTCGCCCTCGAGCAGACGGGCAAGCGCTTCGTCGAACTCGTCGGCCTCCGGCGTCTCGCCGCGCTGCAGGGCCTCGAGGCGGGCGATCAACGCCGACGGGTCATCGATGTCCGACGCCAGCGGCATGAGGTCGGGGTAGTCCCAGAGCGCATCCCGGGCGGCGATGCCGACGGCCTCCGTCACCGCTCGCCACATCGCCGACGCCTCGCGCAGGCGGCGCGGTCGCAGCTTCAGGCCGACGAGGGCACCCAGGGCGTCTTCCGCCGGACCGCCCACCGCACGGCGGCGGCGAGCCGCCTCAGCCAGGCGTGCGCCGTCGGGCAGTCGGGCAGTGGCCTCCTCGGTGACGACATCGACCCAGCCGTCGATCGTCGCGATGAGGTTCTCGAGCCGTGCGAGCGCCTCGCGCTGCGTCTCCGTCTGCTCGGGAAGAAGTGCGCCGCCCTCGATCGCGGCGCGAAGCTCTTCGGGATCAGAGGGGTCGAGACGCGATGCCAGTCCCTCGAGTGCCTCGATGTCGACGGTCACTCCTCGGGCGAAGTCCGTGATCTGCGACAGGACGTGCAGGTGCAGCCACTTCGCGTGACGATAGAGCCGGGCGTAGGCCAGCTCGCGCACCGCGAGGTACAGCGCGATCTGATCCTCTGGGATCTCGAGCCCTTCGCCGAAGTCGGCGATGTTCTGCGGGATCACGGCCGCGGTGCCTGCGGGAAGGACGGGGATGCCGACGTCGCCGCCGGAGACCACCTCGAGCGACAGACGGCCGAGCACCTGGCCGAACTGCGCCGCGAAGAGCGAGCCGCCGAGGCCCCGCATCAGCTGACCGGCACCCTGCACCATGCCCTGCATCTCGGGCGGCACCTGCGTCTGGAGGGCGTCGGTGAGGGCGTCCGCGATGGACGTCGACACAGGATCGGCGATCTCCTTCCACACCGGGAGGGTCTTCTCGACCCACTCGCCGCGCGTCATCGCCTGGGGAGGTGATGCGAGCTCCGAGATGGTGGTCGCCTCACCCAGCCACAGGTTGGCCAGGCCGAACGCGTCGGCCAGAGAGCTGCGCGAGCCGTCGGCGATGCCCATGCCGTCGCGGTTCGCGATGTGCAGCGCCTGCTGCCTGGCGCTCTGCCACGGGTCGCCGCCGAACATGCCCTGAAGCTGCGACATGAATCCCGACATCTGCGCCGGGTCGTTCGACCCGCCCCCCATCCCGGCCAGCGCGTCGCGCAGCGCTTCGGGGTCGACCTGCCCGCCCGACATCATGCGCCGGAGCATCTCCTCGAAGTCGGACGGATCCCGATCGTCATCTGCCATGCGAATAGCCCTCTCAGCATGCCCGTAGCGTGTGCGCTCTACGCTAGTCACACGATCCTGTGCTCGTACCCGAAGCGCGCGGATCCCTGTACGCCGCTCGCGAACGCCCCGGAGGTTCCGTGTCATCACGCCCCAGCAACGGCACGGTCACCGGCGTCGTCGCCCTCAGCGTCTCGCTGATCGCCCTTGTCGCCCTGACGTTCGTGCCGACGCCGTACGTCATCCAGCGACCTGGTCCCGTGTACGACACACTCGGCACCGCACGCAGCGCAGACGGGGCGAAGGTGCCGCTGATCGAGGTGAAGGGCGCCGAGACGTACCCCACCGCCGGATCGCTCGACCTCACCACCGTGCAGGTCGTGGGCAACCGCGAGCGCACTCCCACCTGGTTCGAGCTCGCCATGGCGTGGACCGACCGGACTCGGGCGGTCGTGCCCATCGACACCGTCTTCCCCCAGGGCGTCACCTCCGATGAACGCGACGAGCGCAACGCCGCGCTGATGGTCGACTCGCAGCACGAGGCAACCGCAGCCGCTCTCACCGAGCTCGGTTACGACGTCGGAGCCACTGTGCGCGTCGTCGAGGCAGTCGACGACAGTCCGGCGCAGGGGCAGCTCGAAGCCGACGACCTCGTCCTGGAGATCGACGGCACGCCCGTCGATTCCGCCACCCGCCTTCGCGACGCCATCCAGAAGGCCGAGGGCGCAGAGGTCACCCTGACGATCGAGCGCGACGGCGAAGAGAAGGAGGTCGCGGTCACTCCTGAGAAATCGACCGACGCAGCCGGCGAGGAGGTGTGGCTGATCGGCATCGTGCTCACCACCGACTACGACTTCCCTGTCGATGTGCGCCTGCAGCTCGACAACGTCGGCGGACCCAGCGCCGGGATGATGTTCGCACTCGGGATCATCGACACCCTCAGCCCCGGCGAGCTCAACGGCGGCGAGAAGATCGCCGGAACCGGCACCATCGATGCGGCAGGCACGGTGGGGCCGATCGGCGGCATCCGCCAGAAGCTGTACGGGGCACGCGACGCGGGAGCCACCGTGTTCCTCGCCCCGGAGGACAACTGCGACGAGGTCGTCGGTCACGTGCCGGACGGGCTCGAGGTCTTCAGCACGGGAACACTGGAGGAGTCGCTCGACATCCTCGAGGTGGTGTCGGAGGGCGGGGACACGTCGAAGCTCCCGGTCTGCGCGGCGAAGCGCTGACGGGGCGGCTCTCCGGGTAGAGGTTTCCGCCCTGCGCGGATCCGGGGCCGCGTCATAGGCGGCCTGCCTAGGATGGAACGGTGACCTCGACCTCAGCGCCGCAGCCGGCCACACCCAGCACCTCACGTCGGATCCTCGCGATCTCGGTGGCGATCATCGCCGCCCTCATCGCCGCGTTCTTCGTGTTCTCCTCCCTCTACACCGAGTTCCTCTGGTTCGACCAGCTCGAGTTCTCCTCGGTGCTGACCACCCAGTGGATCGCCACCGCCACGATGTTCGCCGTGGGTTTCCTCGGTATGGCCCTGCCGATCTTCCTCTGCATCCAGCTCGCCTACCGGCTGCGTCCGGTCTATGTGCGACTGAGCTCGCAGCTCGATCGCTACCAGGAGGTCATCGAGCCGCTGCGACGCCTGGCGATGTGGGGGATGCCGGTGTTCTTCGGCGTCTTCGCCGGCTTCGCCGCCGCAGGCAACTGGAAGACCGCCTGGCTGTGGGCGAATGGAGTCACCACCGACACGCTCGACCCGCAGTTCGGCGTCGACACGGGGTTCTACCTCTTCGCGATGCCGTTCTACTCGGCGCTGCTGGCGTTCGCCTCGGCGGTGCTGCTGCTCTGCCTCGTCATCACCGCTCTGGTGTCCTACCTCTACGGTTCGGTGCGCATCGGCCAGCGTGAGCTGCGCATCTCCAAGCCCGCCCGCATCCAGCTCGCGGTGCTGGCCGGTCTCTACCTCGCGGTGCAGGCGGTCAGCCTGTGGCTCGACCGGTACCTGACCCTCGTGCAGCCGGAGGGTCGCATCACCGGTGCCGCGTACACCGGCGCGAACGCGACCATTCCCGGTCTCGCGATCCTGTCGATCATCGCGGCCGTCGTCGCGGTGCTCTTCCTCGTGACCGCGGTCATCGGCCGCTGGCGCTTCCCGCTCGTGGCCACCGCGCTCTTCGTCGTCGCCTCGCTCGTCGTCGGCATCGGCTACCCGTGGGTGGTCACTACGTTCCAGGTGAAGCCGAACGAGAACGCCTACCAGGCGGAGTTCTACGATCGAAGCATCGAGAGCACCAAGGAGGCCTACGGCGTCGCCGACATGGAGGTCACGCCGTTCGCCGCCGAGACCGACACCGAACAGGGCCAGCTGCGCGAGGACGCCGAGACCACGGCATCCGTCCGCATCATGGACCCGGCGATCATCAGCCCGACCGTGCGCCAGCTGCAGCAGTACCGCTCGTACTACCAGTTCGCCGACGAGCTGGACGTGGACCGCTACACGATCGACGGGGAGTCGCAGGACACCGTCGTGTCGGTGCGCGACCTCGACATGGACAAGCTCGGCGGCGGCGACAGCTGGAACAACCGCGCCGCGGTGTACACCCACGGCTACGGTCTGGTTGCCCTCGCGGGAAACCAGCGCACCAGCGACGGTGAGCCCGTCTTCCTCGAGCAGGGCATCCCGTCGTCGGGATTCCTCACCGACAGCGAGAAGTTCCAGCCCCGCGTGTACTTCGGCGAATCGTCGCCCGAGTACTCGATCGTCGGTGCACCGAAGGGCACCGAGCCCGTCGAGATCGACTACCCGCGCGGCCAGGACGGCGCGAGCGACACGAAGACGACATTCGAGGGCGATGGCGGTCCGCGCATCGGCAACACCTTCGTCAAGCTGCTCTACGCGATGAAGTTCCAGTCGGAGCAGATCCTGTTCTCGAACCTCGTCAACCCGGAGTCGCAGATCCTCTACGACCGCGACCCGAAGACCCGCGTGGGTAAGGTCGCGCCGTACCTGACGCTGGACAACGACCCGTACCCGAGCGTGGTCGACGGTCGCATCGTGTGGATCGTCGACGGTTTCACCACGAGTGCGACCTACCCGTACTCGAAGACGGTGAGCCTGAAGGACGCCATCGCGGACTCCCGCACCCCGGCATCCGTGGTCTCGTTCGACAACATCAACTACATCCGCAACTCGGTCAAGGCCACGGTCGACGCCTACGACGGCTCGGTGAAGCTGTACGCGTGGGATGCCGAGGATCCGATCCTGAAGGCGTGGCAGAAGGTGTACCCGTCGACCGTCGAGCCGATCAGCGAGATGTCGGCCGAGCTCATGAGCCACGTGCGCTACCCGACCGACCTGTTCAAGGTGCAGCGGCAGATCCTCGAGGTCTACCACGTGGACACCGCCGGATCGTTCGCCCAGCAGGACAACCGCTGGCAGACCCCGAACGACCCGCGCAACGATAACGAGCTGCAGCCGCCGTATTACCTGACCATGCAGATGCCGGGTCAGGACGCGCCGTCGTTCTCGATGTTCTCCACGTTCATCCCTGCGACCGCGCAGGGAACGACGAGCCGCAACGTGCTGATGGGCTACCTGTCGGTCGACTCGGATGCCGGATCCACGGCCGGCGAGATCGCGGAGGGCTACGGGCAGCTGAGGCTGCTCGAGATCGATGCCGACACGACGGTGCCCGGCCCCGGCCAGGTGCAGAACACGTTCGACTCGGATACGACGATCGCCGAGAAGCTCAACGTG
>Ga0308158_10003998_pt1 | contig 12635 bp, 11 predicted proteins | sample PhyBR2_FD_201038 | JGI IMG/M metagenome (GOLD analysis project Ga0308158, IMG submission 201038) | Phyllosphere microbial communities from UC Gill Tract Community Farm, Albany, California, United States - DLSLB.R2 | ecosystem: Host-associated > Plants > Phyllosphere > Unclassified | place: USA...
ACAACAAAGCCGCCTGACGGCGGCTTGTTGACAATAAGATCTGTCCAGCCGCCCTTTACAGGTACAGCCAAAAATACGAGCGGTTGATGTGCGCGTTCTTGATCATGGCGCAATACATCTTCCCAATTCTTCGTCTTGTCAAGCCGTGCGCCCGCTTTCCTTCCGTCTTCATTTGAGATAGGGTACCCCCCTATCCTATATCGAGAAGATCATGTCCCACACCCAGCACAACAAGAAAAAGCTGATCGCCCGCATCAACCGGCTGAAGGGCCAGATGGATGCGGTGGAGCGGGCGCTTGAGGCCGAAAAGCCCTGCGGCGAAATCCTGCAGCTGCTCTCCTCCATCCGCGGCGCGCTGAACGGGCTGACCGGCGAGGTGCTGGATGACCACCTGCACGAGCATGTGCTGCACGCTGCCGACGAGAAGGCGCGCAGCGAGGCCGTCGAGGAAATTTCCGAGGTTCTGAGAACCTACGTCCGCTGATGCGCCTGAGGGCGCGAGACCACTGACAAGGCCACCGACAAGGAGCGTGCGATGAGCGCACAGACAAACAACCTGCAGCACGAGCACGTCTTCCTCGGCGAGGACCATGACCGTAACACCCGCCGCATCTGGCTCGTCATCGCGCTGACCGCCTCGATGATGGTGGCCGAGATTGCCGCCGGCACCTGGTATGGCTCGATGGCGCTGGTCGCCGATGGCTGGCACATGTCGACCCATGCAAGCGCCATGCTGATCTCGGCGGTTGCCTATCTTTACGCCCGCCGCCAGGCCCACAATCCGCGCTTCACCTTCGGCACCGGCAAGCTCGGCGATCTCGCCGGCTTCGCCAGCGCCATCATCCTGGCGCTGATCGCGCTGCTGATGGCCTATGAAAGCGTGCTGCGCATCGCCAATCCGGTTCCGATCAGCTTCTCCCAGGCCATCGGCGTCGCCGTCCTCGGCCTCGCCGTCAATGTCTTGAGCGCCTGGCTGCTGAAGGACGACCACCATCACCACGGCCACGCGCATGGCCACAGCCATGGGAGCCACGGTGATCGCGGCTCCCATGCCCACCACGGTTCGCATGCGCACCACGGCGACCATGCGCACCATAGCTCCCACGCCCGTCACGGTGACCACGCCAGCCACGCCCCGCGCGCCACCGACAACAACATGCGCGCCGCCTATGTCCACGTCATCGCCGACGCGCTGACCTCGGTGCTCGCCATCGCGGCACTTCTGCTCGGTAGCCTCTATGGGTGGCTCTGGCTCGATCCGCTGATGGGCATCGTCGGCGGCGTCATCATCGCGCAGTGGGCCTGGGGCTTGATGAAGGCATCCGGCGCCGTTCTGCTCGACACATTGCCGGCGGCGGGCGATCTGCCCAAGGCGATCCGCAAGGTGGTCGAGACCGATGGCGACGAAATAACCGATCTGCACGTCTGGCAGGTCGGCCCTGGCCACCACGCGGCGATCGTCGCCGTCGCCACATCGGCCCCGCGCGCGCCGTCCTTCTACAAAGAGAAGCTCGCGACGCTCGGCCAATTGTCGCATGTGACGGTCGAGGTCACGCAGATGGCGGCCAAAAAGGCCGCCTGACGCTTGTGATGCCAGAGAAGGGCTTGATGCCGGGAATGCGAATCTGAAAGATCAACGCATTCCGATGGCGAAGGCGCGGGCGACGCAAGCGGGCCACAATCCCGCTTTAACCCCGTACTCATTGATGCCTTCATCGATTCTGGCAGAGGTCTTTTCATGCATCCCTTTTCGCTCCGCCGCCGCACACTGCTCGGCTCCGCATTGCTCGCCCCGGCGCTGTTACTGCCGGGGATCGTTCGCGCCGAAGAGAGCGACGACGAGATCGACCGCCGCATCGGCGCGCTGGAAAAGCAGATCGGCGGGCGCATCGGCGTATCTGTTATCGATACCGAGACCAACATCTCCTTCGGCTATCGCGAGACCGAGACCTTCCCGATGTTCAGCACCTTCAAGGTGCTCGCCGCCGCCATGGTGCTGTCGCGCGTCGACAAGGGCGAGGAAAATCTCGAGCGCCGCGTGGTCTACGAGAAGGAACAGCTCATCGCCTATTCGCCCGAGACCGAGAAACATGTCGGCGGCGAGGGCATGAGCGTCGGCGATCTCTGCAAGGCGGCGATCACGCTGAGCGACAACACCGCGGCCAATCTCATCCTTGAAAGCCTTGGTGGCCCGAAGGAACTGACCAACTGGCTGCGCACGCTCGGCGACGGCTCCACCCGCCTCGACCGCATCGAGCCCGATCTCAACGACATCGCCAAGGACGACCCGCGCGACACCACCACGCCCGATGCCATGCTCGACACGCTCGGCAACATCACGCTCGGCTCGGTCCTGTCGGAGCCCTCGCAAAAGACGCTGATCGAGTGGCTGGTCGCCAACACCACGGGCAACGAACGCCTGCGCACCGGCCTGCCGGAAACCTGGAAGATCGGCGACAAGACCGGCACCGGCAAGAACGGCTCCGCCGCCGACATCGCCATCTGCTGGCCCCCCGGCCACGGCCCCATCCTGATCGCCGTCTACGTCACCAACGCCACGGTCACGACCGCCGAGATCAACCCGGTGTTCGGCGAGGTGGGGCGGATCGTGGCGGAGATGGTGTGAGGGGGCGGGCGGCTTGCTGAGCAACGACGCCGGCATTAGACTGAAACCCTCACGGAGAAGCCAGATGGCGCACGACGAGACGGGTGCTGGCAAAGGCCAGAGCGAGCCGGAGGCTCCGCAGGATCAATCCGACGACACATTGGTCGAGCGGGGACTTGCGTATGGTCGCGCACTGCGGGCTCGCGCCGGAAACGATCGCGGCCCAGTTGCGGACAAGGCCTTCGTCGATAGTCTCTACGAACGCTGAAAACGTTTGTCAGTAGATTTTCAGCTCTGCAGTACCCATTGGTGCGCAACAGGATCTGCAAAATTGTCGAGATATTTCATATACCTACAGTGCAAATATGAATCTCGCTCGCATCTGCTTGAATCAATCTCTTAATCCCAAGCACCACGGTTAAATCTTAGCCGAAGCGCCCCCATCCTCTCCCTCATTCTCGCCCTTGTGGCGGGAATCCAGCCGACACGCGTCCGCGCGGCGAGAAGACTCTTCTTCGGACGAATGCTGGGAGCAGGTCATTCACGGCGCAGACGCGCCGTGGCTGGATTCCTGTCACAAGGACAGGAATGAGGGTGGAGTTTGTGGCGCCCGGAGAGGCCTATCGCAGCGGCAGCGATCATGGGCCGCGATCTCGCGTCCCACCAAGCTACACGGCAAGACTCACACCGCGCCGATATCCGCCGCAGCACTCTCGCCCTTGTCGTCATTGCCCGTCAGCTGGCGCTTCACCTCGTCGGCGATCTGCTTTTCGATCGCCGCGCGGTCGTCCATCGACATACCCTTCAGGCTGTCTTCGGTCATCCCGAGGCTGTCGAGCACCTGCTTGCGGATGCGTTCGGCGAGCGTCATGTTGGCGAGGTCGCTGAATTCGCTGACGATGGCGTCGTGGCGGGCCTTGGCGTCGTCTTCCACACCTGACATCGTCTGGCTTTGGTCGGTCGCCTGCAGCGCCCACATCGTGCTGGAGATCGAGGGCGGCGTCGTGCTGGGTGCAAGCGACGCGCCCGTCTGGCGAATGCTGTCTTCGATCGTCATCGGCTGCTGCTTGTTGCGCTGGCCGGATTGCTGGAAAAGATTGCTCAAGCCATAAGCGCTCGAGATGCCGTCGCCGATCTTCATGAAAATTCCCCCTGAGACAATGCACGGAAGAATTGCTTCGATAAGCCTGCGCCAGCCTTTCGTTGTCATAATCGCGCGCTGTCCATCAAAGGCCCAAACGCAAAATGGCCGCCCGGAGGCGGCCATTTCGGTGGTCGTTGAAACTGCTTAGGGCAGCGTGTAGGCGATGACGTAGTCGCCCGGCTTGGTGCCGATCGATCCGTGTCCGCCGGCCACCATCACGACATACTGCTTGTTGTCTGATGTCGTGTAGGTCATCGGCGTCGACTGGCCGCCGGCCGGCAGGCGGGCCTGCCACAGTTGCTTGCCGTTGGTCACGTCATAGGCGCGCAGGTAGTCGTCGACCGCGGCACCGAGGAAGGCAACGCCGCCCTTGGTGATGATCGGGCCGCCGATACCGGGAACGCCGAGCTTGAAGGGCATCGGCAACGGGCTCATGTCGCGAACCGTGCCGTTCACCAGCTTGTAGGCGGTCTTGCCCGTGGTGAGATCGGCGCCGGCGACATAACCCCATGGCGGTGCCTGGCAGGGAATGCCGAGCGGGCCGAGGAACGGACCCATGACCACACCATAAGGCGCGCCGTCATTGCGGTTCAGGCCCTGTTCGCTGCCCTTTTCGCCCGCACCCTTCGGCGGGATGTCGGCGGCGGGCACCAGGCGCGAGGTGAAGGCCAGATAGGTCGGCATGCCGAACATGATCTGCCGTTCCGGATCGACCGCGACCGAGCCCCAGTTGAAGGTGCCGAAATTGCCCGGATAGACGATCGTGCCTTCCAGCGACGGCGGCGTATAGCGGCCTTCATACTTGTAGCGGTGGAACTCGATGCGGCACGCGAGCTGGTCGAACAGCGACACGCCCCACATGTTCTTCTCATGCAGCGGCGGCGGCGAGAAGGTGAGGTCCGAGATCGGCTGCGTCGGGGAAGCATGATCCTCGGGGATCGTGCCCTGCGGCGCGGGGATTTCCTTGAACGGAATGATCGCTTCGCCGGTGCGGCGGTCGAGCACGTAGAGGTCGCCCTGCTTGGTGGGCGCCACGAGTGCCGGAACGACGGTGCCGTCCGCCTTCTTCATGTCGAAGAGCACGGGCTGTGCCGGAACGTCCATGTCCCACAGGTCGTGATGCACGAACTGCTGGACCCAGCGCAACTGGCCGGTCTTCATGTCCAGAGCCACGACCGACGACGAGAATTTCTCGACATTGGCGCTTCTGTTCATGCCGAGCTGGTCGGGCACCTGGTTGCCGAGCGGCACGTAGATCAGGCCGAGACCCTCGTCAGCGGACAGAACCGACCAGCTGTTCGGCGAGTTCGTCGTGTAGGTCTGCCCCTCGGGCAGCGGCGTCGTGACGTCGGGGTTGCCCGAATCCCAGTTCCAGACCAGCGCGCCGGTGTGGATGTCGAAGGCGCGGATGACGCCGGACTGCTCCTGGGTGGAGTAGTTGTCGTTGACAGCGCCGCCGATGATCAGCTTGCCGTCGATCGCCACCGGCGGCGAGGTCGAGTAGTAGTAGCCGGCGGGGTTGTACTTCATGCCCTTTTCGAGGTGCAGCGTACCCTGTTCGGCGAAATCGGTGCAGACCTTGCCGTCGAGCGCGTCGAGCGCGATCAGGCGGGCATCGGCGGTCGGCAGGTAGACGCGGTCGACGCAGGGAGCGCCGGCAGCCGCTGCCGTATCGTGGTAGTAGGTCACGCCACGGCACGTCTGGTGCTGTCGGTCCGGGTTCATGCCGGAATTGGCGTCGAACTTCCACTTTTCCTTGCCGGTCTTGGCATCAAGCGCGATGGCAAGGTTGTGCGGCGTGCAGATGTACAGCGTATCGCCAACCTTGAGCGGCGTGACCTGGTAGGTCGTCTCGCCGACGTCATCCGGCCGCTTCACGTCGCCGGTCTGGTAGCGCCAAACCTCTTTCAGGTCCTTGACGTTGCTGACGTTGACCTGCTCCAGCGGCGAATAGCGCTGGCCGAAGGGTGTGCGGCCATACTGGTGCCACTCGCCGTCGGTCACCGTGCCGCCAAATGTCGTGGTGCCGGTCATGGCCGTCGGCAGGCTGCCGTTCTGGTCATGCGGGTCCGTCGTCATCGAATAGCCGGCAACCACGATCGCGATCAGAACCGGAATGGCGAGCGGCCAGGGGCTGGCCGGGTAGGGCGCGCCGGTCGTGCCGGAGAAGCCGAGCGGACGGCGGATCGAGGGCGTAAGCAGCCACAGGCCGAGCAGGATGATCAGGCCGCCGCGCGGTCCGAGCTGCCACCAGTCGAAGCCGACTTCGTTGATCGCCCAGACGAGCGAAACGACGACGAGCACGGCATAGACCCAAAGGGCCGACGCCTTGCGCTTCAAGAGCAGTGCAGCGGTCAGCAGGAACATGATGCCTGCGAAGAGATAGAAGAAGTTACCACCGAGCAGCACGAGCCAGAGCCCGCCTCCGCCGAGTGCCAATCCTATCAGAATGAAGAGGATGGATGTTAAGACGATCGCCATCAGGCCGGTCTCCAACTGAAATGCATAAAGCTCCCGAGGGGGATCGGGAGTGGTCAGGAATGCACGCAAACGGCGAACAAGACATTTTGCCGCAAGCGTCATCAGCGGAAATAGAGCGGCCCCATCTGCCTTTCAACCGCCACAATATGGGGGTGCGCAAACTGGCTAGAAAATGCGACAGAATCTGGATTTACGGGCGAGCGTTGAATCGATGTTTCGTTAGCTGCCACGAAAAAGCCATGAAACGCAGGCGCTTGGCCGCGTCGAAAGGTCACGACGGACGCTAGCGTCCTGGTAGTGGAATGCGGCCAGTCAGGTCCCGCAAAATGTCTGCAACACCCGCTCCTCGGGCTTGGGCGGCTGCATGTAGGCGGTAAACTCCGCGTGATCCTCATAGGGCCTGGCGAGAACGTCGAGCAGCGCTTCGAACAGCGAGAAATCCGCATCCTCGACGGCGGCTGCGATCGCTTGCTCGATGCGGTGATTGCGCGGGATGAAGGCGGGGTTGGCGCCAAGCATCGCCACGCTGCGCTCGTTCGGAGTCGTCGTCTCGCGCGCAAGCCGCTCCCGCCAGCGCAGCAGCCAATCCTTCGCCGCGGCGCTGTCGCTGAACGTATCCAGGAACGCGTCTTCGGCACTGTCGTCGGCCGCCAGATGCGACAGGCGCCGGAAGCTCAGCGTGAAATCCGCCTGTCCCGCCTGTATGGTCGAAAGCAGCGACTGGATCAGCGAGAGATCGTCGTCCTCGACATCAGCAAGACCGATCTTCTCGCGCATCCCCCGCATCCAGTGCAGCTGGAAACGCTCGCCATAATCCTTGATGACGACATTGGCGATCTCCACCGCCTTGTCCTGATCGGCGTCGATCAGCGGCAGCAGCGTTTCGCCAAGCCGCGCCAGGTTCCATTGCCCGATGCCGGGCTGGCTGGCATAGGCGTAGCGGCCGTTCTGGTCGATCGAGGAAAACACCGTGCCGGGATCATAGGCATCCATGAAGGCGCAGGGGCCGAAATCAATCGTCTCGCCCGAAACGGTCATGTTGTCGGTGTTCATCACGCCATGGATGAAGCCGACATGCAGCCACTTGGCGATCAGCGCCGCCTGCCGTTCAGCAATAGCCTCGAACAGCGCGATATAGGGATTGGCTCCGTCCTTCAGCTCGGGATAATGCCGGTCGATGACGTAATCGGCGAGCGCCCGAACGCCCTCGGTATCGCCGCGCGCCGCAAAGAACTGGAAGGTGCCGACCCGGATATGGCTCGCCGCCACGCGGGTAAACACCGCACCCGGCAGGATCTGCTCGCGATAGACAGGCTGCCCGGTCGAGACCGCCGCCAGCGCCCGCGTCGCCGGCACGCCGAGCGCGTGCATGGCTTCGCTGACGATATATTCCCGCAGCACCGGCCCGAGCGCCGCGCGCCCGTCACCCCGCCGCGAAAACGGTGTCGCCCCGGCACCCTTCAGCTGGATATCACGGCGCCGGCCTTTGATGTCGATCACCTCGCCAAGCAGGATCGCCCGCCCGTCGCCGAGCTGTGGCACGAAGCTGCCGAACTGATGCCCGGCATAGGCCATGGCCAGCGGATCTGCGCCCTCAGGCACGAGATTACCGGAAAAGATCGCGGCCCCATCACGTTTCAAAACCTCGATATCGAGCCCGAGCTCTCGCGCCAGCGGCTCGTTGAGCTTGATTAGCCACGGCTCGGCGGCGGCGGACGGCGCCTGCCGGGCAAAGAAATTCTGCGGCAACCGCGCATAGCTGTTGTCGAAGGGGAAGGGGCGCGACGTCTGTGCGGGTGCAATGGTCATAGGCTTTAGGTAGGGCTCAGGCCCTGCCGGCGCAAGCGCTCAAGCGCCGTGTGTTGGCCCAAACTTCATCGGTTGCGCCCGCCGCCACCACCGCCTCCGCCGCCGCCACCACCTCCGCCTCCGCCTCCGCCATGGCCACCGCCTCCTCCGCCGTGACCGCCCCCACCACCTCCACCGCCGCCGCCCTTGCCACGGCCATTGCGGGAAGAGGCCTGCGCGCCATTGCCGGTATCGTCCGGGTATTCGACCTCCGCCGTGGACTTGACGATCGTGTTCGCCCGATAGGGAACGATGCTGACCGCGCCCAATTCACCCTCAGTCTTCTGGCACGTATAGTGCGTGCTCCCACCATTGCGGATCAGCACGTCGTTGCCGCCCTTGCTTTTGACGAAAGTCATGTCGTGGCCGACGAGCCGCGCACTTTTCTTTCCAAGCTTCTCGCTCTTCATCTGGTAGAAGGTCCCGTTGACGCTAAGGACCGATTTCTCCCAGTAGACATCGACAGAAGGGCTGCCGCCGCATTTCTGATAAGCCTCGGCACTCCCCGCCACGAGAACGGTCGCGGCCGCCACGATGAGATATAGACGCATCTGCCCCTCTCTCCCATTTTCGCCGACGGCCAAGGCGCCCCGGCGCTCCTCCGGTGAGAGCTTGAGCGCGTTGGCGGGAAATGCAATTCGGAAATAGGAGGTAATGCCGCGCCAAGACCGTCGATCGCGTGCGAGATGCAACCAGTTAGCGATTTCCTATTAACTTTCCCCTTATGGTTATTTGCTAGTGGTTTCAAATATCCGACACGGGTATTCGAGGTTGCAATGGGCGTTGATAATGCGAAGCGCGTGACGGAGATGGTCGTTCTGGGGGCCTACGTCTCAACCTTTGGTCTGGCTGCCGTCAGCGGATTGGCCATCGACCTCGCCGGTATCGCTCCTATTCTCGCTTGTGCTGCCGCGTTCTTGCTGATTGCTGCTCTTTGCACACGATTTGACATGCCGCGTGTGCGAGAGGGCACGACATGTGTCGCCTATGGATTCCTGCTCACGACACCAATTGCACTAGCAACGTATCTTGCTATTCGGCTGAACCTGCCCCTGCAGGATCACAACCTCGCGGCCCTGGATGCGGCAATTGGCTTTGATTGGCACTATGTGATTGGCGTAGTCGATGGCCATCCGGTACTCGCCATCATCTTGAACGCAGCATACGGCACATTCGCATTACAGTTGCTGCTTTGGCCGCTTTTGCTGGCGATCGCCGGCCACGCAAAGCGGGCGCATGTAATGGTCGCCAGTTTTGCGGTCATCTGTTTTCTATCCAGCCTCATCTCTGTTTGGACACCTGCGGTCGGCACCTACTCCTACTATGGCTTCGATGGCTCCCTGTTAAAAAACCTCAACCCGCTCTACGGCTACGATTTCCTCGACCAGTTCAACGCTGTTCGCGAAGACGCCAATTTTGTCTGGAGCGTTGAGGCCAGCAAAGGCATTTTGACCTTTCCCTCCGTCCATGCAGCTGTGGCTTTCCTGTGTGCATGGGCCGCGTGGTCGCTTGCACCAGTAAGATACCCGGTGATCGCCTTGAACGTCGCGATGGCATGCTCCGCGGTAACCAATGCCAATCATTATGCAGTTGACGTCGTCGCAGGTTGCGCGGTGGCGATGGTCTCGATTGCTTTCATCGTCTGGGCAAGTCGCCTCGGTCGTACACCGGCCGCGGTTAAAAGCGCGCCGCTCCCGCAAGGCGCGACACCTCTTGATGGCCCGCAAGTGCTTTATCCGCGAAGCGCGGCGGAGGGATGATTCCGCCACTATAATCCCCGCAATCTTGTTGCCGCGACCGACCCCGCGCGCCGATTGCTGCCGCATGGCCGCAGTGGTAGGATTAAATCGCACCTCCAGACGCAAACGCGGGAGCCACACATGGAAAAGCTCAGCATCACGCTGCCAACGGAAATGGTCGATGTGATCAATGCCGAGATCGATGCCGGCGCCTTCGCCTCCACCAGCGAAGTCATCCGCGCCGCCATGCGCGCCTGGATGCGCCAGGAGGAAGAGCACAAGGAACGCATCGCCGCCATAAGGGCGCGGGTGCAGGAATCGCTTGATGATCCCAGGCCGAGCCTGAGCAGCCAGGAGATGGCTGCCTGGATAAAGACGCTTGCGAACAAGCATCATCAGGAATGAACGCGTAGAGCGGCGCAGCATCGTCATACTCTACCGCGTCGAGCCCGACACCATCCTCATCACCAACATCTTCTCCGGCGGTCGCGACTACGAAACGCTGATGCGCGATCATCGCTAATATACCCATACGCTGAGCTCACATCAGCCTTGCCATTTCAGCATAACCCCGCCACATTTGCGGGCGTATATAAAAACTTCATTCACCCTTGGCGCCTTGCCATTTCATGCCCGCGGCGATTGCCTTCGCGCTTGAGCCGCGTATTCGCGAGCGATCCCTGACGATGTCGGATCAGATCTACCAGGCGGCTGTCGTTGGACGCCCGCCGCTCAATTTCCGCTTGATTGCGATGATCGTTGCCAGCGCCATGTTCATGGAACAGCTGGACGCCACGGTTCTGGCGACTGCACTTCCCACCATGGCGCGCGATTTCGGCGTCACCGCGCCGTCGATGAGTATCGCGCTGACGTCATATCTGCTCAGCCTCGCCATCTTCATTCCGGCAAGCGGCCTGATCGCAGACCGCTTCGGCTCGCGCACGGTCTTCCGGTGGGCCATCGCAGTCTTCGTTCTCGGCTCGATCTGCTGCGCGCTCTCGCCCAATCTCTGGTGTCTGGTGTTTGCCCGCCTGCTGCAGGGTCTCGGCGGCGCCATGATGATGCCGGTTGGCCGGCTCGTGCTTTTGCGCAGCGTCGCCCGCAAGGATATGGTCAACGCCATGTCGTGGCTGCTGGTGCCGGCGCTGATCGGCCCTATCCTCGGCCCACCCGTTGGCGGCATGATCGTCACCTATCTCGATTGGCGCTGGATCTTCTACATCAACGTCCCGATCGGCATACTCGGCTTCGTCCTGGTCTCGATCTTCATCGAGAATTTCAAGGGCGAGACGAAGAAGCGCTTCGACACCGTCGGCTTCATCCTCTCCGGCATTGCGCTCGGCTCGCTGCTTTTCGGCTTCGAGAGCTCCAGCCGTCCCGGCGAGGGGATGTTCGCGCTGTTCCTGATCGCGATCGGCGTGCTCTTCGGCATTGCCTATCTCAAGCATGCGCGCAAGCATCCCGCGCCGATCATGGATTTCTCGCTGATGAAGGTGCCGAGCTTCGGCACCTCTGTCATCGCCGGTTCGCTCACCCGCATCACGCAGGGCGCGCAACCCTTCCTGCTGCCGCTCTATTTCCAGCTCGGCTTCGGCCTCTCCGCCGCCAAGGCCGGCCAGCTGGTGACGGCAGCCGCCATTGGCTCCATGGCGATGAAGGCCTTCGCGCCGAGGATCCTGCGCCGCTTCGGCTTCCGCAACGCGCTGGTGTTCAACGGCTTCACCGCCACATTCGGCTACGCGCTCTGCGCCTTCTTCCGCCCCGATTGGCCGCTCGGCCTGATCTTCGCGGTGCTCGTCATGTGCGGCTTCTTCATGTCGTTCCAGTTCACCGCCTATAACACGGTGGCTTATGACGCGATCGAGCGCGACCGCATGAGCGCCGCAACCAGCTTCTACACCACCTTCCAGCAGCTGATGCTGTCGCTCGGCATCTGCGTCGGCGCTTTCGTGCTGCATGTCTCGATGTCGGCAACCGGCAGCGGCGACACGCCGCAACTGCATGACTTCTCGGCCGCCTTCCTGTTCGTGACCGCGGTCTCGCTCACCGCCACCTTCTGGAACCTGCGCTTCTCCAGCACCGCCGGCGCCGATATCAGCGGCCACGGCGGCAGCAAGGCTGCGGCGCACGCCGAGCACTGAACTCAAGCAGCTGCCGGCACACAAGCCTCACAGATCGCCGCCACATGGCGGTGATCGGTGCCGCAACAGCCGCCGACGATCCTGATCTCGGGCATGTCGCGCAACAGCACCCGATACCGCTCCCCGAGATCTGATGGATCGCCGGCATCGAGCGTCTCGCTTTCGTCGAGTTCCGCATGGCTCATCCGCGAAGCATTGGCGCGCAGGCCACCGATGCGCCGCGTCCAGCCGCTGTTCGCGTCGAGCGCGCCTGCAAAATGGGTCGGGTGCGCGCAGTTGATCATGTAGTAGGCGGGCGAGCCGCCGGTCGCCGCATCCGTGGTCTCGATCGCATCCTGCAGGCTCCGCCCCGTCACCAGTCGGCCGTCGGTCTCCACCGTAAACGAGATCGCGCAGGGCATATTATTGGCCGCCGCCGCGCGCGCCACGCCAATCGCCTCGTCGATGTTCGTCAGCGTATAGGCGGCCACCATGTCGGCCTCGCTTGTCGCAAAGCTTCTGATCTGCGCGCCATGATAATCCTCGGCCTCGGCAGCATTCATGTTGCCCGCCTTGTAGCCATCGCCGCGCGGCCCGATCGCCCCTGAGATCACGATCGGCCGCCCCGGTTCCTCGTATTTGTCGCGGAGCGGCAACAGCAGCTCGATCGAAGCCAAATTCACCCGGTGCAAAGCCTC
>Ga0308158_10004000_pt1 | contig 12629 bp, 7 predicted proteins | sample PhyBR2_FD_201038 | JGI IMG/M metagenome (GOLD analysis project Ga0308158, IMG submission 201038) | Phyllosphere microbial communities from UC Gill Tract Community Farm, Albany, California, United States - DLSLB.R2 | ecosystem: Host-associated > Plants > Phyllosphere > Unclassified | place: USA...
TTCTAAAATATCTTTTTTTAAACAAACTATAATTTTATAGTATGCGTAAAAAATTAGTAACGAAAAAAACAATCCAAACCAAAGAAATGCATCCACATAACTCATTCTTTGAATTAATGCCTTTTGCCCAAATTTACCAGGCAAATAAGGCGCTATAAAAGTAAGAAAGGTAAATAATATTACTATTCTTAAAAAAGCTTTTTTTCCTTTAGGCAGTAAATCTTCATCAAGAAAAATTTCATCTTTCTTAGTAAATGGGATTCTATAACTTGAGATCGTATTTTTCAAATCTATATTTATTTTTAATAACAAATATAGATAAAATCTTACTGAATCACTTTAATTCTTGGCACTAAAAAGGCAATCAGGATTCCGAAGATTCCAATAAAAGCAAAAGAGAAACGAAGTCCGAATAATTCCGCAATGTAACCAATTACAGGAGGTCCCATTAAAAACCCCAGGAAACTCACACTGGAAACAGCCGTTAGGGCTTCACCCGGAGGAATCGTTGGGTGTTTTCCAGCCAAACTATACAATGTAGGTACAATAGTTGAAACGCCTAGTCCTACCAACATAAAACCTATGGTGGAAGGAATTAAAAACGGTAAAAATACCGCTGTAAAAAGTCCCGTAGAGATTAAAATTCCACCTGTTTGTAATACTGTTTTTCTGCCAAATTTATTAATCATTCCGTCCCCAAGAAAACGTCCGGTAGCCATCATAATCATAAAAGAAGTATAACCCAAAATAATTAAGGGTCCGGGTGCCTGAACAATATCTTTAAAATACAGTCCGCTCCAATCGAACATAATTCCTTCGCTAGCCATCGAACCAAAACCAATTATTCCAAGCCAGATTAAAGCCGTATCGGGTTTTGAAAACAGTTTTTTCTTCTCAGGGGCTTTTCGTTTTTCTTTGGCTTTGACCAAAAATTTATAATTAAAAACAATAAGCAATGCTGTGATAATTGCCACAATAATAAAATGATGATGCGGAGTTAACTTTAAAGCCAACATTCCGAGTCCCACCAAAGCTCCTGTAAAACCTGCAAAACTCCACACTCCGTGAAAAGAAGCCATAATGGTTCTTTTAAAAAGTTGTTCCGTGTAAACACCCTGGGTATTTACGGCAATATTGTTCATGTTACCAAACATCCCAAACACATACAATCCCAAAGCCAGTTGCCAGGCATTAGTAGCCAAACCTAAATTGGTCAGACAAAAAGCATACATACTCAATGATAACACCACCAAACGATGGCTGCCGTAACGGGTAACCAATTTTCCCGAAAAAGCCATCATGGTTAATTGCCCCACTGGTAAAGCAAAAAGAATAGATCCCAAATCGGCATCGCTAAGATGCAATGCTACTCTAATATCCGGAATTCTACTTGCCCAGGTAGCAAAACACAATCCCATACCGAAATAAAAAGAAGCCACGGCAAAACGCACTCTGTTCAAATAAGAAAGTTTAGCGTTTCTAAAACTCTTTTTGATCTTTCCTTGTGCTCTGAAGCTTCCTAATAAATTTAATCGTAACAAAGGCGTAGTGTTTAGGGATTGAATATGCAAAAATACGAAAAGCAATCCTGACAGCCTTCTAATTTGGTTGAAGCAGGTAATAATACATCGTTATCGTTTATAAGTTTATGCTTAGATGGAACACAGATGAAACGGATTTTAACAGATTAGCACAGATTTAATTAAAACAAAAACCGCAGATTGCTTCGCCAGTTCGCTATCGCTTGAGCCACAGATTGTATTTAATCTGCAAATCTGCGGTTATAGATTGTAGCTGAAATATTTTATAAATCGACTACTCTTTTTTCGTTGTTGCTCAGGATGGCAGCTTCAATAATTTGCATCACTTTCGCGCCGTCTTCAGCAGTTACAGGCTCGGCTGTATCATTAACAATCGAATTGTAAACCCCGTCAAAAAAATCATAATAATTCCCCTGAAGTGTTGGAATTTTTCCGTGCATGATTCTGCCGTCAATTTCAGTGTGTAAAAAACCTTCTTTATCCATAGGTTCTGTTCCCCAGGAATCCAAATTTGGTTTTTTCATTACTTTCAAATCGTCTTCCTGTACATCCCCACGCGGTTTTAAAAACGAACCTTTTTTTCCATGAATCACATAAGCAGGATTCGGTTCGCGCACAAAAAAACTCGCTTTCAAACGTACTCTGAAATCAGGATAATACAATAATAAATCCACCCAGTCATCCACAACCGAATTTTCACGGGTAGTTCTGATATCAGCAAAAACCGACTTTGGAAAACCAAATAAATACAAAGCCTGATCAATCAAATGCGGCCCCAAATCTTTCAAAATCCCCGAACCCGAATTCACAGTTTCCTTATGTGCTTTAGGACTCAAAAGCGGATTATAACGGTCAAAATGGAATTCGGCTTCCACAATTTCACCCAGAGCGCCGTCTGATAAAATTTGGCGCACCGTTTTCAAATCGCTGTCCCATCTTCTGTTTTGGAAAACGGCTAACTTTAATCCTTTTTCTTTGGCCAAAGCATCCAATTCCTGCGCTTCGGCAACAGTTGTCGTAAATGCTTTTTCAACAATCGCATGTTTTCCTGCTTCCAAAACTTTTTTAGCATATTCAAAATGTGTGTCAATTGGCGTATTGACAACCACCAAATCCGCATCCGAAGCCAATATTTCGTCAATAGACGCATAACTTTTCACTTCAGGATAATCTTCCTTAATTAATTTTTTACTTCTTTCCCAGGAACCTAATAATTCAAAACCGGGATGCAATTCTAAAAATGGTGCCTGAAACACTTTCCCCGACATCCCGTAAGAAAGTATGGCTGCTTTTATTTTTTTCATATTTTTTTAATATTAGATTTTAGAATGTAGATTTTAAATTAATTTAAAAAAGAAAATTGATTTTAGAATTCTAAACTCTAAAATCAGCAATCTAAAATTATTTCGCTCTTTCGTATTGTTTTGGCCAAACTACATCATCTCCTAATGCTTTCGCAAAATCCAATCCCAGATCCGGATTACGCAATGATTCTCTGGCAAATAAAACCAAATCAGCTTTTCCACTTTCAAGAATTTCTTCAGCCTGAGTTGCTTCGGTAATTAAACCAACGGCTCCCGTAAAAATACCGGTTTCTTTTTTGATTTTTTCAGCAAATGGCACTTGGTATCCCGGTTCTAATGGAATTTTTTGGTGCGAAACCAATCCTCCCGAAGAAACATCTATTAAATCCACTCCTTTTTCTTTTAAAATTTTAGAAAACTGAATGGATTCTTCAATATTCCATCCTCTATCAGCCCAGTCTGTAGCCGATATTCTAACAAACAAAGGTAAATCTTTTGGCCATTCAGATTGTACTGCTTCAAGTACTTCCATTGTAAAACGGATTCGGTTTTCAAAACTACCGCCATATTCATCGGTTCTTTGATTCGATAAAGGCGAAAGAAACTGATGATTCAAATAACCGTGCGCCGCATGAATTTCAAGCACTTCATAACCTGCCTGAACTGCTCTTCTGGTTGCTGATTTAAAATCGGAAATTAATTTTTGTATTCCTTGTTTATCTAAGGCTTCCGGAAGAAAGGGCTCGGTATCATGATATGGAATCGCAGATGGAGCTACAGTTTGCCATCCTCCTTGTGAAGCTTCCAATTTTTTATTGCCATTCCAGGGCGAAGAAACACTCGCTTTTCTACCGGCATGTGCCAACTGAATTCCCGGAACTGCATTTTGGCTTTTGATGAAAGCGGTAATGGCTTTCAATTTTTCAATATGTTCGTCTTTCCAAATCCCTAAATCTTCGGGTGAAATCCTGCCTTCGGGAGCAACGGCCGTCGCTTCCTGAATAATCAATCCGGCTCCGCCACTGGCACGGCTGCCTAAATGTACCAAATGCCAATCGTTAGCAAAACCATCAATGGAGGAATATTGGCACATTGGAGAAATAACAATTCTGTTTTTTAGGGTAATACTTTTTATCGAAAGTGGAGAAAATAATTTTGATGACATAATCCTATTTTTTAAAAACGATAAAGTAATTTTTATTTGAGAAAAGTAAAGTTACAAGAGCTTTCGGAATATCTGAATTGAAATTGAAATTAATTAACAAACATTTAAATGCTTATGGAATAATTATTGTAAAATAAACAAACAGAAAACCTTACTTTTGTACGTCATATTAAGAACCAATATTAAAAAATGGAATTATTTATTAAGCTTTCTCAATTTTTATTGAGCTTATCATTATTGATTATACTTCACGAACTAGGACATTTTATTCCTGCTAAATTATTTAAAACCAGAGTCGAAAAATTCTATTTGTTTTTTGATGTGAAATATTCCCTTCTAAAAAAGAAAATTGGTGAAACCGAATACGGAATCGGATGGTTACCACTGGGTGGTTACGTGAAAATTTCCGGGATGATTGACGAAAGTATGGACAAAGAACAAATGGCCCAGCCACAACAGCCTTGGGAGTTTCGTTCTAAACCAGCTTGGCAACGTTTAATTATTATGTTAGGTGGAGTTACGGTAAACTTTATTCTGGCTTTTATTATTTATATCGGAATGGCATTTGCCTATGGCGATACCTACGTTGCTAATTCTGAAGTAAAAGATGGTGTTTGGGTTACCAATCCTGTAATTGAAAAAATAGGAATAAAAACAGGTGATAAAATCTTGGCTATTGATGGAAAAGCAGTTGAAAAATTTGATGAAATCACCGAAAAAATTCTATTAGGTAAAGAAATTACTATTGAAAGAGCAGGTCAAGAAAAAATCATAAAGTTACCTGTAGATTTTATTGATAAGTTAATGCAAGGTGAAAAAATACCCATCATCTCATTGAGATTCCCTTTCGTAGTTAATACTCTAAAAGAAAATTCTCCTAATACAAATTTAAAATCAAAAGATATATTTCTTTCCATAAATGGAGAAAAAGTGAAATATTTTGACCAAGCAGAAAGTATTTTAAATAAAAATAAAGGGAAAAAGATTTCTGCGGTGATATTACGTGATTTAAAAGAAATGAAAATCACACTTAAAGTTTCTAGCACTGGAATAATAGGTGTAAAACCAGCATTATTAGACAATAATTCTTTAGAAAAATTAGGATATTATAAGGTTAGTACTCAAAATTACACTTTCTTCGAATCTATTCCGGTAGGAATTGAAAAAGGAAAAAACCAATTAATTGGTTACGGAAAACAATTAAAAATGATTTTTAATCCTAGCACTGGAGCTTACAAAGGTGTAGGTGGATTTGCTGCGATATTTAATATTTTCCCAAATACCTGGAGCTGGGAAGTCTTCTGGGGCATAACCGCTTTGTTATCCATTATGCTTGGAGTAATGAACTTATTACCTATTCCGGCGTTAGACGGAGGTCATGTAATGTTTTTATTGTACGAAATAGTTTCCGGTAAAAAACCAAGTGACAAATTCTTAGAAAACGCACAAATGGTTGGTTTCGTTTTACTTATCTCCCTGTTACTATTTGCTAACGGGAATGATATTTACAAGGCGGTTATCGGCAAGTAAAAAAAATGGAAAAAATTTCGTTTTTTGTTTGTCACATTCAAAAAACGTCTTATATTTGCATCCGCTAAGAACAAGCTATCACAGCTAAAATTTAGCAAACAAACACGTTCCTTACGCATATTAAATATACAGTTTCCTCCTTAGCTCAGTTGGTTAGAGCATCTGACTGTTAATCAGAGGGTCCTTGGTTCGAGCCCAAGAGGGGGAGCTTTTTTAGAAAGCCATTCAAGAAATTGAGTGGCTTTTTTTGCGCTAAACTTTTTAAATCCATCATGAATTAACAACTCTTTTGTTTGCCACATTCAAAAAACATCTTATATTTGCAACCGCTAAGCACAAGCTACTACAGCTAAAATTTAGCAAACAAACACGTTCCTTACGCATATTAAATATACAGTTTCCTCCTTAGCTCAGTTGGTTAGAGCATCTGACTGTTAATCAGAGGGTCCTTGGTTCGAGCCCAAGAGGGGGAGCTTTTTTTAGAAAAGACTATCAGCAATGATGGTCTTTTTTTTGCTCTAAACTTTTTTACATAGAAAAGCCTTTACATTGCTGTAAAGGCTTTCTAACAATTTCTTTATTAAAATCGTTACATTTAGTTTACCAACAACTTATAAGTAATCACACTGTTATGGTTAAACGTTGGGATATACAACAGGTTTTCCTTTGGATTATAACCCAAATCAGCGGTGTTCATTTGTCCCTGTACATCCTGTAATTTACTTATTTCACCATTGGCTTTTACATAATAAATTAAACCTGCCCAACATGTAACTATAAAATCCCCATTTTTAAGTTGCTCCACACCATCTCCCGGTTTTTCAAAACCTTTAGCCAGAACACTTATACTTTTCTTTTCGTCAATTTTCCAAAGTTCTGTATTAGCCAAAACATAGAGGTTTTTATTAACCCATTTTAAACCATTGGCACTGGTAACATTTTCCAGATAAAGTTCACTTTTACCATTTTTTATACGATATATTTTGTTTGTACGCGTATCAGACACATAAACAACTCCTTTATCATCTACCGTTAGGTCATTCAGGAAAACAGCATTTTCAATTTCCAGTTTATTAATGATTTTTCCGGTTACAATATCAATACTTACTACAGCATCGATATCTGCTACAAAAAGCGTTTTTTTATAAAGCGCTAAGCCTTTGGGTGCGTTTAAGCCTTCCACCCAGTTGGCATTTTTCACACTACCATCTGTATTAAGAATTGCAATGCCTCCTTTTACGTCTTTTACGTTGCCTGCACCATCTATCAGACTTACGTATAATTTTTTTTCAGTTGCGCTATACAGCACCGATTCAGGCACAGCCAGATTTTGACTCTCCCAAATAGGTTTTGAGAGTTGCTGGGCTTTTGTAGTAAAACTTAATGCCATAAAGGCGCATAGAGTTAAAATTTTGTATTTCATACTATTATAATCTTTAGTTTTAAATGAACTGACTCCGCATTAACAACAAAAATAAAATTATTAGCAATAGATCTTATATTTTATTTAAAAATTAGCTTTTGAGGATGTTCAATTCTAAGTAATTAAAAAACACACTAAGAACAACTGCAAATCTATCTTTATAACAATATTCGGTTAACTCTATAAAAAAAGCCTGCCGGAAACCACACCGACAGGCATTATGTGTAAACAATTCAATTCTAACTAAACGAATCTGCTGTTTAACACTAACCAACCTTTTTATAATTAAAATTAAACTTACTCCTTTTTCGGAAGCCAAACTTTCATTTTCCCAATACCTCTGTTACTCCATGTATAATATGGGATTGCAGTAAATTTCTTTTCAGCATTTGAACCCTGAATTACATGAATTCCCTGTAGCAGATCAGGTTCTGCCGTAACTTTTAACGAAGTTTTGCTGTTTACCGTTATACCGTCAACATCAGCATTATCAGCCTCTTCAACCGCATAAACAAGCGGACCATATTCCAAGGCTATTTTATTTTGATCTTCTGCAATTTTTTCACTCGCTATCACCTCACGAATACCCATCGGAAAATTAACTTCAATCTTATCTCCCTTATTCCATTTACGGTTAATTACAAAATAACCATCGGTAATTCTGACATCCTGCTTTTTCCCATTGATTACCAATGTTGGCAAGGCAGAAGATTTGTCTTTATAACTGTATAAACCTCCTGGCATCACCTCATTTCTGGCCCATCCGGGAACTCGCAGTTGTATAGTAAACACAGCTTCCTTTTCAGGATTTACATCCAGTTTTACCTTTCCGTCCCAAGGGTAATTTGTTTTCTGATTTATTTTCAATCTATGATTAGCAAGAGTTATGTCCGCATTGTTACTCATATACAGATTTACAAAAAGCGTTTCTTTTTCCTGTGCATAAATAAGACCCGGTATAGCAGGTATAAAACGGATTAAATTAGTTGGACAGCATGAGCAATCAAACCAGCCAGAGCGCGTACAGGCTCCCATGTTAAAATTGTATTTCCCATCAGATTCAAGAGGATTTGGGTAGAAAAACTCTGTACCTTTTAACGACATACCCGATATTACTGCATTGTACATAGTGCGTTCCAGTAAATCATTGTATTTTACATCACCGGTAAGATTAAAAAGACGGTTATTCCAATACACACTTCCAATGGCTGCACAAGTTTCATTGTAAGCGGTAAGGTTGGGTAATTCATAATTTGCACCAAAAGCTTCACCATCATGTTTCGCTCCAATGCCTCCGGTAACATATATCTTTTTCTCCACCATATTATTCCAAAGCTTATCTACTGCTTCACGATAACTTTTGTCTTTATATATAGCCGCAATATCAGTCATACCTGCATACATATATACGGCTCTCACAGCATGACCAACCACCTCGTCTTGCTGAATTACAGGCTTGTGATCCTGTGCATATTCTTTATAGTTTTCTTTCTTATTAGGATCTCCTCTATGATCTAAAAAGAATTTGGCCAATTTTAAATAATCTTTCTTTCCGGTAATTTCGTATAATTTTACTAATCCGGTTTCGATAATTTGATGACCGGGTACGGCTAAAATCTGTCCGTTACCCTCTCCAAAGGTTTTTACAAAAAGATCCGCATTTTTAAGGGCAATATCTAAAAAGTTACGTTTTCCTGTTGCCTTGAAATGTACCGCAGCCGCTTCATACATATGTCCCGCATTATATTCTTCATGGCTCATATTCATATATTCCCAACGTACCCCCTTATCAACCTTAACCCAGTCAACAGGTGGTTTAGCAGGATTTATGGTGCGCCAGGTAGTAAGATAACCGTCTTTTTCCTGACCTGTTTTTATAATACCTATAAGGGAATCCAATAATACTTCGAGTTTTGGATCCGGGGAACTTATTAATGAATTTGATGCTCCCTCAATAATTTTATAAACATCTGAATCATCAAATGGCATCTTACCTTTTACTGTTCCTTTTTTTACACCACCTGCAATCAGAAAGTTTTCAAAACGACCTTCTTCTGTACATTTCTGAATAGCATACTCTATAGTTTTTTCCTGTACTCTTTTTATAATTGGCAGCCAAAAATTATCTGTAATTTTTACTTTACTGATTGCTACAGGCTTAATGGGATAACCTGAAATTAATATCGTTTTATCTTCCTTTTTTTCAGTCCGCGCTAAAGTTTCCTTTTTTGTTTGTGAATAGACCATTACGATCGTGGCTAAGAACGTAATCCCTATGTATTTATAATTTATCATTATTGTTGTGTTTATTAAAAATTACAATCTCCATCTAATAAATTGGAAAGATATTAATCAATTACAATGGCGGACAAAAGTCCGCCATCTAATATTTTAATTTGTATAACCTGTATTTTGCTTAAGATTTCCATTCGTTAACATTGCTGCCTGTGGTATTGGATATAATTTTCTATAATCGGCACTTGCATTATGCGAAAACCATGACTTAGTAGTAAATACACCAAAACGTATCATATCCTGTCTTCTTCTTCCTTCCTGATTAAATTCCCACGCCAATTCATCAAGAAAACGTCCATATTGGATATTAGCCCCACCTTCGTGTGTAGTTTGATAAGTATCTCTACGACCATAATCATAAACACTTCCTGCTAATAATTGTGCACCGGTAACAACAGCTTTTGCCGGATTAGCTAGAAATGCTCTCTGTCTTATTTGTGTTACTATTTGGGCTGCTTCATCTGCTTTATTAGTTCTCAACAAGCATTCCGCTTTCATCATAAGAATATCAGCATAACGAAATAATGGAAAATCATTACTTAAAATATTGTTGGATCCTTTAGCTATTTCAAATTTCCCAAAACGATAACCATGAATTTCTTCTGAAGTATCAATGTTAGGAACAACATTAATATAACTCAATGGCTGACCTGCATAAGCCCCCATTGTACATTTTAAAGCAACTCCGGTTGAACTATATTGAGGCCCGTAAATAAAATTGTCTTTTAAACGACTATCATCAGGATCAAAACTCTCAATAAACTGAGGAGTTGCACACATACCTCCCCAAGGAGTCAATTTAAGATTATAAGTAGCCTGATTAGCCGGTTGCAAAGTCTGCAAATGAATATCAAACTGATTCCACTCTGTTGTGTATTTCCCATCAATAGCAAGTCCGAAAATAATTTCAGAAGAATTTTGATTCTCAGTGATAAATACATTTTTCTGATTTGCTTCTAAAGAATATTTCCCTGAATCTATAACCGCCTGACAGGCAGCTATACATTCTGTCCAACGAGCCGTTCCTGTATAAACCTGAGCATTTAAGTACACTTTAGCCAAAAGCGTATAAGCTGCCCACTTATTAAATCTTCCGTAAAATTCCGTTTTTGTAGAAACACTTAAATCGTCCAGATCATTAATGTTATTTAAAATTTCACTAACAACAAAATTATAAATCTCCTGTCTTGTAGCTTGCGGAGGCAAATAACCTTCAGGCACATTAAAATCAGTACTTAAAGCAACATTGCCATATAAATCCAATAAGATATAATAATAAGACGCTCTTAATACTTTTAATTCAGCAAGCGTTTTAGTTTTTGCCGCTGAACCTAATGGTATAAAATTAGTTTCCACCTGATAAATAAGCTGATTGCATTTTGTAATACCGTTGTAAGTTCTATTCCATCCCTGCAATACATTATCATCTTCTTTATACCAATCGTGTTGATGTATTCTTTTATAAATACCTCCGTCAACCCAGCCATTAGGCCTTCCGGGTATAATGATTTCATCAGCTGTTACTTCCTGAGTTCTCCATATTCCGTTCCACAACAATAAAGTCTCTCTCCATCCTGTATAACCAGACCCAATTAATGCTGCAACATCATCATTTGTAGGGTGAAAATCTTCAGCAACTATAGTGCTGAAATTCTCATTTTCTAAAGTAGTACAAGAACTTAAAATTAATATAAAAGCTAAAGTGAATCCTCTAGCAATACTGCGATATATATTTTTTTTCATTTTATCTTTTTTAAATGGTTTAAAACGACACATCAATTCCAAAATTAAAAGTACGGGCAGTTGGATATTTATCCCTACCGTCATTACCCGGAGCAAGACCTCCTCTGTCTACCTCTGGATCAATTCCTTTATAACCTGTAATAACAAAAGCATTTAAAACAGAAGCATAAATTCTTGCTGAACTTATGGCTTTCCCTAATTTTTTGAAATTATATCCTAAGGTTATATTATCTACCTTCCAGAAATCACCATTTTCTATATAATAACTATTAAATTCTAAAGCTGTTTCAGTCAACTGGGTTTTGCCAAAAACTTTCTCTTCAGAAGACTTCAATCTGTTATAATTCAAAATTGTTGGATTTTCAAGATACATACGGTCATAATTGAGTATCTGATAATCAAAAGCCCCTCTCATGGTAATACTTAAATCCCAGTTTTTGTATCTAAAATTATTATTCCATCCAGCATAAAATTTTGGCAAACCGTTGCCTAACAATTGTTTATTCTCAGTAGTACGGGCAAAATCAGCTGATGATTGTCTTTCACCAGCAGGAGTTTCATAAATCCATTTTCCTTGGTCATCAATATCAACAACTTTAAAACCATAGAAGTTACCTATAGATTGCCCCACCTGTACTTTGTGAGTAAAAGTCTGAATTGGCTCTCCTGTATTACCTGTATAGAAATAATCTGAACTTAAAGTATAGACATCATTAGTTAAACTTGCCAGTTTACTGGTATTGGTAGAAAAATTCACACTCGATGTCCAATCGAAATCTTTTGTTCTAACAGCATTTACATTAACTAAAACCTCAAGTCCTTTGTTTTCAAGCTCGCCCACATTTGCACGTGTAGTTCCATATAAATTTGGAGGTGTTGGAACCGAATAATCATACAAAAGGTCTTTAATATTACGCTTATAATAATCAACAGAACCGGTTACAAAACTTTTGAAAAGTTCAAAATCCAAACCTAAATTAGTTTCATGCTTTTCTTCCCATTTCAAATGTGGGTTTTCATTTTGTGATGGAGTTAACGTTCTTATCCATTCTCCATTATAATAGAAACTTGGACCATATCCTAACAACGCAACAGCGCCAAATCCGTTAGGATTAGGTGTACCTGTAACACCATAACCAGCCCTTAGTTTAAGTTCATTTACAAACTTTACATTTTTCATGAAATCTTCCTGAGAGATTCTCCATCCGGCAGAAACGGCCGGAAAAGTTCCCCAGGGCTTATCAGTTTTATAAAGCTGACTTGCTGCTTCGTGTCGAACACTCAATTGTAATAAGTATCGATTATTAAAGGCATAATTAAGTCTTCCAAAGAAACTAATAAGATTCGTTTTTGCAGTATTACCACCAATATTAGCAAAAGTACTTCCGTTCTTGATTCCCAGTCCTAGGCCAATATTGTTATAACCAAAAATATCGGTTTGAAAATCATTATTAGTCATCCAATAATCACGGAAAAAATTATCCTGATAACTGTAACCTCCTAATATAGTAAAATCATGATTATCAATTTTCTTAGCATATTGAGCCGTCAATTCCACCAATCTGTCCTGAGTTTCTCTGGTTCCATTAGAAGCAAATCCATTTACACCTCCTCTTGTATTTGAAATA
>Ga0308158_10004001_pt1 | contig 12626 bp, 15 predicted proteins | sample PhyBR2_FD_201038 | JGI IMG/M metagenome (GOLD analysis project Ga0308158, IMG submission 201038) | Phyllosphere microbial communities from UC Gill Tract Community Farm, Albany, California, United States - DLSLB.R2 | ecosystem: Host-associated > Plants > Phyllosphere > Unclassified | place: USA...
TTGATTCCTAGAAAGGAGAACTACTTTTTACCAATTATTATTAATCTCAATATAGCTTACTATGTGCTTTTAGCTTTATTTGGAATTGATATATTTTCACCGCGTACAGAAGATTTAGTTCGCTTTGGAGCGATAAATAGTGTGAAAATTGCAAATGGAGAAATATGGCGCTTTGTAACAGCAATGTTTATGCACGGTGGTTTACAGCATATAGTTTATAATATGATAATACTAGCTTTCGCAGGTCTATTTGCAAAAGAAATTTTTGGAGAAAAAAAATTGGCTATGATTTATTTCATCTCCGGATTGTTATCTTTTCTTGTGACTTTGCTCTTTCATAATGGGTATATAGGAGTGGGAGCATCCGGAGCAATATTTGGAATAATTGGTTCTTTATTTGGAGCAGGTTTGGTAGATGGTTACAAGGAAAATAAAACAGTAATATTTATTACATTTGGATATTTGTTAATAAATGTTTTATTTGGATTTATTACAAATTCTGATAATGTTGCCCACGTTTCTGGCTTTTTGATTGGTGCGCTGATTTCTTGGATTTTCATTTTGTTTAAAAGATGATTTACCTTCACATTCCTTTCTGCAAACAAAAATGCAGCTATTGTAACTTTCATTTTTCAACTTCTTTTAGTTTGAAAGATGAGATGCTGTCCGCTATTAAAAAAGAAATCAGGCTCAGACATAACGAACTTGAAAATAGATCCTTAAAATCCCTTTATTTTGGAGGAGGAACGCCTTCTGTTTTGAGTGTTGATGAAATCAAATCTTTGATTGATGAGATTCAGAAATATTTCACTTTTGATGAAAATATTGAAATTACTTTAGAATCCAACCCAGACGACCTTAATAAAAATTTTCTCAAAGAATTATCCAATACAGAAATCAATCGTCTATCAATCGGAACGCAGAGTTTTTTTGATGAAGATCTGAAATTGATGAATCGTGCTCATAATGCTTCCGAAGCTGAAAGTTCGATTAAAAGAGCTCAGGATTTCGGTTTGGAAAATATCAGCATCGATTTGATTTACGGTTCGCCAACTTCCAACTTCGAAATATGGAAAGAAAATCTCAATAAAACGATTGAACTGCAGGTTCCGCACGTTTCGTCTTATGCTTTAACGGTTGAACCAAAAACTGCTTTGGAAAAATGGATTGAGAATGGGAAAGTGAGTTCTCCTGAAGAAGCAGAACAGAATCAGGAATTCTATTATATGAAAGATTTCTTAAAAGATAATGGATTCGACCATTATGAGATTTCAAACTTTGGAAAACCTGGATTTCATTCCAGACACAATTCTGCTTATTGGAAATCCGAGCCTTATCTGGGGATTGGCCCGTCTGCGCATTCTTACAATGGCAATCTCGAAAGAAGCTGGAATGTTGCCAATAATTCGCTTTATATCAAAAATATCAACCAGGATATTCTTCCAAAAGAAACCGAAATCCTCTCTGAAAAAGACCGATTCAACGAATTGATGATGATTGGCCTTAGAACAACTTGGGGTGTTGATTTGGAAAAAATCAATCAAAATTTTTCTTCAGAAATAATCGATTATCTTAATCAAGAAATTAAACCTAAATTGGAATCCGGAATTTTAATAATCGAAGAAAATTACCTCAAAATTCCTGAAACACATTGGTTTTTAGCAGACGGAATTGCTAGTGATTTGTTTATCATTTAAACACATCGACAAACTCAGGCTGACAATACTAAGAATTAGTATTAGAGTTGTCACATTGAGCCTGTCGAAATGTTTTTCGGAATAAAAATTTCACTACTTTTGTAAAGCTAAATATTTGCTGAGTTTTACGCCTTTGCGAATCTAAAAACATTGCAATTGTCAAAAAAACTTTGCGAACTTTGCGGTCAAAATAACAGATAAAGATTATCTCTTGAAAAAGAAAAAAGCCGACTATACTCATCTTTCAGCCAATCAGCCCATCGGGATTTTTGATTCCGGCGTTGGCGGATTAACAGTTGCGAAAGAAATCAAAAGATTGTTGCCGAACGAAGATTTGATTTATTTTGGTGATACAAAACATCTTCCTTACGGTGAAAAATCCCGTGAGGCCATCGTCGGTTATTCAACAAAAATTACCGATTTTCTGCTTGAGCAAAATTGTAAAGCGATTGTAATTGCTTGTAATACGGCTACAGCCAATGCTTTGCAGGAAGTTCAGGAATTAGTTGCGGACAGAGTTCCAGTGATTGATGTGATCAATCCTGTGGCTGAAAAAGTATCTTACGAAATTCATAACAACGTTGGTGTAATTGCCACTAAAGCAACCGTGAATTCCGGACTTTATAAAAAATCAATCCGAAAACATAACAAGTTCATCAAGGTTGACGAATTGGCAACGCCACTTTTGGTCCCGGCAATCGAAGAAGGTTTCAAAAATCATCCAATCACACATTCGATTATTTATAATTATTTGAGTAATAGTAAATTAAAGAATATCGAAACTTTGATTCTTGGCTGTACACATTATCCGCTTTTGATTGACGAAATCAAGCAGTATTATGGAAACCGTGTCCGCGTCATAGATTCTCCGAATATTGTTGCCAATCAATTGAAAATGATTTTGGATAAACATCATCTTCTGAATGAAGAAAATCATCAATCAACTTATGAATTCTTCTTATCGGATATCACCAAAAATTTCGAAAAAATTTCGAAAAAATTCTTTGGAAAATCGATAGACCTGGAATTGAAAGTTCTTTAACATTTAAACCACATAGACAAATAGTTTTTACGTAATAAAATTTTGAGGGACAAATAGTAATTTGCTATTTGCCCTTTATTATTTTAATTTTCAGCTTAATTTTCTATGTGCCTATGTGGTCAAACAACTAGAAATTCTCATTTCTGAAAATACTTTTGATTTCATCAATCTCATTTTGAACCATATTTTTCGTTCGTTCACCAAAGTGTAATGTATTTTCGATTTTGTTGTTGCCTTCCCAGGTTATCTCGATTCCGCCATTTGCAATTTCTTTTTTACAAAGAAAATCAGGAACAATTGAGAAACCCGAATTTCCACTTAAACAACGCACGATTGAGCAAATATTTGGGACGATATAATTCGGTTTGAAGTCTGGATGTCGGTTAAAATTGGCTTTCCAGAAGTTATTCAGATGTTCCATATCCGCTGCTGTGCTGTACCATATCTGCTGTTTTAACCAGTTTTCGGCTTCTTCGATCTTATTGGTTTTAATTAATTTTTTGAATTCCGAAGTATCAGTTCCCGTTCCATTGATCAAAACAATTTTTTCTTTGGAAAAAGCTTCAAAGCTCAGGTTCTTAAGATTGGTTTTTCTTGGTGTAATAATCAGATCCAATAAACCACTATCCAAATCCGAAAACATCTGTTCATACATTCCAAAACGGATGATCACATTGAAATCAAATGTCGGAATATGCTTTTCCAACGTGAATTGAAAAGTTTCAAAACACATCCCAACGCTTACAGTTGGACGTTCAGTTTTCGTAGTTTTATGAAACGTTTGTTCGGCAGTTTCTAGCTTTAAAAGTGGTTCCAGCGTGAAATTGTAAAGAATCTTTGCTTTTTCCGTCGGAATTAATTTCTTAGAAATCCTTTCGAACAAAGAATAACCAACATAGGCTTCCAACGAGCCGATATGAAGGCTCACGCCAGGCTGAGAAATATACAATTCCTTCGCCGCCTTGGTGTAAGATTGAGTTTCATAGACACTTTTAAAAGTCCTGAGCCATTCCAGATTTATCATTTTGTATTATAATTATGATGCAAATATATAATTTATATTATTTTTATAATTGATTTTTCTGTCGGAACTTTGCATCATTAAATTATTAAATAGAAAATTCAATGAAAAAAATATTTGTAATCAACGGTGGACAAACGTTCGCACATTCCGGTGGAGCTTTTAACAAAACGATTACCAATTGGACAAAAGATGTTTTGGAAAGCATTAATTTCGAAATTAGAGTAAGTAATGTGAATGAGGAATTTGATGCAGTTCAGGAAGCCGAGAATTTCAAATGGGCAGATATTGTGGTTTACCATTTTCCAGTCTGGTGGTTTCAGGTTCCGAATCGTTTGAAATTTTACATCGATGAAGTTTTCACGGCTGGCCACAATAATGGAATCTATAAAAGCGACGGACGTTCCCGAGTGAATCCGGCGATTAATTACGGAACCGGCGGTTTGATGCACGGTAAAAAATATTTTGTAACCACAAGTTGGAATGCGCCGGAAACTGCGTTTACTCTGGAAGGTGAATTTTTCAACCAGCATTCTGTAGATGAAGGGGTTTTGTTCGGTTTTCACAGGATGAACGCCTTCACAGGAATGACACTTTTAGGAAGCTTCCATTTCCACGATATGGAGAAGGCAGCTACTAAAGAAAGAATTGATAATTATGAAATTGAGTATAAAAATTATCTGAAAAATGCCTTGGAAACTGAAGAATTGAAAGTGTTGAATTAATTAAATAAAATCAAAATGTCAATCTATTTAACAGCGATTTTGAAATCGAAAAAAGATAAAATTCAGGATTTGAAATCAATTCTTGATAATATGGTTCTGAATACAAGAAAGGAAGAGGCTTGCGAAAAGTATGAATTACAGCAAAGTCTGGATGACAAAACAGTTTTCATATTTCACGAGATCTGGAAAAGCAAAGATGGTTTGGATGCTCACAATCAGCAATCTTATATCAAAGAGTTTGTAGAAAAAGCGCCAGATTTATTAGAAAATCCAGCTGAGATTTATCTTGCGAAATTAGTTTAAAATAAAAACGCCACGATTAATCGGGGCGTTTTTTTATAACAAAATAGTTTTATTGATATTGATATCTTCTAAAAATCGATTATCGTGAGAAACCACAATCAAAGTTCCTTCGTAATCGTTGATTGCGGATGTCAGAATTTCAATATTTTGGATGTCCAGATTATTGGTTGGTTCGTCCAGGATTATCATATCCGGTGAAATATTTTGAATGGAAAGACAACAGAGTAGAAGCTTCAGTTTTTCACCTCCGCTTAAGAATTCACATTTCTTGTCCCAATAGTTTTTCCAGAAAAGAAAACGTGCTAAAATGGTTTTAATCTCGTGTTCTTCAAGGTTTTTTAAATTGAATTGCTGAGCTTGTTCATAAACCGAAAGTTTATTATCAACCAACGAATATTCCTGGTCGATGTAAATCGTTTTCTTTTCAGCCAGATAAATCTCACCAAAAGCTGACTTGATTTCTCCCAAAATCATTTTAATCAAAGTTGTTTTTCCAGAACCATTATCACCTTTTATTGCAATTCTTTCTCCACTAACAATTTGAAAGTCGAGATTATCTTTCCAAAGATTTTCTTGATGATAATTGAAATTAATTTGTTCGGCTTTGACCAAGATTTTCCCTTTATGAAGCTGAGAATTATCGAAATTTATTTTCATTTTATCGGTTCCGGAAAGATTATCTTTCAGGTTGTGAAGATTTTCTCTGATATTATCGATCTTTTCAGAATGAACAGATTTCAGTTTTGAGGTGCTGTTTTCCGCTTTGTTGCGAAGTGTGTTCATCATAATTCTGGATACACCCGATTTTTCCTGCTTTCCTTTTCCTCGGGAATCTAGTTTGTTTTGTCTTTCAATCGTTTCACGCTCTTTTTCTTTGGCTTTTTTCAGTTCTTTTTCTTGGTTTTGAATATTCTGTTCAAGTGCATTTTGTTCGATTTTTTTCTGTTCAGAATAGAAATCATAATTTCCACCATAAACTGAAATTCCATTTTTATTAAGTTCGCAAGTTTTGTTTAAAAGATTAAGCAAAGTCCTATCGTGACTTACAATCAAAAGACTTTTTGAAGTTGATTTGATAAAATCATAAAGCAAATTTCTACTTATCAAATCCAGATGATTTGTTGGTTCATCCATCAAAATGAAATCCGGTTGATGAATCATCATTCCAGCAAGAAATAATTTGGTTTTTTGTCCGCCACTTAGATTTTCCAATTTCAGATTCAAATCAAAATCGGATAGATTCCAATATGTGAAAGCTTCTTTAATTCTGTCTTCAATCGTCCAATCATCGTTTAAGATTTCCATATTATCTTCGGTGACAGAACCGTTTAGAATTTCCTTTAAAGCATTCAGTTTTTTATCGATTCCTAAAGCTTCAGCAATATTCAAATGATTATATTGACCGAAAATTTGCGGAATATAATAGATGTTAGAATCTGATTTAATCGTTCCTGATTTTGGTTTTAATTCGCCGGCGATTATTTTAAGTAAAGTCGATTTTCCGGAACCATTATTTCCGATTAAAGCTATTTTTTCCTGAGAATTAAGGGTAAAGTTGATGTCCGAAAAAAGAACATCTTTATTGGGATGTTGATAAGATATATCTTGTAAAATTAACATAATTTCTTTTTTAAGATGAACAATAACAAACGAGTTGGTCTGCAGAAGATTGCCTGAAAAGAAATTAAATTTTACATTATAATCTTTAGAATTTTATTTCTGCAAAGTTAGAAATTATTTTTAAAATCAAAAAAACCTTGAATTTTCAAGGCTTTTTGTTATTAAATCACATCCAGAATTTCTTCAAAATTCAATCTAGATTTTGCTTTGAGCTTCGGTTGATTGAAATCATTTTCATCTCTCACGCCAATCGCGACTGCGAATAACGTTGTGTATTTTTCATTATTCAGAATAGCATCATATTTTGCAATTTCAATTCCTTCCATTGGCGTAGAATCGATTTCCATTTGTGCACAAGCGCTCAACAAAACACCTAAAGCAAGATAAACCTGATGCGACATCCAGCTTTTTATATATTCTTCGCCGTGTGGTTTTATCATTTTGTTGTAATATTCTATAGAACCTTCGGGTAAATTCCTTTCAATTTGTTTTTCAAAATCTTCCGCATTTTTCAATACTTGAAAAACGACTAAAAGCTGGCTGTCATTAATTTTTTCTTTGTTGAAATAAGAAACTTCAGCAAATTCTGACTTAGCTTTTGAAGCTTCTACAAAAGTAAATTTCCAAGGCTGACTGTTGATTGAAGAAGGACTCAGATGTAAAATCGATTTCAGTTGTTCTTTAATTTCACTGTTAAGTTTTCCTTCAGAATTATACTTTTTTACAGTGTATCTTTTCTGCATTTTGGTAAGAAATGTTTCCATAATTTTATACTATCAATTTTATAGTTGCAAAAATAAATAGTGTTTATTAACTTTGCAATAACGGTCAATAATGATAGTATATGTTTTTAATCGATAATAAAAAATTTCCTTGCGGAACAAGCGTTACAATGCGTTTTATAGGAGGAAAATGGAAAGCTGTGATTCTCATTCATCTTGCAAAGGGAACGAAACGTTATAATGAAATCAGGAAAGAAATCCCGACAATCACGGAAAGAACCTTGAGTCTGCAGTTGAAACAACTGGAAGATGACGGAATTATCGAGCGGAAAGTTTACGCGCAAAAACCACCGCTAATGGTAGAATATTCTTTGACAGAATTTGGAAAAACTTTGATTCCTGTCCTGCGTTCGATTTGTGATTGGGGAAATGAAGCGATAAAAGATTCGGATAAAATTTTGGTTCAGAACTGATTATAATCCGATTTTCTTCATAACGGTATTCAACTTTTGCTTCCATTCTACGGGTTTTGTGGAATAACCGGAAGATGCGATGGCTACAAACCATTCGTTGTGATTTTGCGAACCTTTTAGATTTTTATAGAATTTTCTTTTCGAAATCCATTCACAAAAGGCACGATAAGAAGCTTTGGAATCGGTGAAACTTTTGAATCTGGAACTATTGATGTCGTTTTTTCCTGTCATTCCAAAATGGTTGTTCAGGACTTTGCAAGCCGAACTCGTACCACCGCCAGTTTCCATAAAAGCAATTGAAAGAATAACCGAAGTTGGAATCCCAAATTCCTGAGAAAGCTCCGTTGCAAAAGGTTTGTATTGATTAACGTAAGAATTCTGAGCAGAGATTTTCAGACCGAAAAACATTACGAAAACCATTAATAATCTGATGTTGAGATTCCTCATTTTACAATCAATTTTATTCAGAAACTGCTTCAGCTTCGAAGAAAGAAAAATTAATATTTCCGTATTTTCTGCTGTCTTTCAGATTGGGGTGTGGATATTTTTGTCTGCTTTGATGTTCTAGAATGAAAACACCATTTGGTTTCAATAATCCATTATTTAAAACCAAGTCAATCAGTTCTTTATATTTAGTTTCGTCTGTTTCAAAGGGCGCATCTGCGAAAATAATATCATATTTTTTCTCGTGATTTCTTTTCCTTTTTAGCCAATCGAAGACATCTGCCCGTTGAACATTCACCTGTAATCCCATGTCCAAATCATTGGCTGTGGAATTGATGAATCCGGCGTGTTTTGGATTCAGTTCGATCGATGTGATGTCCTGACAATCGCGTGAAGCAAATTCCAAAGTAATGGAACCAATTCCGGCAAACAAATCCAAAACGGAACAAAATTCCAGATCAAATCGGTTTTCAATCATACTGAAAAGCGCTTCTTTTGCGAAGTCAGTTGTCGGTCTTACATCGAAATTTTTTGGCGCCGCGATTTTCTTGGCTTTCCATTTTCCGGATATGATTCGGTACATAATTGATAGTTGATAAATGATAATTCTCTAATTTCTTAGAGTTTAAATTTTTTCTTGCCTTAACTCAAAACGAAATTCTTCTTATGCAAATTGTCGAAAATGATTTTCAGATTTGGGACGAATTTCTGCATTTCCGAGATGAAGGTTTCGTTTTCAGTTGTTTCTCCATAAATATAAAAGTAAGTTTCAGAAATTCCGAAATCAATTTTACTCAATGTAAACATTATGAAGTATAGAAAATCCACTTCCGAAGCTGCGTCAAGGTTATTGTAAAGAATAACTTTTTTGTTTTCAATAGCGAAAAATTCTGCTTGCTGATGATAAAGATTGACGTGGATTTCTTTTCGATTTTTTACATTCAAAGAATTCAGAAACTTTTCACCTGAAAAATTGAAGTGAACCGGAACTTCCAACTGTTTTATTTTTGTGTAAAATTCTTTAGGAAAGCTATAATAAAACTGAATCCCAAATTTCTTATTCACAGAAAGCATCAGCTCTTCCGCATCTTTTCTGACATCGGCGTTGTACGAGATCAAATCATAGCCCAAATCGTGCTGGTCAAAACCTTCTTCCACAATCGAAAAATGATTGATGGAAGAAATAACAGAGATTTCAGAAAACTTCTCAGAAGCCAAGATCTCATTCAGTTTCTCTTCCACCAGATTTTTTGGCGTTTCTTCATCTTTCAGCCAGATCTTTTCTTCCAAGACCTTTTTGGATCTAGAAATCTGCCACTGCAAACCATCTTTCGTAAAAAGCAAGGATAATTTCCTCATATTTTTTGTTCTGATATTTAATAGTTTTCAGTAAAATCTGAAAAACTGAGATTTGCAAAGTTAAAAAATTAAAACTTTACTATTTCACTCTCGGTCAATTCTTATATTATGGTTATCTTCGCAGTTAATTTGATTTATTCTAAGGATGAACAAGATATCATTTTTCTTAATATTACTAGTTTCTCAATTGAGTTTTTCTCAACAGACCATCAAATTTGAAGATTCTGATTTTGCAACTATTCTAGCTAAAGCTAAGGCTGAAAAAAAATTGGTTTTTCTGGATGCTTATGCAGCTTGGTGCGGACCGTGTAAGTTAATGGAGAAAAACGTTTTTACAGACAAGAACGTTGCAGACTATTATAACAAAAACTTCATCAATGCCCATTTCGATATGGAAAAAGGCGAAGGTCCAAGTCTGGCTTCAAAATACGGAATCAGAAGTTACCCAACTTTATTATTTTTAAATGGAGAAGGCGAAATTGTAGGCAAAGAATTGGGTTATATCAAAACAGAAGAATTCCTGGCATTAGGAAAAAAGAATAACAATCCAAGTCTGGTCAATACAAATCTAAAAGATGAATTTCTAAAAGGAAAATTAGACCAAGCAGGTTTATTGAACTTTATTAATCTTTACGCAAGCAAAGACCCCGTTTTAGCAAAGCAAGCCTCCGAAAAATATTTTGCCAATAAAAAAAACAAAGAGTTTTCTGGCGAAGAAGTCAACGCACTTCTGAATTTTACTCAATCTGTAGACGATGCCAATTATAAAGTTTTCACAGCAAATAGATCTGAGATCACAAAGCTTCTTCCAGAGAATAATTATAAGCAGTTTGACAATTATCTTAAATTGATGAAATTGGTGACATCAGCAACAGACGAAAAAACAAAAACAATCGATGATGCAAAGATCCTTAAAGAAGGAGAAGGTTTGTTCCCAAAAGAAGAACTGACAAAAAGTTTGAATCTTTACAAGTTGAATTATTATTCGGCTCACGATAATTTTCCAGCTTACGAAAAGACAGCCTTAGAATATTATAAGAATCCGGATGAGTTCAATAATAATGAGTTGTTGGCAGCTGCAAGTACAATCAGTGAACAATCAAAAGATATCAAATCTCTTCAAGCCGCGGCGCGTTGGACAGAGAAAGTGGTAATGTCTTCAGAAAACTTTGATTCTACAAGCATTTTGGCAACATTATATGACAAATTAGGAAAAAAAGAAGAAGCTAAAATGTTTGCAGGAATGGCAGCCAATTTCGCAAAAGAAGAAAACAGAGATGCCACAAAAATGAACGAAATACTGAACAAAAAATAATGATGAAAAAACTTTTGTTGCTGAGTTTTATTGGCATTATCACTTACGGCTTTTCGCAAAAAAATGAAACTTATATCAAAGCCAATGCTTTATTCCTTCCAGTAGGAATGCTGAATGTAGGCGTAGAACACGGCTTCTCAGATCATATCACAGGACAGGCAGATTTATTTATTTCTCCCTGGAAATCATTCGCAGGAAAACACGCACAAGTTTATATGTTGGGGTTCAATGGAAGATATTATTTTAATGAAGCTTTCAAAAAATTCTATGTTGGCGTTGATTTTTCATTGGCGAGATTCAATATCCAAAAGTGGGGATATTGGAATGATAATTTTTATGTTCACAAAAATGGAGTGGTGACGCCTTATATTAATTCTAATTTATATCAAAGAGGATATTCATTTATGTTAGGCGGATTAGCTGGTTACCAATTTACTTTGGGCGAAAGATGGAACCTTGATCTATATCTTGGTCTTGGGACGATGCAAAGTTTTTACAAAGGATATGACAAGTTGAGCGGTGACCGCTACGATACAGAAGGAGATTCTATGGGTAGAGAAACGAACAGGAGTGGTGAGTTGCTTCCTTACAAAGGTGGGATAATGATTTCTTATAAACTTTAAAGATGAATTTCAAAAATCCAAAATATATACTGATTGCAGTTATTACTTTCATCATTATTTTTCTGATGAATTATATTGGAAATGATTCGCCAGATAAACTTTCGAGAGCTTTGTTAACTGCTTTTTCTGCAGTAATAGGTCTAGGAATTGGAATGTGGATTTACAGCAAACGCGACAAAAACGACGAACGTAATAATTTTGATTAATTAAACTGATTTTTATGCAGATCGATCTACAATCTGGTAAAAAAATATATTTCGCTTCCGACCAACATTTCGGAGTTCCTGATTTGCAACAAAGCCGAATTAGGGAAGAGAGATTTATCCGTTGGTTGGATCAAATCAAAAGAGATGTACAAATTCTTTTCTTGATGGGCGACCTTTTTGATTTTTGGCACGAGTGGAAATATGTTGTCCCCAAAGGCTATATCAGGGTTTTAGGAAAAATTGCCGAGTTGAAAGATTCTGGAATCGACATTTATTTTTTCGTTGGTAATCACGATTTGTGGATGAAAAATTATTTCGAAGTTGAATTGGGAATTCCTGTTTTCTTCGAAAAAAGATATTATGAAATTAATGGTAAGCAATTTCTTTTAGCGCACGGCGATGGACTTGGGCCTGGTGACAAAGGTTACAAAAGAATGAAAAAAGTCTTTACCAATCCTCTTGCTCAATGGGCTTTCAGATGGTTACATCCAGATATCGCAATGAAAATTGCCAACTATATGTCGCAGAAAAATAAGATGATCTCTGGTGTTGAAGATCAAAAGTTTTTAGGTGAAGATAAAGAGTTTTTGATTCTCTATTCAAAAGAAAAACTGAAGACAGAGAAAATTGATTATTTTGTCTACGGCCACCGTCATCTTCCTTTAATTTTTGATTTGGATAAAGGAGCAAAGTATATCAATCTTGGAGATTGGATTTCTTATTTCACTTATGGCGTTTTTGATGGAGAAAATTTTGAATTAAATTCATTCAAATCTTAAAAACAAGTTGCGAAGCAACAAAATGTTGGTAGAAAAAGAGTAATAATGATAAAAAGCGACGAAGTCGCGACATCTTGGTAAAAATGAAGCAGAATATTTTTGATATTAAAACAGAAGAAGACTTCCGATTAGCTTCCGTGGAAACTTTTTTATATCAATATGAGAATGTACAAGTTTATAGGAAATTTGTTGATTATTTGAACATCAATCCTTCATCAATTCATCAAGTTTCCGATATTCCATTTCTACCGATTGAGATGTTTAAAAATCATTTGGTTTTGGATGAAAATTCTAAAG
>Ga0308158_10004002_pt1 | contig 12625 bp, 13 predicted proteins | sample PhyBR2_FD_201038 | JGI IMG/M metagenome (GOLD analysis project Ga0308158, IMG submission 201038) | Phyllosphere microbial communities from UC Gill Tract Community Farm, Albany, California, United States - DLSLB.R2 | ecosystem: Host-associated > Plants > Phyllosphere > Unclassified | place: USA...
GCCTTCACATCGAAGTAGTCGACCGTGCGTGCAGGCTGGCCCCATTGCTCGTCTGCGACCGCACCATAGGCCATCGCGGCCACACGTTTTGGCTGGTCGTAGCCGGCCACCGACAAGGGACCGTTGAGGGCCGTCTCGTTGCGATGGAAGATCGCGCCCACCTCGAAGATACGCACGCGGTTGGTCTTGCGGTTCAGGTTGTAGCGCACGTTGGCGATCAGGCTGCCGATCAGCGACGAGCGCATCACGCTCATCTGGCTGGCAATCGGATTTTGCAGCTTGATCGGATTGCTGTTGCCCGAAAAATCGCGCTCCCACGCCGCATCGACAAAGCTCATATTGACCACTTCCTGGTAACCGAGGTCAGCCAGCTCATGGCGCACGGCAAACAGCGAACGCGTGTTTTCCGCAGCGATCTGCATGACGTTGGCCGCCACTGGCGCCAGCGCCGGAATGTTTTCAAAGCCGTAGACGCGCGCCACTTCCTCGATCAGGTCTTCCTCGATCTCGATATCGAAACGATAGCTGGGTGACGTCACCGAAAACACGCCGTCGGCCTGCACGAACGGCAGCGCCAGGCGCGTGAAGATATCGGCTACGACCTCGTCGGTCAACGGCACGCCGATGACTTTCTGCGCGCGCGCCGTGCGCATGGTGACAGCCTTGCGCTGCGGCAGATTGACCACATGGTCGTCAACCGGGCCGACGGTGGTTGCTGGCGTGCCGCAGATTTCCACGATCAGCGCGGTAATGCGCTCGATATGCTCGACATTGGTGGCAAAGTCGACACCACGCTCGAAACGGTGCGCCGCATCGGTCGAAAAATTGAGGCGGCGCGCACGGCCCTGGATGGCGTTCGGCCACCAGAAAGCCGCTTCCAGGTAGATGCTGTCGGTGTCGTCGGACACCGAGCTGGCATCGCCGCCCATGATGCCGGCCAGCGATTCGATTTCCTGCTCGTCGGCAATAACGCCAATCCAGTCATCGACCGCCACGGTATTGCCGTTCAACAGCTTGACCGACTCGCCTGCCTTGCCCCAGCGGATGTCGAGGCCGCCATGGATCTTGGCCAGGTCAAACACATGGCTAGGACGGCCCAGCTCGAGCATCACGTAATTGGAAATATCAACCAGTGCCGACAGCGGACGCTGGCCGCTGCGCTCCAGGCGCTGCTTCATCCAGTCCGGCGTGGCGGCGCGTGGGTTCAGGCCGCGGATCACACGGCCGGTAAAGCGGCCGCACAGATCCGGCGCGCTGACCTTGACCGGCAGCACTTCGTCGCTCGACACCGGTACGGCTGCGAACTGCGGCGCATTGAGCGGCACGCCGGTCAGCGCCGACACTTCACGCGCCACGCCCAGCACCGACAGGCAGTCCGCCTTGTTCGGGGTCAGCTTGATGGTGAATTTGAGGTCGTTGAGCGCGTAGTAGTCGCGGAAGTTCTGGCCGATCGGCGCGTCGTCGGGCAGCTCCATCAGGCCGGCGTTTTCTTCCGACAGCTTCAGTTCGCGTGCCGAGCACAGCATGCCTTGCGACTCGACGCCGCGCAGCTGGCCGACCTTGATGACAAACGGCTTGCCGTCGGCGCCAGGGGGCAGCACGGCGCCAGCCATGGCGCAGGCCACGCGCAGGCCCGGGCGCACGTTCGGCGCGCCGCAGACGATATTGAGCATGGTGCCGGTACCGACATCGACCTTGCATACATTCAGGCGGTCGGCGTTCGGGTGTTTCTCCATTTCCAGTACCAGGCCCACCACCACGTTCGAGAATGGCGGCGCTACCGGATCAACGTCTTCCACTTCGAGACCGGACATGGTCAGCAGATGGGACAGTTCGTCCGAAGTCATCTTCGGATCGACCATGGTACGGAGCCAGTTTTCGGAAAATTGCATATTCAAGCCTTCAAAAGATCAACGATAACGGCGCGAGCACAAAGGCGCTCAAGCGCCGTAAATCAAACGGGACAATGCTTCAATTGAACTGCTTCAGGAAGCGCAGATCGCCTTCATAGAACAGGCGCAGGTCATTGATGCCGTAACGCAGCATCGTCAGGCGTTCCAGGCCCGAGCCGAACGCAAAGCCGATGAACTTTTCAGGATCGAGGCCGAAGTTTTTCACCACCGTCGGGTGTACCTGGCCGGCGCCCGACACTTCCAGCCAGCGGCCCTTCAGCGGACCGGAACCGAAAGCGATGTCGATCTCGGCCGAAGGCTCCGTAAACGGGAAGTACGACGGACGGAAACGCACCTGCAGGTCGTCGGTTTCAAAGAAGGCCTTGACGAAGTTCAGGTACACGCCCTTCAGATCGGCAAAGCTGATGTCTTCGGCGATCCACAGGCCTTCGACCTGGTGAAACATCGGCGAATGGGTGGCATCGCTGTCGACGCGGTAGGTACGGCCCGGCGCGATCACCTTGATTGGCGGCGTATGCGTGCGGGCATAGCGCACCTGCATCGGGCTGGTGTGCGTGCGCAGCAGCAATGGCTTGCCGTCGGTGTCGTTGCCGTCGATATAGAAAGTGTCCTGCATCGAACGCGCAGGATGGTTCTCCGGGCTGTTCAGTGCAGTAAAGTTGGTCCAGTCGGTTTCGATTTCGGGGCCGTCGGCCACGTCAAAACCGATCGAGCGGAAAATTTCTTCGACCCGTTCCCAGCTGCGCATCACCGGATGGATGCCGCCCGGCATGCGGCCACGGCCGGGCAGGGTCACATCGATCGCTTCGGCGTTCAGGCGGCCTTGCATCTGGGCGTCGGCCAGCGCATCACGGCGCGCGGTCAGCGCGTCTTCGATCTGCACTTTGGCGGCGTTGATCAGGGCGCCCTGCGCCTTGCGCGCGTCAGGGTCGAGCTTGCCCAGACCCTTCATCATTTCAGTAATCTGGCCAGTCTTGCCCAGGTAGCGGGCTTTGGCGTTTTCAAGTGCGGCAGCATCTGCGGCGGCGATAAAGTCAGCCTGGGCCGAGACAACGAGTTCTTCTAGGGAGTTCATGCGGCTTTTCCTGTTTGGAAATCTATCCGGGACTGAGAGCCCAACTATCAAAAACGGAAACGGGGCACGAGGTATAAACCCCTGCCCCGCTCTTTTTAACGCTATCGCGAAGATAGCGTTGTGCAATGACCGTGCTTACGCAGCGATTTTTGCTTTAACTGCGTTGACAATCGCAGCGAATGCTGGCTTGTCCATCACAGCCATATCGGCCAGGACTTTACGGTCCAGTTCGATATTTGCTTTTTTCAGGCCGTTCATGAATACGCTGTACGTTACGCCATGCTCACGGGAAGCAGCGTTGATACGGGCGATCCACAGGCGGCGGAAAACGCGTTTCTTGTTGCGGCGATCGCGGTATGCGTATTGGCCAGCGCGCATAACTGCTTGCTTGGCAACACGGTATACACGGCTGCGGCGACCACGGTAGCCTTTAGCTTGAACAAGAATCTTCTTATGACGGGCACGAGCTGTAACCCCACGTTTTACTCTAGGCATAGTAACTCCTTAAATTGAGTGTGAGATTAAGCAGTCGGCATCATACGCAGTACGGACGTCACGTCCGAAGCGTTGATGTTGCGGGTACCGCGCAGCTGACGTTTGTTTTTGGTGGTTTTCTTGGTCAGGATGTGGCGTTTGAACGCTTGACCCGACTTAACAGTACCACCTGGACGCACGCGAAAACGTTTTTTCGCGGAGCTTTTGGTCTTCATTTTAGGCATAGCAATCTGTCCTCTTACGGACAGCTCCATTTATAACAGGATTGCAGGTGGCAACACGACGTCGCGCTTAGATGCCTGCTTTCACATGTTGTGCAGCGGATGCGAGTCCACTACAGTTTCGAGCGGCCCGTCCATTGCTGGACGGGCCGCTCAAATTTTTCCGGGACAACTTGCTGCACCAACACTGGCGCAAACACCTGCCGTCCACAGAGAACCGCTATTGTAACTTACTTTTTCTTCTTCGGCGACAGAACCATGATCATCTGACGGCCTTCCATCTTTGGAAACTGCTCAACCTGGCCATGTGGCTCCAGATCGGCCTTCAGACGTTCCAGCATACGGAAGCCAATATCCTGGTGCGCCATCTCACGGCCGCGGAAACGCAGCGTGATTTTGGTTTTATCGCCATCTTCAAGAAACTTGATGAGATTGCGCAGCTTGATATTGTAGTCACCATCATCAGTACCCGGACGGAATTTGACTTCCTTCACGAGTATGATCTTTTGCTTCAATTTCGCTTCGTGAGCCTTTTTCTGCTCCGAATACTTGAATTTGCCGTAGTCCATCAAACGGCATACCGGTGGCTGCGCGGTTGGCGCAATTTCCACCAGGTCGACGTTAGCCTCTTCCGCCAGGCGGAAGGCTTCGGCCAAACTCACGATACCGAGTGGCTCGTTATCGACCCCGCTTAAACGCATTTCAGGGGCAGTGATTTCGCCATTGATGCGATGTGACTTGTCAGTAGCTATTGTAATTTCCTTTAAAAATCTGATAAGACGGTCGTGCTGCGAGTTTCCTCGTCAGGCCTTGGTGTCGACTTCATGTTTGAGTCGCTCGATCAGGGCATCGACGGACATGACGCCCAAGTCGACATTGCCCCGCGCCCGCACGGCCACGGTATTGGCATCCCGCTCTTTATCCCCGATGACCAGGATATACGGCATTTTTTGAACGGAATGTTCACGTATTTTATAGGTAATCTTCTCGTTGCGCAAATCAGCCTGTACGCGCAGCCCCGCTTTGCGCAGTTTTGTTGTTACTTGCTGCACATAATCGGCCTGCGCGTCGGAGATATTGAGCACCGACACTTGCATCGGCGACAGCCACAAGGGCATCGCACCGGCATAGTGTTCGATCAGGATGCCGATAAAACGTTCCAGCGAACCGACAATGGCGCGGTGCAGCATGATCGGCACCTGGCGCGTGTTGTCCACCGCCACATATTCGGCACCCAAGCGGCCCGGCATCGACGGATCGATCTGCACCGTACCGACCTGCCATGCGCGGCCGAGACTGTCTTTCAGATGGTATTCGATCTTCGGACCATAGAAAGCACCCTCGCCCGGCAGCTCCGTCCATTCCACGCCACAGGCGCGCAGGGCTGAACGCAACGATTCTTCCGCCTTGTCCCACGACTCTTCCGTGCCGATGCGGCTGTCCGGACGCAAGGCCAGCTTGACATCGATATTGGTAAAGCCGAATGCCGTGTAGACATCCATGGCCTGCTGATGGAAGGCCGTCACTTCGCCGGCGATCTGGTCTTCGGTACAGAAGATATGGCCATCATCTTGCGTAAAGCCACGCACGCGCATCATGCCGTGCAGCGCGCCGGACGGCTCGTTGCGGTGGCACTGGCCGAATTCGCCGTAGCGCAGCGGCAGGTCGCGGTAGCTGCGCATGCCATTGTTAAAAATCTGCACGTGGCCAGGGCAGTTCATCGGTTTCAATGCATAGGCGCGGTTTTCCGACTCCGTGATAAACATGTTTTCACGGTAGTTATCCCAGTGGCCGGTCTTTTCCCACAGGCCGCGGTCCAGAATCTGCGGCGCCTTGACTTCCTGGTAGCCGTTGACCTGATACACATTGCGCATGTATTGCTCGACCTGCTGCCAGATCGACCAGCCTTTCGGATGCCAGAAGATGAGGCCTGGCGCCTCTTCCTGGAAATGGAAGAAGTCGAGCTGCTTGCCCAGCTTGCGGTGGTCGCGCTTTTCTGCCTCTTCCAGGTTGTGCAGATACAGTTCCTGGTCTTCCTTCTTGGCCCAGGCCGTGCCGTAAATACGCTGCAGCATCTCGTTTTTCGAGTCGCCGCGCCAGTAGGCACCGGCCAGCTTCATCAGCTTGAACACTTTGAGCTTGCCGGTCGACGGCACGTGGGGGCCACGGCACAGGTCGGTGAACTTGCCTTCCGAATACAGCGACACTTCCTGGTCAGCCGGAATGGCGGCGATCAGTTCGGCCTTGTAGGCTTCTCCGATACCCTTGAAGTATTCAACGGCCTCGTCGCGCGAGACGACCTTGCGCGACACCTGCTCGTCTTTTTTGGCCAGCTCGGCCATTTTCTTTTCAATCGCCGCCAGGTCTTCCGGCGTAAACGGGCGCTTGTAGGCAAAGTCGTAGTAGAAACCATTGTCGATCACAGGGCCGATGGTGACTTGTGCATCAGGGAACAGCTCCTTGACCGCATAGGCCAGCAAGTGGGCGGTCGAGTGACGAATCACATCGAGGCCATCGGCGTCCTTGTCGGTCACGATCGCCACTTCGGCGTCCTGCTCGATCAGATGGGACGTATCGACCAGCTTGCCGTCGACTTTGCCGGCCAGCGCAGCCTTGGCCAGGCCGGTACCAATATTGGCCGCAACCTGGGCCACGGTGACCGGGCCGTCAAATTGACGGGCGGAACCATCGGGAAGTCGGATTGTAAGCATATTGATCTCCATGTCGGCGCTGGCGCCAGGTAAAACTGCTAAGTGGTGTGTAGATATGACTGAAAGGAAAACGCAGACGCAAAAAAACGCGGACTAGCCGCGTTTTTCACTTTTTTGAGACAAAGCAAACCCGATCGACTAGCGTCACTCCCAAATCCTGGTAGTAGTTCGCGGTGTCATAACCGGATAACCTTTCTTTCTCTCTGAACTGCATTCTGGTGGGCGGTGAGGAATTCGAATCCCCGACCCCTTGGATGTCGACCAAGTATTCTAACCAGCTGAACTAACCGCCCGTAAAACTTTGCCTGATGATTTTTTCATCATCAATTGCAGCTTGCGCTGCCTTGATTACTACCTTGCTGCATATTCTGGTGGGCGGTGAGGAATTCGAATCCCCGACCCCTTGGATGTCGACCAAGTATTCTAACCAGCTGAACTAACCGCCCGAAGACCAGCATTATAGAGAGGCTTTCCCGTAATGACAAGGGCTGTTTTACAGGAAACTTCATTCTGTTTTGATTGTGCTTTTGATGGCAATTGCCGGGCGTCAGCTCCGCGAAAAGCAGGCTGACCACGGCCAGGCAAATATCGCTAGAATCGCGGCATGACCTCTACCCTTCTTACCTGGTTGAAAGCTTTGAGCCACTGGTGCGGCTTTGAAACCGCCGATTCCTTTCCGCCCAATCACCCACACGCGCGCACGCATTGGGACGCTGCGTATTTCGATATCGCTTCCGACGTCAAGCCTGACGAGATCGAGCGGCGCATCGGCGCCGCCATTGCCGCCACGCCCAGCGTGTTTGCCTATATCACGCATCCGACACCGCGCATGCAGCAGGCCTTGCTGGGCGCCATCCATGAAAGGCTGCGCCGCTCACCGGGCGCCGGCGCCACCGACCTGGTGCTGCTGCTGATGCAGGCCTATGAAAGCGCACACACTGTCGAAGCCGTGCCCGGCCTGCGCAGCCTGATCCGCGACACCGAACATGAACCGGACCATGTGCGCGCACATGCGGTGCTGGAACTGCTGGTGGGCACGCCGCGCGGGCTCGATGTCATCGACATCTAGACCGCTGCATTGGACGGCACATAGCGCTGGCGCAGGCGCATGAACGGTGTTTCCACCAGCGCATACAGCAGCGACCCCGTCAGCACGCTGGCCAGTGCCATGAGCAGCATGGCCTGCCAGCCATCAGGCCCCAAGCCCTGCGCCTGCAACAGCGGCTTGAGCAGGATGCACAGCTGCTTGTGCAGCAGGTAAATGGCATACGACCACAGCGCCAGGCTGGCCGCGCCGGGAATACGCAAGCGGTACAGCATGCTGCCCGGACTCATGGCCGCCACCAGCAGCAAGGCCACGCTGGCCGCCAGCGCCGGATAGCCCAGCACCGTCACCCAGTAAGCATAGTGGTCGGTAAAAAACACCGTCAATGTCAGTGCAGCGGTGGCCAGGCCCGCAAACAAAGGCCAGTTGCCGCATGAAGTGATTTGCCGCCATGCCCGCGGATGGTGGTTTTTCAGCAGCGCCAGCGCCACGCCGGCCACCAGCTCATCGAAGCGGCACCATGACGCGTAGTAGATATATTTGTAGTAGCCAAACAGCCCTTGCGGCCCATGCACATGCTCCTGCCACAGCATGCTGCGCACCAGCATGCCGGCAATAAAGCTGGCGGCCACCGCCGCCCAGGCCCAATGCAGCGACCTGCGGAAGGCCGCAATCAGCAGGACAACGGCCGGCAGCAGTACATAAAACTGCTCTTCCACGCAGAGCGACCAGGCATGTGAAAACGCCGTGCCTGGCGTAAGGTGGATATTTTGCGTAAAAGTCAGGAATTTCCACAGCGGCAGCAGCGGACTGTCGCCGCGAAAAGCCGGCCACAGATAATAGAGTGCCAGCACCACATAAAAGTTCGGCAAGGTGCGCAGAAAACGACGGGCATAAAAACGTGGCAGCGAAAAACCGTGTTCGCTACGCAGCGCCGCAAGGATCTGGTTGCCGATCAGATAGCCGCTCAGGCCAAAAAACAGGTCGACTCCGGTCCAGCCCACCTCACCCCAGAAACCAAAGGCGCCGCCATCGCTGACAAACAGCCGGTAGTGATTCATGAACACCAGCACGATGGCAATCGCGCGCAAGGTATCGAGACCATGCAGGCGGGAAGAAGAGTGAATACGGGACATGGCAGGCTGCGGCAATTGAACTGGCGCCGATCATGCCACGGCGCGCCCTGCCCTGGCCACAATTTTACTGCTGCATGCTGCAATGGCCTAAAATACGGCGACCGTTTTCCACCATAGGACCAGAGAGCATGCACAGCGCACTTCACTTCAAATCCATCAACTATACGGGCCAGGGCCAGGGACCGCGCCTGATCGTGACCGGCGCCGTGCACGGCAACGAAACCTGCGGCACCAAGGGCATCCTGCGCGTGATGGCGGAAATCGACAGCGGCGAACTGCCGGTCAAGGCGGGCAGCGTGACCTTCGTGCCGATCACCAATCCGCTGGCCTACGCCAAGGGCGTGCGCAGTGGCGACCGCAACCTCAACCGCAACCTGTTCCCGAACGACAACCCACAGGACTTTGAAGACCGCATCGCCAATTGGCTGTGCCCGCTGCTGGGCCAGCATGACGTGCTGCTCGACCTGCATTCATTCAACGCCGACAGCCAGCCTTTCGTGATGGTTGGCCCGCGCAATAACGACGGCCCGCTGCAGCCGTTCCAGCACGAACAAAAGGAACGCGCACTGGCGCGCCGGCTGGGCGTGCGCCGCTTTGTCGACGGCTGGCTGCAGACCTACGGCCAGGGCGTCACGCGCCGCCTGGGCAGCAGCGACCAGGTCGGCATGGTGCTGCGCTACGGCGTGGGCACCACCGAATACATGCGCTCGACTGGCGGCTATGCCCTGACACTCGAATGCGGCCAGCATGCCGACCCGCATGCGCCGGACGTGGCCTACCGCGCAATTCGCAATACGCTGGCCTTCCTGGGCCTGGTCGACGCGCCACAGCCCGAGCCGATTGCCGACGCCGACATGGAAGCACTCAATATGGTGGTGGTGCACGACAAACTCGACGCCGGCGACCGCTTTATCCGCACCTGGTCCAGCTTTGATACCGTAAAACAGGGCGAGCAGATCGGCGTGCGCGCCGACGGCACGCCGGTCACGGCCGAGTTTGATGCTTATATCCTATTCCCGGACGTCAATGCCCAGGCCAACGCCGAATGGTATTACCTGGCGCGCGTCAGCCCGAGCTTCTGATCACGTCAGTATCAATGTCCCACCGACTTTGAAAACAGATTGATGACCAGCACGCCGGCAATGATCAGCCCCAGGCCGATCAGCGCCGGCGCATCGAGGCTCTGCTTGAACCAGAACCAGCCGACAGCCGAGATCAGCACAATGCCCACGCCCGACCAGATGGCATAGACAATGCCGGTTGGAATGACTTTCAAGGTCAGCGACAGACACCAGAAGGCAATGCCATAGCCGATCACCGTGATCACACTGGGCAGCAGGCGGCTGAAGCCGTCCGAGGCCTTGAGCGCACTGGTGGCAATCACCTCGGCAATAATAGCGATGGCCAGATAGAGATAAGTCGTGGCCATGGTCATTGTGGGCTCAGCAGTTTCAAACCGAGGATGCCGCACACGATCAGGGCGATGCAAACGATACGCGCCGCACTCGACGGCTCGCCCAGCACCATCATGCCAAAAATGGCCGTGCCCACCGTGCCGATACCGGTCCAGATGGCGTAAGCCGTGCCCAGCGGCAAGGTACGCAAGGCCAGGCCCAGCATCACGACGCTGCCCAGCATGGAAACAGCAGTCAGTACCGAAGGCACCAGGCGTGTAAAACCGGCGCTGTATTTGAGGCCGATGGCCCAGCCGATTTCCAGCAAGCCAGCCAATACCAGTATGATCCACGACATGTTTTTCTCCCGAGGCGGCAGGGTCGTCCCCGCCATGCAGCCCCATCACCGTGGCAGGGTCGTCCCCACAGGAGCAAAAGAGCAGCGAGTATAGCATTCGCGGCAAAGGCTTGCTCAAAGCACATCGTCCTAGTGTTATTGCTCTAAACAAAACAATTCCGCAACAAGCCGGGCTGGCTGATAATTGCGCTTTACCCATCATTCCGGAGACACGATGCTGACCGCAGCCAAAGCACTGACCGCCCTTATTTTGCTCTTGCACGTCTATATTGTGCTGCTTGAAACCATCCTGTTCGACGCCCGCGGCCGCAAGGTGTTTGGCCTGTCCAAGGAAAAGGCCGAGATCGTGCGCGCCGCCATGTCCAACCAGGGCTGCTATAACGGCTTTCTGGTCGCCGCCCTGGCGCTGGGCATGTTCCTGCCAGACGCGGCCGTGGCCCGGGCATTGACGCTGTATGGCCTGGGCTGCATTGCCGTGGCCGGTATCTGGGGCGCAGCTACGGTCAAGACCAGCATCCTGTATATCCAGACCGTGCCGGCCGTGCTGGCGTTGCTGCTGTTTTATTTCGCCTGACAGGGGTACGGGCCGGGGTACGACTTAAATTACACCGGTCCAGCACGTTATCGCTTTCTATCGTACTATGCTAACGCAATCCAATATCGTAAAAGAGCGATATTGAAATCGAAAAATGCCGATATGCACAGGGCTTGCCCTGCCGGCCAGGAGAATTGATGGACATCGATGCGATACACAAGGCGCTGGCCAATCCGGTACGGCGCGAAATTCTGCAGGCGCTGAAAACGCCGCAGCAGCATTTCAGCGACCAGATCCACCCGCTGGAGTTTGGCGTGTGCGCAGGCCTGATCGACCGCCATCTGGCCTTGTCGCAGTCTACCGTGTCGGCGCACCTGGCCGTTTTGCAGAAGGCAGATTTGATTTCAAGCTACAAAGTGGGGCAATGGAGCTTGTTCAAGCGTAATGAAGCGACCATTGCCGCCTTTCTTGAGCAGTTGCAGCAAGGTTTGTAAGCGCAGTGTCCCTGCCGCCACCGCGGCCATCCTGATATGAAAGCGAAACAATGAGCACTCTATTTGATCCTGTTACCCTCGGCAGCCTGGAACTGAAAAACCGCATCATCATGGCGCCGCTGACGCGTTCGCGCGCCGATAACCCGGGCCGTGTACCGAACGCCCTGATGGCCGAATATTATGTCCAGCGCGCCAGCGCAGGCCTGATCATTACCGAAGCGACCGCCGTCACCCCGCAAGGCGTCGGCTATGCGCATACGCCAGGTATCTGGTCCGATGAACAGGTCGAAGGCTGGAAACAGATTACCAGCGCCGTACACGCTGCCGGCGGCAAGATCGTGCTGCAGCTGTGGCATGTGGGCCGCATTTCGGCGCCATTGTTCCTGGACGGCGACCTGCCGGTGGCACCAAGCGCCATCAAGCCGGCCGGCCATGTCAGTCTGGTGCGTCCAATGCAGGAATACGTGACCCCGCGCGCACTGGACCTGGAAGAAATTCCAGGGGTGGTTGCCGCCTACCGCAAGGGCGCCGAAAACGCCAAAAAGGCCGGTTTTGACGGCGTCGAAGTGCACGGCGCCAACGGCTACCTGCTCGACCAGTTCCTGCAAGACAGCACCAATACACGCACCGACCAGTATGGCGGCTCGATTGAAAACCGCGCCCGTTTGATGCTCGAAGTGACCGATGCCTGTATCGACGTCTGGGGCGCCGACAAGGTCGGCATGCACCTGGCGCCACGCCGCGATTCGCATGACATGGGCGACTCGACGCCCAAGGAAACTTTCGGCTACGTGGCGCGCGAACTGGGCAAGCGCGGCATCGCCTTTATCTGCGCGCGTGAAGCGCTGGGCGACGACCGCCTCGGTCCGTACCTGAAAGAACAGTTCGGCGGCGCCTACATCGCCAACGAAAAAATCGACCAGGCAACGGCCGAAGCGCTGCTGGCCAAAGGCGAAGCCGACGCCGTGGCGTTCGGCCTGTGGTTTATCGCCAACCCGGACCTGCCGGCGCGCCTGCGCAGCGCTGCACCACTCAATCCGCTCAACCCGGCAACGATCTATGCCGTGGGCGCAGAAGGCTATACCGACTATCCGGCACTGGCTTGACTGTAGGTCGGATTAGCGCGCAGCGCGTAATCCGACAACATTGTTGGCCTTCCGTGGTGGTGTCGGATTACGGCCTTCGGCCTAATCCGACCTACGCCCTCCTCTTTTTCCAGCCCTTGTTCGCGCGAGCCGCCCATGCTCG
>Ga0308158_10004003_pt1 | contig 12622 bp, 7 predicted proteins | sample PhyBR2_FD_201038 | JGI IMG/M metagenome (GOLD analysis project Ga0308158, IMG submission 201038) | Phyllosphere microbial communities from UC Gill Tract Community Farm, Albany, California, United States - DLSLB.R2 | ecosystem: Host-associated > Plants > Phyllosphere > Unclassified | place: USA...
TGATCGCACCTGTCGTGTTGTCATAAGTTGACCCACCGCCCAAGTTCGTCGCTGTGCTCGTACCCAAAGTATCTGTCTTTGTGCTTGATGCTGTCGTCGCTGCATCTAACTGACCTTTGTTCACTGCTTGATCATCGGTAGTTGCATCAGCAACATTACTGATATTCGTGTTAGCTGCATTAATACCAGTGCTTGTAACGCTTGGACCACCTGTAATCGTCAATCCACTATTATCTAACTTTGTATTGCCTGTCGTGACACTACCAGCTGCACCTAAGTCTAGGTTTGGATTTAACTTAACCTGTACGCCATCTGTAGTCGCAACTGTACTAATATTGGTGTCGCCAGTGATAGAAACCGTATCACCTAATTTCTTCGTAGCGCTGGTCGCTGCAGTATCACCTTTAAAGGTTAAACCGGTATTATCAACCGCTGTCTTCGCATCTACACCTTTCTGAATATCTGTTTTGGTGCTTGCTGCAAGGTCAACTTTATAGTCAGTAACATTGTTCGCATCTTTAGTTCCAGCAGTTACCGTTACAGCTGATGAACCTGCTGATGCGGTGGTACCATTGGCATTAACCGTATAAACATCTTGACCATTTGCACCAGTAGTTTTTGCTACTCCCGCTATATTGGTTCCACCTGCAACTTCAGTTTTTGATGCCGCAGCTTTAGAATCAACATAGGTTTTATTGGTCGCATCTGTACCAGCTGTTGGTGCATTGTTGACTGTTACTTTATCTGCTGTGACTTGAGCTGCAGTAATTCCTGCATTGTTAATAACAGTTGCACCTGTAGTAACACTGCCTGTTGTACCTAAGTCCAATGCATTCGATAACGCAACTTCCACTTTACCTGCATTTACTTTAGTCGTGATATTGCTGTTTGAACCTACAACTTCAACCGCTTCACCTAACTTCTTGTTAACAGTAGTGCCGTCCTGCGCTTTTAAACCAAAGCCCAAGTTCGTCAATGTTGAACCAGCATCATCTACATACTTTTTATTGGCTGCATCTGTATTATTTGTTGGCGCAGCAACATTTGTAATCGCTAACCCACCTGCATTAATACCTGTTGTTTTATTGATAACAACGCCGCCAACCGTAACTTGGTCAGCTGTTACACCTGCATTATTAATAGTGGTATTACCCGTTTTAACGCTACCCGCTGCACCTAAGTCTAGGTTTGGATTTAACTTAACCTGTACGCCATCTGTAGTCGCAACTGTACTAATATTGGTGTCGCCAGTGATAGAAACCGTATCACCTAATTTCTTAGTAGAGCTGGTCGCTGCGGTATCACCTTTAAAGGTTAAACCGGTATTATCAACTGCTGTCTTCGCATCTACACCTTTTTGAATATCTGTTTTAGTGCTTGCTGCAAGATCTACTTTATAGTCAGTAACGTTGTTTGCATCTTTAGTTCCCGCAGTCACTGTGACAGCTGATGAACCTGCTGATGCGGTGCTACCATTAGCATTAACCGTATAAACATCTTGACCATTTGCACCTGTAGTTTTTGCGACACCTGCTATATTGGTTCCACCAGCAACTTCAGTTTTTGATGCCGCAGCTTTAGAGTCAACATAGGTTTTATTGGTCGCATCTGTGCCAACTGTTGGTGCAGCAACATTGGTAATCGCTAACCCACCTGCATTAATACCTGTTGTTTTATTGATAACAACGCCACCAACCGTAACTTGGTCAGCTGTTACACCTGCATTGTTAATAGTGGTATTACCCGTTTTAACGCTACCAGCTGCGCCTAAATCTAAGTTTGGATTTAACTTAACTTGTACGCCATTCGCTGTCGCGACTGTACTAATATTAGTGTCACCAGTGATGGAAACCGTATCACCTAATTTCTTTGTAGTACTTGTCGCTGCGGTATCACCTTTAAAGGTTAAGCCAGTATTATCAACGGCCGTTTTAGCATCTACACCTTTTTGAATATCGGTTTTGGTGCTTGCTGCAAGGTCAACTTTATAGTCAGTAACATTATTTGCATCTTTAGTTCCCGCAGTTACTGTGACTGCCGATGAGCCTGCTGATGCGGTAGTACCATTAGCATTAACGGTATAAACATCTTGGCCATTTGCACCTGTAGTTTTTGCGACACCTGCTATATTGGTTCCACCAGCAACTTCAGTTTTTGATGCCGCAGCTTTAGAGTCAACATAGGTTTTATTGGTCGCATCTGTGCCAACTGTTGGTGCATTGTTAACTGTAACACTTGTAAACGTAGGTGTTGCACTTGTAGCAACTGAATAAGTTATTGAACCATCCGCTGCTGTTGTAGGAGTAACGACTATATTGCTACCACTTATTACTGTTCTTTTTGATGCTTTAATCGCATCATCAATAGTCGTTTTACCCGTTCCACCAATATTAGTAGGTGCTGTGTAAGTATTCGTTACAGGATCATAAGCAGCATTTCCACCTAGAACATTTTTCAGATTTGTATGTGTATCATCATATGCTTTATCTAATTGTGCGACTGTAACTGCATCAGATGCAGCAGAACCATCAGCCACATTCTGAATACGACGGTTGCCTGTTACAGTTCCATTACCAACAGATACCGCTCCAACAGTAGGAGCAGCTTGTGATGTTAAAAATCCTGTTCCAGTAATAGCTGTCGTTGTAGAGCCATTACCCAAAGCAACACTATTATCAATACTAGCTATAGCAGAAGTACCGAGTGCAGTCGAGTTAGCTCCTGTGGCTTGAGCACCATTCCCCAATGCTGTACTATTTGTGTTATTTGCAGTTGCAGCATTACCAAGTGCGGTCGAATTAGCTCCTGTGGCTTGAGCACCTGGACCCACACCTACAGCAAAAGAACCTGCTTGGGTATTTCTTCCCATAGCTACACCACCAACTGCAACACCACTATTTGCAGTTACTGTTGCTCCTCCACCGATCGCAATTGCATAATTATTACCACCCGCATTAGAATTATCACCAATTGCGATTTGTGCGAATGTAGTTGTTTTTGCACCATTACCTAAAGCAATCTGCCCTCCAGTTCCTGCTGGATTGCTACTAGCAATATTACTATTACTCGCATTTGTACCAATCGCAATATTATTCAGAGATTCAGTACCAACAGCGCCTGTAAAAGCATTTTTACCAATCGCAATTGTCCCAGTATTAGTTGCCCTAGATTGGCCACCAATCGCAATACTATCCGTACCGGTCGACTGTGCGCCTCTAATCGTATTACCACCAATAGCAACCGAACCACTGCCAGAAGCAGTAACGGCATTTGCAACTGGTAAAACATTTCCAGCAGCAGAACCAGTAGCTGTTCCACCTAATGCTACAGCATTTTGTCCTGTTGACTGACTGCCTTCACCAAGTGCAGTACTACCAACACCAGTCGCTCGACTCTCAACCCCTAAAGCCGTACCAAAAGCATTGGCTTGACTATTATGACCTACAGCCGTTCCGCCAATACCTGTAACTTCTGCAAAACTCCCATATACTGTTACAGCAGTATTTAGATTTCCTTTAGCATTACAACCTGCGACTAAAGAATACGTTCCTGAACCATCCGTTGCCTGTCCACCAGTCGTCCCAGGATTTATATTTCCAACTACTCCATTCACGCCAGTTACACAACTTGTATCTGTATTTATAATAGCTGCGGCTGCATCAGATGAAAAAGTGATCATCAAGCTAACTGTTACTGCACCAATAATTCCAGTTACTTTTGAAGACTTGGTTTTCCCTTTTGCCAATTCAGAAACTGCAACCCACGCAGACAATGTCGCATTCCAAATCACTTTGTAGATCTTATTCATATTACTTTTCCTTTAGGGGATGCATTACAGCAGCTGGTCCCGCCCCGACAATGCATATAAAATGTACAATTTTTTTTATTTAACAATTTACATACATTTAAATCAATAGAAAAAATGAGATATATTTCACTTTTTTTATTTTTTTAAACAACCGGTCTAAAGTTTTACAAAAAAATAAAAAAAACTATACATTTATTTATTTTTAACTATACAAATCAATAGTTTATTTTATTACAAAAAAACATTAAGATTTATTAAATACATATTGTTCTTAAATTGACCATGTGACAAAATTTGTCACATTTATCAAAACAATGCGAGACTTAGTTTACATTTGACACATTGTTAAATTCTGATTAACTGCCTATTCTCATCCAGTTAACAATTTTTAATGCGAAATACGTCACAATAATTCTCGTTTCAATCTCTAAATACTCTCTTTATTTAGATTAAGTTAAAAATAAGACCTTTTTCTATCAATTTAAGGTGAAAATTTTTATATAAAAAAGTGATATTTATTTTAAAAACGGTTGCTGGCTATTTTGAAATTAGATAAGTGATCAGAACAAAATATACAATTGATCGTATTTTATTTTTTACATAGAAAACCCGTATTTTCATTTGAAAACGCCACCGCATAATCAGGTTTGCTATAATTCAATTTAAAATTTAATCTGAGCATAACTTTTGAAGATCATTTTTGCAGGTACACCCGAATTTGCAGCTTCTGCTTTAGCAGCACTCATTGAAACTGATCACGAAATCGTCGCTGTGTATACTCAACCCGACCGCAAATCAGGTCGTGGACAAAAAATGACAGCTTCAGCCGTGAAACAACTTGCGCTGGCAAACAACCTACCCGTCTATCAGCCACTTCATTTAAAAGCATCGACAGACGAAGGCTTAGCCGCTCAACAAGAATTAGCAGCTTTGGGTGCAGATGTAATGGTAGTTGCGGCTTATGGTTTAATTTTGCCCCAAACCGTATTAGATACACCGCGCTATGGTTGTTTAAATATTCATGGTTCTTTGCTACCACGTTGGCGTGGTGCCGCTCCGATTCAGCGTGCCATTGCAACAGGTGATACTGAAACAGGGGTAACGATCATGAAAATGGCGGCTGGTTTAGATACAGGTGATATGATCTTCAAAACAGTTTGCCCAATCACAGCACAAGAAACCTCAGCGACTTTATATGACAAACTTGCGATTCAAGGTGCTGAAGCAATTTGTGTTGTATTAGAATCAGAACAAAAGCTACAACAATATTTAGATGCACGTGAAGTTCAAGATGAACAATTTACGGTATATGCACATAAACTCACAAAAGCTGAAGCGCAAATTGACTGGACTAAATCAGCAGTTGAACTTGATCGCAATATTCGGGCATTCAATCCTTGGCCAGTCGCATTTACACCAATAGATGAAACCAATAATTTACGTGTATGGGATTCTCAAATTTCAGATCTTACAGCCAATGGCGAAGTACCCGGAACCATTATCGAAATGAACAAACAAGGTGTACATGTACTGTGTGGAGATGGTGTGATTTGTCTGACTAGCCTACAATGGCCAGGTGGCAAAGCCATTAACCCTGTACAAATTATACAAAGCCATAAACTTTCAGTAGGAAATATATTCGCATGAGCCAAATTCAATCATCTGCAAAAAATTTGAATTTGCGCGCACAAGTGGTTAAAACACTTTTAGCTGTTCAAAATGGACAGTCTTTGGCTTCCGTTTTAAACCAACATATCAATATTGTTTCTGAACGTGATCGTGGTTTATACCATGAGCTTACTTTGGGCTGTCTACGTCAGTGGTATTCTTTAAAAGCAATTACCTTACCCTTGCTCACAAAACCATTAGAAAATGAAGCACTAGAAAGTTGCTTATATTTGGGTTTATACCAGATTTTATGCACCCGTATTCCTGCACATGCGGCGATTTCAGAAACGGTAAATGCTGCTAAGCAATTAGGTTTTGAACCGATGAGTGGTTTGGTCAATGCCATCCTTCGTCGTGTTTCACGTGAAACAACAGAGTTTCAAACGGCTTTGAATAATACCCATGGTTTACCAAGCTGGCTATTCAAACGACTAAAAAAAGATTGGGCCGATCAGCTTCCTGAAATCTGTCAAAATTTAAAACAAGTTGCTCCACTAACGCTTCGTGTCAATGAACGTCAAATTAGTCGTGATGAATATCTTGATATTTTAGATGAAGAACAGATTGATGCTCGCCCTTGTACACTTTCAGATGTTGGTATAGTTCTGGAGCAAACCGGCAACATTACTCATTTACCTGGCTTTGAAGAAGGCGGATTTTCTGTTCAAGATGAACATGCTCAATTGTGTGCAACACTGTTACCCAACTTAGATGACAAAGTCATTATCGATGCTTGTGCAGCACCGGGTGGTAAAGCAGCTCATATCTTAGAACGTTTCAATCCTAAAAAATTAATCGCGCTTGATCATGATGCTAAACGATTATTGCGTGTTTCAGAAAACTTGGAACGCCTTGAATTAAATGTTGATGCAACAGTTGAAATCATCACAGCAGATGCTACAACATGGGTGCCTAAAGAGTTGGTCGATTGCATCGTATTGGATGCACCTTGTTCTGCTATTGGTGTTATGCGTCGTCATCCTGATATCCGGTTATTGCGTCAATCTACAGATATTCAGCAAGTGGTCGATCTGCAAAAGCAAATTTTAAAGCATATGTGGCAGCAGCTTAAAGTTGGTGGAACACTACTTTATATTACATGCTCAATTCTGAAAGTTGAAAATGAACAGCAGATGGTCGAGTTTTTTGCTGAACATGCAGATGCTGAAGAAATCAAGATTGACGCAAACTGGGGAATAGAACAAATTCATGGTCGTCAATTGTTGCCTGAAGCGCATCATGGTGATGGTTTCTATTATTGCCGAATTCATAAAACGGCTTAAAAAATGCATTAAAAAAGCAGGCTAATTCGCCTGCTTTTTTTTTGACTCAAGTTTAAAGGGTATGGTGATCTTTGACTTCTTCCAGAACTTCATCCAGTTCTTCAGGATTTTTCATCAAATGTAGGATCGATAAAATCAACCCACCCCATAAAAATACCATTGAAATAATCATCATCACGATTGCAGAAGTATTCATTTTGACGCTCCTATCGATCTTTCATTTTGCTAAGGACTAAAGCAATAACAGCACAGAAAATCACACTGCCCCAACCAAAGAACATCAACATACTTGAACTATAGGTATCGTATCCATTTTTAATCAAGCTAAAAACGGTCATAGTTAAAGTGACCAGCAAAATTAAAGATGTGATTACAGTTAAAGTGAAATCCCAACCTTTACCAAGTTGCACAGTTGAAATACGATTCACATGATCTCGTAACTCCATCAATGCCGAACGTTTAAACCATGCTATCGAAATAATTGACAATAACGCACCACCAATAATCCCAATGTTATTGATAAAGTGATCGACGATATCCACCAGTTTAATCGAGTTCACACTAGAGAATAAGAAAATTGAAACCAGTGCACTACCACCACCAATGATGCTTACGGCTTTTTTACGTCCCCATTTTAACTTGTCTTGCATCGCTGCAATCGGCACTTCAAGGATACTCACCATTGAAGAAATCCCTGCAACAAATAAAGAAGAGAAGAACAGTAAACCGAATAAATCCGCACCAGTCCCTAAACTTGAAATGATTTTAGGGAAAGCAATAAATGCCAAGCCGATACCACCACTGACCACTTGATCTACAGGCTTGCCTGCTGAAAATGCCATAAAGCCCAGTGCCGCGAAGATACCAATCCCCGCAAGAATTTCAGTAGACGCATTGGCAAAACCAACAATGAGGCCCGAGCCTGTTAAATTGGTTTTTGGTTTAAGATACGAGGCATAAGTCACCATGATCCCAAAGCCAACAGAGAGTGAAAAGAACGTATGACCAAATGCTGCAAGCCATACTTTATAATCCCACATCGCTGCCCAGTTCGGTGTAAAAAAAGCATTTAAACCTTGGACCGCTCCTGGTAAACGCAAAGCTTGAATAACAAGAATAGTAAACAGAATAAACAGTAGAGGCATGAAAATTTTATTGGATAATTCAACCCCTTTTTTCACACCACCAAATAAGATGATCAGTGTTAATGCCCAAATTCCCACAATTGGCCAAAATAAATGACCAACAAACTGAAAATCAAAACTTGTTGATTTTGAAGTTTGTAAATAGGTATTGAAGAAGAAGTTTTCAGGATCACTTCCCCACAATTGACCTACAGAAAAATAAACATAACTGCCAGCCCATGTCAGTACGCTGGCATAATACAAACCAATAATGATACAGACACAGACTTGCCACCAACCTAAAGTTTCACCCCCTTTAAATAAAGCACGATAGGCTTTAGGAGGTGAAGAATTACTTTTATGCCCTGTCGCATAGTCTAAAAATAACAGTGGCAAACCTGCAGTGATAAGTGCAATTAAATATGGAATTAAAAAAGCGCCACCACCGTTTTCATAAGCAATGTAAGGGAAGCGCCAAATATTACCTAAACCGACAGCCGATCCAACAGCTGCGATAATAAAACCTGATCGTGATGTCCAGTTTTCACGAGATTCTGTCATAAAACACCTAATTCTGTAGATGTCCTCAAATGCTGCTTTTTTTCATTGTGATCTGCGAGCAAAAGAAGTACCAATTTTAAATTTTGTTGTTTGAATAAAACAGCACCTTTTGGGTCCTTTGTTATTATTCCAAACCAGTAACTTTGCAAACTTCTCGGTTAAAGTGCATCAACAAAATTACTGTTTAATGTTGTAACAATACTCGTTTTGCAGCGCTTTTTCTGTAATTTGTGTCCATTTTCCCATGTTTTTTTTACTTTTCGTCACACATGGTTAATTTTTAGCTATTTTGCTTGGAATTGCCTATTTCTAATTGACCCTCTTGGGTAGTCGATAATGCCCAATGATTTTATATTCATGCAAAATATCATTTTCACGTGTTCCAGAACCAATGTTATGAATAACCAAAGGTGTTTTTGATAACATTGTGGTTTTATTTGAAATGATACCAATGTGGGTTAAACCTTTACCTAAATCCCATGCCACGATATCACCTGCTTGATACTTTTGATCATTCACTTGATAACCTTGACGCTGAAAATAGGTCATGATATTTGGAACCCGTCGATGATCAATATTTCGATCGGTTGCTTTTAAACCCCATTTTTGTGGATATTTTTTAAAATTGGCTTTCATATCTTCATGAATACGTTGTTGCAGATCTATACCTTGATGGCGTAAGGCGCGAATAACCACGTCTGTGCATACGCCTTTGATCAATGGAACATCACCCATTGGATAGGACAATTGAGTATAAGCAGGATCATAATAAAGAGTTTTCCAGATCTGAGAACGTGCATCATTTACCAATTTTTCAGATTGAAATGCCCAAATTTGCACACTCTGTAAGCAAAGCAAAACTATTAAAAATAATGAATTGAAAAATTTTATTATCATTTTTTAACTCTATATATAAAATTCAAAGAAATAAGGAGCCGTAGCCCCTTAGAATATTAACTTATTGTTTGATCACAAGTAAGCGCTCTTCCTGCATATCACCAATTGCAGACTGGATCCCCTCACGACCTAAACCCGAATCTTTCACGCCACCATATGGCATATTATCAACTCTGAAGGTGGGTATATCATTGATAATTACCCCGCCCACATGTAGATGATCCCATGCATAAAGCATCTTATTGAGATTTTGAGTATATACACCAGCTTGTAAACCAAAGCGACCTTGGTTAATCAGTTCGATACCTTTCTCAAATGTTTTATATTTTTCTAAAATTGCCACAGGGCCAAATGCTTCATTTTGATAAATTTCAAGAGATTCATCGACATTTTCAAGCAAAGTTGGCTCGAATAAAACGCCTTTTAAAGTGCCACCAATTAAGATTTTCGCACCCTTTTTCTCCGCTTTATCTACCCATTTTTTTAAACGAATCGCTTCTGCCTCCTTGATCATTGGGCCCACTATCGTGGTTTCTACATGTGGATCTGCAGCAGATACTTTTTTCAATTTTGCTAAGATTTTTTTTCTAAATTCTATATAAATATCAGCATGGACTAAAATTCGTTGCACACTAATACACACCTGCCCCGCATGCCCATATGCACCACCAATCACTCGATCAATCAATGCATCACTTATTTCTGTATCAGGTTCAATTAAAACAGCTGCATTACCACCCAATTCGAGGGTTACTTTTTTACGACCAGCACGTGCTTTCATATCCCAACCCACTTGATCAGAACCGGTAAAGCTGAGCAGCTTAAAGCGATCATCCGTCACTAACACATCAGCATGTTCTCGTGGACAAGGCAAAATTGAAAATGCGCCTTTTGGTAAATCTGTTTCAGCCAAAATTTCTGCGATTTTTAATGCGGAAATTGGCGTCAAACTTGCCGGTTTCAATACAAATGGACAACCCGCTGCTATTGCTGGTGCAATTTTATGCGCTGTTAAATTCAAAGGAAAATTAAACGGACTGATCAGAGACACTGCACCAATCGGTACATGTTGTACCATTCCCCGATATGCAGCAGCCGAAGCGGTAACAGCCAAAGGCATTAAATGACCGTCATTGATTGTGGAGACTGCATCTGCCGCTAGCTGGAAAGTATTAATCAGCCTTTCAACCTCAGCTGCTGCTGCAAGTTTAGGCTTTCCACCTTCGATAATTAAAATTTGGGTTAATTCTTCACGGAGCTCTTTAAAACGCTGAACACAATGTAACAGTATTTTTTGCTTCTGAAATGGTTTTAAAGCAGCCATTTCTTTCTCTGCTTTCACAGCTGAACTGATGGCTTTTTCTAAAATTTTTGCATCCGCTAAAGCCACTTTTGCATAAATTTTCCCCGAAAATTTATCATGAACTTCAAGCCATTGTCCTGATTTAATCGCTTTATTGGCGACATAAAGTGGGAATTCAATCACTGCTTGATCAATAGAATCACTCATCCTACACCCTCGATTTAATCTTTTTAATAATGCAAAATTTGATAAACCCCTATATCATGCCTTCTGTTAATACAGTATTGAAATGTATTTAAGTAACAAAAATATAGGATGAAAAATTATTTCATCAAGAAGGACATATGAAATCTATTCAATTACCCTTATTTATCGCTGCATTAGGTCTAAGTTCATTTGCTCAAGCTGATTTTATTGGTTTAAAAGGTGATGTGAATTACTGGTCTTACAATGGAAAAATTGAAAATACTAAGCCACTAAATGGTAATAATGATATTGATCGTGATAATGGCATTCAAGCTTCGATTGCTTTTGAACATCCTGTTCCTCTTTTACCGAATGTAAAAATTAAATACACCAATTTAGATAGCTCAACTAACAATAATGATGGTGCATTTAGCTCAAATACAATTGACCTTACTAATACTGATTATATTTTATACTATGAAATACTCGATAATATTGTTAGTGCAGACATTGGTTTAGGCTTAGCAAATATTAATGGTGATTTTAAACAATATGATGCAATTCAATCTATGGATTATACGATGTCTGGTAATTTACCTATTGCTTATGCCTCTATCGGTGGGAAGCTCCCATTTACAGGTTTAAGTACCAAAGGAGAAATTATCGTTGGTAGTGATGGAGATGCAACACTGACAGATGTACAAGCAGAACTTCAATATAATTTTGTGCAAAGTTTACTTTTAGACCTTGGTGCTAAAGTAGGATATCGCTATATGAGTATTGATGCTGATAAAGATGACATCAAATATAAATTAGATTTTAAAGGGCCTTATATTGGTTTAAATGCCCATTTTTAATAGAAAATATCCGTTTATGATCATGTAAGCTTTTTCTTACATGGTCTGCCGATTTATGCGTATAGGCAGAACAGCTAAATTTTAATATTATAAACACATTAGGAAACAGGAAGTTTCCATTAAAAACAAGAATAAGATAGGACGATAACGCAGGATAGCGAAAGGTACGACAGGAGTTATACCTCAGAACCAATACAAAAAACCTCAGGCATGGATGTCTGAGGTTTTTTTATTTTGAATAGACTAAAACAATTAAAGTAAAAAACTTACCACTTCATAAAAGCCATTCCTTCAATAGCATCAATTTGAATCAGTTCAGTTTGTTTTTGAACTAGTTTAACCGCTTCATGCAAACTTATTGTTTTTGTATAAGAGCCTTTTTGATCAGGAACAGGAATATCTGCATCTAATGAATAATCATCATTGACGATAAACTGTAAAGTACGATCATTTTTATCAACGATCCCTAAAAAGTTTTCTGGTCTGATTAACACAGATTGCATTATTTCTATGATTTCATCGATAGATGCATACTGATTTTGAGTGGGTAAAACCTCTTCACCATCATAATCTGTAAAGAAAAATTGGAAAATCAACATATTATTAACTGTTTTTATCGTAATACTTTAATTTTTAGCATAAAGAAACGACTGGTTCAATAGCTCAACTCTTTCTATATCTTCACTTCAATGATGATCATGATGAGAAATAAAGAAAATAAGTTCAGTTTCATCAATGCATAAGCTTAATCAGTGATCAATTAACTTAATATAACTAGATCTCTTTCATTTCGCTAATAAACACCACCCATAAAAAAACACCCCGCTCTCGTTAGAGACCGGGGTGTTTTAGATTTAAAAGCTGGCGATGACTTACTCTCACATGGGTAACCCCACACTACCATCAGCGCTAAGAGGTTTCACTTCTGAGTTCGG
>Ga0308158_10004005_pt1 | contig 12621 bp, 11 predicted proteins | sample PhyBR2_FD_201038 | JGI IMG/M metagenome (GOLD analysis project Ga0308158, IMG submission 201038) | Phyllosphere microbial communities from UC Gill Tract Community Farm, Albany, California, United States - DLSLB.R2 | ecosystem: Host-associated > Plants > Phyllosphere > Unclassified | place: USA...
CAACGGCGCCACCCAGGTCATGTACGAGGGCACACCGGACTCCCCGCACCAGGGCCGCTGGTGGGAGATCGTGGAGAAGTACAAGGTCTCCATCCTCTATACCGCCCCCACCGCCATCCGCACCTTCATGAAGTGGGGCTCGGACATCCCCGCCAAGTACGATCTCTCCTCGCTCCGCGTGCTGGGTTCGGTCGGCGAACCGATCAACCCCGAAGCCTGGATGTGGTACCGCAAGGTCATTGGCGGGGACAAGGCCCCCATCGTCGACACCTGGTGGCAGACCGAAACCGGCGCCCAGATGATCGCCCCATTGCCCGGCGTCACCGCCACCAAGCCCGGCTCGGCGCAGGTGCCGCTGCCCGGCATCGCCGTGGACGTGGTGGACGAGATGGGTGAATCGGTCCCCAACGGCCACGGCGGCTTCCTGGTGATCCGCGAGCCCTGGCCCTCCATGCTCCGCGGCATCTGGGGCGACCCTGAGCGGTTCAAGGACACCTACTGGTCCCGGTTCGAGAACATGTACTTCGCCGGAGACGGCGCCAAGAAGGACGAGGACGGCGACATCTGGCTGCTCGGCCGGGTGGATGACGTCATGAACGTCTCCGGGCACCGCCTCTCCACCACTGAGATCGAATCCGCCCTGGTGAGCCACCCGGCAGTGGCGGAGGCCGCCGTCGTGGGTGCCACGGACGAAACCACCGGCCAGGCGGTGGTCGCCTTCGTCATCCTCCGGGGCGATGCCGCGAACAACGGCGACGAAACGGTGCAGGAACTGCGCAACCACGTGGGCAAGGAAATCGGGCCCATCGCCAAACCCAAGAACATCCTGGTGGTGCCTGAACTGCCCAAGACCCGGTCCGGCAAGATCATGCGCCGCCTCCTCAAGGACGTCGCCGAAGGCCGGGATCCGGGCGACGCCACCACCCTGTCCGATCCCACGATCATGCAGGAAATCGCACAGTCGCTCAGAAAGTAACATCGGCTTAGTATTCCGCCATCGGGCCCTAGTTGACGCCGCTTGACCCGTGATAACGGGGAAGGCGGCGCCAACTTTGTTTGTGACGATTCAAAAAATTCGATGTCAGAAATGTTACTTGACGTTCTTCCATGTTCGCTTTTGCGAGGTTATAGTCATTGCATGTGAGGTGTCTCACACGCGGCTATTTTTTCAAGGGAGAGAACATGCCTTCAAAGTTCGATGCGTCGGCCACGGCATTGCCCAGCAGGCGGACCATCCTCAAGACCGTCGGTGTGGGGGCAGCAGGCCTTGCCGGCATCCCGTTCCTGGCGGCCTGCACGGGCGGCAGTGGCCCCTCGGCCTCGGGTTCGGCATCGTCCGGCCTGACATTCGGCTCGGGGGCCTCGGACGACGTCCCCAAGCGGGCATACCAGGCCGTCACCGACGCCTTCACCGCCAAAACCGGCAAGACCGTCACCACCAACGTTGTCCCCCACAACGATTTCCAGAACAAGATCAACTCCTACCTGCAGGGCTCGCCGGACGATGCCTTCACGTGGTTTGCCGGCTACCGGATGCAGTACTACGCCGGCAAGGGGCTGCTCGCCCCCATTGACGACGTGTGGCAGACCATCGGCGGCAATTTCTCCGATGCGCTGAAGAAGGCCTCCACCGGCCCCGACGGGAAGATGTACTTCGTTCCCAACTACAACTACCCGTGGGGGTTCTTCTACCGGAAGAGCCTGTGGGCCGAAAAGGGCTACGAGGTTCCGGAAACCTTCGACGCGCTGAAGACGCTCGCCGCCAAAATGAAGGCCGACGGCATCATTCCCATCGGGTTCGCGGACAAGGACGGGTGGCCCGCCATGGGCACCTTCGACTACCTGAACATGCGGCTCAACGGCTACCAGTTCCACGTGGACCTTTGCGCCCACAAGGAATCCTGGGACCAGCAGAAGGTCACCACCGTTTTTGACACCTGGAAGGCGCTCCTTCCGTTCCAGGATCCGGCCGCACTCGGCCAGACCTGGCAGGACGCGGCGAAGGCACTGGAAGCCAAGAAGACCGGCATGTACCTCCTTGGTTCCTTCGTCACCCAGCAGTTCACCGACCCCGCTGTCCTCGCCGACATCGATTTCTTTGCCTTCCCGGAAATCGCCATGGAAGGCCGCGACGCCGTCGAAGCCCCCATCGACGGGCTGCTGCTGTCCAAGAAGGGCGGCGACAACAAGGCGGCGCGGGACTTCCTGGCGTTCCTTGGCACACCCGAGGCCCAGGACGCCTACGCCAAGGTGGACAACTCGAATATCGCAACCGCAAATGGTGCGGACACCTCAAAGTTCACGCCACTCAACAAGAAGTGCGCGGACACCATCAAGAGCGCCAAGTACATCAGCCAGTTCTTTGACCGCGACGCCTTGCCGGCCATGGCCAACAACGTGATGATCCCTGCCCTGCAGAGCTTCATCAAGGACGGCAGCGTGGACGTCAAGAACCTTGAGGCCCAGGCCAAGACGCTTTACGCAGCGCAGTAGTCCCGTCAAAGGAAGGCCGACGGCGGCAGGGAACTTCCGCCGTCGTCCTTTCCACCTGCACCACGCCCCAGCAAGGGAAAGATTTCCATGAGCAGCACCGCACAAGAACTGATCCCGCCGGAAGCCCGGGAACCTGCCCGCCCCCGCGCCATCAAAGGAGGGCGCGTCCGCCGGCTGTCGGGACGGGACAAACTTGTCCTGTCCCTGATGGTAGGCATCCCCACCCTGATCGAGCTGGCCCTCGTGTGGCTGCCCACGCTGATGTCCGTGGGACTTAGCTTCACCCGCTGGAACGGGCTGGACCTGGCGGACATACACTCCGCAGGCACCGAGAATTACCAGTTCATCGCCCAGGACTACCCGCCGTTCTGGCCGGCACTCCAGCACAACATGCTGTGGCTCCTGTTCCTGGCCCTGATCGCGACCCCGCTGGGCCTGCTGCTGGCGGTGCTCCTGGACCAGAACATCCGCGGCAGCAAGATCTACCAGAGCATCTTCTTCGCCCCCGTCATGCTGTCCCTTGCCCTGATCGGCATCATCTGGCAGCTCTTCTACCAGCGCGACAACGGCCTCCTGAACTTCCTCCTGGGCACCGCCGGCACGCCGAACGCCGTGGACTGGTTCGGAGACTCCTCGGTCAACATCTGGGCGGCCCTTATCGCAGCCACCTGGCGGCATGCCGGCTATGTCATGCTCCTTTATTTGGCAGGGCTGAAAGGCGTCGATCCCAGCCTGAAGGAAGCCGCGGCCATCGACGGCGCCAATGCCGTACAGACCTTCTTCCGCGTGGTCTTCCCGGCCATGCGCCCCATCAACATTGTCATCGTGGTGATCACCATCATCGAGTCCCTCCGCGCCTTCGACGTCGTGTACGTCATCAACCGCGGCACCAACGGCCTGGAAATGCTCAGCGCCCTGGTGATCCAGAACCTGGTGGGCGAGGGACAAGTCATCGGTGTCGGGTCCGCCCTGGCCGTGGTCCTCCTGGTCATCTCGCTCGTCCCCATCGTCTTCTACCTCAGCCGGACCTTCGGCAAGGAGAACCAGCCATGAGCATTGCCACTGCCCGCACCGCCGGGAACGACACCACCATCCTGTCCCGCTCCGGCAGCCGGCCCAAGCGCCACTACGGGACACACATCTTCCTTGTGGCCATGGCCGTCATGTGGCTGGTTCCGCTGGGATGGGCCCTCTTTACCGCGCTCCGGCCCGTGGCCTCCACCAACGAACATGGCTACTTCAGCGTGGCGGGGGACTTCAATTTCGACAACTTCGTCCAGGCCTGGACCCAGGGCGGGTTCGCCACGTATTTCTGGAACTCGGTCATCATCACGGTGCCCGCCGTCCTTCTGACACTGTTCCTTGCTTCCCTGATGGCATTCGCCGTCAGCCGGGTGAACTGGAAATTCAACATCACCCTGCTGATCATGTTTACGGCCGGCAACCTCCTGCCCCCGCAGGTCCTGGCTGCGCCCCTCTTCGAGATGGCCAAACACCTGGAGGTGCCGTATTCGTTCAGCGACTCCGGCAACCTCCTGAACACGTACATCGTGGTGATCGCCATCCATGTCGCGTTCCAGATGGGGTTCTGCACGTTCGTCCTCTCCAACTACATGAAGGCCCTCTCCCCGGACCTGACCGAAGCTGCGCTGGTGGACGGTGCCGGCATCTGGCGGCAGTACCGCGAGATCATCATGCCGCTGTGCCGTCCCGCGTTCGCCGCGCTGGGCACCCTCGAGGTCATCTTCATCTACAACGACTACTTCTGGCCGCTCCTCTTCATCCAGAGCGGCAACCGGCTCCCCATCACCACCGCCATCAACAACCTGCAGGGACAGTTCCTGAGCAACTACAACCTCCTTGCCGCCGGCGCGGTCATCACCGTCATTCCCACCCTGGTGATCTATCTGCTCCTGCAGCGGCAGTTTGTGGCGGGCCTGACGCTGGGTTCCAGCAAAGGGTAGGTGAAGATGGACACTGACGGGGACGCACCTCCCCCAATCCCCTCCTGAAAGGATTTCAATGCTCCCCGCCGCACGACACCAGGCCATCGTGGACACAGTCCAACGGGAGCGGGTGGTCCGCGTGTCAGACCTCGCCCAGCAGCTGGGGGTCTCGCTCATGACCGTCCGCCGGGACATCGAGCTCCTGGAAGAAAGCGGAAAGGTGGAGCGGATCCACGGGGGCGCCAAACTTCCCGGCGGCGCCACCACCCATGAGCCCGGATTCGAGTTGAAGTCCACGCAGTATCCGGCCGAAAAGCGGTCCATTGCCGTCGAAGCCTCAGGGATGGTCCACGAGGGAATGGCGGTGGGCCTCAGCGCGGGCACCACCACCTGGGCACTGGCACAGGAACTGGTGAAGGGACCCCGGATCACCGTGGTGACCAACTCCGTGCGTATCGCCGATCTCTTCCACCAGGGCGCAGCAGCCGGGGCACCCTTCAGCTCCACCGTGATCCTGATTGGCGGCGAGCGCACGCCGTCGGACGCCCTCGTGGGACCGATCGCCACCGCTGCCCTGAAGCAGCTGCACCTCGACCTGTTGTTCCTTGGGGTGCACGGCATGGACCCCGACGCGGGCTTCACCACGCCCAACCTTCTGGAGGCCGAGACGGACCGGGCCTTCGTGGCAGCCTCACGCAAGCTCGTTGTGCTGGCGGACCACACCAAGTGGGGCACCCAGGGCATGAGCACCATCGCCGCCCTCGAGGAAGCGGACGAAGTGATCAGCGACGCCGGCCTGTCCGCCGATGCGCGCCGCATCCTCGAGGAGAGCGTCAGCCGGCTGCGGATCGCGGGCCAGCCCTAAGCGCTGCGGGCAGCCGCAGGACTTCGGGATCCTCGCTATCCCGGATCTTTCCCCTTGTTACAAGCCAGAACGCAACCCGAACGCTGAAAGAGGCCTCCTATGGATCCCCTGCACCTCCGTTCCGCCGGCACCAGCCTGCTGGTCAGCTTCGACAGCGGGGAGGCCGAGGTCATCCACTGGGGCGCGGACCTCGGTGCCGCGCTGCCGGATCTTGGCCTCCTGGCGGCCCCCGTGGGTCATTCCTCCATCGACGCGCGCGTCCCCGCCGGTCTCCTCCCCCAGGCGTCCTCATCCTGGCGCGGCCGTCCGGCCCTGAGGGGGCACCGGATCACGGGCGACGGCGCCGGCTACGATTTCTCGCCCCGGCTTCGCGTCACGTCGGTCACCGCCGAGGGTGCCGGCGCCACCATCGTGCAGGCCGACGCCGACGCCGGCCTGCGCGTCTCGTCCCACCTGGTGCTCCACGACGGCGGCCTGCTGGAACTGCGCCACACCCTCACCAACGACGGCAGCACGCCGTTCCAGGTCGATGAACTGGCGACCGTCCTGCCTGTGGCGCCGGACGCCGTCGAGCTCCTCGACCTCACCGGCCGGTGGTGCAGGGAACGCCACCCGCAGCGGCACAGCATCCAGCAGGGAACCTGGGTCCGGACCGGCCGGCATGGCCGCACCGGACACGACTCCTCCCTGCTCTTCGCCGCGGGCACCCCCGGTTTCGGCAACCGGCACGGCAAGGTCTGGGCCACCCACCTTGGCTGGAGCGGCAACCACGAACAGTTCGCGGACACCATCGGCGACGGCCGGACCATGATCGGCGGCTCCGAGCTGCTGGGGCCTGCCGAGGTCACCTTGGAACCGGGCGGCAGCTACACCACTCCCCCCCTGTTTGCTGCCTACTCGGACCACGGTCTGGACGGCATCACCGAAGCTTTCTACAGCTGGTTCCGGTCCCGCCCCCACCACGTCCTGCCCGCAGCGTCCACCGGGCTGCCCGCCGGCAAACCGCGCCCGGTGGTGCTGAACACTTGGGAGGCGGTGTACTTCGACCACAACCTGGACACCCTGATCGAGTTGGCCGAATCCGCGGCCGACCTCGGCGTGGAGCGGTTCGTCCTCGACGACGGCTGGTTCCGCGGCCGCCGCGACGACCACGCCGGCCTGGGCGACTGGTACGTGGACGAGACCGTCTGGCCCGAGGGGCTCACCCCGCTGATCGAGGCTGTCACTTCGCGCGGCATGGAGTTCGGACTGTGGGTTGAGCCGGAAATGGTCAACCTGGACTCGGACGTCGCCCGGGCACACCCGGACTGGATCGTGGGCCCCTCCGCCGCTGCGCACAAGGACGGCGGCCGGCTGCCCCTGGAATGGCGCCACCAGCACATCATCGACCTGGTCAACCCTGAGGCCTGGCAGTACGTCTTTGACCGGATCGATGCGCTCCTGGCCGGGAACAACATCAGCTACCTGAAGTGGGACCAAAACAGGGACCTGACGGAGCATGGCCATGCCGGCCGCCCGTCCGTCCACGCCCAGACCCTTGCCGCGTACAGGCTGTTCGACGAGCTCAGGAAGGCCCATCCCGGCGTCGAAATTGAAAGCTGCTCCTCCGGCGGCGCCCGCGTGGACCTGGGCATCCTGGAACGGACCGACCGGATCTGGGCGTCAGACTGCAACGATGCGCTGGAGCGGCAGACCATCCAGCGCTGGACGGGGGCGGTGGTCCCGCCGGAACTGGTGGGCAGCCACATCGGCCCCACCACCTCGCACACCACGGCCCGCACCCACGACCTCTCCTTCCGTGCCATCACCGCACTGTTCGGGCATTTCGGCATGGAGTGGGACATCCGGGGCGTCCAGGGCCGGGACCGCGAGGAGCTCCGCCGCGTCGTGGGACTGTACAAGGAGCACCGGCACCTGATCCACAGTGGTCGCCGCGTCCACGCCGATGTCACCGACGAGTCGTTGCTCCTGCACGGCGTCGTGGCGGGCACAGCTGCCGCCGAGGGCGCTGAAGTGCAGGAGGGCACGACGGCGGCGCTGTTCGCCCTGGTCAGCACGCGCACTTCGGCATCGGAAGTCCCCGGCCGGATCGGCCTGCCGGGACTCGACCCTGCAGGCAGCTACCGGGTGGAGGCCGTCTTCCCGACGGCGGACGATGCCGACTACCCGCACACCTTTACGCAGGTCCAGCCGCCTGCCTGGCTGGCCGGAGGCGCGGTGGCCAGCGGCAAGTTCCTTGCCGAAGTGGGGCTGCCCATGCCTATCCTCAACCCCGAGCACGCGCTGCTGCTGAAGGTTACGGCCGCCTAGACCAGCCACAGCGCCCTGCCTGCCGCGCATTTCCTGCGTAAGAATGCGCGGCTTGCAGGGGCAACCGATAGATTTGCTGGCATGACTGAAGCCTCCTCCACCGTTGAAGCCGGCCGCGGCACCATCCTTGTCATCAATGGCCCCAACTTGAACCTGCTGGGTACCCGGGAGCCGGAGAAATACGGCACCTCCACCCTTGCCGACGTGGAACAGCTGGCGGCGTCCGCTGCGGAAAAGCATGGCTTCGCGGTGGACTGCGTCCAGTCCAACCATGAGGGCGTCCTCCTGGATGCCATCCACGCGGCCCGGGGCAAGGCAGCCGGCATTGTCCTGAACGCGGGCGCCTTCACGCACACGTCTGTGGCTCTTCGTGACGCCTTGGCCGCCGTCCAGCTTCCCGCCGTCGAGGTTCACATCACCAACGTGCACCAGCGGGAGGAATTCCGGCACCACTCGTACCTGTCACCGGTTTGCTCCGCAGTGATCGTGGGCGCCGGGATCTTCGGCTACAAGCTCGCCATCGACTACCTGGCCGAGGTCCTGTAACGGAGCGGGTTCTACTTCTTGATGCACTGCCCGGAGGAAACGGGCGAGGACAGTGACGGGGCCTGCTGTGCGACGGGGTCCACGTCGTTCATGGTGATGGCGAATCCAACTTCGGCGTCCGAGGTCGCTTTGGCGAAGACCACGCCAGCCACCTGGCCGTCGGTGGTGAGCAGCGGGCCGCCTGAATTCCCGGGCTGTACATCGCCGGCCAGGCGGTAGATGTCCTCGGGCGAGGGGTTGTTGCCGTAAATGTCGGGTACCAGGACGGTGGCGATGTCCTGGACCATGGCAGGTTTGGACTGGAAGGGACCGCCGTGGGGGTAGCCTGCGAACGCTGCCTGGCTTCCGCCGGGCAGGTCGCGGCTCAGCGGCAGCGGCTGGGTGGGCAGGTTGTCCACGGCCAGGACGGCCAGGTCCCGCTTGGTATCGAAGTAGACCACCCGCCCGGGCATCGCTCCGCCGTCGGGCATTTCCACCACGGGCTGCGAGACCCCCGCAACCACATGCGCATTGGTCAGCACGCGGTCCGGGGACACCACGAAGCCGCTGCCGGTCTGGTTCTGGCCGCACTCATAGGCCGTGCCCGCGATCCTCAGGACGGACTGGGCCGCCTTGTTGAGCGCCGGCGTATTGGTGCTGGTATTGGGGACCTGGACGGCCTGGCCCTGGTCAAGCCCTTCGATCAGGGTGGGGATGCCGTTGCCGATCACCGTGGACCGCAGCTGCGCCATGGTGGCCTTGACCGGCGTGGGGGTCAGCCCGTCGATGAAGCGGATCACCTTGGACTCCGCCAGCTGCTGTGACACCACCGGCACGCCGAGTGAGCTGACGCTGAATGCCAGCATGGACATCACCAGTGCGGATACCACCAGGTTCAGCGCCCCGCCCACGAGTCGGTCCACTGCCCGCAGCGGCCGCATCCGGACCACCCCGCGGAGCTGCCGTCCCACCATGGTGCCCAGGCCGTGCCCCAGCGCCATCAGCACGACGGCGGCAGCGATGATGGCGGTCAGCCTCCACCCGGAGTCCTCAACGAAGGTGCTGACAAGGGGGACGGCAAAGAAGGCGGCGATCGCGCCGGCGGCAAAGCCCGCGAGGCCGCCGACAGTGACCAGGAACCCATTGCGGAGGCCGTAGATCAGGTATGACAGCAGCGCCAGGATCAGGACAATGTCCAGGACAGTCAGGCCGACCACAAAGGCTCCTTATTTACAGTTGAACCTCCATTCTAGGGGTGGCCGCTGACAATCTTCTGTGGGCTGCAGCGGCGTCCGGCCCACCTGCAGTCAGCTGCCTGCGGGTGTTTCGGGTGCCAAGTTCGTCACAGAACCTTGAAAATTCTGAAACAATGGCAAAAGCGCCCACAGCCGATACTTTTACTCAGGAGATTTCATGGACATCGAGGTACTGCGCCGAGCACCACTTTTCGCCACGCTTGACGACGACGCATTCCGACTGTTGACGGACGAACTGACCGAGGTGGACCTGTCCCGCGGCGCATCCGTGTTCCGTGAAGGCGACCAGGGTGACCAGCTGTACTTCATCGTCTCCGGCAAGGTGAAGCTCGGCCGCACCTCCCCTGATGGCCGCGAGTCCCTCCTGGCCATCCTCGGCCCGGGCGAACTCTTCGGCGAAATGGCCCTCTTCGATCCCAGCCCGCGCACCGCCACCGCCACCGCGGTGTCCGAGACGCGCCTGGCCGGGCTCAAGAACGAGAGCCTGAACACCCTGCTGCGCACCCGCCCGGAAGTTTCGGCCCAGCTGCTGCAGGCCCTGGCCCGCCGCCTGCGCCGCACCAACGATTCCCTCTCCGACCTCGTCTTCTCCGACGTCCCCGGCCGCGTGGCCAAGGCCCTGCTGGATCTTGCGGACCGCTTCGGCCGGCCCGCAACGGACGGCGTCCTGGTGGCACACGAGCTGACGCAGGAAGAACTGGCCCAGCTGGTTGGCGCGTCCCGTGAAACGGTCAACAAGGCCCTGGCCGAGTTCGTCCAGCGCGGCTGGCTGCGCCTGGAGGCGCGCGCCGTGGTCATCCTGGACATGCAGCGCCTGCGCCAGCGCTCCCGCTAGAAAGCACCAAAAAGGCCGCCCCGAGGGGCGGCCTTTTTCGTTCTCCGAACCCAACCGGATCCTAGCGTTCGCGCTGGTGGTCCCCCGCTACGGTCTTGGCGGCCTCGACTTCGAGCATGAGCTTCCCGTCCTCGTTGACCAGTGACGCCTGGTAAACGTGGGGCTTGCGTTTGTAGCTCAGGTACGCGATGCATCCGTTGGCCGCGGCCATTTTCTCGAGCATGATCTCGGACCCGGGAACCAGCAGCTCTCCCAGCGTGCGGCCCACGGTGTTCTCCTGGCCTGCCTCGTCCCCAAGGGCGGCGGTGTCCCGTTCTTGGACCACCTGCGCCGCGTTCACCCAGCGGCCCCACACACCTTTGCCGTCCAACAGCGACGGCTCCTGGCCCAGCGGCAGGGTGGCAGCGAAGTAGCGGGTGTCGAACCGCCGGTGTGCGAAGTCAGGGCTGCGCCAGTTGACCAGGGACTTAAGCAGGTCGGTGCGCAGGGAGAGTCCGCGCTTGCCCAGGACCTGGGCAAGCGTCTTCTCCTGGTCCGCGACCGCCACCCGTGCGCGCATCCACTCGGAGGTGGACGTGGCTTCGACCGTGTTGGACATATCGGGGCCGGCCAGCAGCACACCGGTTTCTTCGAAAAGCTCCCGGATGGCGCCAACTACGTGGCGGCGGGCCAGTCCGACGTCGTCCGTTCCCATCTGCTCAGCCCAGTGCTGGGGCGATGGGCCAAGCCAACCCATGGGCTCGTCGTCGGCCGGGTCAAGGGAGCCGCCGGGGAAGGCGAGGACCCCCAGCGGCGAGGAGCCGGGCCGGTAGCCCAGCCACGTCTCCAGGCCGGTGGGTGAATCACGCAGGAGGACTACTGATGAGGCGTAGCGGGCGGCCCGGGGGGTCCGCTCGCCGTGTTCGAGCCAGCTTTGCGCTGCCCCTTCAAGGTCCTGGGGAAGTGCAAAAAGGCGTCGTGCGAGGTGAGGCAAGGGAAGTGTCCGGTCTTAGCTGAATTCGGCGATCAGCTCGACCTCTACGGGAGAGTCGAGCGGAAGAACGGCAACGCCGACGGCGGAACGTGCGTGCTGCCCGGCGTCACCGAGGACGCGGCCAAGCAGCTCCGACGCACCGTTGACGACGGCGGGCTGGCCCGTGAACGACGGGTCCGAGGAAACGAAGCCCACAACTTTGACGATGCGGGTGATCCGGTCGAGGTCTCCGATGACGCTCTTAACGGCGGCCAGGGCGTTGACGGCGCAGACGGCGGCGTACTTCTGGGCATCCTCCGGGGAAACGGTGGGTTCATCCGCGAACCCTTCGGTTCCGGCGGAGACCTTGCCCGTAGCTTCGAGTTTGCCGTTGATGAACGGCAGCTGTCCCGAGGTGTAGACGTGGCTTCCGGAGACCACTGCGGGAACGTAGGAAGCCACCGGGGCGGCTACCTCCGGGAGGGTGATGCCGAGTTCGGCGAGGCGCTGCTCGACGGCGGATACCGGCGCCGTTGCGGCACTGGACTGGGCTTCTGCGGGGGTGGTGCCCATGCTACTGCTTCTCCCTCTTGAGGTAGGCGACAAGGCCGTTGCCGTCGGGTCCCGGGACTACCTGGACGAGCTCCCAGCCGTCCTCTCCCCACTGGTCAAGGATCTGCTTTGTGGCGTGGATAATGAGCGGAATCGTCGCGTACTCCCATTTGGTCATGAGAGAAAGCGTAGCCCTTGCCGGTAAAGTGGAAAACATGGCGACTCGCAACAACCCCTTATTCGACACTGCCACCACACTGGGTAAGATCCTTCTTTTCCTTGGTGTGAGCGCGATTTGCGGTGTCCTCGTAGCGGGCCTGCTGGTCCCCGCCGCGGCCGTCTCCGGCAGCGCGGCGAGCGGTTCAATCAGCTTCTTCGATTCCCTTCCGGCGGAACTGAAGGTCGATCCGCCCAGCCAGACCACACGGATCCTGGCCGCGGACGGCAGCGAGATCGCCAGCGTCTACACGGAGAACCGCACCAAGGTTCCGCTGGACCAGATTTCACCGAACATGAAGAACGCCATCATCGCGGTGGAGGACAGCAGGTTCTACGAGCACGGCGGTGTTGACACCACAGGCATCCTGCGCGCCCTGGTAAGTACGGTGCGCGGCAACAAGCAGGGCGCTTCCACCATTACGCAGCAGTACGTCAACAACGTCCTCAACGCCAACCTTGCGGCCGCCGGCGAAGAGGACCAGATCAAGCTCAACGGTGTGAACAAGGGCGTGGGCGACAAACTGCGCGAAATGAAGCTTGCCATCGCCCTTGAGAAGGAGTTCAGCAAGGACCAGATCCTTGAGGGCTACCTGAACATCGTCTTCTTCAACCGTGATGCGTACGGCATCGAGGCCGCCTCACGCTACTTCTTCAGCACCACGGCCAAG
>Ga0308158_10004006_pt1 | contig 12614 bp, 7 predicted proteins | sample PhyBR2_FD_201038 | JGI IMG/M metagenome (GOLD analysis project Ga0308158, IMG submission 201038) | Phyllosphere microbial communities from UC Gill Tract Community Farm, Albany, California, United States - DLSLB.R2 | ecosystem: Host-associated > Plants > Phyllosphere > Unclassified | place: USA...
GTCCCGACCAGACCCGTGCCGCGTTTTCCCGCGCCATGTCCGAGATGTACAAGAAAGAAGTGCCGTTGTACGGCGACTTGATGAGCCTGGTCGGCGAGGTCAATCGTCAGTGCCTCGAGCAACAGCCGGAGCTGGCCCGATCCCTGGCCCGTACCGGCGAGATCGAGCGCCTGGATGCCGAGCGCCATGGCGCGATTCGGGTCGGCACCGCTGCGGAGCTGGCGACCATCGCCCGTCTGTTCGCGGTCATGGGCATGCAGCCCGTGGGTTATTACGACCTCACCTCGGCAGGTGTACCGGTGCATTCCACGGCCTTTCGGGCGGTGCATGAGCAGTCGCTACAAGTAAGCCCCTTTCGCGTGTTCACTTCGCTGCTGCGTTTGGAGCTAATCGAGGATGTGGCCTTGCGCGAGCAGGCCCGGCAATTGCTGGAACAGCGGCAGATCTTTACCCAATCGTGCCTGGCCTTGATCGAACAATTCGAGCGGGACAGCGGCCTCGATCAGGCCGGCTCCGACGCGTTCGTCGAGCAGGCCCTGGAAACCTTCCGCTGGCACCATGACGCCACGGTGACCGCGGCCCAGTACCAGCGCCTGCATGACGCTCATCGCCTGATTGCCGACGTGGTGGCCTTCAAGGGGCCGCACATCAATCACCTGACTCCGCGCACGCTGGACATCGACACGGTGCAGGCGCTGATGCCGGCGCGCGGGATCACGCCCAAGGCCGTCATCGAAGGGCCGCCACCGCGACGCCAGGCCATTCTGCTGCGCCAGACCAGCTTCAAGGCGCTGCAGGAAAAGGTCGCGTTCACCGACCAGACCGCTGTGGCCGAAGGCAGCCACACCGCACGCTTCGGCGAGATCGAACAACGCGGTGCGGCGCTGACGCCCAAGGGACGCGCGCTGTACGACCGTCTGCTGAACGCCTCGCGTACCGCACTGGCCGGGTTTCCCAGCGAGACCAACGCCACCGACTACATGCGCCTGCTGGGCGAGCAGTTCAGTGAGTTTCCGGATGATCTGGCGCAGATGCGCGAGCAGGACCTGGCGTTCTTCCGTTATTTCCCCAGCGGCCAGCCAAGTGCCGGCGAAACCACATTGCAGGGGCTGTTGGACAATGGCGCGATTCATTGCGAGCCGTTGGTGTACGAAGATTTCCTGCCGGTCAGCGCTGCCGGCATCTTTCAGTCCAACCTGGGCGACGATGCCCAGGCCGAATACGGTCTGGGCTCGAGCCAGGAGGCGTTTCACCAGGCCTTGGGCCGCACGGTGCTCGATGAGCTCGCGCTGTACGCCCAGACCCAGCAGCGCTCGCTGGACGACTGCGCTCGCGCACTGGGCCTCCCCTCGCTAGGCTGATCCTGCCGCTAGCGGGCGCCGCCCACCCGGAAGCGATTCACTTCCTGACGCAGCTCCGCAGCCAGCCCTTCCAGCTCGCGAGCGGTCTGCGCCAGGTTGGAGACCACCTCGCGCTGCTCGCCATTGGTCATGGCAATGCTCTGCAGGTTGCTGCTGAGCATGGTGGCCGTGCTGCTCTGCTCCTGGGTCGCAGTGCTGATCGCATCGAACTGATGCCCGGCCGACCGGCTCTGCTCGTCGATCTGCGCCAGCGCTTGGGCGACCTTGGCGTTGCGGGTCAGGCCTTCGCGCATCAGCACGTTGCCCTGGTCCATGGTGCTGATGGCGTTGGCGGTTTCCTTCTGGATACTGCCGATCATGCCGGAGATTTCGTCGGTGGCCTGGCGCGTACGCGAGGCCAGGCTGCGCACCTCGTCGGCGACCACGGCAAAGCCTCGGCCCTGTTCGCCGGCACGGGCCGCTTCGATGGCTGCGTTGAGGGCCAGCAGGTTGGTCTGCTCGGCGATCGAAGTGATCACCCCGACGATGCCGCCGATTTCCTGCGAGCGCTGGCCCAGGGTGTTGATGACGCCCGCGGTGCTGTTCAGCGCGCCGGCAATCTGCTCCAGGGAATTGGACGCCTCGTCCATCGAGGTGCGGCCGATGCGGGTCTGCTGGGCGTTGTCCTGGGCCAGGCGCTGGGTGTGGCCCATGTTGTCGGCGATGTCCAGGGACGTCGCACTGAATTCCTCGACCGCGCCGGCCATGCTGGAAATCTCCCCGGACTGGTGCTCCATGCCTTCGTAGGCGCCCGCCGACAGGCTCGACAACGTTTGCGCACGGCCGCTGACTTCATGGGCGGCGTTGCGGATGTGCACCACCATGTTCGACAGGGCTTCGCCCATGTGGTTGAAACTGCTGGCCAGTTGGCCGATCTCGTCGTGGCTGGACACCTTCAAGCGGGCATCCAGATCGCCTGCACCCAGCGCTTCGGCCTGGCGCACCAGCTCACCGAGTGGCCGCAGCTTGCTGCGCAACAGCCAGATGGCGGCGCCCACCGCGATCAGCATGGCCAACAGGCTGCCGATCGCCAACTGAGTGCCGACGTTCCAGGTCACTGCATTGATTTCGGCCTTGGGCATGCTCGCCACGACGCTCCAGGGGCCGCCTGGGAAAGTCACCGCTTCGGAGAAGATGTCCTGCTTGCCGTCGTTCCACAGCCGGCCCTTGCCATCCAGGAGTGCCAGGTCGGCCAAGGTCTTGGCGGCGGCCTGCGGATCGTTGACGTTGGCCGGCGCTACCAGCCAGCGGTTCTGCTCGTCGAGCAAGGCCAGCGAGCCGGTCTGGCCGATGCGGAAGCGCTGCAGGTTGGCGAATTGGGTGTTCTGCGCGTCGGTGTAGTCGAAGCCGACGAACAGCACGGCGATCACCTGGCCCGAGCCGTCGCGCACCGGGGTGTACTGGGTCATGTAGGAGCGTTCGAACAGGACGGCACGGCCGATGTAGTTCTGGCCGTCGAGCAGGCGCTGGTAGGCGGGATGGGCGTGGTCGAGAATCGTACCGATCGCGCGGCTGCCGTCCTGCTTGGTCAACGAGGTGCTGATGCGCACGAATTCGTTGCCGCTGCGCACGAACACCGTGGCAACGCCTGCCGTGAGCTGCTTGAAATCGTCGACTTCCTTGAAATCGTTGTTCAGCGTCTGGCTGCCCAGGCGCAGGCTCGGCGTCTGCTGGTTGGCCACCGTGACCTGCGTGCTTGTGTCCACGCTCAGGCCGCCGGCGAAGCGCTTTTCGAACAGCCCGCTCAAGCGCTGGGTGCTGTCGCGCAGGGTGCTGTGAAAAGTGCTGAGCTGATCGGCCAGCAATCGCGCCTCGCTGGCCATGTGCTGTTCGCGGATGGCCAGGTTGGCGATGTCCAGCGAGCGCAGGGCGAATGCCGTGCTGGCGGTGATGACGACGGCCAGGATCACAGCCAGGGCAATGCCCAGTTGCGTGGCGATACGAGCGCGAGGTTGAGACATGTGAAGCTCCTGAGAAACGTGTACGTGACAGGCAATGCCAAAGACAGTCCAGACCTGCCGGGCACCTGCCATCCTTGGTTTTTATTGGTACTGCTACATCGGCAATTCGAATGAATACTTGAGCGCCGCACTGTGGCATGCACCCGACACATCCATTTGCGTTGCGCTGCCACAAGGCCGAGAATCCAGCGTCCCATCGCCGAGCCGACCGAGCTTCATCATGCATTCCACCCTCCGTATCGAACTTCGAGCCCTGCTTCGGCTGGCGGGGCCGCTGATCGCCTCGCAGCTGGCACACATGCTGATGGTTCTGACCGACACCTTGATGATGGCGCGCCTGAGCCCCGAGGCGTTGGCCGGGGGCGGCCTGGGAGCGGCCAGCTATTCTTTCGTCTCGATCTTCTGCATCGGCGTGATTGCCGCCGTCGGTACCTTGGTGGCGATCCGCAAGGGTGCCAACGACCAGCAAGGCGTGGCCCGCCTGACCCAGGCCGGGCTCTGGCTGGCATGGGCGATGGCCGCAGTGGCGGCCGTGCTGCTGTGGAACCTGGGGCCGGTCCTGGCCATGCTCGGGCAGACCCCGGCCAACGTCGCCTTCGCCACCCAGTTTCTGCTGCTACTGCCCTTCGCGCTGCCGGGCAACCTCAGTTTCATGGCGCTGCGCGGCTTCACCGCCGCGCTGGGCCGCGCCACGCCGGTGATGGTCATCAGCATCGTTGCCACCGTGGCCAACTACCTGCTCAACCACGCGTTCATCGAAGGCATGTTCGGCTTGCCCAAGCTTGGTCTGGTGGGCATCGGCATGGTCACGGCGATCATCAGCAACCTGATGGCGATTGCCTTGGCCCTGTACATCCGCTATCACCGTGCCTATACGCCCTATCCACTATTGAAGGGTCTGGCCAGGCCAAACTTGAACGCCCTGCGCGAGTTGTGGCGGCTGGGCCTGCCGATCGGCGGCACCTATGCCGTGGAAGTCGGCCTGTTCGCTTTCGCCGCGCTGTGCGTCGGCACCATGGGCACCACGCCGCTGGCTGCGCACCAGATCGCTCTGCAGATCATTTCGGTGGCGTTCATGGTGCCTGCCGGGATGTCCTACGCGGTGACCATGCGCATCGGCCAGCACTACGGCGCTGGGCACCTGTTGGCCGCGCGCCTGGCGGGGCGGGTCGGCATCAGTCTCGGCGCGGTGGTGATGCTCGGCTTCGCCCTGCTGTTCTGGCTCGCGCCGGGACCTTTGGTGGGAGTGTTTCTGGACCGAGCCAATCCGGCCTTTCACGGTGTCATCGAGCTGGCCATCAGCCTGCTGGCGGTGGCGGCCTGGTTCGAGATGTTCGACGGTATCCAGACCATCGCCATGGGCGCCATTCGCGGCCTCAAGGACGCCAAGACCACCTTTCTGGTCGGGCTGTTCTGCTACTGGGCAATCGGTGCGCCGGCAGCCTGGACCCTGGCGTTTCATTTCCAGCTGGGCGCGGTGGGCGTCTGGTGGGGGCTCGCGCTGGGCCTGCTGTGCTCGGCCTGCACCCTGACCTGGGCGTTCGAATGGCGCATGCGCCGACTGCGGCGCCTGGCCATGACTACGGCGCAGGCGACCTGATCGCCTGCGCCTGGCCAAAGCGCAGGAAGGCCTGCAACTGCTCCAGGGGCAAGGGCCGGCTGATCAGGTAGCCCTGCACCTGGTCGCAGCCGAACCCGCGCAGCAAGGCCAGTTGTTCAGGGGTTTCCACACCTTCGGCAACAACCTTCAGGTCGAGGTTGTGCGCCAGGTTGATCATGGCGTGCACCAGCTTGCTGTTTTCCGGACGCTGCTCCATGCCGCTGACGAAGCTCTTGTCGATCTTGAGCAGGGCGATGGGCAGGCTGCTCAAGTGGACGAAAGAAGAGAAGCCGGTGCCGAAATCGTCGAGGGAAAAGCGCACGCCCAGATGGCCCAACGCGTCCATGGTCTGCTTGACCAGATCGTTGCGGCGCATGACGGCGGTCTCGGTGAGTTCGAACTCCAGCCAACCGGCATCGATGCCGCGCTCGGCGATCAAGCGTCCCAAAGTGCTGAGCAGCTGGCTGTCCTGAAACTGCCGGAACGACAAATTGATCGCCATGTGCAACGGTTCGAAGCCGCTTTCGCGCAGGGTCTGCATGTCGCGCAGCGCGCGCGCGATGACCCAGTAGCCCATCGGCACGATCAGCCCGCTCTGCTCGGCCAGGGGCACGAACTCGCCGGGGGCGAGCACGCCGCGCTCGCGGTGACGCCAGCGCACCAGGGCCTCGAGACCGACGATGGTATTGCCGCTCAGGTCCAGCCGTGGCTGGTAGTGCAGTTCCAGTTCGTCACGCCGCAGGGCGCGGCGCAGCTCGCTTTCCAGGTCGGCCAGGCTGCGCGCATGGCGGTTGATGCGCTCGTTGAACAGATGATAGCTGCAGCCCTGGGTGCTCTTGGCCTGCTGCATGGCGATGTGCGCGTGCCACATCAGCGGATCGGCACCGGCGCCGGCGCGGGCATGGGCAATGCCCAGGCTGCAGCCGATCAGCAGGCTCTCGCCGTCCACGTAATAGGGTTCGGCCATGGCCTCGATGATGTTGGCGGCCAGGCGCTCGGCGCGCGACGGGTCGCGCCGGGTGTCGATCAGCAAGGCGAACTCGTCGCTGCCCAGGCGGGCGACCTGGTCGCCGGCCTCGAGCTGCTTCTTCAGGCGCGCCACCACCTGCAGGATCAGCCGGTCGCCGGCCTGGTGCCCCAGCGCATCGTTGGCATGACGGAAATTGTCCATGTCCAGATGGCCCAGGGCGACGCCTCGGCCTTCCTGCTCGGCCAGGCGGGCGGCGAGCAGGGTCTGGAAACCGGGACGGTTGGCAATGCCGGTCAATGGGTCCTGTTCGGCCAGGCGTTGCAGGGTGTCCTGCAACACGCCACGCTCGCGTACATGGCGCAGGCAGCGGCGCAGGGTATCGCTGGTCAGTTCGCCCGCCACCAGCCAGTCGCTGGCGCCTGGCGGCGGTTGCGCAGGCTCCTGGCCTAGCAGCAGCACGATCGGCAGGGCGCAGCGGCCGGGCGCCGGCAGCAAGGCGGTGGTGGTCAGCAGCAGGGTGCCGGGCTGATTGTCGAACTGCCTGGCCACGGTGTCCCAGGACGCGGCTTCGACCAAGGTGGCCACGTCGCCCAGGGGCGCCAGGCACTCGCGCAACGACGTAGCCCAGGTACGATCCTGGGCCAGTAGCAACAGCCGCGCGGGTTCGACAGGCGTAGACAAACGAGCTCCTTAGGACAGTTTCACAGTCATTCGATAGCGATTAAAAACGGCCTCGCCAACAGCTCGGGGCAGACCCAATCCAAAGTACGTGTCAACGTGTAACCACATCCTGCTGCAAAGTCGCCAAACCGGCAAATTTTAATGGATCTGCGGTCGCGGCACAGCGTGACCAGCGGTGCTAAAATGCGCGGCCATTTCGTCAGTGACTCCCGTCATGTCCCGACTCAACCCCCGGCAGCAAGAAGCCGTGAACTACGTCGGCGGCCCTCTTTTGGTGCTCGCCGGTGCCGGTTCCGGCAAGACCAGCGTGATCACCCGCAAGATCGCCCATCTGATCCAGAACTGCGGCATCCGTGCCCAGTACATCGTCGCCATGACCTTCACCAACAAGGCGGCGCGGGAGATGAAGGAGCGCGTCGGCAGCCTGCTGCGCGGCGGCGAAGGGCGCGGCCTGACCGTCTCGACCTTCCACAACCTGGGCCTCAACGTCATTCGCAAGGAACACACGCGACTGGGCTTCAAGCCGGGCTTCTCGATCTTCGACGAAGCCGACGTGAAAGCATTGATGACCGACATCATGCAAAAGGAGTACTCGGGCGAGGACGGCGTCGACGAGATCAAGAACATGATCGGTGCCTGGAAGAACGACCTGGTGCTGCCGCCCGAAGCCTTGGAAAACGCGCGCAACCCCAAAGAGCAGACCGCAGCCATCGTCTACACCCACTATCAACGCACGCTGCGCGCGTTCAATGCGGTGGACTTCGACGATCTGATCCTGCTGCCGGTCAAGCTGTTCCAGGACCACCCCGACGTTCTTGAAAAATGGCAGAACAAGGTCCGCTACCTGCTGGTGGACGAGTACCAGGACACCAACGCCAGCCAGTACCTGCTGGTGAAACTGCTGATCGGCACGCGCAACCAGTTCACCGTGGTGGGCGACGACGACCAGTCCATCTACGCCTGGCGTGGTGCGCGGCCGGAAAACCTGATGCTGCTCAAGGACGACTACCCGTCGCTGAAGGTGGTCATGCTGGAGCAGAACTACCGCTCCACCAGCCGCATCCTGCGCTGCGCCAACGTGCTCATCTCGAACAACCCGCATGCCTTCGAGAAGCAGCTGTGGAGCGAGATGGGCCACGGCGATGAAATCCGCGTGATCCGTTGCCGCAACGAAGATGCCGAAGCCGAACGGGTGGCCGTCGAGATTCTCAGCCTGCACCTGCGCACCGACCGGCCCTACAGCGATTTCGCCATCCTCTATCGCGGCAACTACCAGGCCAAGCTCATCGAGCTCAAGCTGCAGCACCACCAGATTCCCTATCGGTTGAGCGGCGGCAACAGCTTCTTCGGGCGTCAGGAAGTGAAAGACCTGATGGCCTATTTCCGCCTGATCGTGAACCCGGACGACGATAACGCTTTCCTGCGGGTGATCAACGTGCCACGCCGGGAAATCGGCTCCACGACCCTGGAAAAACTCGGCAACTATGCCACCGAGCGCAAGATCTCGATGTACGCGGCCACCGACGAGATCGGCTTGGGCGAGCATCTGGACGCACGCTTCACCGACCGCCTGGGCCGCTTCAAGCGCTACATGGACAAGGTTCGTGAGCAGTGCGCCGGCGAAGACCCGATCGGTGCGCTGCGCAGCATGGTCATGGACATCGACTACGAGCAGTGGCTGCGCACCAACAGCTCCAGCGAGAAGGCCGCCGACTACCGCATGAGCAACGTGTGGTTCCTGGTCGAGGCGTTGAAGAACACCCTGGAGAAAGACGAAGACGGTGCCATGACGGTCGAGGAAGCCATCGGCAAGCTGGTGCTGCGCGACATGCTCGAACGTCAGCAGGAAGAAGAGGACGGCGCCGAGGGCGTGCAGATGATGACCCTGCACGCTTCCAAGGGCCTGGAATTCCCCTACGTGTTCATCATGGGCATGGAAGAGGAAATCCTCCCGCACCGCTCCAGCATCGAGGCCGACACCATCGAGGAAGAGCGCCGCCTGGCCTACGTGGGCATCACCCGCGCGCGGCAGACCCTGGCCTTCACTTTCGCCGCCAAGCGCAAGCAGTACGGCGAGATCATCGATTGTGCGCCCAGCCGCTTTCTGGACGAGCTGCCGCCCGACGACCTGGCCTGGGAAGGCAACGACGACACGCCCACGGAAGTCAAAGCCGTGCGCGGCAATACCGCATTGGCCGATATCCGCGCCATGCTCAAACGCTGAATTCAACCCTGCCCGGGCCATAGCCGGCCCGCGCACATTGGTACATCGAGGAACCACCGTGGAAGCTCTGCACAAAAAGATTCGCGAAGAAGGCATCGTGCTTTCCGATCAGGTATTGAAGGTCGATGCCTTTCTCAACCACCAGATCGATCCGCTCTTGATGCAGCAGATCGGCGACGAGTTCGCCCGCCGGTTCGCCGATGCCGGGATCACCAAGATCGTCACCATCGAGGCTTCGGGCATCGCCCCGGCGGTGATGGCCGGGCTGCGCCTGGGCGTACCGGTGATTTTCGCGCGCAAGCATCAGTCGCTGACGCTGACGGAAAACCTGCTGGTGGCCTCGGTGCATTCGTTCACCAAGCAGACAGAGAGCACGGTGGCCATCTCGCCACGTCATTTGAACAGCAACGATACCGTGCTGGTGATCGACGATTTCCTGGCCAACGGCAAGGCCTCGCAGGCGTTGATTTCGATCATCAACCAGGCCGGTGCCAAATTGGCCGGGCTGGGTATCGTCATCGAGAAATCCTTCCAGGGTGGCCGCGCCGAACTGGATGCGCAAGGCTATCGCGTGGAATCCCTGGCCCGTGTGCAATCGCTGGCCAACGGCGTTGTGACCTTTATGGAGTGACCCGCTCCTGGGACCGCGCCGCCCCTTTCGCGGCCACGGACCGCTCCCACATTGGGCCGGTGCGAGTCCGTGGGAGCGGTCATTGGCCGCGAAGGGAGCCATGCGGTATAGCGCCTAGCGCGCCGGGTTTTCGGTTTCCTGCAGGGCGGCCAGTACCAGGCGCTGGTAGAGATCCTCGCGCAACCCCTGTGGCTGATCCAGCCCCATGCGCTGCAGGTGCAGGGGGTAGCGGCTGGCCTCGGGAGCTTCCATGGCCGCCTTGCCCAGCTCGAGGAGCTCGCTGAGCTTGAACTTGCTCTTGAGCCAGTTCAGCGCGCGCAGCAGGTCCTTCTCCTCGTCGGTGAAGTCGCACCCCAGCGGGTACTCTGGAAACAGCGACGCGTGTCGATTGCGGATCGCCTCCAGACGCTCGCTGGTGTTGTTGGCAAAGCGCGGATCGAGCACGAAATCCTTGCTCAACTTCCCTGCGCGCTGAGCCTCGGCGATCAGACTGGGCTGAAAGCGCGAATCGCTGATGTTGATCATCGCCTCGATCACCTCGGCATCGCTGCGCCCGCGTAACTGGGCGATGCCGTACTCGGTCACGACGATGTCGCGCAGGTGTCGGGGGATCGTGCAGTGGCCGTAATCCCACAGCACATTGGAGCTGATGACGCCCGCCGATTCGCGCCAGCTGCGCAGGATCAGGACCGAACGCGCATCCTCCAGCGCGTGCCCCTGGACAACGAAGTTGTACTGCCCACCAACCCCACTGATGACCCGCCCGTCTTCAAGCTGGTCCGACACTGCCGCGCCCATGACAGTGGCCGTGAACACGGTATTGATGAAGCGCGCATCGCGCCGTTGCAGACGTTTGAGCGGCTCGTCGCCATACAACTCGTTGATGTAGCTGATCGCGGTCATGTCGAACTGCGCAAGGCTGGCCGAAGGCAGCTCGCGCAGGCGCTGATAGAAACTGTTCGGGCCGAGGAAGAAACCGCCGTGCACCACCACCCCGTCCTGGTCCTCCGTGGTTTGCAGCACGCCAGCGTTGGCCGCAGCCTGGCGGGCCACGTCCGGATACACCTTGCGGCGTATCACCCCCGCCTCGGCCAGGGCCAGCAAACCGTTGACGAACATTTCGCTGCAGCCATACAAACCGGTAGCAAAGGGCTCCACCCCGCCTTCGGCCTGGATCAACGCCTGCCAGGGCGACAGGTCGAGCTCATCGAGCAGCGCCCGGTAACCGGCGTTGTCGGCCTGGCGCGCGAGCAAGGCGGCGCTCAAGGCATCACCCATTGCACCGATACCGATCTGCAGCGTGCCGCCGTCGCGCACCAGGGTGCTGGCGTGCAGACCGATGAAATGGTCTTGCACACCCACCGGCATGTTCGGCGTGGAAAACAGCGTCGATTGCTCAGGGGTATCGATCAGCAGATCGAATGCCGCGCTGTCGATCTCGGCACTGCCCGGCATGAACGGCAGTGCTTCATGGACCTGGCCCAGCATCAGAATGGTCTCGCCCGCAGCGCGACGCTTTTCGATCATCGGCAGCAGGTCCAGGGTGATGTCCGGGTTGCAGCTCAGGCTCAGACGCTCGGCATCCTCGGGGTCCTGGCTGACCAACTGCGCCACCAGGTTCAACCCCTTGGCATTGATGTCGCGGGCGGCATGGCTGTAGTTGCTGCTGATGTAGCTTTGCTGCGCCGTGGTGCTGCCCAACAGGCTGCCCGGCTGCATGAAGAATTGCTGCACACTGACGTTCGCGGGCAGCTCATCACTGCGCAGGTCGGCGAGAAAGTCGAACTCGGGGTAATCTCCGAAAACCCGCTCCACGAACGGTTCGAGCAGACGTTTCTGCAGGCCGTCGCCCAGCGGTGGGCGGCCCAGCACCAGTGCGGTGTAGATCGTCAGGCGGCGTGCGGGCAGGCCCTTGATGCGGGCATACAGCGCATTGACGAAGCGGTTGGGCTTGCCCAGGCCCAGTGGCATGCCCATGTGAATATGCGTAGGCAAACGCTGCAATACCTGGTCCACGGCCGCTTCGATTGAACATCGGTGCACCATGCTCTGGCCTCCTGACCTGTTATTTGCAGGTTGGACCGCTATCCTGTTGTGATCGTTGCACACCCACCGCTTGCGCCGGCCGGGTGAGAGACCCAATCAAGATTACTCAGGAATACCCGATGACGCTCGAACTTCGCCTTGCCGCCCGTACCGACGCCGCAGCGATCTCTCGCCTGCTGATTGCCAACTCGGCCGCCAACGGTGGCACCCTGTATGGCGACTGGTCCGAGGCCGTGGTGCGCACGTGGATCGAAACAGGTACGCCCATCGTTGTCGCGATCGACGGCGAACAGGTCAAAGGCGTGCTGTTCAGCGCCGAAAATGCTGCCGACGCCGCTCCGCCCGTCAAGGCCATGTTCGCCGCCTGCCCGGCCGTTGACGATGCCTACGCTTACGGCCCCATCTGCGTAGATGCCTCGATGCGCGGCCAGGGCCTGCCCAAGGCTCTCTACGCCAGGCTGGCCGAATGCATGGGCGAGCGTCGCGGCCTGCTGTTCATTAACCGCAGCAATGTCGGCTCACTGAAGGCACATCAAAAAATGGGCATGGACGTCGTCGCGCAATTCCAGCTCGGCGAACAGCTGTTCGACGTGCTGCAAACGCCTGCAGGCTGATCCCAGCAGGCGGAAGGCTCAGAAGTTTGCCGGCGTGGCGGCACTGATCAAGCGGGCGGGCCTGTCGAACGGATTGCGAAAACGATGGGGCTTGCTGCTTTCGAAATAGTAGCTGTCGCCCTCTTCGAGCACGTAGGTGTCCTGGCCAACCACCAGCTCCAGACGCCCTTCCACCAGGATGCCGGTCTCCTCGCCTTCATGCATGAGCATTTCCATGCCCGTGTCGGCACCGGGCGGATAGACCTCGCTGAGAAAGGCGATGGCCCGGCTGGGATGGGCCTTGCCGACCAGTTTCATGGTCACCGCGCCGTCGGAGATATCGATCAGCTCGTCCGCTTTATAGACGACTTGGGTAGGACGCTCGGCCTGCAGTTCTTCGGAAAAGAACTCCACCATGGACATCGGAATCCCGCCCAGCACCTTGCGCAGCGAGCTGATCGAGGGGCTGACGCTGTTCTTCTCGATCATGGAAATGGTGCTGTTGGTG
>Ga0308158_10004008_pt1 | contig 12601 bp, 11 predicted proteins | sample PhyBR2_FD_201038 | JGI IMG/M metagenome (GOLD analysis project Ga0308158, IMG submission 201038) | Phyllosphere microbial communities from UC Gill Tract Community Farm, Albany, California, United States - DLSLB.R2 | ecosystem: Host-associated > Plants > Phyllosphere > Unclassified | place: USA...
TCGGATGCCCCGCGGGTTCGATCCGGCGCACGAGTCCTGCCGCGGCGAAGTCGCCCAGCGCGTTGTAGACGGACTGCAGGCTGGTCGAGGCGACCACGTCCCGGACGGTGTCGTGCACGGCGTCGGCGGTGGCGTGCGGATGCGCGAGCAGTGCGTCGTACACGGCCCGGCGCGAGTCGGTCACGCGCAGGCCCGCAGCGCGGATCGCCGCCTCCGCGGCATCCGTCATCAGCTCCTCGCGCATGCCTTCATTCTACCTTCTTTTGAGTGGATCAAGAAAAGAGCGGATGCCACGGCGCGGCGCGCCTCACAGCGGATGCACAGCACCGGCGACATCATGTCCTCGCACGGCGATCTCGCCGTGCACACGACCGGAAGGACATGGAAGATGTCTGAGTCAGTCAGCACCACAGAGAAACCCTCCCTCGGCGCGAAACTCGCCGCCGAGGGATTCGGCACGTTCCTGCTCGTGTTCGGCGGCGTCGGCACCGCGCTGTTCGCGTCGAACCACTTCACCGATCCCGGCGCGAACTCGGCGGTCTACGTCGCGGTCGCGCTCGCATTCGGCCTCACCGTGCTCGTCGGGGTGTACGCCTTCGGGCCGATCTCCGGCGGTCATTTCAACCCCGCCGTCACCGTCGGCGCGGCTGCTGCGGGACGCATCCCGTGGCGCGACGTCGCGCCGTACATCATCGCTCAGGTCGTCGGCGGTGTGATCGCCTCGACCGCGCTGGTCCTGATCGGACTCTTCGGTCCCGACAAGTGGCTGCAGACCGCTCAGGACGCCGGGTTCGCCAGCAACGGCTGGGACTCGCACTCCCCCGGCGGCTTCGGCATGATGTCGGCGATCATCATCGAGGTCATCCTCACCGGAATCTTCGTGATGGTCATCCTCGGCTCCACCCACGCGACGCGTGGCACGGCGAACGCCGGCATCGCGATCGGCTTCACCCTCACGCTGATCCACCTGATCTCGATCCCGGTGGACAACACGTCGGTCAACCCGGCCCGTTCGATCGCTGCGGCGATCTACGGCGGCGGCGAGTCCCTCGCGCAGCTGTGGGTGTTCCTGGTGTTCCCGATCGTGGGCGCACTGATCGTGGGCTACGCCTACAAGGCGCTGTTCGACGGCACCACCAGGGCCTGACAACAGGCGGAGGCGCTCGGCCTCACAACATGCAGGAGGGGACGGCTCAGGTCGTCCCCTCCTCGCTTCCGGGGCCGCTCCTCGCTTTCCGGGGCCGCGCCGCGTCAGCCCGCGAACAGCGTGGGCGTGCCGGACTCGTACTCGATCAGGTCGCCGGTCTCGCCATCACGCGCGGCGCGACGGCCTGTCACCAGCATGTAGAACAGCACGATGCCGAGAGCGACGGCGCCGATTCCGATCTTGACCGGCCAGGGCAGAGCCGATCCGGTGACGAACCCCTCGACGAGCCCGGACAGCAGCAGCACGAAGACCAGACCCATCGCGACGGTGGCCAGGGAGCGCCCGCCGGCCGCCAGCGACTCCCCCCGCGTACGCCGGCCCGGCACCGCCCACGACCAGAAGATGTGCAGCCCCGCGGCCGCGGCGATGAAGATCGCGGTCAGCTCGAGCATGCCGTGCGGCAGGATGTGCAGCATCATGACGTCCAGGCGGTCGTGCGAGGCCATCACCGCCGCCGCCACGCCCAGGCCCATCGCGTTCTGCACGATCACCCACACCGGCCACACCCCGGTCACACCGAAGAGCACGCACTGCAGGGCGATCCAGGCGTTGTTCGACCACACCTGCCCGGCGAACGACGCCATCGGCTCGTAGTAATCCACGAAGTCGTGCTCGGCGTACTGCTTGAGCACCTCCGGGCTCCCCAGTGACGCGATGCGGGCAGGGTCCGAGGAGATCCAGGCGCCGCTGATCAGCACGATCAGCACGAAGACCACCGCGACGACCGCCGTCGTCCAGCGCAGCCGGTACAGCGCCGCCGGCAGCTGCAACCGGAAGAACCGGGAGGTCTGCGCGAGGATGTTGTCGGACGCGCCGGTGAAGCGCAGACGTGCGGCGGCGAGGATCGTGGACAAATAGGCGCCCTGCGGCGAGTCGCCGACGGAGGTCTTCAGCTCGGCGAGATCCGCGGATGCCGCACGGTAGCGCGTGATGAGCTCGTCGACCTCGGTCCCGGTCAGCCGCCGCTTGCGGCTGAGGGCGTCCAGCCGCTCCCACTCGGAGCGGCGCATGTCGGTGAGAGCATCGGCATCCACGTGATTGACTCTACTCATGTCGCTTCCGATCACCGATGAGCAGGAGATCCTCTCCGGCGAGGCCGTCGCCATCGACGTGCAGCCGATCGGCTTCGTGCTGCGGGCCGCCGGCGCCCTGATCGACATGGTCATCGGGTTCGCGGTGTTCGCGGCGTTCGAGATCCTGCAGTTCTGGCTGCTCAGCCTGAACCTGCTGGATCTGCACACGCTGCCGATCCTCAGCATCTGGGCCGCGGTGATCAGCTTCCTCGTGCTGCCGATCACCGTCGAGATGGCGATGCGGGGTCGCAGCGTGGGCAAGCTCGCCGTGGGCGGGCGGATCGTGCGCGTCGACGGCGGCGCGATCAGCTTCCGCCACACCTTCATCCGCGCGCTCGTGGGCGTGCTGGAGATCTACATGACTCTGGGCGGCGGCGCGGTGATCGCGGGAGCGGTGACCGCGCGCTCGCAGCGGCTGGGCGACCTGGTCGCCGGCACCTACTCGCAGCGGGTGCGCACCCCGCGACTGCCGTCGCACGTGCCCTATCTGCCGCCGTCGCTGTCGACGTGGGCGCCGATCGCGGACGTCGCGCGACTCCCCGATCGCCTGGCCCGGCGCGTCTCCCAGTTCCTGGCGAACGCCGATCAGCTGCTCCCCGGCGCCCGCATCCGGGTGGCCGAGGAGCTCGCGGCCGAGGTCGCCGCCTTCGTCTCCCCTGTTCCGCCGGTCTCGCCGGAGGAGCTGCTGCGCGGGGTGACCGTGCTGCGCCGCCAGCGCGAGCAGCGCGCGCTGATCATCGCCGACGAGCGCGCCGAGCGGCTCACCGGGCGGCGCGTGCGGGTCTGACTCGCAGCATCCGCTCTGCATCCGAGCTGGGCGCGCGGAGACGCCTCAGAACCGGATCGCGTCGATCACCTTCACCCGCAGTGCGACCAGCGCCGGGACGAACCCGGCGACGGCGCCGACGATCACCGCGGCCACGAGGCCGGTGATCGCCGCGCGCATGGGGAACGGCAGAACATCCACGAGCGCCGGGAACATCCACTCGGTCAGCATCGGCATCCGCAGAGCCGTGACCACGATCGCGATCCCGATCACCCCGGCGACCGTCGTCGCGACCAGGCTCTCCAGCAGCACCGTGGTGAAGATCCGTCCCGCGGTGGCCCCGAAGGCCCGCCGCACGCCGATCTCGCGCACCCGCTGCCGCATCGCGACCAGCTGCACGTTGATCAGGCTCAGCGCACCGAGACCGAGGATCAGGGCCGCGACGCCGCCGATCAGCAGCTCGACCATGCGCTGCCCCTCCAGGTAGCCCGGGTTCGCACCCCAGTCGGTGCGGTTGACGATCACCTGCTGCCCTTCCGGGAGGCCGGCGCGCAGATCCATCGCGAGGGCGGGGCCGACGGCGGCGACGTCCTTCCTGCCGACCCAGATGTCGTAGCGCACCTGCGCGTCCTCGGGCAGCCTGTCCACGCGTGACGCGTAGGAGTCGAAGAGCACGTCGACGCGCTTCTCCTCGTCCCACGCCCCCTGCCGGGGTCGCACGCCGACGATCTGGTAGGTGCCGCCGGCGGGACCGGCCAGGGTGAGCGTCGGATGCTGCGCCATCGGCACGCGCCCGAGCACCTCCCAGAGCGCCTCCGACACGATCACGGGCGGCGCGAGCGCCTCGCCGTCGTCGGCGCGGAACTCGCGGCCCGTGAGCAGCTTCTCGCGGTGGATCCTGGAGTATGCGGGATCCAGCAGCCGCGCCGAGGTTTCGTGCAGCCCGTCCGGTGCCTGGACCGGGATCATCAGGCCCTCGGCGATGCGGGCCACGTCACTGAACCCGTAGCGCTCGGACACCGTGGTGAAGCGCTCGTCGAAGGCGGCGGTGTCGACCGGGCCGTTCTCCCCCATCGCGGTGACGGCGATGGTGGCCTCGCGGCCCCCGTAGCGGTCCATCTCCTCGGTCTGCGACTGCATGGCGAGCTCCGAGACCGCCACGACGGCGGTCAGCGCCGCGACCGACACGGCGATGCCGATCAGACTGAGCAGGACGCGCAGTTTGTGCACGCGGATCTCCGCCCAGGCATCGGCGAGCGATCCGATCAGCCAGTTCATGATGCCCGCTCCACAGCATCCGCCGCGACGGCATCCGCCGGTGCGTCACCGGCCGGCACGCTCGCGGCGAGAGCGAGCCCTGCGGGCGCATCGTCGTGCAGAGTGGACGCCTCGAAGGCGCGACGCAGGTCGGCGGTGGCGAGCACCCCGCCGTCGAGTCGATAATGCCGTCGGGCTCGGGCTGCGACGTGCAGATCGTGCGTGATCGTGACCAGTGCGGCGTCCGTCTCGGTGGCGACCTCGTCCAGCAGCGCCATCACGCTGGCGCCGGTGTCGATGTCCAGGGCGCCCGTGGGCTCGTCGGCGAGGATCAGCACCGGCCTGCGCACCAGGGCCCGCGCGATGGCGACGCGCTGCTGCTCGCCGCCGGAGAGACGGTCGGCGATCTGCTCCACGCGATGCCCGAGACCGACGCGCTCCAGCATGTCGGCGGCGATGCGGCGCCGCTGCCAGAACAGCCGGCCCTTCGCGTGACCCAGCGGCATCATCACGTTGTCCAGCGCGGTGCGACCGGGCAGCAGGTTGAACTGCTGGAACACGAACCCGACGTGGTCTCCGCGCAGCCGGTCCAGGTGCCCCTGCCTCGTGCGCCGCACCTCGCGTCCGGCGAAGGAGACCGTGCCGGTCGTGGGCGTGTCCAGCATGCCGAGGATGTTCAGCAGCGTCGACTTCCCGGATCCGGAGCGCCCGACGATGGAGACATGGTCGCCGGCGCCGACCTCGAGCGTGACTCCGCGCAGGATCTCCAGCGTGCTGTCGTCCGGCAGGAGCACGCTCTTGGTGACGTCCTGCAACGCGACGAGCGTCACCAGCTCGTCCCCGACTCGCAGTACTGGCCGCCCTGACCGTCGTCGTAGCACTCCTCCTCGGAGGGCGCGGCGAAGCCGGGTACGAATTGGCGGATGCTGTCGCCTTCGGCGAGCCCGTCCGTGACCTCCACCTTCTCGCCGTCGTTCACGCCGAGCGTGACCTTGCGCTCCTCGGGCTTGGACCCGTCGCCGGCATCCACCCAGACGGTCCCGCTGCCCGCACCGCCCTTGACGGCGGTGACGGGGATCACGAGCGCGTCGTCGACCTTGCCGAGCGCGAGCTCGACGGACGCCGGGAGTCCGGCGAACACCTTCTGGTCGCCCGGCACCGCGCAGCGGATGCTCGCCGTCCCGTCCTCGGCGATCTGCACGCCCACTCCGGTGCAGGTGAACGGCGCCGGACCGCCGTTGATGCTGACGGTCGCCTCGGTGGGCGCGTTCACGAGCCGGTACAGTTCGGCCGGCTTGACGGTGGCCAGCACGTGGTGGCGGGCCGGGGTGAGCTTCAGCACCTCTCCCCCGACGCTGGCCATCTGCCCCTTTACGAGGGCCAGCTCGGAGACGTCCCCCGCCTCCGGGGCGCGAAGCTCGACGGTCTTGGCAGGATGCGCCTGCTTGATCGTCATGAGCAGCTGCCCCTTTGCGACGGCCGCCCCGTCGGCGACGTGCACCGCCGTGACCGTGCCGTCCGTCTCGCTGCGGACGACGTAGGGCTCGTCGCGCGCGATGGTGGCGTCCAGCTTCAGCGCGCTGACCACCGACCCGCGCTCCACGGCCGTGACGGGATCGGCGACGCCGGCGGAGGGATCCGCGGGAGCGGCCTGCGTGACATCGGGGAAGAACGCGAGCTTGACGAGCGCCGCGGCTGCTGCACCCAGAACCAGGACGAACACGAGCGGGAGGATCACACGGCGCCAGACGACCACGGTTGCCTTTCCTGGGCAGCCGCCCTGGCGCCCCCTCGGCATCAGGCTAGGGGAAGGGCCGCCGGAAACGGATCAGGGTTCACCCCCATCTGTCGTCGCGTCGCCCCTGAGTGCGCTCGACACGCGCCGCCGGCCTCGGCGGATGCGTCAGCCGCGCATCGCCTCGTGCCGCACGACGAGCCAGCCGGCGGGAACCGAGAGCCGCTCCGCGTGCAGTGCGCACAGGTCGTGCGCGTGCGGGTCCCCGCCCGGACCGAGCGGGCCGAGTGCCGCCATCTGATCGCCGTAGTCGAAGGTGAGCGTGGCGACCGCCTCGCGCGCGCAGGCCACCTTGGAGCAGAGCCGTTCGTCGGTGCGGAGTGAGTCGTCCATCTCCCTCAGCGTAGGACCGCGGATGCCGGATGCGCGGGTGCCGCGCGGCATCCGCACCGAGCCGCCCGGGACTTCGAAGACGACCTAGACTTTCAGACATGCCCCGCCGTCGTTCCTCCCGCGCTCCCGGCCGCCGCGGCGCCCGCCACGGCCGGCACGGCAGGCTGGGCCGCAGCGAGGTCGTGCGGCCGCCGCTTCCGCCGCTGGACGGCAGGCTGGACCGGTTCGACGTCACGGTCGGCAGCGCAGTGGAGTATCTTCGCGGAGCCTGGGAGGAGCTGCGGGACGTGCGCTTCGAGATCTCGGCGATGCCGCTGCATGATCGCGAGGACGGCATCCCCCGGTGGCGGGTCGACCATGCCGCGCAGCGCGTGTCGCTGTACCGCGTGCCCATCGAGCGGCTGCTGCCGAAGGGTCACGACGACGCCATGCATCGGCGCGTCGCGATCGAGAGCGCGGTGTTCCACGCCGCCGCCGAGTACGTCGGTCGCGAGCCCTGGGAGCTCGGTCCCGAGGGCCGGGACTACTGAGCCACCGGCGCTGACCTCCGCCCCGCCCCCTCCTCCTGGGTTGCTGAGCCTGTCGAAGCACCCACCACGAGAACGCCACGACGCTTCGACAAGCTCAGCGACCCATGAATGGACGGCGGCTGGGCTTGTCAGGGACGCACGACGATCGGCTGCTGCGTGGCGGCCCCCGCCCAGAGCGGCCAGCTCGCGATCGCCGCAGAGCCGTTCGCGCCGAGCATGCCGATTGCTGCGTTCACACGACCGCTGGGCTCGAGGGTGTAGCCGCCCGCATCGACGGTCACGGCGGCCGAGCCACCGGGCTTCAACTGGACCGTCCGCTCGTCCGCGCCGCCGAGGGCGACCGTGACGGGCTCCGATTCCGCGTTGTGCAGATAGAGGGTCGCCGGCGCCCCGCCCGGGACGGAGAACATCGTCGTAGCGCCGGAGGACAGCTCCGGCGAGGGCAGCGACCATGCGAGGTCCTGCTGATCCCCCGCCCGCACCGCCTGCCGCGCCCCGGCGACGATCGGCTCGTTCGACGAGAGCTCGATGTCGTAGGAGCCCTCCTTCAGCCCGGTCAGGGTGACCTCTGACGGTGAACCGGCGAGGAGATCCACCGGATACTCGTCGATGACCGAGGCGGAACCGGCGGCGCGCACGCGCAGCGTGGCCTTGGCATCCTGATCCGGCGCCAGCATCCGCACCACGATGCCGGACGTGTCGTCGCCCTCGGTGGCCGGCGCCGACCGCACCCCCAGGAGGATCTGCTCGGTCTGCGCCCCGCTGATGCCGTCCTGCAGGTCGATGCCGACGGCGTCGAGCGTGCGCACCAGCGTCGACTGCAGGCTCGCTCGCACCGCCGCGCCCGACGAGGAGACGTGGACGACCGGGGTCCGCGACCCCGCCGCAACGGATGCCAGAGGCACGCCGAGCTGCGTTCCCGCCGGCACGACCACGGTCGATGCCGAGCGCCTGTCGCCGTACACGTCCAGGTCGACGGTGGCGGTGACGGCACCGGGGTTGGTGAGCAGGATGATGTCGGATGCCCCGGTCGAGACGTCCCCGCCGACGAGCCAGCTGCTCAGCGACGGCTCGCGGCAGGGCGCCGCGGCGAAGCCGCTGGCGTCCTCATCGGAGAGCTGCACGGACTCGGTTGCGGAGAACAGCGGCACCTTCCGGTCCTTCACCGCGCCGACGATGGCCTGGGTCCCCGCGGCTCCGACGGCATCCGGCGCCTCGAGCGGTTCGGCCTTCGTGTCGTCGGTGTCACCGTCCGTCCGCAGGCTCATGGTGGCGGCCGAGACCATGAGTCCCGCCTGCGTGGCGTCCCGCCCGAGCACCCGGAAGGACCCGTTGCACACCAGTAGGGCGTCGCTCGGCACGGGTCGGACGGTCGTCGTGGCGGGAGTGGCGCGTATCTCGGGGAACGGCGCCGCGGCGGCCGCGGCCACGCCCAGTGCGCAGGCTGCGGCCACGACGGCCCCGATCGCCACGCGCGTCCCGGTCGCGGCGAGACGAATGGTGCGCTGCTTCATCGGGTGGCCTCCGCTTCGTCCTGGTGTTCGCCGACGGGCGCCGTCCCGGCTGATTCCGCCGCGGTGTCGTCGAACTCGGCCGTGCGCGGCGCGGCCTGGTCGTCGTGATGGTCGGCGATGCGGCGACGAGGCAGCACGATCGGCTCCGAGGGCTCGCGCCCGACGATGCGGGAGCGGGCGCGCGCGGCACGTCGGGAGGCCCGGGTGGGGATCGCCAGCAGCAGCGCCGCCAGCAGCACGATCAGCTGCACGACTCCGACCAGCGCCGCGATCGTGCCCTGGGTCGCCGTCAGCTGGGGTCGCGGGGAGATCGTGCCGTCCACGCGCCACAGCATCCCGCGCGCGGTCTGCCCGGCCTTGACGAACCCGGAACGCTGATCGATGGAGGTCGTGGCCGCGTCGCGCATCGAGCGGGCGCGGTCCTGCTCCTGCGGCGCCTGCGTGAGCAGCACGAAGCTGATCCCGTCCTTCGCCAGCGCGGACGCGGCGTCGAAGTCGCGCCCGGACATCAGATCGACCGACGCGGTCGCGACGTCGTCACCGAGCGGCTTCGTCGCCGTGTTCATCAGGGTGCTCTGCGCGCCGAGCGTCGAGCTCGCGCCCCAGACGACCTGAGCGGAGAGACTGCCGTCATTCAGGGGCGTGAGCACCAGCGTGCCGCTGTCGACGGTCCGGTCGGACTGCGCGGCGACCAGCGCCGGAAGGGTACTCGCCGGCCCGTTGTGGACCAGCGCCTGATCGAGTTGGACCGCCAGCAGAGCGGGAGTCGCGCACGCGGCGACCGCGATGCCCGCGAGAAGGGCGGCCGCGGTCCGCAGCGCGGTCAGCGCGACGACGGTGTCCAGCGTGACCAGCGCAGCGCCCACGACGCCCAGCCAGGCCAGGCTCAGGCCGCTGCCCGGCCAGACCACCGCGCCGACACCGTCGACGGAAGACACCACCACGCTCACCACGAACAGCGCCGTCCCCAGGCCCGCCAGTGTGGTGGCCAGCAGCACGTAGCCGGCACGCCAGCGCGGCGACAGCGCCGACAGCAGGGCGAGCAGCGCGACGGGGGCGAGCAGCAGCGGCACCCACGGCGCGAACGCGCCGCCGAGGAACCAGTCCCAGCCTGCGCGGTCGACGGACGGGAAGCCGCTCGCGACGTCCAGGCGCCGGGTGGCGCCCTCGACGGCGAGCACTGCGCCGGGGTCGGCCAGCAGCGCCCACGGCTCGCCGTCGCGCAGCCGGCGCACCACGAGTGGCGCGAACATCGCGGCGGACGGGATCAGCAGCCAGAACACGCGGGCGGCGCCACGCAGACGGCGGGTCGAGATCATCAGCACGAGCGTCACGACCCACAGCAGCACGAAGGCGGGTGCCAGCGACGGTGCGCAGGCCAGCGCCGCCGCGGTGAGTACGGAGGCCGCGCCGGCGGCGCCCCAGGAGCGGTGCGCGACGACCGCGGCGTGGAACACCCACGGCAGCAGGAGATGCAGTAGCACGGCGGCGGGACGCCCCTGCACCAGTGCGGTGAGGAAGGTCGGCGCGAGCGCCCACAGCACGCCTCCGAGGATGCGCAGGCCGGCACGGTCGGTGACGCGGGTGGCGGCGAACCATCCGCCGAGCACAGCCAGTGGCAGCGCGGCGAGCCACAGGACCACGAGCGCGAACGAGGGCGCCCCGGGCGACAGGGTCCCGAGCACGGCCAGCACCCCGGCGAACGGATCGGCGGGACCGACGAACCCCAGGCCCACATCCCGCAGGCCCCACGCGGCATCCCCCCAGAGCGCGGATACGGTGCGCCGGAGCGGGAGCAGGGCGCCGCCGCCGATCGTCGGCCATGCCAGCATCGAGACAAAGGCCGCGATGCTCACCACGAGAGCGGCCAGCACGGCCCACGCTCCGCCGCCGCTGAAGAAGTTGAGTTCGCTGACCGCACCGCGCTCGGTGCCGTGCCCGTCGTCCAGTCGCTGCTTCAGCTGCGCCCGGCTCACGCGCAGGGGCGCGATCTCGGCCCATGAGGCCCGCCGGAAGGAGCGGATGGCGGCGCGGGATCGCGCGAGTGCGCCGAGCCGCACCATGGCGGTCAGCGCTGCGCCCCACTCCGGCACGACCTCGCCCGGCCGCTTCGCGATGAGATGGGTGATCGATCGCCACAGCGCGAGGGGCAGCAGCGAGATCCAGTGCAGCGGAACCGCGATCGCCGGCGCATAGGCGAGACGTCGATGCAACTGCGACCGGCGCGTCGCCCATGCGCGCGCCATCTGGGTGCGAGGGCGACCGCTGGAGCCCGCGGCCGGAACGCCCAGGCGGGCCTTCGGCACGAGCACCAGGCGCGCGCCGCCCAGTCGGGCCCGGACTCCGAGGTCGAGGCCCTCATCCGCGTCGGCGAGGGCGGTGTCCGGGCGCAGCACCGTCGGCGCCTCGCCGCGGATCAGCATGCCGCGCACATCGGCGCCGAGCGCATCCTCCACGTCGTCATGCTGGCCCTGGTCGAGCTCACCCGAGGCGAGTTCGATGGTGCGGCCCCAGCGGGTCATGCTCACGCCCATCGACACGATCTCGCGGTCGTCGTCCTGCTCCACGAGCTTGGGCGCGGCGACCGCCGCCGACGGCGAGCGCTCCAGCGCCCCTGCCAGCAGCTGCAGTGCATCCGACTCGGGGACGGTGTCCTCGGCGAGGATCCACACGGCGCTTCCCGCGGCAACACGAGGACCAGCGAGCGCCACCGCCTCGGAGAAGGTGGTGCTGGCCCGCGCCTCGATGATGCCCTCGACGATGTGCCCGATGCCGGGGAGCGCACGGACGGGCGCGGCGTCGCCGAGCACGACGACCGTCACTGCAGCCGGGGGCAGGGACTGCGCACTGAGTGCGTCGAGGGTTCGGCTGAGCTGGGCGCTCGCGGATCTCCCCGCGCGCGCGACGATGATGGCATGGGCACGTGCTGGCATGGCCCTGTCAGCCTAAGCAGGCTTACCCGCGCGGTCGGTCACCGCCGCGGCGCGTTCACGAAGAAGTCAGCCGATCCGCCCTCGAGGGGCGTGCGCTCTGCGGTGCGACGCGCTCAGCTGGCGCGGCGCTTGAGCTTGCGGCGCTCGCGCTCGCTGAGCCCGCCCCAGATGCCGAAGCGCTCGTCGTTGTTCAAGGCGTACTCGAGGCACTCGCCGCGCACATCGCACGAGGAGCAGATCCGCTTCGCATCGCGCGTCGAACCGCCCTTCTCGGGGAAGAACGCCTCGGGGTCGGTCTGCGCGCACAGCGCATCGACCTGCCAGGCGAGTGCGCCGTCGTCCTCCGCCTCGACTCGGCGTACACCGGGTACGCCGAGGTTCACCGGATCGACGAACCAATTCTCAGGAACGTCTGAGCGGTAACCCGTCATCTCGATCCTCCAACCCTGCTCATGCCCCCCACGGGCCGTGCTTCAGATAATTACACCCGTGTCATTCGCTCCGGTCAAGTCGCGGATGGTAAACCCTCAAGGCCGCCTTGAAGGTTCATTGAAGCATCCTCGGCGTGTCGCGCCGGCCGCGGGGCGTGCCGACCGGGCGTCTCACGAACCGCGAGAACCCGTCAGGAGTGCCCCGGCTCGGCGATGAAGACCTCGCCCGCGCCGCGCAGGGCGAGCGCGGTCTCGTCCGCACTCGCGAACACGGCGGCGCCGACGCGCACCGGGACCGTCGCTCCGTCGGAGCCCGCCGCGGCGACCTCGCCGGCGGTGACCAGCGCCATCGCGGGCCCCGTCACCTCGACGGTCCGCTCGCCGGAGAGCTCGATGCGACGCAGTGCGAAGTCGGCGACAGGGATGTCGTACTCGGTGATCTCTCCCCCGGCCGGCTGCACGGGCACGACGCCGGGCTCGGTGTCGACGATCGAGAGCAGCTCGTCCACGTCGATGTGCTTGGGCGTCAGTCCTCCGCGCAGCACGTTGTCGCTCGCCGCCATGATCTCCACGCCGAGACCCGAGATGTAGGCGTGCAGCAGTCCGGCCCGCAGGAAGATCGCCTCGCCGGGGTGCAGCACGATGTGGTTCATGAGCAGCGCCACGACGACTCCCGGGTCCCCCGGGTAGCGGGTGGCGATGCCGCGCACGGCTCGCAGTGCCTCGGCGAAGCCCTCCGCATCCGCTGAACCGAGCCCGTCG
>Ga0308158_10004010_pt1 | contig 12599 bp, 11 predicted proteins | sample PhyBR2_FD_201038 | JGI IMG/M metagenome (GOLD analysis project Ga0308158, IMG submission 201038) | Phyllosphere microbial communities from UC Gill Tract Community Farm, Albany, California, United States - DLSLB.R2 | ecosystem: Host-associated > Plants > Phyllosphere > Unclassified | place: USA...
ACTTTTCAGCCGAATAACCGCCGTCGAGCCAAGAAGCACGGCTTCCGCCTTCGTATGCGTACCCGTGCCGGCCGCGCCATCCTGGCAGCCCGTCGTGGCAAGGGCCGCACCGAACTGTCGGCCTAAATAACTGGCTTGTCGGTAGACATCCCTTTGCGAGTTTAAGGTGCTGGCCGCCCGCAACCGCTTGAGGACCTCAACCGATTTTTCAACAACTGTACGTTCCGGTGTCCGCAATGGGCGCCGGAACGTAGTGTTATATGCGGCAGCCATTGCTGCCGACGAACCGAGCCGGATCGGATTCATTGTTTCCAAGAGTGTAGGGAACGCTGTTGTCAGGAACCTCGTTAAGAGGAGACTGAGGGAAGCAGCTGCCGCCTCGCTGGGCGAGCACGGCACGGGACTCGCTGTCGTGGTGCGGGCACTTCCCGCGTCCGCCAATGCCAGCTGGGACCAGCTGCTGTCGGACTACAACGCTGCACTGGGCTCTACGCTGACCCGGCTGGCCGGCCGCCCTTCACGGGCTGCCGCCACAGGTTCGGCCGGTACAACACAGGAGGGGACAACGCGTGCCTAACGCCACCGCCGTCGTCGCCCGTTTCCGGAAGGTGCTGGCCGCCGTCGGGAAATTCCTCTGGAACCTGCCCCGGAATATCCTCATTCTTCTGCTGATGGCCTACCGCAAGGTGGTTTCTCCCTTGTATGGCCCGGTCTGCCGGTTTTTCCCTTCATGCTCGGCGTACGCCCTTGAAGCGGTCACCGTCCATGGTGCCGTCAAGGGAAGCTGGCTGGCAGTCCGGCGCCTTGGCCACTGCCACCCATGGAATCCCGGCGGAGTGGACCACGTCCCCGCCGGGCACCGGGAATGGCCCGAGGGCCGGACCCCCACAATTGTTGTGCTGAACAATCCGGACAGGTACCTGGTTGTTCGGACTGATGAAGAAGGCCGCAGTGCGGCCTGACGAATAGGGATAAGTATGGACATCTTTGGGACAATAATCGCCCCGTTCAAGTGGCTGGTTTCGTTCATCATGGTGGCGTTCCACGACGGGCTGAGCAGCATTGGCATGCCCGCCGCGAACGGCTGGACCTGGACGCTGGCCATCATCGGGCTGGTGCTGGTTATCCGTGCCGCGCTGATCCCGGTATTCGTCAAGCAGATCAAGGCCCAGCGCGGTATGCAATTGCTGCAGCCGGACCTGAAGAAGCTGCAGGAAAAGTACAAGGGCAAGACCGACCAGCTGTCCCGCCAGGCCATGGCCCAGGAACAGATGGCAATGTACAAGAAGCACGGGACCAACCCGTTCTCCGCCTGCCTGCCCATGCTGATCCAGATGCCCTTCTTCTTCGCCCTGTTCCAGGTGCTCTCGGGTATCTCGCAGGCCAAGGACCAGGGTGCCGGCATCGGAGCCATGAGCCACGAGCAGGTTGTCGAGTTCGACGCGTCAAGCATCTTCGGTGCCCCGCTGTCCGCAGCCCTGCTGCACGGCGGTGCCGGCAACGTTGCCGTCGTGGTGCTCTCGATCGTGATGATCCTGGCCATGACGGCCTCCCAGTTCATCACCCAGAAGCAGATCATGGCCAAGAACATGTCTGAAGAGGCCATGGCCAGCCCGTTCATGCGGCAGCAGAAGATGATGCTCTACATCCTGCCCCTCGTGTTCGGTGTCGGCGGCATCAACTTCCCCATCGGCGTCCTTATCTACTGGACCACCACCAACCTCTGGACCATGGGCCAGCAGTTCTTCGTCATCCGCCGCATGCCGACGCCGGGTTCCCCGGCAGCCAAGGCCCTTGCCGAACGCCGTGCCGCCAAGGGCCTGCCGGCGCTGTCCGTCCTGAGCGGCAAGCGGGACGAAGCAGCCGACGCCGCCGCGGCTGCCGCACTTGAGATCAAGGGACAGCGCGTCCAGCCCCAGCGCAAGAACAGGAAGAAGAAGTAATGTCTGCCGAGAGCACCGAGCACGCCCTTTCTGAAGAGATCGAAGATCAGGATGCTTCCGTGAACCAGGATGCTTCCGCCGCCAAGGTTTCCGCCGTCAGCCGCCTCGAGGAAGAGGGGGACGTCGCTGCCGACTACCTGGAAGAACTTCTGGACATTGCCGATATTGATGGTGACATCGACATCGAGGTCCGCAACGGCCGCACGTACATTTCCATCGTGGCCGAAGATGAAGCTGAAGGACTGGAAGGTTTGGTTGGAGAGGACGGCGAGGTCCTTGAAGCCCTCCAGGAACTGACCCGGCTTGCCGTCCTGTCTGCCACGGAGAACCGTTCCCGTCTGGTCCTGGACATCAATGGGTACCGGCAGGAGCGCACCGGGCATCTGCAAAAGATTGCCGAGGACGCCGCAGCTTCCGTCAAGGAAACCGGCAAGTCCGTCGCGCTGGAACCGATGAGTGCCTACGAACGCAAGATTGTGCATGACGCCGTTGCCGATCTTGGACTGGTCAGTGAGTCCGAGGGCGAAGGCGCCGGACGCCATATTGTTGTTTCCGCAGACTAGGGAATGCTTGCCCATAATGGTTGACATCACGGCAGCAGAGCGGCGCGCCGCCGAGAAAATCTTCGGCGACCGCCTGGACCTGGCAAAGCGCTACGTCGAGCATTTGGCCACGTCGGGAACTGAACGGGGCCTGATTGGCCCTCGCGAGGTGCCCAGATTGTGGAGCCGCCACGTGCTCAATTGTGCGGTCATCGAAAGTGAGATCCCACAGGGAAGCCACGTTGCCGACGTCGGAAGCGGGGCCGGGCTGCCGGGCCTTTGCCTGGCTATCGCCAGGCCCGATCTTGAACTCACGCTTATCGAGCCGCTGGAGCGCAGGGTGATCTGGCTTCAGGAAGTGGTGGACGATCTTGGCCTGGACAACGTCACGGTGATGCGTACACGCGCAGAGCTTGCTGTGGGTCATGTGGACGCTGACGTGGTGACGGCCAGGGCCGTCTCGGCCCTGACCAACCTTGCCGGCCTCACCATTCCGCTGCTCGGTGGCCGCGGCGAAGTCGTGGCCATCAAGGGCCGCAGCGCCGGTGAGGAAATTGAGAAGGCAGCCAAAACCATCCGCAAGTTGGGTGGCGTGGAGACCTCCGTGCTCACTGTGGGTGACAACCTCCTGGAAGAACCCACCACAGTGGTCCGCATCGTGGTGGACAAGCCCCAAAAGAAGTCCTGATGCGGGCCTGCTGACGGCTGTCAGCAGGCCGGAGCGGTTAGGCTAGAGAACGGCAGCAAAATTGGCTGAACGAGAGTGAGTGTGCCCCAGTGACCAGTAGTGAAGCCTCCGCACAACGGATCCCGCCGTTTGTGTCCTTGGGGTCGGCACGTTCTGTCGCTGGGTCCGGCCTCGCAGGGACCGCCATGGCACCTGGGAGGGGTGGAAATCAACCCAAAGCGGTTTCGTCTTCTTCTCCAAGTAACGCGGTTTCACGTGAAACAACCTCGGCGGGTCGATCCAACGTCATCGACGCTATCGACGATTCCAGCCCTATTGCCAGGGAGCTTGCGCACGAGACCAAGCGCCGTGAGCGGTTGATGGGGCGCCAGCTCCCTCGCCCCAAGGAAACCCGCATCTTCACGGTGTCCAACCAGAAGGGCGGGGTTGGGAAGACCACCACCACTGTAAACATCGCGGCCGCCCTGGCAGCCGCGGGCCTGAACGTCATGGTTATTGACATTGATCCCCAGGGCAACGCCTCCACCGCATTGGGTATCGAACACCATGCTGACGTTGACAGCATCTACGACGTTTTGATCAACGACGTGCCCCTTGCTGACGTGGTGGCTCCGTGCCCCGATATTGGCAAGTTGATTTGCGCCCCGGCTACGATCCACCTTGCAGGTGCGGAGATCGAACTCGTCTCCCTGGTGGCCCGCGAGCAGCGCCTTCGCCGCGCCATTGACGTCTACGCGAAGACGCGGGAGAAGAACGGCGAGGAGCGGCTGGACTACGTCTTTATCGACTGTCCCCCCAGCCTGGGCCTGTTGACCGTCAATGCTTTCTGCGCGGCAAGTGAAGTGCTGATCCCCATTCAGTGCGAGTACTACGCTCTTGAGGGTCTTAGCCAGCTCCTTAAGAACATCGAGATGATCCAGAAGCACCTCAACGCTGACCTTGTGGTTTCTACCATCCTGCTCACCATGTACGACGGCCGGACCAATCTCGCTGCCCAGGTTGCGGCGGAAGTACGCCAGCACTTCCCTGACCAGGTGCTCTCGGCCGTCGTCCCGCGGTCTGTACGGATTTCCGAAGCTCCGAGCTACCAACAGACGGTCATGACTTACGACCCCTCGTCTAGTGGGGCACTGTCCTATTTGGAAGCCGCTGCTGAAATAGCGGAACGCTAGAATCTTCAATACCGCAACGCATCGGAGCCGGGCTGTACCCGGCTCTACCACTGGAGGGATTTACCCATGAGCGAAAAGCGACGGGGCCTAGGCCGCGGTCTTGGCGCGCTGATTCCAAGTTCCGCCGCATCCAATGGGTCCGGGAACAGTGGGGCGGTATCGCGACCTGTGGATTTGTTCTTCCCTGAAGGCCGCCGAAAGACGGACCCGTCAGAGCAGGTTCCGGCGGACACCGCGGATGCAGCAGTAAAGGCGGAGGACAGGGATGCGGAAGCCCCTGCTGCCCGTTCGTCTTCAGGCAAGGCTGCCGCCTCCAAGCCAGTCCCGGAAAAGGGCAGTGACGAGAAGAAGCCCGTTTCCACTGCTCCGGTGAAAAAGACAGCTGCACGTAAGTCCTCGCCGGCCAGCACCAAATCCGCGGACGCGGACCCGGCTGCGGAAATTCCTGCTGTTGCGCAGCCTTCGGATGTTCCGAGCCTTTCCGAGCCGATCGTTGAGGAAATGACGTCCGGTGATTCCGGCGTTGAGCTTGTGGAAGTTCCGGGTGCCCGGTTCGCCGAGATCCCCGTGGCTGACATCCACCCCAACCGGAAGCAGCCGCGAAGCGTCTTCGATGAGGATGACATGGCTGAGTTGGTGCACTCGGTCCGCGAAATCGGGGTCCTGCAGCCTATTGTTGTCCGCACCTCAACCGAATCCGGTAGTGAGCCATACGAGCTGGTCATGGGCGAACGCCGGTGGCGTGCTGTACAGGCTGCAGGGCTTGACACCATCCCGGCGATTATCCGTGACACCACCGATGACGACCTCCTCCGCGATGCACTGCTGGAAAACCTGCACCGCAGCCAGCTGAACCCCCTGGAAGAGGCTGCGGCGTACCAGCAGCTCCTCGAGGACTTTGGTACCACCCACGAACAACTGGCGGACCGTATCGGCCGTTCACGGCCGCAGGTGTCCAACACACTGCGTCTCTTGAAACTGCCCCCGCTCGTGCAGCGGCGGGTTGCAGCGGGAGTGTTGTCCGCGGGTCACGCCCGTGCGCTTCTTTCACTCCCTGATGCCGCCGCAATGGAACGTCTGGCCCAGCGGATTGTCGCAGAGGGCATGTCTGTGCGTGCCACAGAGGAAGCCGTAACGCTTTATCAGGATCCCGCCAAGGCCCCAAAGAACAACATTCCGCGTCCGGGTGCGCGACACGAACGCCTGGACTACCTGGCGTCCTCGCTCTCAGACCGTCTTGATACGAACGTCAAGATCTCGCTCGGAGTCCGTAAGGGCAAGGTCAGCATCGAATTCGCCAGTGTAGAGGACCTGAACCGCATCATGGACGTTTTAGCGCCTGGTTCTACCAACTAGTACACTTTCTGAGGCTCCGTTCACCACGAACGGGGCCTCAGGTGTCTCTACTGCCTTCTGAGTTCCGTCTATTCGGCGGTTCTTGTGCTTGCAGGCTTCATGGCTGCGCTGCCCAGTGCAGGCGCGCAGACCCGCTGGTGCACGCTTGTTCCGTGTTTTCGGTGAATGCAGCTGAAGTACAGTTGCAATGCCGTGCGCATGTCCTTGGGAGCCCTACAGGTAGCCGCTGCAGATTGGGAAGACCCTGCACTTCCCTCGCGCCCACGACAGCGTGAACGAGAAGACTTGCGTTTTCCTTCAACTTAACAGCGGTACGGCTTCTTCACCGTCCAGGTGGCCGCGGCCTGGTGCTGATCCGGGTTCACGCCCATTTTTGTGCGCGATATCCTGCTGAACGTCCTTGTGCCGATCCGCGTGCAAGTACGTTTTACGTGAAACGGTCCCCCGTCGGGGGGGCATAAGGCACAACGCCAGCCACCATATGGCTGCATTCACGAGCAAATTGTGGCTTCTACGCCGGTCTCACGGCCACATCTTATGCCGATTCCTTGCAGATCGTGGATCCCGCCACGTGATAGTCATCCGAATAAACAAAGACAAACCAGCGGTCGACTCCTGTGATTGGCGGCGCGGTGTTGGATGTGCCACTTCGAGTAGCCGGGATCTTGATCTGTGCCCGTTCGGCGCCGCCGCCCAGAGGTTACCCGGTTCATTCCGGGTGTCTCCTCTTGCCTTCGCTTCGCCAATGCCTAACAAGCGACCCCGAGTTGCTCATGCATCTCTTGCGGCCAGGGCATGTCATGCCGCATGCGACATATGGACCTGAGTCAGCTCTTGAGATCGATTACCGCCGGAGGACTATCCGTACCCTGACGCCCTCGCCGGCACCTTTCCCGTGTTGGTTCAGGTCCTGAGGGCAATTCGCTGCGAATTGGGGTATGCACGGCACCGAGATCACCGACAGACTGTGCAGCGTCGTGACCATGGGTGCCGATTCAGCGCGATGAAAGAGAGTTCCTTCCTATCCTGTGCGGGGGAAATCTTGGATCTGGTATGTCCGACGGCTGGTCCAGCGCAGTTCCTGCAACGAGCATGCGCCGTTTCACGTGAAACAATTGGCTGTCCTGCAATCCACAGATGACTCCCCCAAGGCATACCCGATTTCGCGGGCTTCAGTGGGCCTTGCCATAGGAAGCACTGCAAGTTTCTGTTTCGCGTAGACGTGCACTTGTACTGCGGTCCGGGGTGCTCACATCTCCCTGAAGCGGGTCTTCCTGCTTCCCAATGAGCATCTGAGAAAGTAGTAGCGCGCGCTGCTGTTTCACGTGAAACGGTCCGCAGGGCGGCGCTGCACGAAGCGGCACGACGCCGGCGCCAGGGTTTACCTGACTCTCACAGCCATCATTGACGCAAGGAACCTCGCACTTGGCCGTTTCAGGTGGAATGCGCAACAATGGGACGTGCTCCTGCGTGGAGGGCCGTGGGACCTGGCGTGCCGGTGGGACTCCCCGACTCGGCTGTCCTGGTGACTTCCGCTGGCTGGCTAATCCACGCCCCTTGAACCTCTAACCCCACCCGTAGGCGTCTAGGGTTTTGCGATTTACAGCGACGAAGACAGCGGTACGGATGGCTAGGGCTCGCGCAGTTGGGCGGTGCCACCCGTTGGCGGTGTTATACCGGCGCACCCGTGTGGGAGGTGGGTGACTGCGTCTACTCCATATCTGCCTTGGGATGCCTTTACGTCTGTTGTTGCCTAGCACTGAGACCCAGAGGCCGGAGCTCTGTCTATGGAGTCGCGGTTGTAGGGCGGTAGCGTCTGGATGGTCCAGGAGCTGACGACGCTCCCCCGTCGCTGCTGACGTCGGCAGAATGCGGGCCTCTGTTGGTAAGCCAGCGCTGTTTCTTGCGGCGGTCATTGTTCGCGTCCAGCCCTCGCTTGCCTTTCGCTACATTGCCGGCGTAGGACAGGGCTGCCATGTGCTTACGTGCCGTGCGCAGGACCACTCTACGACCTTCCAAGCCGCAGAGCGTGCGCGTCCTCGACAACATGCCGGCAAAGGCTTTCGCGATGATCACTCCCACCAGGACACATCGAACGCCGTCAGGTGAGGTGGATAACCCTGTGGATAAGTGTGTGGATAATCACCCGGTGTTTCTGTGGATTCGTCAGCGGCGTGACCCCATCATGAGGAGCTGTTCATCGGATTATCCACCTGCGCCCCGCCAGCTTGTCACCCAGGAGGCAGGGTTTCACGTGAAACAATGCGCAAAGCGGGGGCAGTAAGCTGTGCGCCTGCCAATTGGACCGCTCGTTGTCATCTTTATCCGGGTGAATAGACCAGCGCTGGCCGCTCTACGAGGAGGATCGGCAACGCCAGCGCCCATTTGCGGGAGCGGATCCCGCTGCGATAAACCACGACCAGTGCCTCCGGGGGAAGCTCTGGGCACTAAATAGCATGAGGATTCCCCATGACGTCGCCTGTGGACAACCTTGTGGATAGGCCGGCCGGGTCCTGTGGATAACAGTGTGGATATAGTTGACGCTGTGTCACCGATAAGTGGAGCCAGCTAGGCCGTTCTGGGAGGGGCTTAGGGGCAATGGGGTCACCACGGCTAAGAACAGCAGCGGAGAAGGTCGTCTATATTCTTGCCTCGCAGTGGCTTCGGCACCGGCTAACGTATCCCCTGGTGCTACCTGGTGGCCGGCCCCTCTGACGTCCGATGGTCGAAGCGCCCGTTGGAGGAGTGGGTGGCCGTCGCTTCACGGTGCTGGCGATCGTCAGTCTTGTCTTTCTCCCTTGCAACGGGGCCGTCATCGCTCCGGTGTCCTGGGATCATGTGTCGGCGCCTTGTACGGCCTAACCCCCTTTGCCGTGAAGTCGGCGGCCGTCGTTCTTACATCCTCTACAAGAACCAGGGATGAGCGGCCACTGGTACTAGTCTGAATTGGATGCGACCCCCGCATGCTGCCACACATAGCGGGAGGCTTAGGACGGTGGACACTTGGCGTCACGCCCCGACTCAGACGCGATATGGACATGGCCTGCCAGCGGTTTGGGCTGATGTTTCACGTGAAACAGAGGGCACTGTGGGTGCATACTGCGAGCCGCAATCCCCCTGCTTGCCGTGGCGTGGACAGAGCGGCCCGATTCCGCAGAGGTAGTTACCCGCGTGAATACGCAACAGCGGGGGCTGATGTCGTTCGGCTTGGCCTGCTCACGAGGGACGCCTCCGAACAGTTGATCTTGCAGCGCTGTCAGGGATGAGACACAGGATGCATCTGTTCCTGTTTCAGCGTTGCGTGCAGGGCCATCCGGTATGAGCTGCAGTCGACGCTGTTAGTTCCGGGGCTCTAACGACGGCTGCCCATGTCGGGCCACTTACGGGTCTTTCTGCGAGCTGCACTGGTCCAAACGGCGAGATACTGCTTACATCCACCGCCTCTGCCGCCCGCTGGCCAAGCCGAGGCACGGATGATGCGCCGAAACACTATGGGTTTTCTCAGGAGGCAGACCTCGATGACGGCGTCTGCGCGGTCGGCTGCGGAGGTTTGGTGTTCGGCGTATCCAGAGTGTCCGCGGGCAGCTAGGCTGCAATGCCCTTTCCGCGGTCTTCCTCGACCCATGGATTCCTCATCTGCCGGTCAAAAGGCCGAGGACTTCACGGGCCAGGGTCGGGGTCGCCCCACAGGTGTTAGCTTCCGCGTGGGGCGGGCTTGTGGTTAGTGAGCTGCTGTGAGCGTTCAGTCCCTGTGCCGCTGAAATCGTTGCGAGAAAGACCAGTATTCGCGAAACTGCCGGACGTGTCCAGCCTATCCGTGGTTGCGCGCGTCTATTCCAAGGACCTGCCGCCACGTGTGCCGGTGTTTCACGTGAAACATGACCCGCCCATCCGAGGCCTGGCATTGGATTCCTCGTGACTCTCGATTGAGGAGCCATAAAGGATGCGGCCATGGTTTGCGCTTCGACTTGGTACAACTCCGCATAACCTCACTGCTGACCGTGCTGCGCCTCCTGGGTGGTGCAACGCATCGGTTGCTCCGCACCGCGCACGACCGCCGTCCTGGCAGTTTATGGACGTGGAGGGCCGACTCTTGATTGCGTCGAAGAGCCGGCCTCCGCCTGGACCTACGGTTCCGTTTCACGTGAAACAGGACCGAAGACGGAAGCGAACCGTGGCCTTCCTCCCCTATACCGGGTTACAGACCAATCGGTCCAGCAGTGGGGAACGGACTGTGACAACAAAGAAGCGGCCGCATCCCTAACGGGAAGTGACCGCTTCTTGTCCGATGCCGAACCCTGCTCCCCTTGCGGGAAAGCTGATTAGGACAGAACGTCGGAGAATTCCTTCTCGAAGAATTGCTTCGGCTTGGCGCCGATCACCGTGTTCTTCACTTCTCCACCCTGAAACAGGTAGACGGCAGGGATGGATGTAATTCCATACTGGGCGGCGATGGCAGGGTTGTCGTCTACATTGACCTTGACGACATCGACCTTTTCGCTATATTCGACGGAAATTTCATCGAGAATCGGACCAAGCTTGCGGCAGGGACCGCACCACTCTGCCCAGAAGTCAACAATTACCGGCTTCTCGGACGAAAGGACATCCGTGCTGAAACTCGCGTCAGTTACATCTTTAGCGTTGCTCATAACCTTATCTTTCTCTTCGGATAACAGCGGCGCAGCCGGGTCAGGACTGCAGATCTGCCAAGTAGTGCTCAACATCAATGGCGGCCACGCAACCAGAGCCCGAGGCCGTGATGGCCTGGCGGTAGGTTGGGTCGACCACATCGCCGGCAGCGAAGACCCCGGGGAGGCTTGTCCTGGAGCTTCGGCCCTCCACCGCGATGGTCCCGGCTTCGGTCAATTCCAGTACGTCTTTGACGAGATCGGTACGGGGATCATTGCCGATGGCGACGAAGACACCCGTCACGGCCAGGTCTGACAAGGAACCGTCCAGGAGGTTCTTCAAACGGAGGCCGGTTACCTTGTCGGTTCCCAAGACGTCGTCCACGGTACTGTTCCAGATGAACTTGATCTTGTCATATGCCAGTGCCCTGTCCGCCATGATTTTGGAGGCCTTGAGTGAATCGCGGCGGTGGACAACCGTTACCGACTTGGCAAACTTGGTGAGGAAGAGGGCTTCTTCCATGGCGGAGTCACCGCCTCCGATGACTGCAATGTCCTGGTCTTTGAAAAAGAAACCGTCACAGGTTGCGCACCAGCTTACGCCGTGTCCCGAAAGCCGCTTTTCGTTGGGGAGACCCAGCTCCCTGTATGCCGAGCCCGTGGACAGGATGACTGCCTTGGTCCTGAAGGTCTCCCCCGTGGCGATCGTGACAGTCTTGACCGGGCCCTTCAAATCGAGGGAGGTTACATCCTCGAACTGGATTTCAGTGCCAAAGCGTGCGGCCTGCTTCTCGAAGTTTTCCATGAGGTCCGGACCCATGATGCCCTCGGGGAACCCCGGATAGTTCTCCACGTCCGTGGTATTCATCAGTTCGCCGCCTGCGGTCACAGATCCAGCCAACAGCAAAGGCTTAAGGTTTGCCCTGGCGGTGTAGACGGCTGCCGTGTAGCCCGCCGGGCCCGAGCCCACAATGATGACGTCACGAACGTCGGACGCCGTCTTTTCTTCGATGGTCACTTACCGTGAACCTCTTCCTTATCCGACTCGCCCCACCGTGGAGGCCGGGCACATGTGACAACTATGTGCGTGTGTTGAATATTCCAACGCCCGGGCGCGGTGTACCACTCGGCAGTGCACGAGACCGGCCCCGCGGGACGCATGTTCCAGAGTACATTCCAGCGGCGTATACCTCACGGCAGGAGTGACGAGCTGCAGTCATATGTGCTGGGGAAAGGAAGGGCTACTGGACCTTGATCTCAGCCAATCGGATGCCGTAGCCGTAACGGGTTTTCGGAGCCGCCAGCTTGGGGAGGGAGTTGATGGAGATAATTACGTACTGTGCCTGCACGGGTTCAGCCAGGGGCATGTTGAGGTCCGTCGAGGTGAAGCTGTTGGAGCCCACAACCTTGGCGCCGTCGGTGGACGGCTTGTCATTGGTGTAAACCGTGATGTTGCCGCCGGATCCCCCGAGCTGGGAAAGCGTGATGGACGAAATAGTGGACGGGCTCTTCAGCTTCACCACCAGCGGGACGCCCTGCGGCGCCAAGCCACCCCAGTTCTCCGTGGCGAACTCCATGTCGGACCAGTAGCTGGCCGCATTGCCGTCGTACGCCTTGACCAGGTCGCCATCAAAGGTGGCCGCAAAATCGAAATTACCCTGCCGGGTCACGCTTTCGATGACGGGCGGAACTACGGGCGGTTTAGACGGAGCCGCCTGCGTTGCCGGCGCAGAAGCCTGCGCAGCGTTGGTGGTGGCCGGAGCAGCCGGAGGGTTGGCCTGGGGTTCTGATTTGAAGAGGCTGCCCAGATTGGTGACGGCGAAAATGAGGCCGGCGATCAGCACGACAGCCAGAAGTCCGCCTACGAGCCACCGCATGGAGCGGGGCTGCCTTTCGGGCTCATCGTGGTCGTCGTCGTAATCATCGCGGTCTGCGAAGGAGACCCCCGCCGCGGCGGGTGCTGCCGCACGGGCGAAGAGCGCGGATTTACTCTGGACCGGGCGTACCTCCTGCGGGGCGTCCTCATTGTCCCCGTAGTGGTCCTGGTCCCGGGTCTGCGCATAGTCGTCCTCGGACCACAGGGAAACCTTCGGCTTCTGTTCGGGCGCGGACGGTTGCGCCGACGGCTGGGCCTGGGTGGATGGTGCTGACTGAACGGACGGCTGGGCCTGGGTGGCAGCAGCAGCCGTGTCGTTGGGCCCCGTGTCCACCTCTGCGGAGCCGCCCCGCGCGGAAGGCGATGGAGCGCCCTCCGCTATGGGCTGGGCGGC
>Ga0308158_10004011_pt1 | contig 12597 bp, 13 predicted proteins | sample PhyBR2_FD_201038 | JGI IMG/M metagenome (GOLD analysis project Ga0308158, IMG submission 201038) | Phyllosphere microbial communities from UC Gill Tract Community Farm, Albany, California, United States - DLSLB.R2 | ecosystem: Host-associated > Plants > Phyllosphere > Unclassified | place: USA...
CGGTTCGAAGCTTCCTGTTTGACCGATAGGTTGACCGGCCGCTTGCGGCCGGTACCGGTCCGGGTAGGAGTCACTTCGGAACAACACTGTGATGAGTCACGCCCCCGGTTTTCCGGGGGTGGACAGCCTTCTGATCAAGTTACCGAGGTGGGCCGGGCTGGTGCCGGCCGCACCACCCATGTGATCGGACAAATCGGCCCGAAGACACCACCAAAGGGGGTGGGTCACCGCCGGGTTGAGTCACGATCACGGGATGGGTACGGCCAACACCTACTCTGCCAGCCGGTCCCAGACCAGCCACTACCAAGACTCACAGCCGTCGGGTAGTCCTGGGAGGTCAGTTGGTCTTCGTGACGGTGACGTCGATCGGGGTCGGGTTGGTGAAGATGTCGAAGACGGGGCAATGAGCGTCCACGGTCTCCTGCAGCTTCTGGTAGTCCTCGTTGCTGTCGGGTCCGGCGATGTTGACGCTCACGCGCACGGACGAGAATCCGGGGCGCACGGTCTCATCGGCGCCGAAGAGTCCCCGCACATCCAGGTCGCCTTCAGCGCTGACATCAAGTTCGTCGATGGTCAGTCCGAGGTTCTGGGCGTAGAGGCGGTAGACGACGACCTGGCAGGAGATCAATGCGCCGAGGGCGTACTCGACGGGATTCGGGGCGGCGTCGTCGCCGGCCAGCGGGGTCGGTTCGTCGACAGTGAAGGTGTGGCGGCCGGCGGTGATGACCGAGGACACCGAACCGCGGGCGGTGCCCGAGGCCGAGAACGTCAGCTGCCCGTTCTTCGCCGAGGCGGCCAGCCGTTCGTTCCATGCCTCTCCGGCCGTGGTCAGTCGCGTGGCGCGTTCTTCGTCGCTGATGGCGATGGTCGTGTCGAACTCGGTGGTGGCTGCAGTCATGAGGGTGGACTCCTGATCGAATGGTCGAGCGTGTGGTCGAGATCGTGCGGGTCAGTGCTGATCTCAGACTAGAAACGATCGCCCGGCGGCGTCCTCCCCACCGTCTGCTGCCGTCGTCTGGCGTCATGAGCAGAACACAATTCGTCATCAGCCGACGCACGGTAGCCTGGAAGGCAGACGAACCCACCGGTTCCCCCACCACGCGGAAGGCGACGATGACGACCTCTGACCGGACAGCCACCTCGGCGAACTCAACTGGCTCCCCGGGTTCAATCACCCGCGCGGACTGCGAACAACGCGATGCGAACGATCCTCTGCGTGATTGCCGCGAGGAGTTCCTGCTCCCGGAAGGCACGATCTATCTCGACGGGAACTCTCTCGGCCCGCGCACAAAGGGAGCCGCAGAACGCGCCCAGGAAGTCATCACCGACGAATGGGGCACCGGCCTCATCGGGTCATGGAACACCGCCGGCTGGTGGGATCTGCCGGCAAAGCTGGGTGAGAAGGTCGCCGGGCTCGTCGGCGGCGGGGCCGGGTCGACCGTCGTCACGGACACGACGTCGATCAATCTGTTCAAGGCCGCCTCGGCGGCGCTGAAGATGCAGGCCGAGGACTCCTCGGACCGGCGGGTCATCCTCACCCAGCGGGAGAACTTTCCCTCCGATATCTACATGCTCGAAGGATTGGCCGAGCAGCTCGGCGACGGATATGAGGTCCGCCTCGTCGACGATGAGGAAGTCACCGCAGGGTTCCCGACCACGATGTCCGACGAGGTGGCCCTCGTCGTCCTCACCCATGTGAACTACCGGACCGGTCGGCTCTTCGATATGGGCACGACCACCTCGGCGATCCATTCCGGCGGAGCCATGGTCATCTGGGACCTGTGCCATTCGGCCGGTGCTCTGCCCATCGATCTGGCCGGAACCGGGGCGGACATGGCGATCGGCTGCACGTACAAGTTCCTCAACGGCGGACCCGGGTCTCCCGCATTCATCTGGGTCGCCGAGGCGCTGCAGAACCGATTCAGCCAACCTCTGTCGGGGTGGTGGTCGCATGCGCAGCCCTTCGATATGGCCCCGGACTACCGGCCGGCCGACGGTATCCGCCGCTACCTCACCGGAACGCAGGGAATCCTGTCGATGTCCGTGGCAGAGCTCGGCCTCGACATCCACTCGCGGGTGGACATGGAACAGATCCGGGAGAAGTCCCTGGCCCTGTCGGACCTGTTCATCGACCTCGTCGATGAGCGATTGGCCGATCACCCGGTCGAGGTCGTCACCCCACGTGAACACGCCCATCGCGGATCCCAGGTCTCGATCACCCACCCCGAGGGATTCGCGGTGATGAGCGCGCTCATCGAACGCGGAATCATCGGCGACTACCGCGAGCCGGAGGTGCTGCGGTTCGGATTGACCCCGCTCTACATCGGGTTCACCGAGGTGTGGGACACCGTCGAGGCCCTGCGCGACATCCTCGACAACCGACTCTGGGACACCCCGGCGCACAAGGTCCGCGGCGCCGTCACCTAATTGCTACCCGACGGCGGCGCAACAACCTGGCGCCAGGTATCTGGGCCGCCGTCACCTGCATTGGGACGTGGCCGCTCAGGTGTCCGGAGCAGCAGAAGTTTCGATGATCTCGGCGTTGACGCCGAAGTACGGTTCACCCGCCTCATTTCGCGGGCGGTTGGCGACAAGCGTCTTGAGCAGATTGCTGCCCCGCTCCCCAGTGATCGGGTCGAGATCGAGGACAGCACACCGCGCGATCGGATCCCCGATTCGCACACGCAGCGCGGCGGCGTTCGGCACGTTCACCGTCACGTCCCGGCCTCGCCAGGTCTCTTCGATGAAGGGTTCGTCCGTGTCGAGGACGAGGGTGGCCCGGAAGCGGGCGGCTTCATCAAGCAGCTCATGGTGACCCGACCGATCGGCGAGTTCCCTCATCGAAGCGGTCGTGACGATCGACAGGCCAGCTCCGTAGATCACGTCTCCACGACGTGCGCGGGCCAGCCGCAACGGCTTTCCCAGCCACTCGGAGGCGAGTGCCGAATGCGGGCCGTCAGTGAGTTCGAGGTCGACCGGTCGCTTCCAGTAATTGCAGGTCAGGCGCTCACCCGAGCCGGCTGGCACCCCGGTGGCAGAGCGCCCGTCGGGCAGGGTGATCGTCAAAATGTCGTCGACGAGTGAGGTGGTCATGCGGATGAGCCGAGGATTCTGCACGGTCTTGAGCACCTGTCGTCGTTCGACATCGACGAAGCAGAACTCACGATCGCCGACCGGACCGTGAACGTCGACGGCTGCGCTCGGTCGAGCCTCGTGTCGTGTGCCTTTGACGTGGGCGAACCCGAGCGATGGCACACCGAATTCCCGCGCAGAAGCAGGTGACGGCGGCCCAGATACCTGGCGCCAGGTTGCTGCGCCCCCGTCAGGTAGCAATTGGGGCATGGGGGTTGCGCCTTCCTGTGATGGCGTAGGTGCCGATGGCCACAGCTCCGATGGCCAGGACCGTGCCGCCGATGATAACGGCTCCGGGAATCGTGGCGATCGTGCCGAGCACTCCCACGGTGACTCCGGAGAAGGTCTGCATCCCCGGCCCGAACGTCGCATAGGAGCCGATGACGCGGCCGCGGATCTCCGGCGGCGCTTCGAGTTGGATGATCGCCATCTCGGTCGACTCGGCGGTGATCTTCGAGACTCCGGCGATGACGAGCATGATGACGGCCAGCCACAGGTGCGAGGTCAGGGCGAAGAACAGAGAGCTGATGCCCATCGCCGCGGCGGCCAGTGCCGCGGCAGCCGGAACGGCCTTGATCCACCCGGTCGCCTCAAGCCCGAAGCCCCCGAGCACCCCTCCTGCACCCATGGCGAAGAGCAGCACGCCATAGGTGAAGTCACTGTCCCCGCCGACCGGATTGAGGATGTCGCCGAACACCGGCATCGCCGTCTGCAGCACCGCCCCGATCGTCGTCGAGGCGAGCGCGGCCAGCAACAGCATGCCGACGATCGCGCGATTGTGGCGGACGTCGATGAGCACCCGCAGCGACTGGATGAGAGTCGTCCGCGCGGTGCGCACTCCTCCGCTGCGCAGATGCCCGGTGAAGGGGGTGCGAATGAGGAAGATCGTCAGCGGCAGATAGAAGACGATGTTGATGAAGATGCCCCACGTGGCACCGACCCCGAGCAGCAGAGCGGAACCGACGACGGGACCGAAGAGGATGCCGAGGCTGCGGAACGTCGCATTGAGCCGGACAGCGCTCGGCAGCTCCTTCCGATCGACGAAGTCATGGAGCATCATCTGCTCGGCAGGACCCCACAGACATCCGGCCAGGCCATGGATGACGAGCAGCACGCAGGCCTGCCACAGCTGCAGAGAGTCCGTGAGGAAGAGGATCCCCCAACACAGGGACACGACCATGAACATGATCTGTCCGATCTGGATGAGGCGGCGGCAGTCGAAGCGTTCGGCCAGAGACCCGGCATAGACGGACAGGAGCAGGAAGGGCAGCCAGTGGCTGATGAGCTGGAATCCGACGAGCGCCGGGGATTCGAACTTCTGCCACAGCACCCAATAGGTGATGACGTGCTCGATATTGTCGCCCATCATCGCCGTGCCCGATCCGATCAGATAGGGCGCAGTCTTCCAACTGCGAAGCACGCTGAAACGGCGCGGACCGGCGGCACCGCCGTTGTCCTCGGAGAAATCGCTCACTCCCCCATTCTCACACCGGCGGAACGGACCGGCACCGACCTCTTGTCTGCTGGGATCGAGGCGAGGACAATGATCCTTGATCAAGGAGGATCTTATGTCCACAGCTCAACCGCCGACGTCCACCCGCCCGAACTCCGCCCTTGTCGTCATCGACGTCCAAAACGGCGTCATGCAAGCCAGTTGGAACTCCGAATCGGTCATTTCCACGATCTCCCATCTCGTCGACCGTGCCCGGAACACCGGCACCGAGGTGGTCTGGGTCCGGCACAGCTCCGGTGAGCTGCCGATCGATTCCCCGCAATGGCAGATCGTCGACACGCTCTCCCCCGCTGAGGGCGAAGCGATCATCGAGAAGACCCACGGCAATACATTCGAGGGCACGGACTTCGAGGAGGTGCTCGCCGGAAAGAACGTCGGCCACCTCATCGTCACCGGTGCCCAATCTGATGCCTGCGTGCGCTCGACCATCCACGGCGGATTCGCCCGCGGCTACGACGTCACGCTGGTCTCCGACGCCCACACCACCGAGGATCTCACCGAATGGGGTGCTCCCCCACCGGAGCAGGTGGTCTCACACACGAACCTCTATTGGGGATTCGAATCGGGTCCGGGTCGCACCGCGAAGGTCGAGGAAGCCGACAAGGTCGACTTCGGTGCTCGCTGACGGTGTCGCCCGACCCGGCTCGTTGGCACTGCTCGATCGCGCCCGCGCCGAGATCGACCGGCTGACTCCACACGCCGCCTTCATCGAGCAGCAGCAAGGGGCGATCATCGTCGATGTCCGCACCGAGGTCCACCGCGAGTCTGCTCCGTCGATCCCCGGATCCCTCGCCATCGACCTGACCGTGCTGCCGTGGCGTCTCGACCCCGGCTTCGATTGGCGCATCCCCGAGGCCGATCGAACCGATCGGCGGTGGATCCTCATCTGCCGCCACGGTTATTCCTCATCGCTGGCCGCGTGGAACCTGCGACAGATGGGTCTGACGAGCACTGCCGATGTCATCGGCGGCTTTGAGGCGTGGCAGGCAGCGCATCTGCCGACGACCGATGAGGCTCCCGACCGCCGACCGTGACCATGGGCTCACCCGCCCGCCGACCGTGACCACAACGGCGGCCTCCGAAACCTGGCATCATGGCCCCATGAGTGAAGACATCCGCAGCATCGAACTGACCCGCATCGCCGAAAACCACTACCGCGCCACCGCCCCGAGCGGAGCAAGCATCGAATTCGGCCGCGGCGAAGGCCTCATGACCCCCGTCGAACTGCTGCTGGCCGCCGTTGCCGGCTGCTCGTCGATCGACGTCGACACCGTCACCAGCCGTCACACCGAACCCACGAAGTTCGACGTCTCCGCGACCGCGGACAAGATCGACGAAGACGGAGCCTCTCGTGTGGACAACGTCCACCTCGACTTCGACCTCGCGTTCCCCGACGACGAGGAGGGCCGGAAGGCCGATGCCCGCATCGAACGCCTCGTCGGGCTCTCCCATGACAAGTACTGCACTGTCTCCCGCACCGTCGAACACCCCACGAAGGTCGACTTCAGCATCCGTCGCGACTGACGTCGCGATTCGTCACGGCAGATCCTTCGCCGAGGCGGACCGCCGTTCCGTACGGACGTGACCTTCAGCTTTCGGCGAGCCGCTTCTTCTCGACCTCGACGTCGAAATCGGCGGCCGGCCACTGCGGGTCGATGTCGACCAGGGCATCGAGCAGCAGCCGCTGCACGGCCAGCCGGGCGTACCATTTCCGGTTCGCGGGCACGACGAACCACGGGGTCGCCTCGGTGGAGGTGCGGTCGAAAACGGCCTGATAGGCGTCCATGTAATCCGGCCACAGGAGTCGTTCGTCGACGTCACCCGGGTTGTACTTCCAGTACTTGTCCGGCCGTTCGAGGCGTTCGGCCAGACGCTCTTTCTGCTCGTCCGGAGAGATGTGGAGCATGACCTTGACGATCCGCACTCCCGCCGCGATCAGTTCAGCTTCGAAGTCGTTGATGGCGGTGTAGCGGCGCTCGATCTCGGTCTCGTCGGCGAGTTCACGAACGCGGCCGATGAGCACATCCTCGTAGTGTGAGCGGTCGAAGACTCCGATCATGCCGGGCCCGGGCACGCGCGGTCGGATGCGCCAAAGGAAGTCGTGGGCGAGTTCCTCTTCAGTCGGTTTCTTGAAGGCGGCGAGCTCGACACCCTGCGGATCGACGGCTCCGACGACGTGGCGGACGATTCCGCCTTTGCCCGCCGTGTCCATGGCTTGCAGGACGAGGAGGACGGCGGGACCGGAGTCCTCGTCGTGGTGGGCGGCGAAGAGGCGCTCCTGCAGGTCGTTGAGCTCAGCAGACAGCGCTTCGAGATCTTTCTTCCCGCTCTTCTTGTCCCCGTCGTAGCCGGGGGTGGATTCGGGATCGACCTCGCCGAGGCGGAATCCCTCCCCAGCGCGCAGTAGTGGTGCAGGATCGGTCGTCCAGTTGCTCGTCGGCTCACTCATGCGTTCATCTTTCCAGGTGGGAAGGGCCGCGTCTATACCGACAACTCACCGCCGAGGCGGCTGCTGAGGTCCGTCGATACCCGGCAGCGGATTCTCATTCGTCAGTCCGCGCCGACGCCTGTCCGCAAGGTACCCCTGGTAGGCCGCATCGCGTTCGCTCGCAGTCATCTGCGGCTTCGGCTTGTCAATGACATTGCGCAGAGCCGCGAGCGCCGTCAGCACCGCCAGACCGGACAGCGCCACGGCCACCCAGATCATCGTGACAAGCAGGCTCGGCGGGTTCTCAAAGACCTGCACACCGGCGAAGAAGATGAGGAAGGCAAATCCGAGATACGGCAGCAGCAGCCACAGCGCGACTTTGTAGCCGCCGATCATCATCGGCATCATCATGCACGTGCTCCACGCCATGCCGCCGATGAAGAAGAGCAGAACGAGGAAGAAGCTCGCCGGATCGGCATTGAGTTCCGCGGCAACCGTTCCGGGAACGGCCCGCACGCCGAGAAAGAACGGCCAGACCAGCGCCACCAACGTGACGATCACTGCGGAGCCGGCCACGCTCAGAAGGATCAGCGGAATGAGACCCTCACGCCGGAACCCGTCATCCGGTCGTTTGTGCTCCATGAACAGGAACGGGAAGAAGAAGGCGAGGCCTGCGGCACAGATTCCCATCCACATCGCATCCGCTTCGATGATGTCGAAGTTGTTGCTGACCATCAGCCCCGTCGAGGCGAGCCAGATGAAGAAGGTGAAGAACAGTGCCCCGAACAACGAGACCCCGAGGGCGCGCACAAAGTCACGCGTCCATGTCGGAACCGGTTTCTCCTCATGCAACGGAAGTGGCCCCGGTGGCGGCGGTCCGGGCGGTGTCTCACTCATGATTTCATCGTCGCACACCCACAGGCGCCACATACAGGCAGCGATGTGTCAGCCTCGACACCGCTGATTTCGACGAAGCGAGACACCGACGTCCTCAGTCCGGTTTCCGGAACACCGACGGCAGCTTCTTCTTCACGCGCTGCCCGGTGTCCCGGTACGACCATTGCCGCATCGGCTGCGGCACCCGCCACTGCAGCTTCCACGCGAGCATGCGGAACCCGAAGGCGGCGGCCGCGATGATGAGTGAGGCGATGGCACCCAACAGTCCGGTCACCTCGGCGATGATCGTCAGCCCCGATCCGAACAGGGCGGGGATGAGGTAGAGGTCGGTGCCGCGGAAGATCGCCGGATCCTCACTGGCCACGGCATCGCGCATGAGCCCTCCACCGCACGCGGTCAGCGCACCCATGAGCAGCGCCGCCGGATAGTTCGTCCCGGCGGCGAGCGCGATCGTCGTACCGGTGACGCTGAAGAGGCCGAGGCCCATCGCGTCGAAGGCGACGATCCAGATCCGGGCCCGAGAGATGTGGGAGCCGATGATGTAGATGAGCAGGGTCGCGATCACCGGCGGGGCGAGGTAGATCGGTTGGCCGATGGCGTTGGGCACCCGGTCGAGGAGCACATCGCGGATCATGCCTCCGCCGATGCCCGTCATCGTGCCCAGCACCAACCCGCCGGTGATGTCGAAATTGCGTCGCGCGGCCAGCAGCACTCCGGAGACTGCGAAGACGAAAGTGCCGGTGAGGTCGAGGGCGAGGAACAGGAACTCCTGCAAGTTCATCTCCACCTCGGCTCCTCTCGTCGCTCCGTGCCCGGCCCGGTGCCGAGCGTCCTACCAGCCACTGTAATCCGCTTCGACATCCAGTGAGCCATTTGTCTGGTGTTCCGTTCCCCATCGCCGAGGCGGCCGCTAGGCTGAGGAGATGACGCAGCCGACGCTCATCCTCGTCCACGGCGCTTTCGCCACTTCCTTCTCTTTCGCCCCGCTGCAGGCCGAACTCGCCTGCCACGGAGTTCGCTCGGCTGCGGTTGACCTGCCGGGTCACGGTTTCGCCGCCACCTTCCCGCTCGGGTATCAGGCACCTCAGGACCTCGCCCAGTTCACCTCGGAGCCGGGATCGATCAGGGGTGTGACCGTCGAGGACAATGTCCGGGCTCTCACCGAGGCGGCCGCCCGTGCCAAGGAGCACGGACCGGTGGTCATCGTCGCCCACAGCCGCGGCGGGGCCACATTGACCGCCTTGGCGAATGCGCATCCGGAACTCATCGACCACATGGTCTATGTCTCCGCATGGGCACCGGTGGACCTCCCAGCCGCTGAATACAATGCCGAACCCGAAATGAAGACCGTCGACAATGCGGCTCTCGCCCGGGCCCTGGCCGGTGATCCCGGGCAGTTGGGACTGCTGCGCTGCAATTTCCGCCAGGCCGACCTGGAGGTCCTCGACGGCCTGAAAGCACTCTTCTGCGCCGACGTCAGCGATGAGGAATTCCGCATCTTCCTGAACTCACTGCAGCCGGATGAGAACCTCGACGCGGGAGGGCCCGAACACCGGGCGCAGGCGGGCACGTGGGGGACGATTCCGCGTACGTTCGTCCGCCTCGGCGAGGATCGGAGCATGCCGACCGCGATGCAGGATCGCCTCATCCGCGAAGGTGATGCGCTCACCCCGGACAATCCCTACCGGGTGCGAACGCTCGCGTCGTCCCACGTGGGATGGCTGATCCGCCCCGCCGAGGCGGCCGTGCAGTTGGCGCAGATCGCCGCCGACGTTGCCGCGGAGTCCGACAGGTAAAGCGCAGGCGCCGACGGAAGAGGCCCCGACCGTGACAGTCGGGGCCTCTCGTTCTCTGCTCAGCCGATTCAGCTGAGCTGGAAGTTGTCCGGGTTCTTGTACGGTTCGATTTCGACGACTGGGGTGCCCTTGCCCATAAGCAGTTTGGAGATGGGGCAGCGAGCGTGGGCGCGGGCAGCGTACTTCTCGGCGTCGGTGTCCGAGACCCCTTCGATGGAGATTAACGCCTTCGGAGCGAAGTAGAAGCCGTTGCCGGAGGGTTCGTTGTGCAGCTCGACCTCGACGCGCACGCGTGAGAGCGCCTCGATCTCATTGACCGCGAGGACGACCTTGAGCGTCTCGCCGAGGCAGGTCGACCAGGCCATGGCGAGGAACTGTTCCGGGTTGTTGCCCTCTTCGACCCGTGAGGTCGGGGCGGTGGACAGGGTCTGGCCGTCTTCGACGCGCACCTCGCCCGAGGTGCCGCCGAGGTTCTCGACCTTCGCGGTGTAGATCGGCGCACTCGGGCTCTTCGGCTCATCCGCGTCTCCGGTCGGAGCCTGCGGCTGGGCGTATCCGGGTTTCTCAGTCATTGCACCATGCTACGACAGGCACGCAACAAGGTCACTGGCGTTTCAGTGAATGGTCAGTAACAAAACCCGCAGACCCATCCGCCGCCCCGGCGGCTCCGAATGATCACTATGAATCGGAAAACCCGTGCAACCCACCGTTTCCGCGGCGTCGTGGCAGGCATCGTCGCCACAGTCATGATGTTCGGTCTCGCAGACCTCATCGCGCGTGCCTTCACCCCGAGCGCCGCACCCCTGCTCACCCTCGGTCAGGCGATCATCCCCCTGGCTCCCCCGGCGGCGATCAAACCCGTCATCGCCCTGTTCGGCGACAACGACAAACTCGTCCTCGTCCTCTCCACCGGCCTCGGCGCGATCGTCCTCGCCGGTCTCATCGGAGCACTGGCGGTTTCCCGCCGGCGTCTGGCCACGACACTGCTGGTCGTCGCCGGGCTCGTCCCAGTCATCGTCATCATCATCCGCCCCGAAGCGGGTGCCATCGACGTCATTCCCACGCTGATCGGCATTGCGGCGGGTGTCGCGGTCTTCCTACTTCTGCTGCGCCTCGGTGTACCTGAAACCCCCGCCGAGGCGGCCGACAGTCCCGATGTCGCGCGCGGTTCGCGAACCTCGGAGCCCTTGAGCCGCCGCCGTTTCTTCGGCCTCGCCGGTGCCGTCGGCACCATCGGGGCCGTCACCATCGCCGCCGGCCAGACCCTCGTCTCCCTCACACAGGAAGCCGGAGCAGCGGTGGCCAAGCTGGTTCTGCCCAACCCCGCGAAGAAGGCGGCAGCGATCCCCGCCGCCGCGAGCACCGACCTCGACGGCACGGTCCCCTTCGTCACCGAAGCGAAGGACTTCTACCGCATCGACACGGTGCTCTCACCACCGGTCATCGACCCGGAACAGTGGTCCCTGCGCATCCACGGCATGGTCGAAGAGGAGGTGACCCTGACGATGGACGACGTCCTCGACCTGCCGCTGGAAGAACACCACATCACGCTCACCTGCGTGTCCAATCCCGTCGGCGGGGACCTCGTCGGCAACGCGACCTGGCTCGGATATCCCGTGCGTGATCTCCTCGCCCGAGCACGCCCGAACTCGCAAGCCGATATGGTCCTCTCCCACTCCTTCGATGGATTCACCGCCTCGACCCCGATCGGTGCACTGACCGATGACCGCGCCGCCCTCCTGGCGGTGGGAATGAACGGCGAACCGCTCACCCCGATCCACGGCTTCCCCGCCCGCCTCGTCGTTCCCGGGCTCTACGGCTTCGTCTCCGCGACGAAATGGGTGACCGAACTCGAGGTCACCCGCTTCGATGAGAAGACCGCCTACTGGACCGACCGCGGGTGGGATGCCAAGGCCCCCATCCTCGTCGCTTCGCGCATCGAGGTCCCCAAGCCGCTGGCCAAGGTCCCTGCTGGGGACATCCGAGTCGGCGGCACCGCCTGGGCGCAGCGTGCAGGGATCGACCGCGTCGAGGTCAAGCTCGACGACGGCGAATGGACGCAGGCGGATCTGGCCGAGGAGGTCACGATCGACACCTGGCGACAGTGGCGGACCGAATTCGCCGAGGTGGCCGCGGGTTCACATACCCTCACCGTGCGTGCCACGGACAAGGACGGCACAGTGCAGACAGCGAAACGTCGGGATTCGATCCCGAACTCGGCCACCGGGCACCACCACATCCAATTCCGCGTCGAATGAGCCCGCAGCCGCCTCGGCGAAGAGATTCTCAAGATTTCTTCCCCATCCACCCATCCGAACCGAGCACCGCGCCGAATACCCAGTACACAGCGAGCAATGGAGATCACTTCACAGCTGTGCGCGAATACGCATCACTGTTGATTAGGAGAAGAACAATGAAGACACTGCTTCGCACACGCACCGCCACCATCCTCTCGGCCGGCGCCATCGGCCTCCTGGCACTGAGCGGCTGCGGAATGGATTCCGGTTCCGGCGGGGAGGAGTCCGGTTCGGAATCGGGCAGCTCCGAATCTCAGCCCGCTGACTCGGGCGAGTCCGAGATGCCCGACGAGTCCGGCGACTCCTCCATGGCCGATTCCGACCTCGTCGGCAAGGGCTGCTCGGCTTACGCCGAGGCGAACCCGGACGGGGCAGGTTCTGTCGAGGGCATGGGCCAGGACCCGGTGGCCACTGCCGCCTCGAACAACCCGATGCTCACGACCCTGACCAAGGCTGTCTCGGGCAAGCTCAACCCCGATGTCGACCTCGTCGACACCCTCAACGGTGACGAGTTCACGGTCATCGCCCCGGTCG
>Ga0308158_10004012_pt1 | contig 12595 bp, 8 predicted proteins | sample PhyBR2_FD_201038 | JGI IMG/M metagenome (GOLD analysis project Ga0308158, IMG submission 201038) | Phyllosphere microbial communities from UC Gill Tract Community Farm, Albany, California, United States - DLSLB.R2 | ecosystem: Host-associated > Plants > Phyllosphere > Unclassified | place: USA...
CTTTGGTTGTAGGTCCTACAATATTTCCATCTCTTACGCCTCGCATCCCTACGGTGTACATGGCTTCGTAATTTTTAGCCGCATTTACCCTGTCTTCCCAATATTGAGTTACTTCTTTTTTATTAGTGTCATAACGGTATTCACCCGGTTTGTGCCCGTATTCATGTTCGTAATTTTCCTGCCATTCAAAAGTATTAGAACGCAACATCATATCACAATGCGTAGAACCGATTACAATTGCGTATTTATCGGCTACTTTAGGATTATCCGGATAGTACCAAAATGCCTTTGTAGTATCATGCATGGCTGGCCAGATTAAGTTGGCTCGCAAACGAAGTAATAATTCGAAGACTTTAGCATAGGTTTTAGGACCAATATCTTTGATGTCTTTATCCCTGTTTTTAGCAGCCCAGGGATTTAAACCCCAGTCTTCGTCATTGATAAAAATTCCGCGGTATTTAACCGAAGGTTCTTTTTGAATAAATGTTCCAGACGAAACATACAATGATTGTTGCGGTTTTGGTTTAACATCGGCCCACCAGACCCATGGAGAAACACCTGCTTTTTTAGAAATTTCAAATAAGCCATAAGCCGTTCCTCTGCGATCGCTACCCGCAATAACTAATGCCTGTTTTACTCCTTGCATTGGCGAATTTATCGTAGTGATGATAAACGATTCCCATTTGTTTTGAATGGAGGTGATGTCTAATTTTTTTGATTTAATTAACTCATCAATAAATGTAGATTTTCCGATAGTCCCTGCTATTATCAGGTATTCTTCATTGGTTCTCTTGTTTACAACTTGTGGCGTAACTCCGCTGATAAGTTTTAAATCCGAAGCGACGGCATTTGCAACGATAGCAACTACCTCAGCATCGCCTTTGTCTGTAAGTATCGAAGGAACAATCCCTTTTTGAATTAATGGAAAAGCACCAGTTTTATTTTCTGTAACTATTGTCAGTTTATTTGTCACTACCTGAGCCCGTATTTCAGAACATCCGATAATAAAAAATAAAGCAAAAATTATATGATGTGACAATGTTCTATTCATAGTTTTAAATAATAGTTTAACTGTTTTTTTATAACATCTGGAACAATTTTTCATAGAAGGATTTCAGTGTTCTGCGCTTTAACATGGTTTGTAATTCCCAAAAGGAAAAAGATTAAAATGTTTTTCATGGAAAACGGTTAATGTACTTTTTAGCAAATCTTTTGCCTATTTCCCTTTGGCTTTTACCATCAAAATGAACTTGATCTCCTTTGTGTTTCAAATCATCTGTTTTGATTATATCAGCATATTTGTCATCTTGGACATATCTGTAATTTGCTTTATTTATTTCAGTCCATAGCTGAGGCTCTTTTGAAAAAGAACCTATTTCTCCAATTAATATTGGTAAACTGTCATTTCCTACATCTTTTCTGAAAGAGGTAAACAACGTTTTTAAATTTTGATCTCGATTTGAGATTCCTTCCGCATTCGCATCTGATTCCCCCTGAAGCCACAACACTGCTTTTATGGTCCCATATTTTTTTCCTAATTCAAGCTTTTCCTTAAAATTGGAATACAGGTTTATTTTTCTGTGGGGCAAGTCTTTTATCCATTTCTCAATAGGACTGCCACCCACTGCGGTTGGTAGCAACAGTATGACTACATCTTTGGGAATACTTTTCAATAATTCATTGGCAAAGGACATTCCGCAATCTAAACCTCTGTAAGCCGGAGTGCTAAAATGGATTGGCTCTTTGGCAAGAACGAGCTCGTTATTACTATTTATAGTTAAAATTCTATTATTGGCAATGGTATCCTGAGGTTCTACCAAACCACGTCCCTCCATATTAGACTGACCGGCCATCATAAAAACCCATACCTTCGATTTATTGGGAATAGTAACCACTTTTTCTTCCTTGCGTGGAAAATTTTTAATTCTTTCCTCATTCGTTTTTTGGGCTAATGCACAAAAGCATTGAAACAATAAGATTGATAGTAGGGTATACTGTTTATTATATATTTTCATTGGTTGCAAATAAATTAAGGTCAGTTATTTAAATTTCAAAATCATTAGTTTCCATCTGGCTTCATGACCTCTTTGAGCGGACTTAAAGGCCAATAAAAATCTTCAAAAGCTCCCGGTTTTGCAGGATCTATTTCGGGCACGGTGGCTAAAATTGAATTGGCTAATTTTATATGATTGTCCCTAATTCCCTTAACGACTAATTTGGCAATTTCATAGGCTCCATAAGGTCTAAAGTGTGTGTTGTCTGCCAATGGTTTGTCTTTCCCAGGGAATAAGTTTGCCGGATAATGAACAAATGCCTTAATAGATTCTTTTTCTCCCAAAGCTTCATACATAATTTTGGACATGGCATTCAAATCAATAAGTGCAAGATTTTGTTCTTTTGCGGTTACTCTTACGGCTTCAGGATAATCTCCCAAAGTTTCGACAATTTTACCATGGTCATCAAATTTTCTTCTTTCTACCGAAGTTACCAAAACAGGAATTCCGCCCTTTTTCTTTATTTCGGTAATAACTTCCTCTAGTTTTTCCTTGTAATTTTTAAAAGCTCCGGCGTTTTCTCCTTTTTGTTTTTGGTCGTTATGCCCAAATTCTATAAAAACATAATCACCTGCTTTCAACAAACTATATACCTTATCAAATCGATGCTGAGCAATAGAGCTGCTAATGGTTTCACCAGATTCGGCATAATTGGCAACAGCAATCTCAGCTGGTTTAAAAAATACAGGAATCATTTGTCCCCAGGAAGCCCATGGCTCATTAGACTGATCTACTACTGTTGAATCTCCTGTTAGAAAAAGCGTAGTAACATTAGCATTCTCAGGATAAATTTCAATAGCATTTACTTTTGGATTTGAACCATTAAATTCTAATGTTAGTTTATCATCCCATTGATAATTTTCTTTTTCTCTTGGTTTAAGGTTCACTTTTTTAAATTTCCCACCTCTAATGATGCTGTCACGAATATGGAGAGTAAACTCAACAACCTTGTGTTTTCCGTTTTCTGTTTGCAATCTATTAACAATCATTCGACGATTTTCAGCTCTAATTACTGTTTCTGAAACAGCTGAGTCATCTCCTAATGTCACTTTAATATGATAGTTACCTTCCGGCAGCTTAACTGAAAAATAAAAAGGTTTGTCAGATGTAAGATAACCGTCAGTCAAAAACTGTTTTCCTTCTTTTAAATTAGCTGTTGCTGTAGTCCCAAAATCAATTCCATATCCTTTTTCTGGTGTATATGCCGTTTCGGGCAATACTTTTATATAACCGGCTTCTGATTTTCCTTTTCCAAAATCAAATTTGAAGCTAATGGAAGATTTTGGTTTTTTTACGGATTGGTTAGTTTTTTGATTTGACCATAGTTTAGAGGAACTAATGATTAAAAATAATAGTACAACTATTTTTAAATCAGGAACAAATTTAATAATCGGTTTTTTTAATGTAATTGGTGATTGGTTAAAATTCATAGCACAAAATCATTTTCTATTTTTAATGTCTGTCAAAAATAGAAAGCTTTCCATATTTTGTGTTATTTGGTATTAATCAAAGTATGTCCATAATTTTGTACAATGATTAAATGCTTGTAATTAGGGAGTTAAGGTCTGTTGGAAATGATAGTAAATGTTGTTGTTTAAAGAACTCAAACGGCAATTTTTAATTAAACCATTACGTTCAAATTCAACAAAAACCCCTCTTATATCTCCTAATGAGTTTGTGTAATTTGTTTCATAAATAGGAGATTCATTAACAAAAAGAGTCAGTTTTTTGTCTCTATTAATGAGTTTTAGTGTGTTCCATTTTTGAAAGTCCATTACAAAGGGAGACAGATTATTATTAGTTCCTTTAAGGGTTTTTTCGCTAATCACATTGGTTATTCTGGAACTACAGCCGGGATTAACAAAATTGAAACGAATATAATTTTTGCTTCCGGAAATTTTAAAAACTAATCCATTGCAGGAAATAGCATTGGACTGAAGTCCTTTTTTAAAAGTAGTTTCAAAAATAAAATTATCTGCATTTTGTTTTAATGGAGCATAATTACACAGTCTGATAAAAAACGGTTGAATGGTATCTATACCTTGTTTAAGGAGTTGATTATTTGAAATGTAAAATAAACTGTCATGGTTTTTTTGAATCTGGACCGCATAATAATTATTAGGAATGATACGCTGTCTTTGAAATCCAAGCATATACCATTTATTATTGGTAGAGACATATACTTTTGATTGGTTGTATTTTTTAACTCTGTCAGTGATGTTCACTTCAAATACACCCGGAATAAAATAAGTGTGTGATATTATTTTTTGTTTAGCTTGTAAGGGCACTAATGAAGACCGATCACCAAAATCAATGTAAAGATTGTTACTTGAATTTGGGATGTTTACATCAAAAAAACAGGTCTTAGGAAGAATTCCTTCCGAAGAGGAAAGCTTCATCTTTATATTATTAGTTTCAAAAATAAAGGTATTAAAAAACAGATAAGTCACTATTGTTAAAACCAATAATGAAAGCACTAATAAACCCAGTTTGTATTTAGTATTATTAGATTTAAATTCGATTCTCTTTACAACAGGAATTACTCCTGTATTTAAATTTTCAGCTTCTAATTCATCTTCGTCAAAATCTGAATAGTTTATCAAAGCATCAAAAGTAGCCTGTTGTGGCAGATAATATTTGTCCGTTGGGATTTTCCCAAAAATGCGTTTTAATGTATTATGACTTATATTTATTTTAGTTTTTTCTAAAATTGCAGCACTAAAATCGTTGAAATCATTATGTTTCCAGTTTTCAGAATTTCCGCGACCAAATTTTTGCTCACATTTTTTAATAATTACTTTAAGCTGTAATCGTTTATCCATTTTTAAAATAATTTATTAAGGACTGATTTTTAATTTACGGAATTAAAAATTAAAGTGAATGTCAAATTTACTTATGGAATAATAATCTTCCAAGTGCTGTGTTGAAAAAAACTCAAACTGCATTCGCCACAATAAACCCGCTTGTCCAGGCATTCTGGAAATTGAAACCTCCGGTAATGGCGTCAATATTAACTATTTCCCCAGCGAAAAAAAGATTTTCATGGAGTTTACTTTCCATGGTTTTGAAATTGATTTCTTTAAGATCGATTCCGCCTGCGGTGACAAATTCTTCTTTAAAAGTGCTTTTACCATTGACCTGAAAACTGGCGTTTGTCAACTGGCTGGCTAAATTTTGAAGTTGTGTTTTGGATAAATCCGCCCATTTGGTTTCGGCAGTAATACCGGAGGCTAAAACTAAGCTTTCCCAAAGTCGGTTTGTTAATTCGAAAGGTGATTTTTTAGAAACTGTTTTTTTTGCGTGTTCCTGTTTCAGCTCTTTCAATAGTTGTGCGGCATCATTAGTGTCAATGTCATTGAGCCAATTGACAAAAATGCTGAACTGATAATTTTTATCATGTAAAATGCGCGCTCCCCATGCCGATAATTTCAAAATTGCCGGACCGCTCATTCCCCAGTGCGTAATCAATAAAGGACCACTTGAAGTCAGTTTGGTATCTTTTACTTTTACCGTAGCTAAAGCTGAAACACCTGGTAATTCCTTAATCCTGGAATCTTTGATGTTGAAAGTAAATAGGGAAGGTACGGGACTTACAATAGCGTGTCCCTGTTGTTGGAGCATTTCCCATATTTTAGGGTTGCTGCCTGTGGCAAGAATTAGTTTTTCGACAAGATAATTTTCGTTTTGAGTCTCTACTTTCCACAAATTATCTCTTTTGAAAATAGATTGTACACTTTGTCCGGTCAGCACTGTAATTCCTAGTTTTTGAGTGGCTTTCAGGAAACAATCAATAATAGTTTGGGACGAATTAGAAACAGGAAACATTCTGCCGTCTTCTTCAATTTTAAGTTCGACACCGTGTTTTTCAAACCATTCTATTGTATCTCCGGAGCAGAATTGATGAAAAGGACCTCGTAATTCTTTTTCACCACGCGGGTAAAATTTAACCAGTTCGTTAGGTTCAAAACAGGCATGGGTTACATTGCAACGCCCACCGCCGGAAATGCGTACTTTTTGCAATACTTCGGCACCGCGTTCAAGAATAACTACTTTAAGTTTTGGATTTTTTTCGACAATATTAATGGCTGTGAAAAATCCTGCTGCGCCACCGCCAACAATTATTATGTCAAAATTTTGATTCATTTTAAACCATTAAGGGAGTTAAGAAATATTAGTTGTTTTTTTTTGTTTAAACCATTAAGAGAGTTAAGAAAATTAAGCTCTATTTGAATATTGTTTTAAAACATTAAGAATATTTTTAGTCGTCTGCGAGTTTAGAAAAATATTCATTTATTAATGGTTTGTAAGATTTTGTTATGTTGGTGGTGTTAAAATTAATGAGCAATCCTTGTGGAACACTTAGTAGTTTCATATAGGTTAACAGTTTAGCTTCGTCTATTGGGTGAAACTTTTCAACTGTTTTTAATTCGACTATAATACAATCATTTACTAATAAATCCAATCGTAGTGGATTTGATAATTCTAAATCATAATAATCGATTTCTACATTAATTTGCTGTTTCACATTGTGTCCGTTTTTTTCCAGTTCATATTTTAAGCATTCCTCATATATTTTTTCCAATAAACCAGGGCCTAGTTTCTTATGTACTTTTATAGCATATCCAATAATTTCATAAGATAACTGAGTTATTTCTTTTTTAGTCATAAATGGAATTTTTTAATGAACTTAATGTCCTTAATGGTTTGAAAAGGAAATTTTATCCGGGAAATCGGAGATAATTCCGTTTACGTTAAAGGATTGCATTCTTTCTATGTCGGCTGTTTCATTGACGGTCCAGGGGAAAATTTTAAAGCCGTTTTGCTGTAGTTTTTTAGTGTTTTCAATGTTTAATAATTGAAAATCGGGATTGATAGCCTTTGCCTGGATTATTTTGGCGAAAGCCAAAGCTTTGTCTAAATCTGTTTCGGTCAATACCGCAATTGGAATTTCAGGATTGACAAAATTAACTTCTTCTAAGGCATCCCAATTGAAACTGGAAACGATAAAATCAGTGTATTTCCAGTTTTTTTCATGGATATATTTTTCGATTAAGGTAACCACTTTAGCAGCGGTTTCAAAACTTTTCAATTCGATGTTTATAAAACAACGACGGTCTACCAAATCAAAAACTGCTGAAAGTGTTGGGATTTTATTATTGGCTTCAATGCTGAAATTTTGTAATTCAGTTTTTGTAAATGAGTTTACTAAACCTTTTCCATTGGTGGTTCGGTCAACGGTTTCATCGTGAATAACCATTAGCTCGCCATCGGTACTTAAATGCACATCGAGTTCAATGCCGTCAACTTTTAAGTCGATTGCTTTTTGAAAACTGGCTAAAGTGTTTTCAGCTTCGTATCCTCTTGCGCCACGATGACCTATTTTGAGCATGGTTTTGTTTTTTTACAAATGTAGTTAAAATAAAAAAGCACCAATTGAATCAATAGGTGCTTTTAGTTTATATGGTTGTTTTGAATTTATTCTAATTCTAAAATCAATACTGATTTTCCTTCGAGAGAAATAGCTTTATCTAAATTAAAAGTCACATCGGTTATGACTTCTTTTGCTATTTTGTGATTTTGAATGTTTTCTTTGAATCTTTTGGTGTCAACAGTCTTAATTTCAGTACTGTTGTTAATTAAAACCATCACAGTTTTAGCAGCATTATATCTAAAATAAACGTAAACATTATTTTCAGGAATATAATGGGTGGTTTTACCAAAATGAACCGCATCATTGGTTTTTCGCCAGTTGAATAATTTTGACGTAAAGTTGAAATATTCATTTTGCAATTCTGTTCGTCCTTCTTTGGTAAAAGCATTGTTTTCATCGCCATCCCAACCGCCCGGAAAATCTTTTCGAATATCGGCATCGCCTAAATTTTGATCGCCTGTCATACCAATTTCAGAACCGTAATATAATTGAGGAATCCCACGCAAAGTAGCGAGCATGGTCATTGCCATTTTGTATTTTCGAATATCGTTATTGTAAATTTGGTTGAAGCGTTTGGTATCGTGGTTTTCGGCAAAAATAAGCAGGTTGTTTATATTTGGAAACAAAAAATCTTTCGAAAGGATATCATAAACTTTAGAGATCCCCTGGTCCCAGTTGTCATTGTCTTCGTTAAAAACGGCCTGAAGTGCATCTGACAAAGCAAAATCCATGACGCTGGGTAAATTAGAATTGAAGTTTTGAATTTTACCTATCGGACTGTCTTTTTGCCAATACGAAAGCAAACCTTGATTGCGCATGGTAATTTCGCCAACCAGATTAAAATTAGGGTATTCATTGGTTATGGATTTCGTCCATTTGGCAATGCCTTCAGGTTCAGAATAATTATAAGTATCGATTCTAAAACCATCTAAATTTGCATATTCAATCCACCAGATGGCGTTTTGAGAAAGGTAGTTAAATACCAATGGATTCATGATATTCAAATCGGGCATTGAGGGTACAAACCAGCCATTGATACAGACATCGCGGTCAATTTTTGAAGCATTGATATCGCTGATAGTGCTTCTTTTATGATTGGTTTGGGTGTAATTGTCAAATTGGTGAATCCAATCGGGAGTAGGTAAATCTTTCACCATCCAATGTTGCAGTCCCCAATGATTCGTTACATAATCCATTACTAATTTCATGTCGCGTTTGTGCATTTCATTAGCTAATCTAAGGTAATCTTCATTGGTTCCATAACGCGGATCGATTTTATATACATCCGATTGTCCGTAACCATGATAGGAATATTCGGCGTCATTATCTTCGCAAAGGGGTGTGCTCCAAATGGCGGTTGCGCCTAACGAATGGATATAATCCAGATGTTGAATAATGCCTTCGATATCTCCACCGTGTCTTCCTCCGGGTAATTCCCGATTGTATTTTTCGGTTGTGTTTTTGTCACTGTCGTTGTTTTTATTTCCATTGGCAAAACGATCCGGCATTAGTAAATACATCATATCCGAAGCGTCAAAACTTTTGCGATGAGCCGAATTTTCTCTTCTTTTCTTTAAAAGGTATTTTTGGGTAAAGGTTTTTTTGTCTTTGTTTTTAAAGCTAAAATCAACCTCGTTTGCAGCGACTTTTTGGGTATTAATGGTAACGAAAATATAATTCGGATTTTCAGTTCGTTTTACATTGGAAATCACTGTTGGATTTCCTGTCGAAACCTGGTATTGCGCAATGTCTTTGCCGTAAAAAAGAATTTGAACTTCGGGATTATGCATTCCTGAAAACCAGAAAGGAGGTTCGATTCTTTGTATTTGAGCGTTTAACGAAATATTCATAAAGAGAATCATTACGACAGTTACATAAAAAAAACGAACCGTTACATTTGGAAATAGCATTTTGTATTTCATAATTCAGAGGCTAATTACTTTAAATTAATTCAGCTAAATTTAGTTGATATAAAAAAGTATTCTGAATCCTAACAAAACGAAAATAGTAAAAATAATTTACTTTCAGGATGCCTGGATTCAGAATGAGGGAATAAATAGTTTTTTAATCCCGTATTGATAAATATGAAATCTTTACGGGATTTTTTATTTAATTCTCAGTAATGCTTATCGCATAACCTCCGCCGGGAGCCGAGAATTGACTTAGTTTTGAGGTACTGTTAACAATCATTTTTCTAATTGTGTAAGCCTGTGGATTTGTTTTGTAATGCGCATCCTTAGCATCGGCATAAATGGTAGCAGTATACTTTTTCCCTTTTTCTAAGAAATCAAATTTAATGTTTGAAGTTCTGGCTGTCTCACCATTTACATTTCCAATAAACCAGCTGTTTTTCCCTTTGGCTTTACGGGCAACGGTGATGTATTTTCCAGGTTCAGCTTCTAAATAATTGCTTTCGTCCCAATCTACCGCTACGTCTTTGATGAACTGAAAAGCGTCAGGAAATTTTTTGTAATTTTCGATAACATCAGCAGCCATTTGTAAAGGGCTGTACATGGTTACATATAACGCCAATTGGTTTGCCAATGTGCTGTTTACATGCGAATGATTATCCGGATTTAATTTGGTCAAATCCATTTCAAAAATTCCCGGTGTATAATCCATTGGTCCTCCAATTAAACGGGTAAAAGGTAATACGGTAACGTGATTTGGTTTAGAACCACCAAAAGCCTGGTATTCGGTTCCACGGGCAGCTTCGTTACCAATTAAGTTTGGGTAAGTTCGGCAAATTCCCGTTGGACGAATAGCCTCGTGTGCATTGACCATAATTTTATAATCGGCGGCTTTTTCAATGGCATATTGGTAATGATTCACAATCCATTGGTTGTAATGGTTTTCGCCTCTTGGCAAAATATCTCCAACATAACCACTTTTTACAGCATCATATCCATTGTCTTTCATGAACTGGTAAGCCTTATCCATGTGGCGTTCGTAGTTGCGAACAGAACCCGAAGTTTCGTGATGCATGATTATTTTTACTCCTTTTGATTTGGCATATTCGTGCAATCCCTTAACATCAAAATCAGGATAAGGAGTTACAAAATCAAAAACATAATCTTTAGAATGACCAAACCAGTCTTCCCAACCTTCATTCCAGCCTTCCACTAAAACAGCATCAAAACCGTTGGCGGCAGCAAAATCAATATATTCTTTTACATGAGCCGTATTAGCGCCGTGTTTCCCGTTTGGTTTTGCTTTGCTGAAATCGGTTACGCCTAGTTGTACCGTAGGAAATTCATCAGTGTAAGCCCAGGAACTTTTCCCTGTAATCATTTCCCACCAAACACCGATGTATTTCACAGGTTTAATCCATGAAGTATCGTCAATTTTACAAGGTTCGTTTAAGTTCAACGTCATTTTAGAAGCCAAGATAGTTCTGGCATCATCGCTCACCATGATAGTTCTCCATGGCGATTGACTAGGTGCTTGCATGTAGCCTTTGTCGCCTTTAGCATCAGGAGTTAACCAGGATTCGAAAATCATGTTTTTGTCGTCTAAATTCAGGTGCATACAAGAATAATTAATCAAAGCAGCTTCATGAAGATTGATGTACAATCCATCAGCCGATTTCATCATCAATGAAGTTTGTACGCCTGTTGGCGAAAATGATTTTTGTGATACATTTTCGGTATATGCTTTTTCAGATAAACCTCTTATTTCAGATAATTTCGATTCGGTGTAATCGTATTCCTGAGTATCGTAATCTCCCGGAATCCAAAATGCAGTATGGTCTCCAGCCATGGCAAACTGGCTTCTTTCTTCTTTAATAACAAAGTAAGTCAGGTTTTTTTGACTAGGGAATTCATATCGAAAACCCAGACCTTCATCAAACATTCTAAAACGAATGATGATTTGACGATTGGTTTCTTTTTGGCTTAAAGTAACAGCCAATTCGTTGTAATGATTGCGAATTGACTTTTCTTCACCCCAAACCGGTTTCCAGCTTTCATCAAATGTGCTCGATTTGGTATCCTGAATTGTAAAATCGTTTAATAATGATTTTTTGTCTGCTTTTAATTCTAATCCTAATTTACTGGTTTTGATAACGTCTTTGCCCTTGTATTTCAGGTTGTAAGTAGGTGTTCCGTCATTTTTAAGCGAAAATTCCATTGTCAGCAAGCCATTTGGTGATTTTAGCTGTTGGGCAATTGTGTAATTCCAGAGCAGGAAACTAACACAAATGCTAATGATAAACTTTTTCATAGTTGTAGTTTTAATGAGTAATAATTTCTTTTACTAGTATTCTGTTGTAATTATGCCGTTACTGTTTTTGATATGATTCTGCTTTTTCCATCGACAATAATTGTTAAATCAGTATTACTGTCTGTTGAAAATAGAGTTTCAGAATGCGTGACGTTTACTTTTAAAATTTGGTTTCTAAAGTTGATTTTAAAAGAATAGCCTTCCCATTCTTTAGGTATTTTTGGAGAAAAATGCAGTGTGTTATTTTTAACTCTCATTCCTCCAAAACCTTCTACAATACTCATCCAGGTTCCGGCCATTGAGGTAATGTGGCAGCCTTCTTCGACTTCCTTATTGTAATCGTCTAAATCCAATCTGGAAGTTCTCAGGTAAAAGGTGTATGCCATATCCATTTTGTCCAAAAGAGCTGCCTGAATCGAATGCACACAGGGGGATAATGAACTTTCGTGGACGGTGAATGCTTCGTAAAATTCAAAATTGCGTTGTAATTCTTCTTTCGAAAAATGATCTTCGAAGAAATAAAAGCATTGTAAAACATCAGCCTGTTTAATGTATGGCGAACGCAAAACACGATCCCAGGACCATTTTTGATTGATAGGTCGTTGCGATTTGTTTAAATCTTTAACAGGAATTAATTCTTTGTCCAGGAATCCGTCCTGTTGCAAATAAATTCCCAATTCTTCTGATTTTGGGAAATACATATTATCGGCAACATTTTGCCATTGGCTGATTTCGTCTTCTGTCAGATTTGTTTTTTCGATAATCCGACAAAAATCAGCATTGTATTCGCTTTTAATTTTTCCTATTTGTTCAACAGCATAATCAATACACCATTTAGCTATGTAATTGGTGTAGAAATTATTGTTGATGTTGTTTTCGTATTCGTTAG
>Ga0308158_10004016_pt1 | contig 12592 bp, 9 predicted proteins | sample PhyBR2_FD_201038 | JGI IMG/M metagenome (GOLD analysis project Ga0308158, IMG submission 201038) | Phyllosphere microbial communities from UC Gill Tract Community Farm, Albany, California, United States - DLSLB.R2 | ecosystem: Host-associated > Plants > Phyllosphere > Unclassified | place: USA...
CATGCGCAGGAAGCGAACTTCCACGGTGTTGTTGGGATTAACACGGGTCAGCATGCAGCCGATCTTGGTGATGCGGGCATCGGGAAGATCGAGATAGAACTGACGCGGGAGGTTGAACTGCGTCAGGATCGCCAGGACCGCGCTGCTCTTGGAAATGCGGATGATGTCGCAACGGCGCGAGGCCATGTTCATGACGCCCTTCTCGGTATATTCGAGACGCGCGGCGTTCATCGTGTCCTCCATCTTGAACCGCACTTCGCGGTCGTACATGAAGGATTCTTCCTTATTCAAAAAATGTCCTGATGACTGGGGGCTCGGTGTCGCCACTGTCGTAATCCTCTAAGTATGCAATGAGGAAAGACTACCAAGCGATCTTTAACAGAAGGTTCGAACAACATAGCGCCGGGCCGCATTATTCACACGGCCCGGGAGCTATTTACAACTTACTTGCGATAGGTGCGGCCTTCCGCATCGAAGAGATGCAGTTTCGAACGTTCGGCCGAGAAATGCATCTTCTGGCCGCGCTTCACATCATAGATGCCGGGCAGCTTGACGATGATCGGCTCGTTCTGAACGAGGCCCTCGATATAGAGCAACGTGACCTCGCCGAGCGCTTCCACGATCGAGACTTCGCCCTCGAAGAGGTAGTCGTCGGTTGGGCCGGCGATGCGCAGGTCTTCCGGGCGAACGCCGAAGCTGGCGGTCTTGCCCTTTTCGGAGGCCGCGGTCGGGATATCGAGCGTGACGGACTTGCCGCCGGTCAAAGTGACGGTGGTCGTGTTGCCGGCTTCCGTGACGGTGGCCGGGATGACGTTCATCGCGGGCGAGCCGATGAACTTGGCGACGAAGAGATTGGCCGGACGCTCATAGAGCTCCAGCGGTGCGCCAACCTGTTCGATATTGCCGGCGGACAGCACCACGATGCGATCGGCCAGCGTCATCGCCTCGACCTGGTCGTGGGTGACGTAGATCATGGTCGTGTCCGCCATCTGCTCGTTGAGGCGGGCGATCTCGATGCGGGTGGCGACGCGCAGGGCCGCGTCGAGGTTCGACAGCGGCTCGTCGAAGAGGAAGACCTTCGGGTTGCGGCAGATGGCGCGACCGATGGCAACGCGCTGGCGCTGGCCGCCTGACAACGCCTTGGGCAGGCGATCGAGATATTTGGTGAGCTGCAGGCTTTCGGCCGCCGCGCGCACGCGACGATCGATTTCCTGCTTGTTCTCGCCGGCGATCTTCATGCCGAAGGCCATGTTGTCGTAGACGGTCATATGCGGGTAGAGCGCATAAGACTGGAACACCATGGCGATGCCGCGCTTGGAAGGCGGGACGTCGTTGACCAGCTGGCCGTCGATATACATGTCACCGCCGGTGATGTTCTCCAGGCCGGCGATCATGCGCAGCAGGGTGGACTTGCCGCAGCCCGACGGACCGACGAACACAACGAATTCGCCCTCCTTGATATCAAGATCGATGCCATGGAGCACGTCCACGGCACCGTAGGATTTGCGAATGTCCTTGAGTGTCAGTCCAGTCATCGAGTTCTCCTCCTCCAGAAGTCTCTAGGCGAGCCGAGCGAAATACGCGCCCCAAGCGGGTATATCGATCTTGTCGCCATAGTTATTGCTGACGAAACCATGGCCCGTCAACGCCTGCCAGTTACCTTCAGGTAGAGCGACCAAGGCTTCGGTCGCGCTCATGTTGAAAACGCAGAGCAGTTTTTCGTTGCCGTATTCGCGCTGGAAGACCAGCATGTCGCCCTGCGGCTCCATGAACTTGATCTCGCCCTTGGCGAACGCAGGGTGCTGCTTGCGGAAGGCGATGAAGCGGCGATAGTGCTCAAGCACCGAGGTCTCGTCGCCCTGCTGAACACTGACAGCGCGCAGAATATGTTCGACGGGAACCGGCAGCCATGGCTTGACGGTCGAGAAGCCACCCTGGGCGACCTGGCTGTCCCATACCATCGGCGTGCGGCAGCCATCGCGGCCCTTGAACTCCGGCCAGAACTGGATGCCGTAGGGATCCTGCAGGTCCTCATAGGCGAGATCGGCTTCCGTCAGGCCGAGCTCCTCGCCCTGATAAAGGCAGACGGAGCCGCGCATGGTCATCAGCATCGCCGCATATTGCTTGGCGAAGGCGTCGCGATCGGCGACGAGCGAGCCCCAGCGGGTCACATGGCGCACGACATCGTGATTGGAGAGCGCCCAGCAGGCCCAGCCATCGGGGGCGGCAGTGGCGAAATCGTTCATCACGTCTTCGATGCGCTCGGGCGACAGCTGATCCGGCGACAGGAACTCGAAGGCGTAGCACATGTGCATCTTGTCATCGCCCGACGTGTATTCGCCGACGATCTCGAGACCGCGCTGGCTATCGCCAACTTCGCCGACAGCGGCGATATCCTGGAACTCCTCGAGCACCGCGCGGAAGCGCTTCAGGAAGGCGATATTCTCCGGGCGGTTCTTGTCGTAGATGTGTTCCTGGAAATTGTACGGGTTGACCGCAGGCGCCGTCGAGGCATTGCGGCGCTCGGGGGCGAGCGCCGGATTGTCGCGCAGTTCCTTGTCGTGGAAATAGAAGTTGATGGTATCGAGGCGGAAGCCATCGACGCCGCGCTTCAGCCAGAATCGGACGACATCGAGCAGGCGGTTCTGAACCTCGGGATTATGCAGGTTGAGATCCGGCTGCGAGGTCAGGAAGTTGTGCATGTAATATTGCATGCGGGTCGGATCCCACGCCCAGGCTGAGCCGCCGAAGATCGACAGCCAGTTGTTGGGTGGGGTGCCATCCGGCTTCGAGTCACTCCAGACATACCAGTCGGCCTTGGCGTTGGTGCGGCTGGACCGGCTCTCGACGAACCAGGGATGCTGATCCGACGAATGCGAGATGACGAGATCGATCATCACGCGGATGCCGAGGCGGTGGGCTTCGGCGATCAGGGAATCGAAATCAACCAGCGTGCCGAAGATCGAGTCGACATTCTCGTAGTCCGAGACGTCATAGCCGAAATCGCGCATGGGCGAGGTAAAGAAGGGCGAGATCCAGATGGCGTCGGCGCCAAGGGCCGCCACATGCGGCAATCTCGCGGTAATGCCCTTGAGATCACCGATGCCGTCGCCGTTTGAATCCTGGTAGGAGCGCGGGTAGATCTGGTAGATCACCGCGCCGCGCCACCAGTCCTTGTCCGCCGTCAGGTTGGATTGAGATGCCATGCTCATATGTGGTCCTGTTGGATATTGTCTTGGGTAATGACTAGCCGCCCTTGACCGAACCCGAGAGCAGACCACGCACGAGATAGCGCTGCAATGCGAAGAAGACGAGCAGCGGTACTATAATCGTGATGAAGGCCGAGGCCGTCAGGATTTCCCAGTTGCCGCCACGCGAGCCGAGCAGCGCGTTGAGCGCGCCCGTCAGCACGAGGTGATCCCTGTCGGTGCCGAGGAAGACCATGGCGACGAGCAGGTCGTTCCAGACCCACAGGAACTGGAAGATCGAGAAGGAGGCGAGCGCCGGGAAGGACAAGGGCAAAACGATACGGGTGAAGATTTCGAAATCGCTGGCGCCATCGACGCGAGCGGATTCGATGATCTCCTTGGGCAGGCCTGCGATGTAGGATCGCAGGAGATAGATGGCGAGCGGCATGCCGAAAGCAGTGTGCGCCAGCCAGATGCCGGGATAGGTCTTGGACGGCGTATCGAGCAGCATGCCGACCTGATTGTAGAGCCTGAGAAGCGGGATCAGCGACATCTGCAGTGGCACGACGATGAGGCCGACGACCAGCGCGATCAGGAGCGCGCGGCCGGGGAATTCCATCCAGCTCAGCGCGTAGGCTGCGAAAGCGGCGATCAGGATCGGGATGATCGTGGCGGGGATCGTCACCGTCAGCGAGTTGATGAAGGACTGGCCGATCCCCTCGCCCGTCAGCACCGTGCGATAGTTCTGAAGCGTGAACTCCGGCGGCGTGGCGACGGAGACATAGACGCGGCGGCCGCCGTCATCCGGACCGAAGGCGGCGTTCTTGGCGTAGCGGTAGGTGCCGTCTTCGTTGACGGTGAGCGTCAGGCCATCGCCGAGATCGGCGGTCTCGCCGGCCTTGTAGGCCGAGGGCTGCGCGACGCGGGTGCCGAAGGCATTGATCGAGCGTCCCTCCTGGCCATCCAGCACATTGCCTGAGATGACATAGGCGGGGCCATCCTGCTTTTGCTGGTCGACCTGGCCGAGACGGGCGGCGACAGTGCGCGACGAGCCGGAGAAGGCCGTCCACCAGCCGGAGACGACGATCTGATCCTTGTCACGCAGCGCGCTGACGAAGATGCCGAGCGTTGGGATCAGCCAGATGATGACGATCAGGAGGACCGCTGCGTGAACGAACAGACGGGCCGGGCCGATCTTGAAGAAATCGCGGGTCAGGGTCATCTCACTTGCCTCCCAGTTCGCGATTGGCGCGGCGGACGTTCCACACCATGATCGGCGTGACGGCCAGCATGATGATCAGCGCGATAACAGCACTTCGGCCGCTGTCGCCGCCGCCGCGAAACATCCAGTTGAACATGAGATTGGCGAGGACCATCGTGTCCCACTGACCGTTGGTCATGGTGAGAACGATATCGAAGACCTTCAGCACGAGGATAGTGATCGTGGTCCAGACGACGGCGATCGTGCCCCAGACCTGCGGCACCATGATGCGCCAGAAGATCTGCCAGCCATTGGCGCCATCGATGACGGCGGCCTCGATGGTCTCTTCCGGAATGCCGCGAAGTGCGGCCGACAAGATGACCATGGCAAAGCCGGTCTGGATCCAGATGAGGATGATCATCAGGAAGAAGCTGTTCCAGAAGGGCACCGAGATCCACACCTGCGGCGTGCCGCCGAAGAGCTGGACGATGGCGTTCAAGAGGCCGATCTGCGTGGCGTTGCCGCCGCGATATTCGTAGATAAACTTCCAGATGACGGAGGCGCCGACGAAGGAGATCGCCATCGGCATGAAGACGATGCTTTTCGCGATATTGCCCCACCAGATGCGGTCGGTCATGACGGCGATGACGAGGCCGAAAAAGGTGCAGGCGGCGGGCACGACGGCGAGCCAGAGGATGTTGTTGAAGATCGACTGGCGGAACTCGCGGTCACCAAGGGCCCACTGGTAATTGCTGAAGCCGACGAACTCAGCCCCGGAGCGATCGTAGAAGGACAGGATCACCGTCGCGACCACGGGATAGACGAGATAGACGACCAGCAGGAAGAGCGCCGGGAACAGGAACAGCCACGGCCTGATGACGGAGCGGCGGTTGAGGTTCTGCGAGGCGGCGCGAATGTCGCCGTCCTTCACTGGAAGCGCCATATCAAGGAGCTTGTTCGAGAAATAGAAATAGGCCGCGCATGCGAATACGGCGACGACCACGACCCCCAAAGCGGAAACCAGCTGCGATAGCATTCATCCCTCCCCTGATGCCTACGTCTTTTTGAAATCACGCCGCCCAATGGCCGGGCACGCTTGCTGCGGGCGCAAGAGGCGGCGATGGCCGGCGCGTTTGATGGCGTCCGGCCAGGCATTAAATCCATGCCGCCAGATCAGGCGGCATGGAGATCAGGCGATGTTACTTGATGCCGTCCCAGGCGCTCTGGATTTCCTTGGCGGTATCCTGAGCGGACTTGCCGCCGACGAAATCGACCATGCCGGTCCAGAAGGCGCCGGCGCCGATCTTGCCGGGCATCAGGTCGGAACCGTCGAAGCGGAACGTCGTTGCCGTCGTCAGGATTTCGCCTTCGCGCTTCATCTGCTCGTTGGCGTAGGCGGCCGTGTTGACGCCCTTGTACGGGGTCAGGAAGCTCGACTGCGCCATCCAGACTTCATGTGCGATCGGCGTCTTCAGGAATTCCACGAAGGCGCGGGCGGGCTTGGAGTCCTTGGCGATGGTGACCAGCGTGCCAGCGCCCAGAACCGGCTTGCCGAGTTCGGGATGCGAGGCGAAGGTCGGCATGTAGAAGAAGTCGGCATCCTGGCCCATCTTCGTTCCTTCAGGGAAGAAGGACGGGATGAAGGACGCCTGGTGGTGCATGTAGCACTTCGGCGGCACGGCGAAGAGGCCCTTCGGGCTATCGCGGAAGTCGGTCGAGGCCACAGCCTTGACGCCACCATCGACATAAGCCTCGTTCTTGGCGAACTTGCCGAACTCGTCGATGACGGAGACGACTGCGGGATCATCGAACTTCAGTTCGTTGGTGGTCCACTTGTCGTAGGCTTCCGGCGGCTGCATGCGCAGCATCAGGTCTTCGATCCAGTCGGTCGCCGGCCAGCCGGTGGCGCCGCCGGAACCGAGACCGATGCACCACGGAACGCCGCCGTCCTTGACGATCTGCTCGGAGAGCGCCTGCAGCTCTTCCATCGTGGTCGGGACCTTGTAGCCCGCTTCCTTGAAGTTTTCAGGCACGTACCAGACCAGCGACTTCACGTCGGCCTTGTAGGGGAAAGCGAAGAAGGCGTCCTTGCCGTCCTTGCCCTTGTAGGTGCCGTAGCCGACCCAGCTGTCGCCGGCGCCGTAATTGTCCTTGATCCACTTGGAGTTCTCATCGCCGAGCGGCGAAAGGAAGCCCTTGCTGGCGAGATCAGCCAGAAGGCCCGGCTGCGGCAGGATCGCGATGTTCGGCGGCGAACCGGCCTGCGTGTCGATGACGATCTGCTGTTCGTAGTTTTCCGAGGACGAATATTTGGCGTCGATGCCGGTCGCCTCGGTGAAGTAGGCAAGAATGCTGCGGAACAGCGTTTCGTCTTCGCCGCGCCACGGACCGAAGATCGTCAGTTCCTGACCCTTGAGGTCGGCATTGGCCGCCTTGAAGTCATCGTAGCTCTTCCAGTTGAACTTGGCGTCCTCACCCGGCGCGAATTTCAGATCGGCTGCGGACGCGCCGCCGGCCAGAAGCGCTGCCACGGCAACGCCCATCAAAAATGACTTTTTCATGTGATCAACCTCCCATCACAATCCCAATCACGCCCTGCAACCGAAATTCCAAAGCGCTTTGACAACGAACTCATTTCACTTTCGGCATAAAAGAGTCAAGGCAATTCGCAAAACCCGGCTTGAGGCCTTTGGATATCGCAATGCAGCAACGCCTATGGGGCAATATGGAGCGATTTTTCTTGAGTCAAGCCGCGCAGCTGCTACATTGCTAAAAGCGCTTTGGATGCCATTTGGGAGACATGACCTCCAAGGCGTTGGAGGAAGTTTAACACGTGAATCTGAAACAGCTATCGGAAATGCTGGGCCTGTCCCAGACGACGGTGAGCCGTGCGCTGAACGGCTATCCCGAGGTCAACGAGGCGACACGCGAGCGCGTGCTGCGCGCCGTGCAGGAGACCGGCTATCGTCCCAACAAGGCCGCGCAGCGGCTCGCGACCGGCAAGGCGGGTTCGATCGGCCTCGTCATGCCCACCGCGCCCGGGCATTATTCCGACGTGCATTTCGGCGAATTCCTGACCGGGCTGGGCGAGGAAGCGGTAAGGCACGACTTTCATTTCGTGATCATGCCGGCCGATCCCGACGACGAGGTGGGCGCGCTGAGGCGACTGGCGATCAGCGGCAATGTCGATGCGCTGTTCGTCGCCTATATGCGCGGCCACGATCCCCGGCTGCCGCTCCTGAAATCGCTTTCCATGCCGTTTCTCGTGCATGGCCGCTCTTTCGGGATCGAGCCAGATTACCCCTATCTCGACATCGACAACGAGGGCGCCTTCTACGATGCGACGCGGCTGCTGCTGCAGCTCGGGCACACACGCTTCTGCCTGCTGAACGGGCCGGAGCATCTGGATTTCGCGATCCGGCGCAAGAAGGGCGTCGTCTCGGCGCTTGCCGAGCGCGGACTGGAGCTGCCGGACAACTGCACCAGCCACATGTCAATGACCGACGAGCACGGGCAATTCGCCATGGAGCGCTTTCTGCAGCTACCGGAGCCGCCGACGGCCATTCTCTGTTCCAGCACGGTCCTGGCACTCGGCGCCATCCGCGCGGTGACGCAGGCGGGACTGAAGCTTGGCGAGGATATTTCGCTGATCGCCCATGACGACGTGCTGCCGCATCTGAAGCCGGAGAATTTCTCCGTGCCGCTGACGACGACGCGCTCATCGCTGCGCGCGGCGGGTGTCCGGATCGCCGAGCGGCTGATCGGGACCGTCAAGCAGGACGGCCCCTTCCCCGAACAGGAATTGTGGAAGACGGAGCTGATCGTGCGGGCGTCGACGGGCGCCGCGCCGCGCTAAGTCTGTTTCGATCAGAACTTCGGCGGCGTCTGGCCGGCGGCGCGGTGCGCGGCGATCACGGTGTTGGCCATCAGCATGGCGATGGTCATCGGACCGACGCCACCGGGAACCGGGGTGATGACATCCGCGACTTCAGCGGCCTCGGCGAAGGCGACATCGCCGACGAGGCGCGTCTTGCCCTCACCCTTTTCGGGCGCTGCGATGCGATTGATGCCGACGTCGATGACGGTAGCGCCGCGCTTGACCCAATCGGCCTTGACCATCTCGGGACGGCCGACGGCGGCAACCAGAATATCGGCGTTGCGGCACACGGCAGGCAGATCCTTGGTTCTGGAATGCGCGATGGTCACGGTGGCGTTGGCGTTGAGCAGAAGCTGCGCCATCGGCTTGCCGAACAGATTGGAACGACCAACGACAACAGCGTTGAGGCCGGAGAGATCCTCGCCATGCGTGCGGCGCACGAAGACCATGGCGCCGGCAGGCGTGCAGGAAACGAGGCCGGTCTCAAGATCGCCGACCGCCAGCTTGCCGGCGTTGACGACGTGAAGGCCATCGACATCTTTTTCAGGCAGTATCGACTGGATGATCGGGTCGGAATTCAGGTGCTTGGGCAACGGCAGCTGCACGAGGATGCCGTGGATCGTGTCATCGGCGTTCAGCGAGGCTACCAGCGCGGCTAGGTCTTCCTGCGTCGTCTCGACGGGGAGCGTGTGCTGCACGGACTTGAAGCCGCATTCCTTGGCCATCTTGCTCTTGGAGCCCACATAGGCATGGCTTGCCGGATCGTCGCCGACGATGATGACCGCGAGACCGGCCTGAATGCCGCTCTGCTTGTCCAATGCCGCGGTCGCCGCCTTCACCGTGTCGATGACCGAAGCTGCAACCTGTTTACCGTCGATTACTGTCGCCAAGACCGTCTCCCTGCCATTACCCGCCATTCTAGTCGGCGGCATCAGACACAATTTGCCCGTCCACGCCCTATCCTGCCTGAAACGAGAAATGCAAGAACAATCATGTCGCAGTTGAACGACGATCAGGCCGTCTGCGCGTAGGAGCGCAGGCGATCGCGCATGGCGGCGATCTCGGCGCGCAGGATTTCGACCTCGTCGCTGGCGTCCTCGACCACGGGCTCCGGCACGGATGCGGGCGGGATGTCGACCAACGGCTCGATCGCAGCAACGGGCTCGACATGCGCGACGGCATTGCCCGTATCCACGCGTCTGCGGAAACCGGCGAGGCCGAATGCAAGACCGGCGAGCGCGCCGAGTGCGGGGGCAAGCCACGGGCTGCGGCCCGGTTCGATGGCCGTGACCACGGGCGCCTTGATGACCTGGACATGGGCGCCATCCGTGCCGATCGCGCCGGTGCTCAGCTGATCTTCGAGACGCTGGCGCGCGACCGCGGATTTCTCGCGCAGTTCCGTCAGCTTGGCGAGATCGACGCCGGTGTCGCGGCTTTGCGCGATCAGCGTGTTGCGCTGGTCGCCAAGCTGCCTGACGGCGGCGACCGTTGATTTGACTTCGTCGGCGGCATCGCGCGACAGCCTGCCGAGTTCCTGGCCGATGCTGGCGCGCAGGCCATCGACTTCGGCCTGCTGGGCAATCAGGCGCGGGTGCCGGGGGCCGAGGTTGGCGGCAAGCTGTGCGAGCGTCGACTTGGCGACGGCATAGCGGCCGCGTCGGTCATCCAGCGCCGGTGAGGTGATGTCCGCGGCGAGCGCACCTGTCAGCGCGTCGTCAGCGGTTGCGGTCTTCAGCAGGTCGGCGCGCGTCTTCGCCGCCACGACCTTCTGCTGTGCGTCCTTCAAGGTTTCGTTAGCCTGCACAAGCTGCTGCTGCAGTCTGGTTGCGACCTCAACATTGCCCTCGCCGTTCTGCTTGGTGAATGCCTTGAGATCGGCGTCTGCCATCGCACTTGCCTTCTTCACCGCGCCGTCGTTGACGCTTGCCGCTGATATCGGATGGGCGACGGTCGAGACGAGATAGGACGCGATGCGCGCGGATTTCGCCGCACTTGCTGTCGTGACGCTGAAGCCGATGGTTCCCGATTTCGGATCGGCGGAAGCGCGAATGGCGGCGGCCAGAGATGCTTCGGCGCGCGAGACGGGATCGGCGGCGGCGCCGCTTGCGGAGAGGAGATCGACCGCGACATTGAACGCACTGCCGCTTGCGCCGGCGAACTCGGCGTCGCGGTCGAGCTGCAACTTGGCGACGGCCATGGCGATGGTTTTCTGCGAGATCAGTGCATCGTGGGTGGCGCTGACCAGCGCCTGATGGTCCTTGGTCGGGCCTTCGACGCCGAGCAGGCCTTGTGCCCGAAAGCCGGATGGCTCGCTTGGGGTCAGCGTTCCGCCAAGCGCGCCCAATGCGCATAGTGCGCCGGCCGCGATTAGCGAGCGGCCGCTGCGCGGCGATGCCGGGGCCGGATGCTCGACGGCCGGATGCGATGTCGGTTCGACGTGGAATTCCTGTGCGGCCAGATCGTCGATCAGGTCGTCCATCGCTGCATCGTCCAAGACGGCGGCGGTGCTGGGGGCGGCATCATCGATGGGCGGATTTGGCGTCGTGGCGGTATCGTTGGCGGCCTCAAGCCTTTTGCCGAGGATGGTTTCGATGCGGCTGACGAGAGGCGCGGTGGTGTCATGCGGCGCGGGTTGCTCAAGTTCCGGCATCCGCTGCGCTTGCAGAGCCCGTTCGATGACCCGCAGCAGCTCGGCTTCCGGCACGGCCATTTCATCCTGATAACGGCCGCTGGAAAAGCCGTTCGAGCCGGCTTCATCCTTCGGCTGGGATGGCCATGAATGGGTGGGACGTCTCGAATGATTTTCGCGCATCACCAAGTCTCGTGCATGGAACGATCGAACCCATCGCAGTCGCGTGTGGTTAATCGAGCCTAAACAGGCTTGGCAAACAAAAGGTTAATTTTCACTCAATCGCGACCGGCTTCGCCGATTTCCGAGCGCTTCATGATCACCTTGCGCCGGCTGAACCGGTACTTGGCGACGTGATAGAGGAAGACCGGGATGCCCAGCGCGTAGCGGCGCCAGAGCCGACCGGGTTCCTGGACGAGCCTATAGGCCCATTCCAGACGCATCGAGCGCACCAGCTTGGGCGCGCGCGGCACCGAGCCGGAGACGAAATCGAAGAGAGCGCCGACGGTGAGCACCAGGCGCGCGTGATCGGCGCGAATGTGCTTGTAGGCCCATTTTTCCTGCAAGGGCGTACCCATGCCGACGATGATGATGTCGAGATCCTGCGCCGCGATCTCGGCGACGACGGCGGACGGATCGGTCTTGTCGAAGAAGCCATCGGAGATGACGACGAATTCATGCCAGGGCGCATGCCGGCGGAAATTGGATGCTGCGCGCTCGACCACGGCACGTGTGCCGCCGATCAGGCCTATGCGGCGCGGCTGCTCCATGAAGGTCAGCAGCGCGGGCACGAAATCGGTGCCGTTCAGATTGGCCGGGAAAGGCGATCCGTGGGCGATCTGCGAGGCGATGTTGAGGCCGATGCCATCGGGCAGGACGAGGTTCTGCGAGAGGATGTCGCGATACTCTTCGTCGCGCAGCGCCAGGAGCATGTTGTGCGCGTTGACGAAGGAGATCGACGTCTGGCCAACGGGCATGGACAGGAGCTCGTTGATGAAGACGAGCGCGTCATCCCAGCCGAGATCGCAGACAGGCAGATCGAAAATGGCGCGACGAGAGGCGAGGACCGCGAAATTCGCGATCAGATTCATTCCCGCTTCCTGACGATAATGCTTCATGGCTCGGAGATCCCGGTAACACTGAGGTCTGCCTGGGATCAGGCGCCGGCTTCCAAATCTGGAATGCGGCGCGCATGTCGGCCCATCACGGGACGGTATAACAGGGCGCCCTCAAACAACCTTTAGGAAAACCTGTCGACTTTGCTCAGCGATATCAGGGATTTGTTAACCATCGCGGATGGCTGGTCGCGGCGATGAGGCCACACCGCGACGATAAGCGGGCGTCAACCGCCGGCGGCCGGGTCCTTGACGGGCTCTGGCGGCACGACATTGACAGGCTTGCCGGTTTTCTTCGGCTGGCCGGAGGCGTTGGCTGCGACCTCTTCCTTGGAGAGATAATCAAGCTGCTCCAGCAGAACCTGGTCGATATATTCGCCGCCCAGGTGCGTGTTGAGGTCTTTCTTGATCATGTCGCGGAAGGCAATCGGATCGAATGCCTTCATGTTCGATATATCGACCATCTTGTTGCCGACGAGCAGCGAGAAGAGTTCGTCGGTGGTCATCTCGGTGAGCGGCAGGGTCGCGCCCTTGAGCATCTCCTTGTTGACCATGAAGGATATCTTGCCGAGGAAGTAGCCG
>Ga0308158_10004018_pt1 | contig 12589 bp, 11 predicted proteins | sample PhyBR2_FD_201038 | JGI IMG/M metagenome (GOLD analysis project Ga0308158, IMG submission 201038) | Phyllosphere microbial communities from UC Gill Tract Community Farm, Albany, California, United States - DLSLB.R2 | ecosystem: Host-associated > Plants > Phyllosphere > Unclassified | place: USA...
GAGGAGCGTCGCGGGAGTGTCTATAAAGATCATGATGAGCACCACGCCCAGGAAGAGGAGGGAGAGGTAGCCGGTGTAGGGGGCGCCGAACATGCGGAAGGAGGGGCGCTTGAGCCAACCCCTGTCGGCCCAACGTTTGAGCTGCATCTGGCAAAGAAGAATGGTGGCCCAAGTGGTGATGATGCCGACCGCCGCAACGCTGAGGACGATTTCAAAGGCCTCGCCCGGAAGCAAGTAGTTCAGCGGGACGCCCAGGAGGGAGACGCCGGCGGTGATGGCGATGCCGCCGTAGGGGACGCCGGCTTTGTTCATGCGGGAGGCGAATTTGGGGGCGGAGCCGTTGACGGACATGGAGCGCAGGATCCGGCCGGTGGAGTAGAGGCCGGCGTTGAGGGAGGACAGGGCGGCGGTGAGGACGACGAGGTTCATGATGACGTCTACGCCCTGGATGCCGATGGAGCCGAAGAACGTGACGAAGGGGCTGACGCCTTTTTGGTAGGAGGTGTAGGGCAGCAAGAGGGAAAGCAGGATGACGGAGCCGACGTAAAAGATCGCGATGCGGAAGACCACGGAGTTGATGGCCTTGGGGATGATTTTCTCGGGGTTCTTCGTTTCGCCGGCGGCCGTGCCGACGAGTTCGATCGAGGCGTAGGCAAAGACGACACCCTGCATCAGGACAATCATGGGCAGCACACCGGTGGGAAAGAACCCGCCGTTATCAAGGATCAACTGGATACCGACAGGTGATCCCGTGGGAGTCCCAAAGACAACGAAGTAGGTGCCTATAACGAGGAAGATCACGAGCGCCGCAACCTTGACGAACGCGAACCAGAATTCCATTTCGCCGAATACCTTGACCGAGATCAGGTTCAGGCCGAGCACCAGCACGAGTGAAATAAGTGCCCAAGCCCATTGCGGAACTGCTCCGATCCACGGAACGTAGTTGCCGAAGAAGTTCATGTAGAGGGCTGCGGCGGTGGTGTCAGCCACCGTAGTTGTGGCCCAGACGAGCCAGTAGAACCAACCGGATACAAACGCGGCCTTCTCCCCGAAGAATTCCCGGGCGTAGGAGACGAACGAGCCAGAGGTTGGTCTGTGCAGTACCAGTTCGCCAAGGGCGCGAAGGATGAGAAAAGCGAAGAATCCACAAAGGGCGTAGGCCAGGATCAATGACGGTCCTGCAGCAGCAAGGCGGCCACCGGCACCCAGGAACAGACCGGTCCCGATGGCGCCGCCGATGGCGATCATCTGGATTTGGCGAGGCTTCAGGCTCTTCTGATAGCCGGCGTCTTCAGCGTGAACAGAGTGGGTTTGACGGGTATTTTCCCGTTCAGGCGGCAGGTAAAGGTCAGGCAGAGGAACGGACATGGGGACCTTTCATGGGCCAGTGATGTCCCTGACCCAGTCAACCGTAGGAGGGGTTGTCAGGATGGGAGCATCTGCCGTGGAGATGTCGAGGTGTTTTCCTGCATCCCTAACCGCTCGTGTCGGTACACAGGGAGGCGAAGGAGCAAGGATCCGGATTGAAGGTCCCAGGCGCGAGGCCCCTAGGTACTTTCAATTCAGAGTTGAGGATATGTTCCACACCACAGAGAAATCAACACCCAGTTGTAAGAAATTCTAAGTCCCTGCCAAAACCGGTGGAAGTGCGACCCGTGGGAGCGGCCGCCGCTTCCACATTTACACAACTTGTGTAATCATGATTCCCACCGTCACCCACGGATGTCTAATCGAAGCTACTGCTGCGAATACGTCGCAGCACGGGGTGTGTCGGCTCCGATTCCTTGAACTTATAGAAGGCCCACTATGACTACGCCAGTAACTGCCCCTCCCCTTTACGCCCGCGCCATGCGCGTCGGTGACCTGCTGTTTGTCTCGGGTCAGCTTCCGGTCGACAGGGCCGGGCTGCTGTATCCCGGCAAGGTGGGGACGGAAGTGACCGTGGAACAGGCCAAGGAGGCGGCTACCTTGGCCGCCAGCAACTGCCTCAATGTGATCCGGGAGACTTTGGGGTCCCTGGATGCGGTGAAGGGTGTCGCACGGCTAGGCGGGTATGTAGCTGCCGGAGAAGGGTTCAATAACGCGCCTGCAGTTGTGGATGCGGCATCCCAGCTGATCCTAAACGCTTTGGGGGAGCGGGGGCAGCATGCACGTCTGGCGCTGGGTGTTGCATCTCTTCCGTTGGGGGCCTGCGTTGAAATTGAGCTGGCCGTCCAATGCTGATCAAAGAGAGAATGAATGGCATGCATGCCGACGGCGCCAGCCAGCTTCCCAATCCTCTGGAGGAGTTCAGCCTGGACGAGCTTCGTCAGCGCACCAGTATGAAGTGGCGGACCCATCCGGATGACGTGCTGCCGCTGTGGGTTGCGGAGATGGATGTCAGACTCGCGCCTCCCGTCGCCGAGGCACTTCATCGTGCTATCGACGCAGGTGACACAGGTTATCCGGTCGGCACGGCCTATGCCGAAGCCTTTGCTGCTTTCGCGGCCGCGCATTGGGCCTGGAGCGGGTTGGATGTCGACAGGACTGCGGTTGTTCCTGACGTGATGATGGGCGTCGTGGAAGTTCTGCGACTGGTCACCAGTCCGGGTGACGCAGTTGTCGTCAATTCCCCGGTCTATGCACCCTTCTACGCCTTCGTCACGCACGACAACCGACAGGTTGTGGAAGCACCTCTGGGCGCAGACCTGCGGATTGACCTGGATGCCCTTGAGGGAACCTTTAGCCGCATCAGGCACGAGGGACGCAGGGCGGCATACCTGCTGAGCAACCCCCACAATCCCACCGGCACCGTTCACACGCTCCATGAGCTGGCAGCGGTGGCTGAGCTAGCAAACAGGTATGGAGTGCGGGTCGTTTCGGACGAGATCCATGCCCCGCTGGTTCTGCCCGGCGCCACGTTCATCCCGTTCCTCAGTGTCCCCGGCTCTGAGAACGCCTTTGCTGTGATGTCGGCTTCGAAGGCATGGAACCTTGCCGGGCTGAAAGCTGCACTGGCCGTGGCAGGCCCCGACGCTGCTGCAGATCTCGCCCGTATGCCCGAAGAGGTCAGCCACGGACCAAGTCATCTGGGGCTCATCGCTCACACAGCGGCGCTTGAGCACGGGCAGGAGTGGCTCAAAGCACTGATTCAGGGCTTGGACTCGAACCGAGCCGTGTTAGGGCAGTTGCTCGCAAAGCATATGCCGGACGTTAGCTACAAAGAACCCGAAGGTACTTACCTGGCCTGGCTGGACTGCCGACACCTCGGAGTACAAACACACCACAGCCCCGGTGGGCTAGCTGTGGTCAGTGATTTGGCCGGGCCGGCGCAACTGTTCCTGGACAAAGCCAAGGTGGCGCTGAGCTCAGGGCACGTATTCGGCAGTGGCGGTGAAGGCCACGTCCGCTTGAACTTCGCGACCTCCCAGACCATCCTGACTGAAGCTGTCGAACGAATGGGACGAGTCCGTCCCTGAAACCAAGGAAGCAGGCCCGGGCAGGAGCCCCGGCCTGCTTTGCTTAAGCGCTTTGTTCAGCCGATCCGTTCACTTCATTAAGATAGTTGTAAATCGTGAACCTGGTGACTCCCAACGCCGCGGCAACTGTCTCCGCGGCCTGCTTGATCAGGAAGAAGCCACGCCGGTCAAGTTCAGCCACAACCTGGACCTTATGTTCCTTGCGCATCTTCTCGGGCAGCACCCCAACAGTTGAAATCGCCGCATCAACAAGGCGACCGCTCAGCTCTTCAACACTGTGTGGAAAGTACTCACTTCCGTTCACCGGTTCCGACGATGACGCGGACCGGTGGGCCGCCAGCGAAGCCTGCGTCTGCGCAGGTGCCGCCTCGTGGCCCAAGACGAAACGATCCATTGCTGCACGCAACGTGACCCAGGCTGACACATCTGTGTTCAGGCACAGTGCTGCTGCGGCACGACCGTCCCGGTCGGAATAGATGATCGTGGTGCTCTGAAGTATCCGCCCGTCGGGCAACTGGGACCGATACCCGATCTCATGGCTGAGATCTCCGGCAGCTACCCGTTCCAGAAGTTTGTCTGTGGGCGGATCGCCGATGCGCCGGCCGGTCACTACTCCGGCAATGGCCCGGACCGTGTCAGGGATCCGCTGCAAGTCGTGCAGTACAACCTCAGTCGGCTGGGGAACAGAAGCCTGGAGAGGCTCCACGAGAAGTTCAAGGACGCAGTTGATGGACTCAGCATCCATTCCTTGGAGACCTTCTGGAGCTGGCGCCACCGTGTCCCTCACCTGACTGCCCATACTCGTACTCCATCCGAAAGCTGTTGTTGAATCTACTGCACCCAATTCTAAGATTTTAACACTTTGTGTAAATGGGGGGCAAAATAAGTGCTTCGGGACTTGCCGGATACGGCGCCAGGCAACAGAGCGTTCGGATTACTTTTACTGCGCGCCGGAAGCAGAACTTTGAGTTCAGCGGAAGGGTACGCAAATCTCCCTCCGGCAGTGGATGGCATGGGTATCCCTGTGGGAAAAGTCAGGCTTTAGGCACTACCCCGGCCGCGAGGACAGCTGCAGCCATAAGTTCCTGTCGCGGAGCCCCTGAGGCGGCCTCAACACTCAGCCCATATATGGCTGACATCACGTAGCGCGCTAAGGCACTGCAGTCAGTGTCGGGAGGGAGATCACCGTCTGCCAAGGCTTTATCGAAGCGCCCCAGCACCGAGCGGCGCATCTCCTCGCGGGCAGCCGCCAGCAGATCGACAATTTCCTGGTGTGGGTCGTCGGCGGATAGCCCCGCCTGGATTGTCATGCAGCCAGCGGGCTGACAGGGAGAGGTGAATACTTCGACCCTGCCGGTCAAGAGTTCCAGTACGGCCTCGTCAGCAGTAGGACGCGTCATTGCCTCTTCCAGCTGAATGGTTCGTTCGCACATATACCGGTTTAGGGTTCTTTCGAACAAGTCGCGCTTACTGCCGAAAGCCGCGTATAGGCTGGGCGGGTTGATGCCCAGCGCCTGCGTCAGGTCGGCTATAGAGGTACCCTCGTACCCCTGGCACCAAAACAGTTCCATGGCTGTTCGCAGAGCGTCCTGGTCGTCGAACGTGCGCTTGCGGACTCCCGGCACGTCCTGCCCTCCTTGAGGGGCTCGAAACTGATGCTGTCTGCAGTTTCTGAAGGGTTCGCTACAGTACATCTTCACCGATTCTGCTTTAGAACGACGGTTGGCCGCGTCTCTGCAGGCGATGCGGCATTCTTCTCGGATCCGCGCGATTTGCACACCGCCAAAGGACGTGAAGCCGTCACGGCATTCTGCGCCTGCATGCCCCGCACGCCCTTCTCTTCAGCCAATGCTCTGCAGGTTCCGCGCCCGCGACATCCTCGCCACGTCTCAAACGTCTCTGCCGTGGCGTCCCGCGCCTGTCGTAGGGGACAAGTCGCGGGGCGTGGGAAGGGACAGAAGGTTCAGAGCAAGACGCTCGTAATAGTTCCGTTGCTTGGAACCAGAACCCGGCTAGTGAAACTTTTCCTTGACTCCGACTTACGTGAGCTGGTTCACTAAAGGCGTAAGGCAAACGGCTCCTTCGGGTCAGGTTTGCCCCGTCCGATTGACTGAAACGAGCTTGAGTCCCCGCGCACTGCTGCCGGCGGCACTCCCAATCTTCCACTTGGGTGGAAACCGAAACTGTCACATTCACAGACAACATTGACGTTGTAGGAGGCACCTCGATGACCATTGCCGACATCGATAAACCAGTTTTGAAGAAGGTCGCTGTGCGACTGCTTCCCATGCTGATGATTCTGTATTTCCTCAGCTACGTAGACCGGGTCAACGTAGGCTTCGCCGCACTGACCATGAACGTTGACCTGGGGCTCAGCGCCACCGCGTACGGACTGGGCGCAGGCATATTTTTCATCGGCTACTTCCTCTTCGAAGTCCCCAGTCAATTCATGCTGGACAAGTTCGGGGCCCGCATCTGGATCACCAGGATCGTGGTGACGTGGGGCGCCATCGCTGGAGCAATGGCATTCGTCCAAGGACCAATCAGTTTCTACATCCTGCGTTTCCTGCTCGGCGCCGCCGAGGCAGGCTTTTTCCCCGGCATCATCTACTTCCTAGGTCTATGGTTCCCTAGGAGCCAGCGCGCCCGCATCGTGGCCTTCGTCTACATTGCAGCTCCCATTTCCTTCCTGCTGGGATCACCGATCTCGACCATGATGATGCAGCACGGCGACGGCCTCTTCGGACTGGTTGGGTGGCGTTTCATGTTCCTCATTGAAGGACTCATCACAGTGCTCGCCGGAGTAATCGGCTATTTTGTTCTGGTTGACCGCCCCAGCAAGGCCAAATGGCTCGACAAGGCCGACGCTGAGCGGCTGGAGGCCACGATTGCTGCCGAAGACGCCGCCGTGAATGAAGCCCACGACGGGCACTCGATCCGCAAGGCTTTCAGCCCCCGCGTCTTTATGCTCGGATTCATCTACTTCGGAATCGCATACGGCGTCTACGCCGTCGGATTCTTCCTCCCGCAGATCGTCTCCGGGTTCCAGTCAACCTACGGCGTGAAGTTTGACCTCACCCAGATCGGCCTGATCAGCGCCATTCCCTACGCTGTCGCCACTGCCGTCATGCTGCCCTGGTCACGGCATTCGGACAAGACACAGTCACGCTTCATCCATGTCGCCATCACCTGCTTCCTGGGCGGAACTGCCCTCGCCGTATCCTTGGTCCTTGGCTCGCCCCTGCTGAGCATGATCGGCATCTGCATCACGGCAGTGGGGGTCTTTTGCTCGATTCCAGTGTTCTGGCAGATTCCGCCCACATTCCTCACCGGCACAGCCGCAGCAGCGGGTATCGGCCTGATCAACTCCATCGGCAACCTCGCGGGGTTCTTCGCCCCGTACATCTCCGGGTACTTCAAGGACATGACCGGAAGTCTTCAGCCCGGCATGCTCGTCGCCAGCGGCTTCACCGTGCTCTCCGGTGTCCTTGTCCTCGTTGCGCGGGGCCGGATCATCAAGAACGCGAAGGTTGCAGCAGAAGAGTTGGCTCACGCGCCGGTTGCGATCAAATAAAACGGAATACTGTTCCGCGCAGCGGAACTATGGTTACATTGAATTGGCACTTACCAGAACAAACAGGAGAACATTAATGTCTGTAACAGAGACCAACACACAGCGCGGCATCGTCAATGGCGTCGATCTGGACCAGCTCACGGCTACCATCGACGCGGTGCGCGGCGAGCGGACCCTCGGTGAAGTCACTTTCTCGGTAGAAGGCCAATGGGAAGACGGCTTCAAGCTTCGCTCCGCGACCGGCGCACTTACCCAGGCAGGCCAGAAGGACAGCTCCCGTGCAGGCAAGTTCGAGATGCGCAGCGACGAGCCGGCCAGCCTCCTTGGAACGGACACCGCGGTATCACCCGCCGAATACGTACTGCAGGCACTGGCAGGCTGCTACACCGTCACCCTGACGGCCAATGCCGCTGCAAGGAACATCGAATTGAAGAGCTACAAGCTGCAGCTCGAGGCTGACTTTGACCTCGCGTCCTTCCTGGGCGTGGCTCCTGAAGAGCACCCCGGCGCCAGCCAGATCCGCGTCACGGTCGAACTCGACGCCCCCACCGCCACACGGGAGGAGCTTGAGGACTTGGTCGAGACGGTCCAGCAGCGATCCCCGATCCGGGACACCCTGATCCGCCCCGTTGACGTCGTCACGACGCTGGCGTAGTCCGCACACCAATTCTCCAACGCAGGATAGGAAACGTTCGTGATGCACCGGGTATACAAAATTGATAGCTCCCCAATCGCTGTCGATAAGGCAACGATGAAGGGCTTCGAAAAGCTTGGTGTTTCATTCGAGGTACGGACTTGTGCGACCGAGGCCGAAATCATCACGAACTGCAGGGACGCGGATGGGCTCGTCGTCATGACCGAGCCCATCACGCGCACCGTCCTGGAGGCCTTGCCGCACCTCAAAGTAATTGCCCGGCCCGGAGTTGGCGTCGATTCAATCGACATCAGCGCCGCAACCGAGCTGGGAGTACAGGTAACCAACGTTCCCGACGGCAACTACACAGACGTCGCCACCCACGCCCTCGCACTCATCCTCAGCGGCATACGGCGGATTCGGGAATTTGACGCAGATGTACGGGCACACGGATGGAACGGCCAGAAAATTGGCAGGACCATTCGGCGACCGTCCGAACTGACCCTCGGAATCGTAGGTTACGGGCGCTCAGGGAAACGGCTGGCAGCGATCGCCGCACCCATCGGCTTCTCCATTCGCGTCCACAGCCCACGCACGAATCCGGACAGCACAGGTTCAACCGAGGTGGACGCGATGGGATTGGAGGAGCTCATCGCCACATCGGACATCGTGTCTCTGCACATCCCACTGACCAACCAGACACGAAACCTCCTCGATAAGGACACTCTGGGCCGCTTCAAGAAAGGCAGCTTCCTGGTCAACGTATCCCGCGGCGGCATCATCGACGAAGCCGCTCTGGCAGAAGCCGTCAGTTCCGGCCACCTGGCCGGAGCCGCCCTGGATGTCTTCGCGCAGGAACCGCTTCAGGACACCAGCCCGCTACGGGCCCAACCGGCCATCACCCTGACACCACATGTCGCGTATCTCTCCGCTGACTCTCTACAAGAGGTCAGCACCACAGCCTTTACCGACGTAGCCCGCCTGCTGAACGGCCAACAGGTTGCACACCCGGTCAACACACCCCACACCAAACTCTTTCCGTTGGAGGCAAGATGAACCACGATGAAGTGACCGTAAGAATCCGCAGCATCGAAACGCTGTCCTGCGACGCAGGATGGCGTAATTACCACTTCGTTAAGCTCACCACCGAGGACGGCGTCGTCGGCTGGTCAGAGTACGACGAAGACTTTGGTCCCAGGGGTCTCACCAACGTCATCGAGCTCTACGCCCCCCTCTTTGTGGGCGCCGATATCTTCAACCACGAACGCACCTACATGCAGGTTGCCGCAACAGCACGGCCGGCACCCTCCGGACTGCCCGCAGAGGCATTCGGCGCGATCGAAAACGCCATGCTCGACGCCAAAGCCAAGATCCTTGGCATTCCTGTCCACCAGTTGCTCGGCGGCAAACACCGGGATGAAATCCAGGTCTACTGGTCCCACTGCGCCAGCTGGCGCATCAGCCACCCCGACCACTACGGATCCCGCATCTCCGACCTGGCCGGGGTCACTGATACCGGGCGGGAAGCGCGTGATCGCGGATTCGGGGCGGTCAAGACCAACATGTTCTCCTACGGTCCCAATGGCCCCAAATCCTGGGGCGCCGGCTTCGGTAACCCGTACGAGCCAGGACTCAACATCGACCTCAAGCTCATCAAGGACGTTGTCGCCCATGTCGAGGCGCTTCGGGAGGGAGTGGGGGACGAGGTTGAGATCCTCCTGGACATGAACTTCAACGCCCGCACCGAGGGATACCTCCGCCTGTTGCGTGCACTGAAGGACGTAAACCTTTTCTGGGCTGAGCTCGACCTCTACAACCCAGATGCTCTGGCCCACATCCGGGAACAGGGCGGCGTCCCCATCGCTTCCTGCGAGACCCTCTTCGGAGTCCGGGAGTTCCTGCCGTATTTCAAGCGGCAATCCATTGACGTCGGCATTGTGGACGTCGTCTGGAACGGCGCCTGGCAGGCTATGAAGATTGCAAACACCGCCGAAGCCTTCGACGTCAACGTTGCCCCGCATAACTTCTACAGCCACCTCTCAACCATGATGTCGGCCAATTTCGCGGCAGCGGCACCGAACCTGCGCATCATGGAACACGATGTGGACCGCCTTGAATTCGACGATGAACTCTTCACCCACGCCCCGGTACTGCGCGGAGACCGGCTCCAGGTTCCCGGCCGGCCAGGGTGGGGAACGGAACCCATTGAAGAAGCGATCCTCTCGCGACCGGCTGTACAACGAACTGCTTATCTCGGGATAAAGCGGTAGTCATGACAGCGCCCGGACCTTCGCATGTCAATACCAGATATTCTGGTTCCATGACGACGCCCGAAGAGCAGGGGCCTGCGCTAGCTGGCGCCACAGACAGCATCCGAAGTGTAGAGCGCGCTGCCGCTGTGATCCAGGCGATCTCCGCCGCGGGCCGCGGCGGCAGCCGCCTGGTCGACATAGCCGCTGAAACCAAACTCTCCAAGACCACAGTCCACCGGCTGCTGGCAACGCTCTCCAAAATTGGCTGGGTCGAGCAGGACGACGAGTCAGCGACGTTCTTCCTAGGACTGCCCCTGGTTGGCTACGGAAGCGCCGCAGCAGACAGGCACGGACTTCTCGACGTAGCCGAACCACACCTGCTCCGCCTCGCTGAACTGACCGGAGACACTGTCTACCTTTCCGTTCGCGCCGGCAACAAGGCCCTCTGCATCGACCAGGCCGTAGGATCGTTCCCCATCCGGACGCTCAACCCGCGCGTGGGCGACCGGCTGCGGCTCGGAACCTGCGCCGGAAGCCTTGCCCTGCTGGCATGGCTGAGCGACGACGACATCGAACGCATTATCCGCGACGATGCAGATCACCCCGGTGGAAATCCTGGTCTCGAATCCACCGTGGTGCGTCAAATGGTCAATGAAGCCCGGGCCAACGGATACGCGTACTTCCCCGGCCTCCTGATCCCGGACTCAGCCGGCCTTGGTGTACCGGTCCTTGGAGCGGACGGGGACCCTGTAGCGTCGCTCAGCGTCGCCGCAATTGAACCGCGCATGACCGAACCGCGTCGATCCCAGATCGTTGAGTGGTTGCAGCAGGAAGCTTCCTCCTTCTCAGAAGCCCTGATTGAGCTTGATCCCCGCTTCAGCAACAGCAGCATGCGCCGGCTCAGCGTCAACAACTGAACCAGAAAGACCTCTCTCCACCAGCTGGGGCAGAGCGTACGTCGTGCTGAAACCAGCAGCGAGCTGACACCAGCAACATTCCGGCCTGGGCGCCTTAGTTCGCCCGGCCTCGGCACCCGGACCTTGCAACCCCATTGCGGCCTCTTCGAAGCAGAGGAGCGATAGGAAAGTCCTCGCTGCTAGGGCGTGTCTCCTAAATGGGCGGGCTGCTGACTGGAATCCTTAAGGGGTGTCACGAACAGCTCTTCTAAGTGATGATCAGTGGTCCCGGATCGAGCCCATGCTTCCTAGCTCGGATGGGCGGAGAGGTCGGCCGTTCCGGGGCCACCGGCAGGTCGTCGAAGGAATGATCTACCGATACCGGTGTGGGATCGCCTGGCGAGACCTGCCCGCGGAATTCGGGCCCTGGCAGACCGTCTGGAAGCGGCATCGACGTTTCGCCGCCGACGGAACTTGGGACCGGATTTTCAGCCGGATCCTTGCTGAAGCCGATGCTGCTGGGCAGATCGACTGGACCGTCTCGGTAGACTCGACCATCAACCGGGCCCACCAACACGGGACCAACCTTCCCCGTGACACAGGGGGAACTCCTGAATTACAAGAAACTGTTTGAAGAACCGCACGACCACGCCATCGGGCGTTCCCGCGGAGGCCTGAGTACCAAGATCCATCATGCCTGTGACGGAAAAGGCCGGCCTCTGGCAATAATTCTGGGCCCCGGGCAGGGCGGGGACTCACCGATGTTCCCGGTTCTTATGGAAGCCCTTAAGGTGCCGCGGTTGGGAGGCGGGCCACCCAGGACGCGCCCGGACGCCGTAATGGGCGACAAGGCGTACTCGTCCCGGGCAAACAGGGCTCTGCTGCGGACCCGGCGCATCAAAGCTGTGATCCCGGAGCCCTCGGATCAGATCGGGCACCGCAAGCGCCGCGGATCTCGGGGTGGCCGGCCCGTGAACTTTGACTCCCAAGCCTACAAAGGCCGCAGCAGTGTCGAACGGTCCTTCAACCTCTTCAAGCAATGGAGAGCGATCGCAACTCGCTACGACAAACTCGCTATCACCTACCGGGCTGGAGTAGTCCTCTATGCCGTCCTTATCTGGCTACGCCAATAAGGAGACACGCCCTAGGGCGCGCCGGGGCCCAAGATCACATTCTCCCGCCGCCTGCACCTCGCCAGTCCGCCACCCTCTGGCCAACCCGGTTCCAGTAATCACCCCCTTAGCTGACGCGGCCCGGCCTCCAAGGCCGGAAAAGTCTGACCAGGCAGCGAACCGGAAGAGAAAGGGCTCCGCTGACGGGCGCCCGCCAGCATTCGACGGTGAAGCCTACAAGGGGCGCGACGTCGTCGAACGGGGATTCAACCGACTCAAGAACTGGCGGGGTCCCGCCCTGAGATCGGACAAAACCGCAGGCAACTACCTCGCCGCCGTACAACTCGCTGCATCGCTCGTCTGGCTAAAAGCCAGCTTTAGCAACACTCCCTAGGGGAATGTCCTTATGCGTTGACGGAGGCGCGTGCGCGCACGCGGGTAGGTTAGTAAACGAGCTCCAGGAGTCCGAGTTCTGGGCGCCCGGGTTCACAAGCCAGAGGCGAGTCCTTTCACGCTGCCTCGGACTGAATTTTTTATGATGTCGGAATGCTGTTGGTGGAGGCGAGACGCAGCCAGATGGCGAGGTGCCAGTCCTGGTCGTTGGCAAGGGGGTCGGCGGTATGAGCTGGTCGCCCGTCCACTGCCGTGGGCATGACAAATGCA